>Ga0247840_10002283_pt1 | contig 34473 bp, 34 predicted proteins | sample LaCruzMarch2015__FD_192404 | JGI IMG/M metagenome (GOLD analysis project Ga0247840, IMG submission 192404) | Freshwater microbial communities from meromictic Lake La Cruz, Castile-La Mancha, Spain - LaCruzMarch2015_17m | ecosystem: Environmental > Aquatic > Freshwater > Lake | place: Spain...
TGCTCCAGTTCGCGCTGCCGGCGGTCAACCTCGCGCAGGCTGCCGAGGTAGAAGTCGATCAGCTTCTCCTGCGACTGGGCGTGACCGGGCAACTGGCGTTCAAAGTCGGCGCAGGATTCCAGCAGGCTAGCGGCGGCCTCGATCAGCCCCCATTGGGCCTGGCTCTCACCTTTACCGATCCACACCGAGTGCGTATGGCGCTGGATGATGGCGCGCACGGCGTCCGGGTCGTCGCGTTGCAGCGCCGCGACGGCTTGGGCGAAGAAGGTCCGCTCCTCGAACGGAAAGGTGTCGCGCAGACCAGGATCGGTCAGATCTGCGCAGAGCGCACGCAGGTTGAGTTCCTGCTCGATGCCTTCGGCCCGGTCGATGTAGGTCACGCGGGTGCGCTGGTCATTGCGCAGCCGCTCGCACAGATCGATCACCAGCGGTCGGGCCGAGTCCGGCGCGCGCGGGACATCCGCGAGGGCCTCGGGCAAGCCGCCAGGCAGATCGAAGACGAACTCGCTGAACAGCACGAAGCGCCACAACTCGTCGGCGATGGTCGACCAGGCCTTGGCTCGGGTCTTGAGCTTGAGTCCGAAGGCGGCCTTGAACAGGTCCCGCGCCTCGTTGACCCAGGTATCCTGAGCCTTCAGCGCCTGGGCCTGCCGGTCGCCCGGAGCCAGCAGCGCGAACAGAATGTCGCGCGCCGATTCCGCGGCCAGCAGGGCGCGCAGGCTGGGCCAGCCGAGTCCGCCGCCGACGGCATCGATGACCGCGAAACTGGGGGCCGGGTTCTCGCTGAAGACGCGGCGGATCTCGGTGGCATGGTCCGGCTTGGCCTTGAGGCAGAGGCTCAGATACTCGTCCCCATCCCCGCCGGAAAGGTGCCGCCGCAACTCCCATAGATCGAAAACGGGTCCCGCTGCCGGTCCTCGTCCGTGACCGGCGCCGCGGCGGGGACATAGATCAAGAGCCCCGTGGTCTTGGTATGCGGCTGTGCCAGCTCGCCAAGAAGTCCGAGCGCCAACTCCCGGCTCTCAATGCTGCTGTGCGAGGCATCGACGACTTTTAGCCCCTCGGCGGTCATGCCCATGCACAGTTCATGATACCGGCGTGCCGGGTCATAGACGACCAGGATGCCCGTGCCGCCAAGCCGCGGCAGCAGAACCGATTGCTGGATGTAGGTGCCGATACCCATCAGCGAATGAACTCGATCGGATAACCGGCCGCAAACAGCGGATCCAGTTCATGGTGGTCACTGGTCAGCAATATCCCACCACGCTCCATCGCCAAGGCAAGCGCTGCGCTGTCCGCTAGAGAAATCCGTCGCCAATGCGCTTTGATCCGGGCAGTGCGGTCAACCAGGGACTCCCCGAACCCCCATTCGATGCGGATCTCCAGCCGCGCCAAGTCGGTCAGCAATCGGCTTATCGTAGCCTTTTCATCGCGCCGCAGGTCGTCATAAAAGACCTCGCAGACATTCAGCCCATGCATCAACGCGCCGCTGGCCGAGGCCAAGATGCGGTCAATAACCATGTCGCCGCCCGGCTCTCCTCGTTGTACTGCAATCAGTGCGCAGGCATCGAGAATGAGCATTCCTGTACTCATGGGTTCTCCGCCCAGCGGCGGTTCTCTAGCGCGATCTCTTCTGCCTTGGCTTGGGCGAAATCCTCGCTGGAGCTCAGGCGGCCGCGCCAATATTCGCGTAGTTGACCAAGATACGCAGCGCGCTCCTCGACACTCATCTGGCGCAGCGTCTGGTGCGGTGGAGATGCGGCGGGCATCTCGGGAATGACCGTGACCACGACCCTCGCTCGAATCACACCCGGCAGCGGTTCGAGCAGATGTACCACGCCGTTTTCATAAACGCCTTCGATACTCGTCAACATGGCTCTATCTCTGTCAGGACTGGTTGTACAGCTTCTTCAGGCTGCGGATGCATGCAATACTCTCCCTTCACGGATCGCCCAGTACACCGGCGTACTGCACCAATCTCGGCGTCTTTCAAACTCCGCCTCAGAGAAAACCAGCAAATCCACGCCGAAGCCCACCGCTCCGATGGCCTCGCGTAGCCGCACATACTCGCCAGTGGGATCAGGAATCTCCTTTTCCACCACCAGGAGGTCGAGGTCCGAGTCCTCGCTGGCGTCCCCACGGGCATAGGAGCCGAACAGGATCACCTTCACTGGACCCTGCGCCACGGCGATCAGGCGCTGCGCGGCTTGGTTGATGACGGATTGATCGAGCATAGCGGATACCTTATCAGTGCTGACCGATCGCCTTTCCGGCGCGGGTCTTTTTCGGTTTCGCTGCGGGTTCGCTATACAGGTCTTCAAGACCATGCGCGATGGCAAGTGACTTGTCGGTCTTGCACTTCTCGCGCACCCGCTCCGGCCAGTAGCTCATGGCGAGGTGCGCCCAGTCGTAGTCGCCCTTCGAGAGCTTCTCCCAGGTCTCCTTGAGCACCTTCTGCCATGGCTTGTGGCGGAACAGCGGCCACAGCGGCGCGGCGGTGATCTGCACGCCATCGTCGTGGTTGGGTTTGTAGTTTGGTGCGAGCTGGAGCAGGGTGTCGCGCAGGTCGATCAGTTCCAATTCCAAGGTTTGCAGCGACTCGAACCGCCGTTCGTCGTCGCGTGAGCGGGCGGCGGCCTTGTTGCGCAGGGCGGCCAGGTCGCTGCCCACCTGTTTTAGCTTGGGCTCGACGAAGTCATTGACTCCCGTGTAGAGCGTCTGGCTGTCGAGGCTCGGGTAATAGAGCCAGAGGGTGTAGCCGCCTGAGCTGGTCGCCAGCGGCCAGTAGATGGGCGCCTTGCGGCGGCTCTTGGAATAGCGCTGCAAGTGGAAGGGGAAGAAGTCTCGTTGCAACCAGCGGCGCACGTCATCGGGCACGGCCACATTGACGCGCCCCAGCACTTCATCGATGAGGTGGGCCAGGTCGTGCGGGTGGCCCTGGTCATCGACCAGGATGCATGGATGCTGGTGGAATGGCGCGGCGCCGTCCGGCAACATGCCGGGGCTCTTAGCCGGCAATGGATCAAATGGGTCGGGTTCCGGAGGCGCGTCGCGCTCACCGGTGGCCAGGCGCCAGTCGAAGCGACCGAAGGCAACGCCAACGGACCAGGACATCAGGTCGGCCGAATTCACCACAGAGGTAGGAGAAGAAAGACTCACCACAAAGGCAGAAGATAAAGATGAAGAAAGATTCACCACAGAGGACACAGAGGACACAGAGGAAGAGGAGGAAAGAGAAGATGAATGAATAAATAAGGAATCGTTCTCTTCTTCTTCCTCTCTGATCTCTGTGTCCTCTGTGGTTAATTCTTCGGGCCTAGGGACCGCGATACGGTCGGCCTCCTCAAACCCGTAGAGGTCGAACGCGAGGGTGTCGATTTCCGCCTGGATACGCGCCAGTTCGGCCACGATGGCAGGCGGGTCATAGTCGCCCAAGCGTAGGCGAAGGTTCGCCGGCAGCAGGAAGGCGTGGGAGTTTTCGGTGATGGTGTCGAGTGTGCGTTTCAGCGACCAAGCGCGGCGGGCGAGCGCGGCAAGTTGCAGGCGTTGTTCGGTGGTCAGGGTCGGAATCGGTGTTTGCTGAATCAGCCCGACTTCAAAGGACTGCGCCAATTCGACACGGGCCAACTGTACGGACACCAACAGGCCGAATGCACTGCTATTCAGCAAGCAGGCGAGTGCCAACAGTTCATTATGATCATCTTCGACAACGAATGCAGCGGGACCTTTATCGCCAAAAATGCAACCCGCTGGCATCATCCGGAAACTGAGTCCATTGGTCCGCCGTGGCCACGTTAAACCAGCTCGGAAATAATAGCCTTGGGCTTGAATTTTGCGACTTGCACTGCCAACCTTATTCTCGACAAACGTCTTAAGTTCATAGCCCTTATTGGCCCATGAAAGAAGCAAATAGATATCGTGATACCACGGAGAAAAAATTCCGCCTTTCGCGAGAAGAGTCCATTGCCTTCCTCTTGCTTCCCACCACGCACGGAGAAATCTGAAATCATCCAGAGTTCCTAAGCCGCATTTGGTTTCAGATCCCCGCAAAATCATCGTAGGTAACGAAACAAACGCCTGACGAACCGCCTCACTCACCCAATACGCAAACGGCTTCCCCGGCACCGCATCGAATGCCTCCGGCGCCACCTCGAAGAGACGCGGGTCGGTCTCGCCCTGGCGCAGCCGCGCGCAAGCGGTGGATAGCCCAGTGCCCTTGTCCGCTTCGGCAAGCAGCCGCAGGAAGATCGTCATGCACTACACCAGTCATTTATCACTCTTTCCCCTCTATTCCTCTTCTCTGTGCCCTCTGTGTCCTCTGTGGTGAATCTTCTTTCCCCAGCCCCCCTTGTCCTGTTCGGCCAGTAGACGCAGGAAGGTGGTCATGACAGGCTCCAGTCTTCCAGCCGCAGGCCGAGACCGAGGAAATGGCTGGTGTTGTTGGTGACCAGGGCGGCATCCTGCCGGAGCGCTGTGACTGCAATCAGTAGATCGGCATCCTCGATCGGCTTGCCGCTGCGGTGACGTTCGGCCCAGAGTACCGTGGCCTGTTGCCAGTGTGCCCCATCGAACGCCGGCTCCACCCATTGTGCGGTCAGCGCCTCGTGCTGCGCCAGATTTCGACTTGCCCCTTTGAGTAAGAGATAACGGCGAATCTCGTAATCGACCACCGGGCTCAAGATGAACAGGGTATCTGTCGCTTGCCGCACGGCGTTGAAACCGCCCCGCACCGCCGCATTGCCGCGCAGCAGGTAGCTGATGATATTGGTGTCGAGCACCCACTTCATAACGGGACTTCCAGCGAACCAAGGCGCACGGGATGCTCGGCGCGAAAGTCGGGCAGCTCATCCCACACCGCCTGTTCCTGATCACTCAGTGACCACGCCAAAGGGTCTGAATCGACGGCTATCGGCTGAGTGGCCGAAGATTCGTCCAGCAGCGTGACCAATACGGCAACGGGCCTCGCAATCCGGACTGGCTCGTCAAAGGTGAGGGTTCCAGATGGGGACAGAGTGGCTTTCAAGGTATGCAACATGATATTTCACCTCGGTGTAACCTGATCGAACCTAGACATCGGCCACGTCACCGCGCCGCTGGCGCATCTCTTCATCGAGTTCCTCGCAGCTCAGCAGCCTGCCGCCGTCACGAACTTGGGCGCGGCGCAGTTCGATCAGTTTGCGCCCCAGTTCAGTGCGAGGCTGGTAATGATCGGTAACGGCATCGCCCGTCACCGGCTCCAGATGAATCCGAACCAAGGTGCCGACCGGAACCTCATCCGGAACCGGCAGAAAATGATCTATACTCACCCGGACTTCAAATGTCAGGCTGTTCATGCTGATGTCCCCTAGGACTTGACCAAACAATAGGCCGCCGCCTCGACCATCGCGTCATCCATCACGCCGTGCCCCAGGTCGGCCATGACCTCCGGCCGGGCGAGGCCCAATACGATGTCTTCCCGCCACTTCTGAAAGCTGGAGAGGAAGAAGCAGGTCCGCGAGGTAATGGCACCGATGCGCCCACCGGGTCGCAAGAGTTCCAGCCCGCGCTCGACAAAGATGGCCAGCAGGTCGTTCTTGCCGCGCGGATAGACCTTGCCCAATGCGTCCTTCACCCCGCTGGACAGTGCACCGAACGGCGGATTCATCACCACCACATCGAACACTTCGCGGCAGAGATCGATCAGACTCAGCCCTTGCAGCGCATCCTGGGCGAACAAGCGGCCCTGGTAGGTGGACCGAGCCGCCTGGGCGAATCCGGTCAGCGCCTCACGCAGCCGTGCCTCGGCACGCTGCCATTGCTCCCGCTCCAGCGCGGCAAGAAGGTCGTTGCCTTTACCCACATAGACCTGACGGATCAGGTCCGGCAGTTCACGCTCGGCCCGCAGCAAAACACCCAGTTCGGGTAACCCTTTCAACAATTGTAGAGTCTTTTCAAACAACTCGGCATCGCGCCGATCCAAGGATGCGGCAAGCTGCGCACGCAGATCGGGTTCAGTCGATGGAGCAACGGCCGCAACCACATGACCACGGCCGATCGACGGCCGATCCTTGGCCCTGACGCCGGCCTCGTGCCATGCCCGTTGTGCCCGCAACCATAGTGCAAGGGAGGCCATCTACGCCGCCCGCGGGTCGATGTCCACCCCGTAGATGTCGTGCTCGATGATCAGTCGCGGCACGTCGCGCAGGAACGCCGCCCTCGTAACGTAGTCAGTTTTCACCACAGAGGACACAGAGGACACAGAGGACACAGAGGACAATATATTCCCTGTTCTTTCTTTCTCTGTGTACTCTGTGTCCTCTGTGGTGAATCTTTCTTCGTCTGCGTCCTCTGTGGTGAATTCTTCCAACAGGTCCCAGTATTCCGCATAGATCGTCTCGAACAGATCGAATGCATATAACCCAAAGTGCATAGACCCACAAGCCGGGTCCAGCAGTTTCAGGGTACGGGGATCGCGCAGTTTGGTCGTTGCCGGCGGCGTCTCGCATCCGCGGTCAGCCACACCCGGCGCATGGGCGCCTTGGCCAGGATGTCCGCGACGTGCCAAGCGACCGAAAACATTGTCACCTCCCAGCCCTCGTTGCGGAGTTTGGCGACCTAGGCCGGTGTCTGGCGCTTCACCTCCAGGAACTGGCTGGGGTGAAAGACCAGGTAATAGACAGGCTCGAAGCTCGCGTGGGCAACCTCGCGGCCCTGGCGAATCCGGGCGAGCAGATCATTGAAATCAGCCTTCAGCGAGGACACCGATCAGGTCTTCCATGTGCTTGTGCTGCCAACCGATGTGCGTGCAGGATCAGATGCCCCTGCAGGGACAGCCGCTTCACGTCCTCGCGCGACAGGCCGAAGAGTTGCCAGTCCGGATGAGCAAGCAAGGCGTTGTCGCCGAGGCCGGCGAAGTGCAGATCGTGGGCGAGATACGCCGCGGTCTTGGCCTCGATGCGGTACGAAGTCTACGCCCGACCCCCGCCCTGTCAAGTGTCTGGCTGGCCGCAGCGTCGTCCGCTCCTCAGCGCCCGCAGCACTTCTTGAATTTCTTTTCCACTGCCGCAGGGACAGTGATCGTTGCGGCCGACCTTGGCCGCCTTGAACTGAGTCACTTGCGCGATCGTCGGCGCGCGCGCCACCACCTTGCGTTCATCCTCCCGGAAGCAGGCCCACCACTTCGTTCACCTCAGGATTCTCGATCATGCCTTTGATCGGATCCACATCGTCGCCGCACACCGCGGCCAGGATGCGATCCAGATCCTCCGTCACCGTATCGCCCGCACGTCGAAACACACCTCGCCCGGAGTGGAGAAGATCTGCACCAGCATCGGGTAGGCGGCCTGCTCTTGAAACTGCGCCGGCAGGTACATCGCATAGAGGTGCAGCATGGCGCCGGCGGTCTTCGCGACTGCTCCCGCAGCAGCTTTGCCGGGACTCACTCCGCCCCCCGATCCTCATACCGGTACCCAACCCCATAAACCGAGTGCACCAACTCCCGGCCGGGCAGGAGTTCCTCCAGCCGGCGGCGCAGTTTCTTGATGTGGCTGTCGATGGTGCGGTCCGCGACGATCCGGCGATCGGTGTAAATGCGGTCCATCAGCCGCTCGCGCGAAAAGATGCGCCCGGGAGCCGCATGCAGGGTCGCCAACAGGGCGAACTCGACCGCGGTGAGTTCGATCGCCCGGCCCTGCGCCTGCACCCGCAGCGCGTCCGGGTCCAGGGTGAGCGGATCGGCAGCGACCGCCGCGGCGCCGGGCGCGTCAGTCACCAACGGCGCGGCAGTCCGCCGCAAGACGGCCTTGACCCGCGCCACCAACTCGCGCGGGCTGTAGGGCTTGCACACATAGTCATCGGCGCCAAGCTCCAGCCCGATCAGCCGGTCGATCTCCTCGACCCGGGCGGTGGTCATGATGACGGGTATCCGACCCGGCTCGCCGGGCGCGGCGCGGATCTCCCGACACAGGGTCAGCCCGTCCTTGCCCGGCAACATCAGGTCCAGCAGGATCAGGTCCGGGCGGTGCGCGCGCACCCAGTCCAGCACGGTCTCGCCGGTGTAGAGCTGATCGACCTGATAGCCGGCGGCCTTGAGATAGTCGGCCACCAGGGCGGCCAGGCGCTGTTCGTCTTCGACGATCAGGATACACTGCGGTTGCTGCATGGCGGCCCTCAGGCGGGTAACTCGATGTGAATCCACAGACCGCCAGCGGGGGCGGCGGCGGCACTGATGGTACCGCCATGGGCCTCGACGACGTTCTTGACGATCGCCAGGCCCAAGCCGGACCCGCCGGTGTGGCGGCTGCGCGACTCCTCCACCCGGTAGAGCCGGTCGCACAGCCGCGGCAGTGACTCGGGCGGGCAGCCGGGGGCCGTGTCCTGGAAATCCAGCGTCACCCGCTCGCCGCTACGGCCCAGGGTGACGGTGAGCCCGCCGCCGGGGTCGGTGTACTGAAGGCTGTTGCCGAACAGATTGCGGAACGCTTGCGACAGCCGGTCCGGATCGGCGCTCAACAGCAACGGCGTTGGCGCCCGGTCCTGCAGCGCCAGGGAAAGCCCCGCCGCCTGGAAGCGCGGGCGGAAGGCGTCCAGATCCGTCTGCAAGACCTCGCGCAGATCGGTCTCGGTCAGCCGGTAGCTCAGTGCACCCAGGTCGGTCACCGACAACTCGTGCAGATCCCCGACCAACCGGTTCAAGCGCAGCACGTCGGCGTGCAGGACATCCACCGCGGCCCGGTCCAGGGGCCGCACTCCATCCTGCAGCGCCTCCAGTTCGGCCAGCAGCAGGGCGATGGGGGTGCGCAGTTCATGGGCGATATCGGCCACCCAGCGGCGACGCGCCTGTTCGTTGCCTTCCAGGGTCGCGGCCAGGACATTGAGATCGCGTCCGAGACGGGCGATCTCGTCCCCCCCATGCACGCTCACCCTGGCGGTGAAATCCCCGGCAGCGAGGCGGCGGGTCGCCTCCTGGATGCGCCGTACCGGCCGCACCACCCGCTGCGCCAATGGATAAGCCAGCACGGCCGAAATCAGCAACATCCCCGCGGCAATGATCCACAACCGGCTGCCCTGGCGGGACTGAAACTCGAGATCCGGCAACTCGGCCAGCGGCGGACCGGGCAGGATCGCCAGGGAACCGATGGGCTGACCATCCAACTGCAACGGATAGCGCCGCGTTCCCGGTAACAGGGACGACCGGCCATAGACGACGGCGCCGGCTCCATCCAGCAAGATCAGCCGCAACTCCAGCGGGGCGGGCCGCTCCCGGCCGCGCTCCAGCGCCCAGGTGGGCGGCCAGGCGCCGGCATCGTTCAGAACACGGCGCACCCACGGCGGCAGGTGGCCGCGTCGCGGGTCACCGCGCGCCAACCGATCCTTCGGGTCCCGACCCAGTAAGGCCGCGATCCACAGCGACTTGTCCGCGCGTAACGGCTCCCAGGAGCCGCTGTCGGCATAGACCGCGATGAGCCGCTCGGCAATGGCGTTGATCCGCTCTGACTCGCGCGCATCCGCCAGTTCGATCAGCCCCTGCTCGATGGACCAGCGCACGAAGGCATGGGTGCCGACCACCACCAGCAGGCAGGCCAGCAGCAGGGTCAGGAACAGCTTGGCGCGGATGGATAACGTCATGTTGGACCCAGCATGCCCCGCCGCGGTGCAAGAATAAAGAATCACCCGGAATTTCTAACCAAAGTCATAGCCTCGTCGTCACCGCGTCGTTACCCTTAGCGTGCCGTTGCAGGCATCACGTATTCCGATGTACCTAACACCAGGAGTCTCCATGAAACGCACTCTGTTCGCCGTTGCTTGCTCAACCGCGCTGGTCGGCACCCTCGCCGCCGGTGTGGTCCTGGCCGATGACGCTGCCCTGCGTGCTCAGGCCACGTCCGCCGGGCTGGCCGCCCTGCCCTACGGCGCCGGCAAGGTGACGGACAACCCGCTGACGCGCGAGAAGATCGACCTGGGGGCCATGCTGTTCTTCGATCCGCGGATTTCCGCCAGCGGCGTGATCAGTTGCAATACCTGCCACAACTTGGGCACCGGCGGCGATGACAATCTGCCCACCTCGGTCGGTCACGGCTGGCAAAAAGGCCCGCGCAACGCCCCGACGGTGCTGAACGCAGTCTATAACAAGGCCCAGTTCTGGGACGGCCGCGCCGCGGACCTCAAGGAGCAGGCCAAAGGACCGGTGCAGGCCGGCGTGGAGATGGCCAACAAGCCGGACGCCGTGGTCGTCACCCTGAACAGCATGCCGCAGTATATGGAGCGCTTCAGCCGAGCCTTCCCCGGCGAAGCGGACCCGGTCACCTTCGATAACATGGCCCGCGCCATCGAGGCCTTTGAAGCCACCCTGGTCACCCCGGCCTCACCCTTCGACGCGTGGTTCGAAGGCAATGACCAGGCCATGACCGAGGAGCAGAAGCAAGGGCTGGAACTGTTCATCAACAAGGGCTGCACCGCCTGTCACAGCGGCGTGAATTTCGGCGGCCAAGCATATTTCCCGTTCGGGCTGATCAAGAAGCCGGGGGCGGACATCCTGCCCCGCGGGGACAAGGGCCGCTTTGCGGTGACCAAGACCGCATCGGATGAGTATGTCTTCCGCGCCGCCCCGTTGCGCAACATCGCCCTGACCGCCCCCTACTTCCACTCCGGTCAGGTTTGGGATCTGGAACAGGCGGTTGCGGTGATGTCCAATGCCCAGTTGGGCACCGAGATGGAAGACCACCAGGCCGCGCTGATCGCGCAGTTCCTCACCGCCCTGACCGGCGAGCAGCCGCAGGTGGTCTACCCGATCCTGCCGGTGGAGACCGCGGACACACCCAAGCCCAAACTCTGACATTGGGGTCGGGAACCAACAGAATCGGTGGTTCCCGTCGAACACTCTGCCAGGGCATTCGCCCTACCGGGTTCGGCACCCACGACCAGAGCCCCAAGGGCACCCGGCTGACGTGCAACGGGCGCAGCCGTCGCACGGACGCGGCGAATGCCCAGTCCCGCTCCAGCGCACCGCGCACCTCCTGATCCGCGGACGGCCTGCCGGCCGGTCACGGGCGCCCCGTCCGGCCTGATCCCCACGCCATTCGGCAACCCATTCCGCGATTGATCCGGGTACCAGCCGACCGCCTCGTCACCCGACTCCCAGGCGTTGGCCCCCGCGCACGCCAGCGGCCGTATCGACCATCACAGATAACCCTTGGCGTGCTTTTCGGTTGACTGCGCGCCGCTGATCCCCGCCACGGCGACCCCCGCGCACCCAAGCCCCCAAACGCACATTGCCGAAACGCTTACCAGGTCACACCAATTCCCTCAAAAATCTTAAAAATACTTAACACAACAAGATCGCATCGCAGGACCTCAGCGCCCGGGTTTTTCCTATGCACTACACCTTACCGCCAGTCGCCCTTCTCCAGCAGCCAGTCATCGAGCCCCGATCGCCGAGCGACAGTATGGCACACGGCGTGCTCAACATTGCCGCCAGCCTGACCCTGCTCTTATTGGCACTGCCGTTCCTGATCCTGATTCCGATCCTGATCAAACTCACCAGTCGAGGCGCGGTGTTCTACACCGGCACCCGACTCGGCTTGCACAAACAACTGTTCACGATCTACAAGTTCCGCACCCTGCGGCCAGACGCCCAACAGATCATCGGCGCTTCACTGCTCCAGGAGCGGGACCAACTGGAGACCCCGATCGGCGCCTTTCTCCGCGACACCAAACTCGATGAATTACCTCAGATTTTAAATGTTCTCAAAGGAGACATGAATATCGTTGGTCCACGGCCGGAGCGGCCGGAGATCTACGACCACCTGTGCCGTAAGATCCCGGGTTACGATGCGCGATTCGATGTCAAACCCGGGCTGATCGGTTTTGCACAGTTGTTCACGCCGCACGGCAGCCCCAAGCGGGCCCGCTCGCTGATCGACAGTTTTTACCTGATCCGGGGGTGTCGGAATCGTCACGACGCAACCTTCTTTTTCTACACATTCTGGTTGCTCGGTCTCAAGGCGATGCGCATCAGCGGGCGACTTGTCCTCGACCTCATCGGCCGCGTCCACTGTCGCTCCCATCACCAGGAGCGCCGAGAGTTGAAGCGTGTCCAGTCCCGTGATGCACGAGCCTATCTGCGGCCATTCGACGCATCGCCTGATGCACCGGAGATACCTTGCCGTCTGCTCAACCTCAACCGCGAGGCGATCCTCATCCAATGCGACGACGACCGGCCACTGACCCGCGTCCATCTGCGTCTCGAACGGCATGCCCGTAATCGGCCAGGGCAGTCCGCAAAACGTCGGATCGTACACTGCGAAGGCGAGGTGAGCATCACGCGCACTCCGGCAGCCGCCAACCATCACTGGCGTTATGTGCTCAAGGTGAAGCCCAGCACGCCCCTGAACGAATTCAAATTTCGAAAGTATTTTCTAAAGTCCGGGATCTCATGAGCAAGAACCCACTCACCACGCAACCGGGTCGGCAATGACGCGGGCGGGCGGCCCCGGGCGGGACCAGCGGCTCAGACGTTGCGCGCCGCACCCCGGCCGGATACGCTCTCGCAAGTGGACGGTGTGCAGGCGGCGCGGCCTTGATCACGGTTCCGGCCACGGGACATCCTAGGGTGGACAAGCGCAGCGCAGTCCACCAGCGACGGCGCGGGATTCGGTGGACTGCGCTAGCGCTTGTCCACCCTACGGCCGGAACGATGACCAAGGCCGGCGGCGCCGCCCCCAAGCCGGTCGTGATACCCAGAGCCCCGCGCTGCATGGAACTCCTGACGTAACTTCTCAATAATAACAATTTGTTACCATGATTATTGCGGTACCAGCCTTGCCCGCCGCGCAGATTATGGAATCCTAGGTCGCGTTGATGAACCCGTCACTGTCACCGCTCATGATCGCTGACTGCACGCCGCTCGCCGCCGTCGCCGCGAGCCTGATTCGACTGCGTCAAAAACAGGCTCTCACCAGCCTGATCGTCACCAGTTGCAACGCGGGCGAGGGCAAGACGACCGTTGCCCTGCAGATCGCCAGAGCGGCGGTACTGGAATCCGAGCTGCGGGTGCTGCTGATCGACTGCAATCCGGCCAACCCGCGGTTGGCCGACTTGCTCAGCTGCGATCCCGTTCCCGGGTTCGCGGATTTTCTTGATGGTCGTGTCGCGGAGGACGTGATCATTCGCGCCACCGCGGTCACAGGTCTCGACCTGATGCCCTTCGGCAGCCCTGGACCAGGCCGGGCCAGCCGCTACGAGCCGGGACGTCTGCGCAGCAAACTGCCATGGCTGAGCGCCACTGAAAATGCCGCCTACGATCTGATCGTCCTCGACGGACCGAGCAGCGTCGGCGAGTTCGACCTGACCGCAAGCGCCAGCCTGTTCGATGGTGTGGTGTTGGTCATCGAGTGCGAGCGCACCCGTTGGGAGGTCGTCAGGAACTACCAGGACAGGCTGCGCGACGGCAACGCCAATCTGCTCGGCGCCGTCATGAACAAGCGCCGGTATTACATTCCCAAAGGACTTTATGTCTGAGCGGCACGATTCCGGGCGGCTCGCCTGTCTACGGGACCGGACCCACGTTAGAGTCAACCGCTGGTTGCGCATCCTCACCGTGATAGTCCTGGTGCTGAGCGTGATCGCCTGCGGCACCCGCCGTGACATCGGGGTCGACGAAGAGGTTAGCGTCGCGCGCCGCTCCTTCTCATTCGAAACGTCCAATAACTTCGATCTGATGTCGAAGTATCGCATCTCGCCGGGAGACGTTCTCGATGTCCTGTTCCAGATTCGTACCTGGATCGAAAAGGAAAGCTTTCTGATCGCCGCCGACCATACGGTCGCGGTCAAATTCGTCTATACACCAGAGCTGAATACAGAACAGTTGGTACGCCCCAACGGGATGATTACATTACCCTATATCGGCGAGACCTATGTCGTCGGCAAGACGCCCAAGCAACTCGAGGCTGATCTCAAGGCGGCCTATGCCGGGACCTTGCGCGCCCCGGAAATCTTCGTTCAGGTCCCCGAGTTCCAGTCATCGATCAAGGAGCTCAAGCGCGATCTGCACACGGCCTCACGCGGCCTGAGCCGGCTGGTGACGGTGCATCCCGACGGCTTCGTGGTCTTCCCGATGCTTGGCGAGATCCTGGTCGCCGGGCGCAGCATCACCGACGTCAATGATGAACTGAACGAAAAATACGAGGTCATGATCTCCGGCCTGCATGTCGATCTCTTCCTCGAAAAGCACTCCGGCTCGCTGGTCTATGTGCTTGGAGCGGTCAAGGAACCGGGTGGCTTCACGATTGCCAAGCCGATCTCGGTCGCTCAAGCGCTCGCGCTGGCAGGCAGCTTCAGCGACGGGGCCGAGTTGCGCTCAGTCATCGTGGCACGGCGTCGCCATGAGCACGAGATCGTCGCCACCCGGCTCGATCTGACCCGCTCGGCTGACCTCGGTGGACGCGGGTCACTGTTCTACCTGATGCCGGATGACATCGTCTTTGTCCCGCGCACCTTCCTCAATGAGGCGGCACAAATCGGCACTGAATTGCGCGATGCGCTGATGTTCCGCGGCTGGAGTATCAACGTCGACAACATCTCCCTCGACGACAACCCATAACGGGGCATCAGTCTTTGCAACACAGCAGTCAGCAATTCGAAAACTATCTGCGGGAGCTGCTGCTGATCTACTTCGCGCGGCAATCGCTGATCCTGACGACGGCCGCCCTCATCTTCCTGACGGCAGTGGCCGTCGCCCTCTTTGCGACACCGCGTTATTCCGCGCAAGCGGCCGTCCTGGTGCGCTCGGCAGAGGTCCAGCGCAGCCCCGACGCGATCGAAAGCGAGGACGCGCGCGCATTCAAGGTCAGCGAAGAGGACCTGCGCTCCGAGCTCGAGCTCATCCGCTCTCCCGCCGTCATCCAGGGGGCGGTCAGCAGACTCCTCGCCGAACAACGTCCCTTCGCCGACGGACTGAAATGGCTGCGAATACAGCAAGACCTCACGACCGAGCTGGTACCGGATTCGCGCGTCATCCATGTCGCGCTGCAACGCGACGATGCCGACCAAGCCATTGCAATCCTGAACGCCATCCTTGACGAGTACATCCTGCGTCGGTCGCGGATCATCTACCCGGAAGGCAGCACTGAGTTCTTCAGCGCCCAGTTGGATCGCTTCAGCACACAGATCGATGACACCGAGCAACAACTGGTCGCACTGGCCGCCACCGCCGGAACGCCGAACCCGCTCAAGGAGATCGAGCACAACCTGCTGGCCAAGCAGCATCTCGGCGAGCGTTTGAATACGCTCGGGGGCGAGGAGGTCACGTTGCGCGAGCAACTCAGACACCTCGACAAGGTATTGGCGGAAAAGGAGGTACGGAACTTCTCGTTCCTGCAGAACCCGACCATCGCCGAGATGGCCGCGCGCCTCGTCGATCTGCAGATCGAACGCGGCAAGACGGCGCGCCATTACGAGGATAACGCCCAGGCGGTGACGGTCATCGATAAGCAGATCCTGAGCAGCGTGAAGCAACTCCGGCGCGAGGTCGACGATTATCGCGACCGGCTCGCGTCCGACCTCGCCGCCAACACCGAGCAACAGCGTGTCCTGAACGCGCGGATCAGCGCGATTGAGGCCCGTAATCTCGAACTGAACCTGAAGAGCATCGAGGCCGACAAATTGAACCGTCAGGCCGAGTTGCTGCATCAATCCTTCGCGACCTTCTTCAAGCGCCGGCAGGAGGCGGAAATCAATACCAAGGTCGACTCCGCAATGTCCCGCTTTTATGTCAGTATCCTCAATCGCGCCTATTCGACCGGCCACCCGGTGTTCCCGAATCGTCCGATGCTGCTGGTCGTCGGCGTACTCGCGGGTCTGGTAACGGGTTTCAGTCTCGGTTTCGTACGTGAATTCTTCGATCACAGCTTCAAGAATCCGCGCGATCTGGAGCAGTTTTCCGGCCTGCCGCTGTTATTTTCAATCCCGTTGATCAAAGAATCCTGTACTCCGCTTAGCTCCCGGCCCGAACCGTATCCAAACCCTGGGAACACATCCGGCGACCTGCCCGCGTCGGCTTGGACGGCCGCGAATCCCGGAGCCGGCCAGCACCGTGGCGGATAGCCTCTCCGGTACCCTCACGCGTTACCTGTCGAGCAAGCTCGTCAGCCAGATCTTAGGTGCAGGCGTCGGCTTCCTGCGGCCCCGTCTGTTGTCGCCCGAGTTGTTCGGCCTCTGGACACTGCTCAAGCTGATCCCGCAGTATGCCGCCTACGCGCACCTTGGCATGCGCACAGCATTGCGTGTGTTCTATCCGTGGCACCTCGCCCAGGGCGACCGGGAACAAGCGCAAGCGCTGGTCTCCGGCGGCATCCTCGGGGCCATGTTAATCGATACCGTGCTCGCGTCGGCAATCATCGCCCTGGCCCTGATCGGCAACTGGAGCGACTTGGTCCGCTTCGGCTTACTGGCGATAGCCGCCCTGGTCGTATTGCAAGGCTGGCGCGATTCCATGTTCGCCGCGCTCAAGGCCAGCCATCGCTTCGATGTCATTGCCCGCACCTACTATGTGGAAGCGACGACCTTATTTCTTACGACGCTGATCCTATTGCCGACACTCGGCATGTACGGACTGTTCCTCTCGGTGTTGCTGAGCGAGTTCCTTGTCGCCGTCTATCTCGGTCTGCGCGCTGGTGTCGCACTGCAATGGTCGCGGCGGATTGTCGTGATCATGGGCGGCATGATCCGTCGGGGTTGGCCGATCATGAGCTTGGAACTGGCGATGATGCTGGTGGTCACCACCGACCGCTTCGTCGTGTCAGCCATGCTCGACACCACCGCCCTCGGCTATTACGGGGTCGCGCTGATGATCGTCAGCTTCCTGCGCAATGTACCCGGCACCGCACGCGAGGTGCTGGAGCCGCGCCTGATGGCCGATCTTGCCGAGACCGAGCGTCCGGCACTGTTGCGTCGGCACCTGTTGCAGCCAGCGCTCAATGCCGCGTTCCTGATGCCGCTGATTATCGGTCCGGTCGCGCTCGCCGCACCCTTGATCATCGAATGGCTGTTGCCGGGCTACCAGCCGGCGGCGGCACCGACCCAGGTCCTGGCCTGCGGGGTCTATTTTCTGGCGCTGTCGCTGGTCTTACGCAGCCCGGTTGTCGCCCTCGGTCGGCAACGCCGGGCCGCCGCGCTGATGCCGCTCATCGTGCTCGCCAACGTTCTGACTGCCTGGGTCGCCCTGCGACTGGGCGCGGGGCTGGCGGGTGTCGCCGCCGCCAGTGGGGTCGCTTTCTTCCTGCTGTTTCTCACCCTCTGGCGGCTACTGCGCCCGGAACTGGCCGCCACCCCGCGTGAGGAGCGCCGTCAACTCATCTGGATCTGGCCCCTGTTCCTGCTGACCGCACTGCTGATCTGGCAATTGCCGGCGTTGATCACGGATGCCGGCCTGCTCGGAACCGGCCTGCGTATGTTCGTCTTCATCGCCAGCTTCCTGTTGTTACATTGGCTCGCCCAGGGTCGCTTGAATCTGCTGAGTCCATTACCGATCGAGGTGCTCGAAAACCTGTTTCGTGCACTCCAGGTCGGACGCAGAAACAAGGCACATCAATCAAGTCGCCTCCTGGCAGATAAACATAAATCGCTTTAGTCTCAGGTGTCACGGGAGTTGTCGTTCACGCCAGAGGTTCAGGGAGTTCCCGCCGTGCAAGCGGTCGATCATCGATAGCAGGGTGAGCAGCAGCAATACTTGCCGCTTCGGGCGTTGAGTAATACCCTGAACGACGTGCCGACACGCGGCAACATCCACACCCGCCGCCGCACTCGGTACCGTACCGATTTGATACTCAAGCAGCTGTGCCACCTCATCCGTCGCGGCAAAGCCGGGGGTGCGGATCAGCGCACGCTGCACGCGCCGCGCCAGTCCCGGCCAGGAGTGTGCCGCTGCCTTGAAACGATGGTGAAACGTGAAGCCGAGAGAACCGATGGCGCCGTGCGACCCCGCCTTCTCCAGTGTGGCAAGATCTTGACTCAGCACCGCAAGGAATTCACGGTAGAGTCGATAGTTTTTCTTCAGATGAGCCGGACAGTCCATCGCATCGCGAAAGAATGACAGCGAAAAGAACGGCGCCACGCTCCAGAAATAGTGTCGGTTACGGTCCTCGCCCTCGAACAGCCAGCGCATCGTCCGCTCATAGATCAGAAAATGAACATACTTGTCAACACCATCCGCTTCCGGGTAACCCGAGAAGCGATCCATCAATGAGGAACGCAGCTCACTCACACTGATTCCCGTAATCGCCGCCGCTTCAGTGAGCGTGAAGACACCGCGGCGATCAAGGGTGAAATCACACATCGCCTCGCTATCCGCTAGACGTCGGTTCGGACGAAGTTCGGGAAGCGCCTTGTCTCCCCCGTCACCGGTGAAATAAACAACCTCGCTGCCGCAGCGTCGACGGATATCTGTGAAGAATGGGAGGTGGAACGCCATACCGAGTTCGTTCAGCCCCTGCTTGATCTCCAGCAAAGCCGAATAGTCAGCGCCGCGGCAGGGCGGCACTTCGAACGCGCGCCACGGGCGCCCCAACCGTCGTGCCACGTCCTGTGCGATCCGGATTTCCTCCGTGGAATACCAACCGGGTCGCGCCATCGTCACCGCGTCGAACGCATCTTCTGCACCGGCAAGCCCAGCCGCTACGGCACGCGAATCCAAGCCGCCGCTTAGCGCGACGACATGAGGTCCCGGAAGCTGACCGCGCGCGGTACAGGATTTCCGGAATAAAAGCGCCAGGTGACTCGCCTGCTCACGCAGATCGCCGGCGGCTGTCGCCTTGGCGCTGAAATCGAAGCGGTGCAATTGTGTCAGGTGACTGCTTGCGTTGCGGCCGATCCGCAGCAACGTTGCCGACGGCAGCACCCGTATCTTATCCCAGAGGGTCTGCTCCCCCAGGCAATGACCGAAAACAAGGAACTGTGCGGCACCCACCGCATTCATCCCATGGTGCCCACACCACGCGACCGCGACACCAATATTGCGCGTCACGGTGAAACCTCGGTCTGATCGACCCAAGTAGATGGGCAAACGACCAAAGACATCGTTCAAAACGTACCAATCGCCGCTTGCCTTATGCAGGATGACGAACACAAAGTCACCATCGTGCGCGAGCAGCCCATCGGTCACCGCGGCGCAATCATTGCTGACGATGGCTTCGGCCAAGGTGAACGCCGTCCGTACTAAGAGGTCTTCACCCAGCCCATAAATCCGACCTTCGCAGCAGATGACAAAACGTTCGTCCCGCCACACCCTGACCGGGTAGTGTGGATAAGCGGTCATTGTGAGCAGGGCCGCATTGTCCTCGGCAATGACTTCGGTCGATTGTTCTACCGGCGCTTCAATCCCGGCAATGCGGTCGCACGCGTCGGGCACCGCAGACGCATGGGGTGACTGGACAATCAGGTTAAAACCGGGCATTTCACATGATTCCGCGGTGAACATCCACCGCCGAGCAACACAAAGCCCGCGGCGCGACGTCGAAAGGCCCCACTTGCTATCACGCGCCGTGGGTCAAGGGAGGATACGCAAATTTCGCGGGCGCGGTAAACGCCCATGGGTCCAATCCGTATAGCCGACATTCTTCCCTGGCCGACTCGGCAGGGGTGCCGGAAACGCGGTGCCATAGTAATAATTCACGAGATGCGGCTGCCAGGTATCGTCACCCTCAGCCGGGTAGTTCGCCTGCGTATGCAGCCATTCAAAGGCCCGCAGCAGCGCCTTATCCTGCCATCCGAACACATCGTATCCGGCACGCTCCAGCATCACAGCCTGAGCGAGCGCGCCCTGCAGCGTCGAGTACACATAGTTTTCATGGGGCGGGGGCCAGGTGAATACGCAGCAGCGCCGCATTCCCTCAGGAATGACACCGTCGATATTATGGCCGTCCCGTGCTGAACCGAACGGGTTGACACCGACTGGATTCGCGGGATCCGCCTGCCAGTCGAGTTCGCCGTAACTGAAATCCGCGTAGGCGGTACGGTCGCCAAGCCAGCCCCGAAAGATCCTCGCAATCTCGGCCAACTCCTCTTGATTGCCGAGATAGGCCGCAACGGCTAGCCGACTGGCGCCGGCAAAGGTTCCCCAGCCATTTGGCCTGATGGCGTGGGTCTGGCGCAGCGTTCGACCCTCGCTCATCGGCTTCTCCACGACCTTCCCGAGCCAAGCGCGAAACACGGCATCCTGCTCCAGTGGCAGACCCACCAGGTCGGCGGCCAGGACATAGGCCATCAATTCACGGCCGAGCGCGAGGCTGCTGCCGCCGTCCTCGGTACCAATAGCGGCCATGCAAGCCGCAACCACCGCGTCCCGATAGATCGATGCCCCCGTACGCACATAGACCAGGGCCCGCGCCAAGACCAAGACGTTCGTTGGATCCTCCTGATTCGAGAGATTCGGGACAGCCATCGGCTGGTCAGCAGCGGCTTTCAGCGCATCCCAAGCGACGCCCGTGGTCGGCAGGGCACCCAACCGCTGACGATCGATCCAGATTCCGTTGGCGAGCATTTGCATGTCCGGCGGTGCGGCCCGCGTATCTATCGGCGCAATGAACAACAAGACCAGCATCGTGGACGCAAGCGAAGCGAAAACGCGGAACATTGCAGACTCCTCGGGGTTGCCGCGAATTTACCGGACACCAGCCTCTGGAGGCTGACCAAGATAGGGCTCGAACAGGACCGCTAATTGCCGAACATTCATCGCAGTATCAAAATCCCGCAGCACGCGCTCGCGCCCGGCCGAGCCCAAGGCCATCCGCAGCGCGGGACTCGCCGCCAGACGGGCAAAAGCACTGGCGATTTCCTCCGGTTGACCCGGTTGCGTAAGCAGGCCGCTCACACCATCCACGACCAACTCCGGAATACCCGACAGGCGACTGCTGACCACCGGCAGACCGCAACTCATCGCCTCCATCAGCGTGACCGGAATACCCTCACGGTTTCCGCGGGGTGCCAGGACACTGGTCAGTGCGACGACGTCGGTCTGTTGAAGCAATTGTTGCAGCACGGCTTCCTGCCGTAAAGGCCCCAGCAACCGAACCTGATCACTCAGACCGAGCGTGCGTATCTGGCGCTCCAGTTGCACCCGTAACGGCCCATCGCCGACCAGTCGACAGCGAAACCCAACACCCCGATCCCGGAGCAGTGCGCAGGCATCGATCAGGTGACGATGACCCTTGACGTCCCGCAGAGCGGCAACGCACAGGATGCGCAATCCCCCGCCATCCGTCTGCAACCCCGCCGGGTTCGGACTAAACAGGCGGGTGTCGACACCGCAATGGACGACCTTGATCTTATCCTTGAAGGAGCGTCCAAGCCGTTGTTCGATAAAGCGGCGGTTGTATTCCGAGATGCTGACCACAAAACGCGCATCATCGATCTTTTTCTCCAACATGGTTTGATCGACATGCAGATCGGAGCCATGGGCCGTGAAGCTGTAGCCGATGCCGGTGAGCCGGTAGACGATCCATGCCGCAAGCGCCGGGTGGCTGGCGAAATGGGCGTGCAGATGACGCACCTGATCCTGTTCCAGCCGGCGCGCCAAGTGGACGGACTTGGGCCAGATACCGAGCGCACCGATAAAGAAATTCCGGCTCGGGCGGGTGCCGCGAATCATTTCCGCGAAGGTGCTCCAGTAGCGTCCCGGCCGGCTGATGGCACTGCTGAGATTCGACCACAACACCGCCACCGACAGGAATGGCAGCCATTCCACCAGCGGCATGACCCGCTCGACATCCGCGTGCTGCACCCGCGTGCGCTCGCGCAACAACGGCCAGATCCGAACACGATAGCCCAACTCCAGCAGCGCCACAATTTCCGACAGAATGAAGGTCTCGGTGAGCCTGGGAAAGCGGGACATCGTGTAGGCCATCGCGGGGGCAGACTGATCGACCTCGCCCTTGATCGGGTCCCACCGCACCACGGTACGCCCACGTACAAAATCCCACAGCCCGAGCCCGGTGCCGTAATTGCCCAGAACGAAATACCAGGCCGTGCGACTGACCGTTCCGAACCGACCGCGCAGCGCCGGCACCGCCGCGCCGATCACCGCCAGACCACCGACGCCGAGTTGCAGCATGAGCAGCCACATCCAAGGTGCTGACTCCAAGGCCAGCAGGCTCGTGCTCAGCAGCAGGAGCACCAGAAAAACGGGCAACAAGCGACGCAGCACCTTGTTGATGGCGAGCGCGAGCGCGAAGACCCCGAACCGCAGCGGATTGAGTAATTGGCGATGCATGAAAAGCCCGCGCAAAGAGCGGCACACCACCCGCCGCCGCCGCGAGACTTCGTGTTCAGCCGAGCGCGCCGGCACCCGCACCGCGGCAACGGCCTGCGGCTCGAAAACAAAGCGCCAGCCTGCGGCGATGACCTGCAAGGCGGCGTAAAGATCATCCGTCACACCATCGACGATGGGACCCGCAACCCTGGCGCGCAGCGCATAGAGCTTGCCATCGTTGCTCGTCACACTCCCGACCCGGGTCTCCAGTAACTTGATGCGGCTGTCCCAGTCGATATAACGCACCTGCGCATCCCGCAGGGCCTGTTGCTCGCGCTGCAAGACCCGTTGCCCGCACACGCCCCCGATCGTCTCGTCACCGAAATGCGCAAGCAGCGCGCGCAACGCGGTTGGCACCAGTTGGGCATCGACATCGCTGAATACCAGAATTTCGCCGCTCGCCAGCGCCATGGCCTGATTGAGCGCATAGGCTTTCCCGTGATGCGCGCCGAGTACGCAAGCATGGATCCGTGGTTCTTCGCAATGGTGCAGGATTGCTTCGGTTCCATCCGTTGAACCATCGGAGACGATCACCATGTCGATACGATCAGCGGGATAGTCCAGCGCGAACGTATTTGCAATCTTTTCCTGAAGAAGCACTCCGGGATTGCGACATGCGACGATCAGCGTCACCCGCGGCGTCCAGGTCCTGTCCAGACGGTATGGACGCGCGCGCATCCTGGCCGCCAAGAGCACCAGCAGCGGATACCCCGCCAGCGGCAGCGCGATACCACACAAACTCGCCGCGAATACGAAAAGCATTACCGCGTCCATCAACGCTCCTCCCTAAGAGGCGGCCAGTAATCAAACCCGGTGGTTGCCGGCCCGGCGCCCACAGGAGCCTTTTCCACCGCGACGGTGTCGGCGACACGCAGCCATACCTGCGACAGGCCGATGGATAAGAGCATGAATTTCTGGAACACGTCGCTGAACATGGTCAGGTAAAGCAGCAGGACGCATAATGCGACCAGATAGTGCAGCACCTGATCGGCATGGTAGCCGTCGTCACACTTGAGAAACAACCGGCGGGCACGCAACAGATTGCGCATTGCTGTCAGCAGGAGCGCGATAAAAAAGAAGAAACCCAGCAACCCCGTCCCGACCAGTACCTCTAAATAGGTGTTATGGGCAAAGCGTCGATTGGTCGAGCCTTTCTTATCGTAGCGCTGAGCCCAGTCGGACGTTGTATAGAGATCACGAAAGGTACCAGGTCCATGGCCGAGAATCGGACGATCGACAATCGCATCACGCGCCACGATCAGATAAGAACCACGGCGGTTGAGCGAGCGGTCCTGCTTGGAAGATACCAGCGTCGCCTGGCGCTCCCAGAACGACTGGGGAACCATCGCCGCCCCGACCAGCATGACCGCCGCGGCCCCAGCGAACAAGAGCCCCAACTGCCGTGAGGTCAGTCCTTTGACATTGATAAAAGACAAGATCGCCAGCGTCAGCCCCATGACGATCGCACCGCTGCGCGAAAATGTTCCGACCATCGCCACAATGTTGATGAGGAGCATGGCCAACGCCAGGAGTTTAACCAGTCGATGCCGTGCATGTGTCAGCCAGAAGACCACAAAAGGCAGGCCAAAAATGATCTGCATCGCAAGCGCATTGGGGTCGGCGGTTCCCCCTGTACTACGGCTGAATGTATCGCCTTCCGAGAACACTGCGACATGAAACAGGGTTCCGACGACTGCAGACAGGGAGCCGATCGATACCGACGCCGCGATCACGGCGGGGATGTGCCGCGTCACACCGGTCTTGTCGGTCAGCGAAATGGTCAGCGCAAAAAAAACGATGGCGACTAGCGTCAGCACGACCTGCTCCGCCGCGTTGCTCTTGTAGTCGGAAAAGAAGGTAGAGAGCAGACTGATCGCCAGGAACAACAGGAACCAGGGCCACAGGTTGGAGCGGAAGCGCGCCATCAGCGTGCGATCGGACAACAGGCGAAGCGCCAGCACCAGCAGCAACACCAAGGCCAGTAGCCAATGAATCTTGATCTTCTCGAGCGGCCCGCCAAGATCGCGAAAGTTGCCGAACGGAATCAGAAAAATGATCGCGTACAGGCCGAGTTCCGGACGGCGGCCGATGAGGAACAGAAACAGCAGCCCCAGACCGGGAGCTAACGCCAGATAGGGATAGTCGGTCAACAGCGGCATCACACTGGCCAGAATCACCAGAACTGCCGCCAGTTGCCATAGCAAATTACCTGGCCGTGAGGCTATCATGCGTACTGACCCCGTGAAGACAACAAGCTGGCTAAGGCACATCGCGTCCGTGATCGCCAATGCCGAGGCAACCGGCAGCCGACCAAATCATGCTCAGCACCAGCGTCGTTATTCCGACTTATCATCGCCCCGCCGAACTTGAAATCGCGTTGCGGTCGATCTTGACACAAACCCGGCTGCCGGACGAGTTGATCATCGTTGACGACGGCGATCTGGCTGAAGTGCCCTTGCTCGATCCGCTGCAGCGCGCCGGCGTCCGCTGCCGACTGGTGCGTAAGGAGCGCCCTGGACTGACCGAATCGCGCAATCTGGCCGTCTCCATCGCCGACGGTGACCTGATCTTCTTCTTCGACGACGATGTCGAACTCTTTCCGGATTATCTGGACGAGGTCGTCCGCGTCTATGCCCAGGATCGGATCGGGCGTATCGGCGGCGTTGGCGGAGTCATCGTCAATCAGAAGCCGTCAAACACCAAACGTCGTCTACGGCAAATCCTGGATCGGCTGTTCCTGGTCTCGGGAAATACCGAGGGCAAGGTGCTGATCTCCGGTTTCTGCGTTGATTACGGCCACACCGGGCAGATCCCCGATGCCGACCGCGATGTCGACTTCCTGGCCGGAGCCGCCTGCTCCTATCGTCGCAGTGTTTTCGACAGCTTGCGTTTCACGCCCGGTTATCGCGATGCCGCCTTCGGTGAGGACAAAGACTTTTCCTACCGGGTCGCGAAACGTTGGCGCCTGGTGCTGGCCGCGAGAGCCAGGCTCGCTCATTTTGAATCGCCGACGATGCGCCCGGAGCCGGTTGCCCGCGGGCGCAAATTTATCACCGGCCGGTATCTGTTCTTCCGCGACCTGGTGCATCACACCTGGTGGGACTGGGTGCTGTTCTGGTATGCCTGCTGCGGCTACCTGATCATTCGGCTGCTGATCCTGGCCGCGTCATGGCGCCGCAACGACTGGGACCGCATTCGCGGCGTCGTCCACGGCATCGGCGACATCCTGACCGGACGCCTCCCGCGGCGGGCGCCAAGCGCCTGAGCCGGAGCGATTTCGATCATCGCGATGCGTGCCACGCCACGGCGGCCGACAAGCTGCGACCGGCCCGCGCTCCGTTGGGGGCTGGTGCTGTTCGTCCTGCTGTCGAGCCCGAATCTGATCCTGACCTTGAGCGGCGGCGAGAAATCCATCCTCTCGCTTCCGGGTCTGTCGTTCTTCGTCCTGTCTTCAGGACTTGCCGTGCTGCTGGTCGGCCTGTTTCGCCGGCCATGGGTCCTGGTCTTGGCGTGTCTGCCGCTGTTCGCGGTCCTGCCGCTGGAGATCTATTTCATTCGGACCTACCAGTCCCCGTCGACAGTCAACATCATCGCCAGCGCCTTCACCGGCGATCGACATGAGGCCCTACAGTACCTCGGCAGGCAACTCGTCCCGGCGATCCTCGTCATCACAACACTGCTGACGCTCTGGTTCTTGGGTCTGCGCGCCCTCCACCAGAGCCACTGCGCACTGGCACCGCGACTGCGTTTCTCCCTGGTTGCCGTCGGCTGTCTTTCTATCATCGTCATTTTCGGGAAAAATCTTGCCAAGACCGATCTGGACCTTGACGCCTCGCTCGCACAGACCGGCATCAATATCGAACGGACCTTTCCGGTCGGCTTTCTCTTGCGCATTTGGCGTGTCCACGAGGAGCATCAACGTCTCCGACACATCGCGGAGCGGATCGCCGGGTTTCGCTTCGACGCCCGCCGCAGCGGGCAGACCGATGAGGCCGGACTGAATCTGGTCCTGGTCATCGGCGAAGCCTTGCGCCAGTCGTCCTGGTCCCTGGGCGGATATGCCAGGGAGACGGCACCGCGGCTTGGGCGCGAGCCCGGCCTCGTCAACTATACCGACGCCACGGCCGCCGCCTGCCTCACGCGCACCGCGGTGCCGCTGATGATCTCTCGCGCAACGGCGACAGACCCCGATCGTCATCTTGAAGAAAAGACCCTGTTGGGCCTGTTCTCCGAGGCCGGCTACCGGACCTGGTGGCTGTCGAACCAATTCCGGATCGGCATCAACAACACCACTATCTCGGCCCATGCCGTCGAGGCCGATGAGGTCACTTTTTTTAACGACTCGGAGTTGGAGCAGACCCCCTTTGACGACGTGCTCCTTGCCCCCTTGGCACGAGCGCTGACCGAACCGGGACCAACGCATCGTTTCCTGATCCTGCACACCATGGGAAACCACTGGGACTACGGGTATCGTTACCCCGATGCGTTCGACCACTGGCGACCGTCACTGCGCGGTCTGACCAACTATCATATCGGCGCTCCCGGCATCAAGGCGAACATGATCAATGCGTACGACAACGCAACCCGATTCACCGACCATGTTCTTGCCGAGATCATCGCGCTGCTGAAGGCCACGCGCCGCCCTGGCGTCCTGGTGTTCATGCCCGACCATGGCGAGAATCTGTTCGACGACGCCCGAGGCTTCACCGGACATGCACACGACAGCGCCTGGGAGTTACAGGTTCCACTCGTCTTCTGGGCCACGGACGCCTATCGCGCTCTGTACCCGAACGCCTGGCAGCAGGTGATCGCTCACCGCGATGCCCCGGTCAGCGCCGACAATCTGTTTTATTCGGTGGCCGAACTCGCGCATATCGTGTTCCGCGGTCAGCAGCCGGCGCTCAGTGTCGCCAGCAGCACGTTCCAGCCCGCACCACGCCGCTTTTTGTCGATCACCGGAGCCGCGCTGAGCACCGAAGCGGTACTGCGGCGAAACCGGTCGCCGTTGGTTCCAAAGCGCCAATGAATCGCTTGCTTCCCGGTCTGGGCGACCGACAGCCTGAGATCCCGGCATTCGGATCCGCAGCATCTTCGACCGCGGCCGCCCGCAAATTATTTCAAACGACTATACTGAATCAACATTCGCGACAGTTTCGCCGCGGCATGGAACACCGGCCCTGCCAGGCCGGGGTGCGGAGGTAACAAGCGAGTGCCTCATGGGACCTTGACGCAGTGATCGTGGCTGAATAAATCTATGATTCATATTGAAACGAAGCTTCGGCAAGCGCTTGAACAGATCGCCGAGGTCAAACGAATATTGTGCGCGATCGAGTTTGCTTTACAGAAACAAGAATGCGCAACGCTGTTGATCACCAGTGCCGTGCAGGGTGAAGGAAAGAGCTTGATCGCAGCGGCGCTCGCCGCCACTGCCGCACAGCATGGTAACTATCGCGTGGCAGCACTGGATTTCAATTGGTACCGCCCGGCGCTGCATCGCTGCTTTGATCGTGCACTCCCACACTCACTGAAGGCGCTGTACAGCGCGCCGCTAAGCGAACTCGTTATTTCCTTCGGGCCGAATACGCCGGATCTTCTGACCGCTCCGGAGGATTACGCTGATCAATCCGCCTTGACTGACCAGGCATTTCCGACAATCACTCGACTGATTGGCCAGGCTCAAGACAGCTACAATCTCATCGTCATCGACAGCGCGGCGGTTTTTCCGACAAACAGAATGATGATCGACCCCGTGATGCTCTCCGGTATCGCCACGGGTGTCGTGATGGTCGTGCTATCCGCGGTAACACCGAAGCAGCATGTCAGAAAGGCCCAAAAAATCATGGAAGCCGCTGGCGCGAATATGCTTGGGGTCGTCACCAATCAGCGGATGATATCAGGAAGAAAATAGCACAGGACAACCGCATAGCCAGTCGATCAACAAGCGACAGCGATGAAAAAGGGTAATCGTGCCGGAACATCAGAGTACATCGACCTTTTCAGAAACAACCAGGAATCAACATGGGATTCTACCTGAGACGCTATGGCAACGCACTGCGCGCGTATAAGCCATGGATGTTACTGACCGTGCTTGCGGTTATCCTTTACCTGGGTATTGCCGCACTGACCGATATCACCTATTCCGTGTATCAGGATTTTGAGCCCCACTCGGGAGATATCCCGGTCGCCGCGTCAATGAGCCCAGTCGACACCATCACTATCAACGCCGTCGCGGCGGACCCGGACCTGCTGTTTCTGGAAAACTTCGCGCTGACAACACTACAGAACAAGCTGGAACTGGTGGCAACTCCGCACAGTGGTGCGGACAACAACGCGCTGCGCCGACTCGTGCACACCGCCCTGACCTTATCCGCAACACCTGAGTCCGGATTACGGTTAAGCTATACGGGGAAGGATCTTGCGCTCGGCAGGATACTGGTCGGGTTCTATACTGACAGGCTCTTGAGGCGAATCGACGATGGGTTCGCGCGTGCGCAATCACAACGCGTTCAAACGCCGGGGCCATTCCGCACGGCCGGCGACCTGCTGGTGGTTGCCAAGCGATCCGTCTGGAGCGCCGATCGACTGCGGCCGGCGCTGTTCGTGCTGCTGCTGTCATTCTTGGGCATGGTGGTACTGATCGGACTTTTCGAACTGGCAGACCCGTCATTCAAGTCCGAACGGCAAATCGCACGTTATCTTGGGTTACCGGTGCTTGGTGCGATTCCGGATGCGGAACCGCTGGTGCGGACTCTACCGGATCGGCGGAATGACACGTGAGTTGGCCAAGGTGGCCGTCGACCTCCAAGCCATCATCAAGGTTAAAGGCTCTCTGATGAAAAGCGGTATCGAATCCTATGCATGGGCAGGCGTGTTGGTCCTGCTGGCGGTCATGACTGCACCGGCCGGTGCCGCTCAGTATACTCTGGGCTGGGACCCGGTTGACGATGCGCGTATCACGGGCTATACGATTCATCGTGGCGAGCGATCCCGCGATTACGATCACACGGTCGCGGTCGGCAATCAAACGACGTTCACCCTCACTGACCTCGATCCTGATCGTATTTATTATTTTGCTGTAACGGCAAACAGCGACAATGGCGACGCCTCGGATTTTTCCGACGAAGTCACGTCCGGACAGTTCAGATATGTCCTCGGGATGGGTGCCGATCCGGCGAACAGCGGCCAACTTGAAATCGTCAATATGAATCGGACATTGGAGCAACGTGTCGCGTCCGGATGGTCGGCATACAATGCTTTGAGTGGTGAAACCCGCGTTGCCACCGGCGACATCGATGGCGACGGAAAGGATGAGGTCGTCATCGGTTTTGCTCCGGTCAGTCAATCGGGCATACCGGGCGGCCGCTTTCAGATTCTTGATGACGACTTCTCCCACTTGCTCTGGGGTCAGGTCGACTGGCCGGACTACAACGCCGCGAGCGGCGAAACGCGTCCCGCGGTCGGTGATATCGATGGCGATGGGAAAGACGAGATCATCATCGGGCTCGGGCAAGGTGGAGATGGCAAGATGGCGATCTTTCGTCTGACGGATCGCGCGCTCTCGCCAATCGGCTGGGCCGACATCAACTGGCCGGACTACGGCCAGGCGAACGGTGAAACCTGGCCGGCTCTGGGCGATATCGATGGTGACGGAAGGGATGAACTGGTGATTGGTTTGGGCAGTGGCGGCTTCGGAATCTTTCTGGTCAAGAACGGCTTTGACGCGGCGCGTCTTACGGCTGGAGTCGATCCGTGGCGCGACGAGGTTCAGGGAAACCTGTCATGGGCCGAATACTCGGCTCAGGTGGGTGAAACACGGCCTGCTCTTGGTGATCTCAACGGCGATGGCAATCAGGAGATCGTTATCGGTCTTGGACCAGGCGGCGGAGGCACGATCGAGGTTTTTGATTATGTTCAGTCCGCGGTTGTGCACATGGCATCGGCCGGCGTCCATTGGCCCGATTACAACATCCTGAATGGTGAGACCCGCCCGGTGGTCGGAGACATCGACGGCGATCAGCGCGGAGAGATTCTCGTTGGCCTTGGCGACGGCGGCGGCGGCTATGTCGATCTGTTGGATGATGCGCAGACGCAATTTCTCAATCTCGACAGTTTACGGTCAGGCACGGCCGCCTATCAGGCCGCCAATGGCGGATTCTGGCCGGCCGTCAAACGCGAGCGCAACGCACCGCCCGCGGCGCCTGTCACCTATCTGCTCAGCGTGCTTAAAAATGGCACCGGCAGCGGAATTGTCGGTGGCGGCGGTCGTTATCCTGTCGGCACTCACGTGACACCGACCGCGGCCGCCGGGGACGACTCAAGCTTTGACGGCTGGAGTCCCGGCAGTTGTGGTACGTCGTTCGCGCTCGGCGCTGACGCGACCTGCACCGCGGCCTTCACGTTGCTCCCCAAACACACACTCACCGTCACCCGTAGCGGAAGCGGTGCCGTGACCAGCACCCCATTTGGAATCGACTGCGGGAGTGATTGCTCGGAAGCTTATGTCAGCGGCACCGCGGTCACCTTGATCCCTGTCCCGGCCGGCACCTATCGGTTTTCCGGCTGGAGCGATGCCTGCACCGGGGCTGGACCCTGTGTGGTCGCGATGAGCGCGGCGAAGAGCGTCAGAGCGACCTTCACGGCGCTGCCGAAATACACACTCACGGTCAAGCGTAGCGGCAGCGGTACGGTGACAAGTGAGCCGGCAGGGATCGCCTGCGGCAGCGATTGCAAGGAGGTTTATATCAGCGGCTCCGCAGTCGCATTGACCCCCACACCGGCGACCGGGTACCTGTTTTCGCACTGGAGCGGCGTCTGCACCGGGACGGGCCCCTGTACCTTGATCCTGTCGGGAAACAAGACGGCGACCGCCTACTTCATTCGCAAATAGGACTACTGACACGCGCTCGCCCCAGCAACGACCGCGCCTGACGAACACCCGCCGGCCTGGGTGTGCTAGGGTTATTCTCGCTTAGCCCCACAACGCTGCGGATACCTGACCCGGAGGCCCCATGCTGACACTGCGAATCAATGGCACCGAGCACCAACTGGACCTGGACCCGGCGATGCCGCTGTTGTGGGCGATCCGCGAGCATGTCGGTCTGACTGGAACCAAGTACGGCTGCGGCATGGCCCAGTGCGGAGCCTGTACCGTGTTTCTGAACGGGGCGCCGGTGCGCTCCTGCTCTACCCCGGTGTCGGTCGCTGCCGGAGGGGAGGTCGTGACGATCGAAGGACTGGTCCAGGGGCTTGGCGCCGGCGCCCTCGGCAAGGTCGGCCAGGCGGTGCGCACCGCGTGGCTGGAGTTGGACGTGGTGCAGTGCGGATTCTGTCAGTCCGGCCAGATCCTCGCCGCCACCGCCCTGCTCTCCGAGAATCCTGACCCGACCGACGCGCAGATCGACGCGGCCATGTCCGGCAACCTCTGCCGCTGTGCCACCTATGCCCGCATCCGCGGCGCCATCCGGCGCGCCGCCGACGCCTTGGTTTAAGGGGAAGAGCGACAATGAAAACCACCCACCACCAGATCGCAACCATCGCCCCCGACACCATCCGGAACGCGGGGCGCCGCACCTTCTTGGAGGCCGGAATCGCGGCCGGCGCCGGGTTGCTGCTGGGACTGCGCATCGGCCCGGCCCCCGCGACCGACACTGACCACGCCGGGGCGGCTCCGGCCGCGGCGGCAACCTTTGCGCCCAACGCCTTCCTGCGCATCGGCACGGATGACACCGTGACCGTCATCGTCAAACACCTGGAGATGGGTCAGGGCACCTTTACCGGACTGCCGACCCTGGTGGCCGAGGAACTGGACGCGGCCTGGGACCAAATCCGGGCGGAGGGCGCCCCGGCCGACGCGGCGCGCTACAACAATCTCTTCTGGGGCAGCGCCCAGGGGACCGGCGGCAGTACCGCCCTCGCCAATTCGTACGAGCAACTGCGCAAGGCCGGTGCTGCCGCACGCCAGATGCTGGTCGCTGCGGCGGCGCAACGCTGGCAGGTCCCGGCCGCCGAGATCCAGGTCAAGGACGGTGTGGTCAGCCATCATGCTGGCCGCAGTGCGCGCTTCGGCGAATTGGCAGAGGCGGCGGCCAGACTGACGGTTCCCGCGCAGATCCGGCTCAAGGACCCGGCGCAGTTCAAGCTCATCGGCAAACCGGGGCTGCACCGCACGGACGGGCCGTCCAAGACGGACGGCAGCGCCCTGTTCACCCAGGATGTGCGCCTGCCCGGTCTGCTGACCGCGCTGGTGGTGCACCCGCCCCGCTTCGGCGCCCGCGTCAAGCGCATCCATGATACGGAAGCCCGCGCCATTCCGGGAGTGCAGCGGATCGCCGAGATCCCGAGCGGGGTGGCGATCATCGCCCACGATTTCTGGACCGCCCGGCGCGCCCAGGACGCCCTGCGGGTGGATTGGGACGAAACAGACGCCATGACCGAGGGCACCGCCGAGATCCTGGCACGTTATCGGGAACTGGCCAAGTCCCCCGGCGCCATCGCCCGCCAGGACGGTGATGTGGACGCCGCGCTCGCCGGTGCGGCCCAGGTCATTGAGGCCGAGTACAGCGTTCCCTATCTGGCCCATGCCGCCATGGAGCCGATGAACTGCGTCATCGAGCCCACGGAGCACGGCATCCGGGTCTGGAACGGCGAGCAGTTCCAAACCGGCGATCAGGCGGCCCTGGCCAAGGTTTTTGAACTTGCGCCCGAGCAGGTCGAGATCCGCATGTTGTTCGCCGGCGGATCATTCGGTCGGCGCGCCAACCCGGCGTCGGACTATCTGATCGAAGCGGCGCACTGTTACCAGGCCCTGCGCGCCCGATTGCCGGTCAAACTCCAGTGGACCCGCGAAGACGACATGCGCGCGGGCTGGTATCGGCCGCTATATCTGCATCGCATCCGCGCGGGGATCGACCCCAAGGGCCGACCGGTTGGCTGGGACCAGCGCATCGTGGGTCAGTCCATCATCACCGGGACGGCCTTCGAGCCAATGCTGATCACGGACGGGGTGGACCAGACCTCCGTGGAGGGCGCCGCCAACCTCCCGTATACCGTTCCAAACTTCAGGCTGGATCTGCACTCGCCGCGGCTGCCGGTCCCGGTCCAGTGGTGGCGCTCAGTCGGGTCCACCCATACCGCCTTTGCCGGGGAGTGCATGATCGACGAGCTGGCCACGGCGGCCGGCCAGGACCCGGTCGCCTATCGCCTGCGCCTGCTGAAGAACCATCCACGCCACCTGGGGGTGCTGAAACTTGCCGCAGAGAAAGCCGGCTGGGGCCAGCCACTGCCCAAGGGCCGCGGACGCGGGGTCGCGGTCCATGAATCCTTTGGGACCACGGTCGCACAGGTGGCCGAGGTCACGGTGCGCAAGGGTGGTCAGTTCCGGGTGGACCGGGTGGTGATCGCGGTGGACTGCGGCCTCGCCGTCAATCCAGACGTGATCCGCGCCCAGATGGAAGGCGGCATGGGCTTCGGACTCTCCGCCGCCCTGCTCGGCGAGATCCGCATCGAGCACGGCGCCGTGGTCCAGTCGAATTTCCACGACTATCAGGTGCTGCGCATCGACCGGATGCCGGAGGTGGAAGTCCACATCGTCGCCTCGGCACAACCGCCGACCGGGGTCGGCGAACCGGCGACACCGGTCATCGCCCCGGCGGTGGCCAATGCACTCTTCGCGGTCACCGGCCAGCGGCTGCGCAGCCTGCCCCTGCGCTTGTCCCCGTAGGGTCCGCTCCGCGGACCGACAACCGCCATGACCGCTGCACCCGATGATCTCCTAGAGCATATCGCCACCTGGCACGCTCAGGGAAAACGCGTCGCCCTGGCAACCCTGGTGCGCGGCGGGTCCTCATTACGCCCGATCGGCAGCCAACTGGCGGTGGCTGACGACGGCACCTTTCACGGTTCGATCTCCGGCGGCTGTATCGAGGGTGCGATCATCGCGCAGGCATTGGCGTCGATCGCCGACGGCCAACCGCGCCGGCGTGACTTCGTCATCGGCGACCCCGACCCCGCGGCGGCCGGGCTCGCCTGCGGCGGACGGGTTCAGGTCTGCATCGTGCGGATCGACCCGACCGGCGCGTTCGAACACCTGCTCGCCGCGCACCGGGCGCGGCGTCCCGCGGCACTGGTCACGCGCCTGACCGACGGCGCCATGGCGATGGTCGACGGTGACACCCTGGATGGCGACCTGCCGCTGA
>Ga0247840_10002284_pt1 | contig 34469 bp, 15 predicted proteins | sample LaCruzMarch2015__FD_192404 | JGI IMG/M metagenome (GOLD analysis project Ga0247840, IMG submission 192404) | Freshwater microbial communities from meromictic Lake La Cruz, Castile-La Mancha, Spain - LaCruzMarch2015_17m | ecosystem: Environmental > Aquatic > Freshwater > Lake | place: Spain...
AATTTTCTTATCAATGTACTCATATGGAATAATACCGTTCACTTTTTGGGTGTTTGTGATTATGATGCTAAAGTAATACCTTTGAAGACATTACGAAAATATTTGAACCTTGACTGCATAATCTGGGATTATCATAATTCACAATTTGAATCATGTTTTTAAAATTCAATTCAAAGGTTTTAATGCCTGTATTCTTATTGCAGGAAATAATAACGAAAAGAGTTAGAATTGCTATAAATCTGTTTCGATTCATGTTGATATGCGTGTCTTTTAAAATTTGCCATAACACTTAGGATTTTATCTGAAACCCTTCAAAAAAATATTCCGAAGCATACTGTTTCATTTTTCAGATAAAATTTAGTTGGACTACCTGTCCCGCTGTTTATCGGGAAACACTTGGTAATCAGTTAACAAATATAAGGGGATTTTATCTTGGATACATGTAGCATGGATGGATTTTTTGTGAATATATTACCGAATGGACACTTTTAAAGACATGTTTTCGGAAAAAAATTGTTAATGTGCTGACATTTTGGTTTTTATATCGTAATAAGTTGACATACTTTTCCTATTAGACCTTGGCCTTGAAGTGCTTTTATTTCAAAGAACATTTTCAGGGAAGATACAATCAAGCTGAAGACCTTAATAGAAGCGCATTTGTGAATGGTATCATAAGACCTGTTTTGCAACAGGTATATTGGGTGATGTCCCGGCCTGTAAGGTTATAGATCCGCTCACCAATGCAAATTTTCTTAAACGGTTTTTCATGTATTGGTATACCGGTGCTGATCAGTTTTGCGAAAATTGGAACACGATTCGTCGCGGTATTGCTTATTCCTCATTTTCACATGGCATCAAACTTATCAGTCGATTGAGGAGCCAGATGGTTTTTTCGGTGGAGATGGTCAGATCCAGCATGCTGCCCTTGTCTTTTGCTGAAACCAGCACATCACTGTTGATATATGCTTTGCGGATTCCTTCCATGGATGGACTATTCCCGGAACTGAGGTTTTTGAACATTTTGATGTCCCCGGCATTGTTTGATTGCTGGGCATCTAAGGCGAGATTTGTCAGGAGGTCCAGGGACTCCAGGCAGGAAGTGGAGAGTCCTTCGAGCACGGGGTTTTTCCTGGAAGTTAGAATGATGCTTACCCCATCAGCTACGCTTTCAGCAATTTGAATTAGGATGGTCTGCCGGGTTTGACAGTAGGCATGAATCCTGGCCGTTTGATGGTGCATGGGCAAGGCTGCAACCGTCTCTGTGGCATCTGTTACGATAATTGAAAGGGTATTTAAGGCTTTAATCCTGGAAGCAAGGTCTGCCCCTTCATGGTCCTCCCGGGCACTTTCAAATAATGCAGCGATTTGTTCGAGCTCACGATTTTGCTCCAGTTGGATTAATTCCAACATAGACTCAGGATCCTCAGGCTGGAAATCCAAAAGATATTTGGGTTGAGAAAGGCCTTCTTCTTCTGAGGGTGGTGACTTCTTTGCCAGCCAAATGCTCAAAGGCTTGTTGATGGCGGTGAAGAAAATGGCGGAAGTCAGATTGAAAAGCAGGAATACGATGGAAGCCTGGCTTTCTAAGCTGGATGTGAGGTGATTCAGCAGTGCCATCACCAGGGGAACATGGAAATACACTTCAAGGTAGTACAAGAGGATAAAAATTGTTGCACCGAAAATGTTGTACATATTCACGAAGCGCACAAGCTGCAGCGAAGTGCCACGGAATCCTTGCCCCAGCAAGGCCTTAAACAAGGTCGATCCGATTGCTGCACCATACATGAACAGGAAGGTTTGGGGTCCTGTCAGAATGTTTGCCTTTGCCAATCCAATGGCAACAAGTGCTACTGCAGTGGATGATTGGGCGATGAATCCCAGCAGCATACCGGCCGCAATCGAAAGGAAAGGATAACTGATGCTAAAGGTCATCGCGCCAGTAAACCATGCTTCATGCCGCAAGGGTTTTACGCCTGCAGTCATGATTTCAATTCCGAAAAATATCAATCCCAGGCCCATCCCGATAAGGATGGTATTCCGGTATTTTTCTGTTTTTAGGAAATATAGCGCGATACCACATACACCTACGATGAAGGTCACTGCTGACTCAATTGGCAATGCAACAAAAAACAGCAGTATCGTATTCCCGACACTGAAGCCGGTAAGGATGGCAATCGCCTGGGAAACATTGATGAGACTGGCAGTGATCAGGCTGGCGAGGATCATCAAAGCAGCAGAGGTGCTTTGCATAATAACACCGGCCCCTGCGCCAAATAGCAGTGCCTTTGCACGGGAAGACACAAAGCGTGTTGCGATTTTGCGAAACTTACGACTACTCAGATTTTTTAGTCCAGAGGAAAGTAGCTGTACCCCCGTAAACATCAAACCCAGCCCCAGGAGAATTTCGCCAATTATTTCAACCATTGATATTATATAGTGAACTTAAAACATGTGCTGCAATATACATGGAATTACATTGGATTCTTCTGGTTTAATGCAGTGTTTATGCAATGGGATTTATAGCGGTTTTTTTCAAACAGGAGGTTCGCTGCTGTTTCTCAAATACGTGATATGGATCTTTTGGTTAAAATGTTTGATGGATAGTGAAAATAGGGCTATTAAAAGATTTCAATGCGGTTCGGCTTTATTTCTTCAATGGAATTCTATAAGGCCCAATAACTGAATTAAACAATAAGTCACCATTTTCTAGTAGCTGCAGGATTGCATATGCACCATTCCCTCTGTTCGTCTGTCCAAATTCTATCCGTGTTCTATTCTTACCTGTATTCCAGTCTAAACCAGTTATTTCCCAACCCCTTTCTGTGGTATATCCATTTACTAAAACCATATTTGATCCACTCGTTACCAAGGGCACCATGCTTGTTGAAACAACGTCATTTCTTGTCCAAACCGAAGTAAATTCATTTTTATCGGTATTCCATTCAACCCTTTCCATGCCTTTAGGGCCGGCATGAACAGGTCCAACAGTCATCACATCAATAATTCTGTCAGGGTGTCCTTCATCAATAAGATTATTCACTAAAAATGCGCCCCACCCATTTACAACAATCGTTTGTTCTGATTGTATCCAGGGTTTGTCTTCGGGTAAACCTGCCTTAATTGGAATAAAACCAGCAATTCTTCTGGATTTGGTTCCTTCTTTCTGTTGATGTGATTGTGGGATTTCGTCTCTCCAAAAAGCCACTAAATTCATTCGGTTCTGACCATCTGTAATCAAAACAAGTTTGTCTTCCTCATTACCAAACCCCATTAAAGTCGGGGTTGAACCTGCTCCTGTGCCAGCTTTTATTGCGGGAGGCCAGTCACCGCCATTATATGGACTTATCCATGCACCATCTGTTTCTTTATCCGAAATTTCAGTTCCTGTCCATACCAGTTTACGCATCATCCCGTCTCCCTTTGGGGTTTTACTTCCGGTGGCAACATAAATGCCATTATTTTCATCAACAGCCATTGAATTGGTGCATAATTCGGTGTTTTTGAAGGCGTAAAATTTGCCAGGTCCTTTTAATTGTCTGTCGATTACTGCAATTCCGTTAACGGCGCCAATTACAATATTTCCATCATAAGTCATATTCATCCCAACCATATTGATTCGTTTTACGCCCGGGGCAACCTCAGCAGCTGGAATTAGCGAAGAAACATCAAATTTATACTTCACTTCGAGTCCTTTTTTAGGATTGGCTTTGTCAATTAAACCGATTGCAGAAACAACATAGCCTGCATTGGCATATACAAAATTATCTGAGCTTACCAATGCATATACCCCTGCAGGTAAAACCAATCCTGGTTCTTGTCCTAAAATCCCCCTGAGGTGTTTAGCAGCAAAATCTAATGAGGTGTATTTTACATCAGAGATAGACTTTAACTGGTCAATTGTCAATCGTTTTGCTCCTGGAAGGTCAATGTCGGTAACCTGGTTCCAATTGCTTTCTTTCTTATCTATCAATGCAATACGGTCTGTTGATACGGACCACATAAAATTGGAATCTGTTGAGGCGTATGTTACATTATTGACAGGACCACCCCAAATTGGCGTGAGTTTTTCTAAATCAACTTTAAATTCACCTTCATTAATTTGATAGGGGACGCTATTTGTTTGTCCTGAGTTGATGTGTGTTACCCCGTAAATCTTTGAAGATAGGTAAGGGTTTCTTGCGGGATAGCCAATTGTGGACGCTGATTGTTCAGTTGATCTGACATTATTTGATCTTTTCTTTTCATTACAAGCAAATAGCAAAAGAAGGCCAAAGCAAACTGATGCAATTAATTTTATTTGATACATATTGGTTTGTTTTATGTGTTTTCTGATTGTTTTTTATCAAAGGGTAAATATACTGAATCGTAGAAAAAATGCGAAGCTGTTATACCGCGACGGTTAGCAAATTGTTTTTCGCAAACCTGATCATTTCCGGTAAAAAGTATGGCAGATTAGAAAAATTCGAGAATATAGATCTTTATAACTTAATTAGTATGCGGTCCATCCACCATCAGTTGGATAAAGGGCTCCTGTCAGATTAGAAGCTTCATCCGAAAGCAAAAATAGGATTACCGATGCCTGCTCCCACACAGTAGCCATGCGGTGCCTGGTGTCATTCATCATGAGTAAACTCTCTGTTTTAGCGCCTCCCATACCTTTGATACCCCGTTTATTCACCTCTTTTACAAACTCATATGCTTTGTCTGTCATTGGTGTTGATGTTGCAGCCATGTTGACTGAGTTTACACGAATCCCATATGGGGCATAATCGATAGCAGCGCTTCGGGTTAGTCCATTTACTGCATGTTTACTTGCCACATAGGCAGGATTTCCGGCAAGACCGGTTAATCCAGCTATTGAGCCAACCGTTACTATCGCCCCTCCGTTACCTTGTACAAGAAGTTGTTTGATTACTGCCCGCATTGATTTGAATGTTCCTGTGACATTTACTTCCATTACATTGTCCCAATATTTGTCTGAGGCGGCATCCACTGCATTTGGAAGCAAGTCTTTTTGCTTGTCATAGTCCAGAGGATCGCCAGAAAAAGTCCCGTCCATAACTCCGGCATTTAGTAAAGCGATATCTATTTTTCCGAATTTACTGACCGCTTGGGCAATAAAGTTATTACAATCTTCGGTATTGCGAATATCTGTTTTTACAAACAAAGCTTTCCCACCTTCATTCCGAATAAACTGTGCTGTAGCCTCGCCTTTTTCAGCCAGCCAATCGCCAATTACTACTGAAGCACCTTCACGGGCTGCACGTATAGCTGTTGCCCGCCCAATGCCTCTTGCCCCTCCTGTAACAACTATTACACGCCCCTTGAGACGGTCTTTTGAAAAATAGTTTGAGTCAATGGGGGCAATGTCATTTCGTTTGTACTTTTTGTTTTCTTGAGCAGGTGCTTTTTTATTCATGCAAATGATAGCAATTAGCATCACTGCGATCATCATTCTTGTTTTTGTTAATCTTGCTTTCATGTTTTTGTTGTTAAAAGTTTTTATTAAACCCTATTTGATACAGCACACCGCTGGCATCAATTGTTGATTGCTTTGTTGGAATTTCCATCAGGCCAATAAGATTGAATCCTTCACCGATGGATTTGCCAATTATTGGAGATAAAATTATATCGAAATTGTTGTTTTCAAGGTCAAAGATAGTACGAGGTTCTAAAACGCAGAAAACTCCTGTCTTTGTAAATTTTGCGATAAAATTTCTGATGGTTAAGACCCTCAGGTCTGGATAAAGCTCATCCCTGGCAATGGCAAATGTATATTGGGGTTGAATTGCAAAAAACAAACTGTTGCTGATTGTATAAGCATATGTTATTGCGGGTGTCGCTGAAAAATATTGACTTCCAAAGCCCGGTTCGCCAAATGGTAGATTAAATTCAACTGATCCGGCAATAGAGTTTTTCCTTTTTACATAAAAAGCATTCAAAATCGAAAAGTTCAGGTCGGCAAAGCCAGTATTAAAACCAGTTCCCTTAACTCCGTTATGGATAGTTATTGTTTGTGGTTTAATGGAGAAACTCCATCTGTTGACGCCAATGTTCAAATTTAATTTGTTGCTAACTGATGTTATATTGTCTGATTTGTCATAATATAGAATTGAATATCCGATTCTTGAATTTACCCTTGTGGGATCAACTCCGGATTCAGTCCTTAATTTGTCAATAGATATTGTATCAGTTTGAGCTACAGCGAATTTGAAGCCCAAAAGTGAAATTATCAGGATGAAATAAGGACAAAATTTGTTTTTCATCGACTATTTTGTTTTTGGCTAAACATATTAAAATTCATTTTGTTCACAGCTTTCAATAATATTTTATTAGAGCATTCAAATTTCAGTTAAATTGATTTTTGTAAAAATGTGAGGCAATTCCTGCTTAGACGCAATTATATATCGATACAATCTTTTACATTTTACGCAAAGCTGTTCAGGATTGACTCAAAGCTATCATGTTGTAGCGAATACTATGCCGTATTTCGTTGTAATGTTGATCTGCGATATGACCATTCTTTTATTCAAAATTTGGGGATGTCTGAATTAATTCACAAATTTACAGTCACATTCATTTCATTTCTGAAGCTTGAAGCTGTTCTGTTTCGGTTGGTATTCGTGATGACATGTGGATAATTGTTATTTATTAACCCAGACCAGGATGAGGATCATGGCTTTACAAAAGGCTGGCCCTGGCGAATTAAAAAAGGAGAAAAAAGTATGCGTAAAATAAATTACTCTGGTCTGGCCATAGTTTCCATGTTCTTTGCCATGTTGATCTTTGCACCACGCCTGGTGCAGGGGCAGGTCGATGCTACAGAATTGAAGAAATTCAAGGGAAGCTGGAAAATGGTATCAGCAGAAATGAATGGTAAAAAGGTAAAAGACGAACATGTCAGGAAAAGTGTGATGGTATTTACGGACGACAAGATTAAATTGTACATCCCTCACCACTATAATGACACCCTCACCTTAATGATCACAAAATTTGAGATTTCAAAGGACCCGCATGTGATGTACTGGGTTCGGGAAAGTGGACCCAATGCCGGCAAAATTATGCCTGCGATCTACAAATTTGATGGGCCGGACGACTTCAATGTTTGTTTCGATCCTACGATGACAAGCATTCCGGATAAATTTGATACTGATGCGGGATCAGGACAGATCTGGCATACCTGGAAACGTGTGAAATAAGCTGCTTACTTTCAGCCGGGCCTAATTCTGCCCTGTGCTACTGCCAATAAAAACTTGTGATCCTATTTCATGATTATCCTCGAAAAACCCTATGTTTCTGAATTTCTGCAACAAACCGTGGTAAGGTTGCAAATTGCTGTCCTCTCCACTGAGTTTTCCAGAAGTCTTCCGCTTGCAGCGCAAATGAAGCTGCTTGCCCCTGATGCGTTTTTCGAAGCCCTGAAAAATGAGAAAAATCCGCTACTGTATAGCAATTCGGAAAACGCAGCAGACCTGATGAATCGCTATTGCCCTGAGCTCGGATTTAGCAAAAATGTTGCTTTTTTCAAGGATAAATCCCGGCTTCGCGAGCTGTTTTCCACCCTCAACCCGGATGTGTGGTTCTATACTTATTCATTATCGAAACTGGATGGGATAGACCTTGATTCACTACAAACACCCTTTGTAATCAAACCCCTCAGAGGCTTTGCAAGCATCGGAATACATGCGGTTCATGATGAGCAGGAGTGGGAGGCCGCATTGGAAAGCATCAAAAAGGAAGTTGTCCTGATGCAGGATGTGTTTCCGGATAGCGTTGTCAGCCTCAGTGAGTTTATCATTGAAAAGTATATCGATGGGCCTGAAATTGCCATTGATGCCTATTTCAACCAGGCAGGGGAGCCGGTAATCCTGAACATCCTGACCCATTTGTTTGGTTCAAAATCTGATATGAGCGACCGTTTGTATATGACTTCCGATGCTGTGATCCGGAAATACCACGACCCTATCCTGCGTTACCTGCTTGAAGTCGGAAAACTCAGGGATCTGCGGAACTTTCCCTTCCACCTTGAAATGCGGGAAGAGGATAATGGAACCTTTGTGCCAATAGAGATAAACCCCATGCGTTTCATGGGCTTCTGTGTGGCTGATGTGGAATATTATTTCTACGGCATCAATCCCTATGAATATTATTTCCAGCAGTTAAAACCAGACTGGGACGCGATCCTGGAATCCCGTAAAGAAAAAAACTATGGCATGTTTGGCATTGACATCCCCAAACATCTTGACAAAAATGCGATCCGCTTCAATTATGAGAAATTCATCGCACATTTCTCAAATCCAATCTTTTACGTAAAAATGGATTATACAGTATTGCCCATGGCAATCTACCTCTTCGCAGAAACGCAAAAAGATCAGTTTTCGGAGTTTGAAGCTATTTTGTACTCCGATCTATCTGCTTTTATCGATCAAAAACTATAAAAAGGCCTTGGGAGACTCTTTTTACATGGCTCTTCTGGCTTTGAAGTTTCCGTTGGTGATTTGGATGGTATCAGGATCGCTCAGATTCTTGATGACAATCCCGGTACCTGAAAAAGTGCCTTTGATGTCTGAACCAACTGCGCCATATTGAGTCACGGTAATTGTACCTGAAGTTAAGCCAATCAGTGTAGTGTTGTTGTCCATGTTAACCACCAGGCCATTGTCATCATTCACAGCAAATGTGCCTGTGGCATGACCATTAAAAGCAACCATTGCTGAATTTGAAGCAGCGTCGGCAAAGCTACAGCCTGTTGCATCCAGCACGTCATCATAAACGGCGCTTCCATTGGCATTTAATTTAATTGTCTGGTTTGAATAACCACCTCCGTTGACAACAAATGAAACCTCATTGGCTGCTGTTGCAGGGCTGTCTGAGGAATCTTTTGAGCAAGAGAACATCACTGTTGCAGAGAAGAACAGCGTAATCATGAGGGCTAGTGTGGTTTTTTTCATAAAATGATTTGTTAAGGAAAATGAAAATCTATGGTTTATGCCGCAAATGTATAAGAAATCCAAATAAAACCCTACTTATATATAGGATTTGGCTACAGATGAAGAGTTCTGCGAAAATGGGGTGTAGATTTCTAAAAAGTGTGGTGAGCGTTCGGAATTGCTTGAATCTTCCTACTTTTGGGCTTTTTTACCGACAACTACACTGATTATGACAGCAATACTTGGAATGGGCAATGCCCTGGTCGACATCCTTGTCAGCCTTGAAAATGATGACCTTCTATCGCAATTTCAACTTCCGAAAGGGAGTATGCAACTGGTCGACCGTGAATTCTCCGGTATGGTACTGGACGGGACTACCCATTTGCCACATACTTTGGCATCGGGAGGCTCTGCTGCCAATACCATTCATGGCCTTGCCCGCCTGGGGATCTCTACTGCTTTTTTGGGTGAAGTCGGACAGGATGACTATGGTAAGTTCTTTCAGAAAGACCTGGAAGCCAGTAACATTCGTCCGATTCTGCTGCAAAGCACCACGGAGTCAGGCAGGGTAGTCGCCCTGATCAGTCCGGATTCTGAGCGGACATTTGCCACTTATCTGGGTGCGGCAGTCGAATTGAGTAGCGAGGGTGTTCACCCTGCACATTTTGAAGGCTACAGCATCTTCCACATTGAAGGCTACCTGGTGTACAACCATGAGTTGATGCTGAAAGCCATGAAACTGGCCAAGGAGTGTGGTTTAAAGATCTCCCTTGACCTCGCCAGCTATAATGTGGTGGAGGCTAACCTGGGCTTCCTGAAAGAGGTGATGCGCCAGTTTGTCGACATTGTCTTTGCCAATGAAGAAGAAGCCAAGGCCTTTACCGGGAAAAATCCGGAGGAGGCACTGGAGGAGCTGGCGGAGCTCTGTGAGATCGCTGTCGTGAAGGTAGGGAGCAAGGGATCCTTTGTCAGACGGGGTACTGAGAAACACAGCATCGGGGTCATTCAGGCCAAGAGCATCGACACCACCGGGGCAGGGGATTTGTATGCTGCCGGCTTCCTCTACGGACTAATCAACGAAAAGCCTCTGAATCAATGTGGTGAGATCGGGGCGCTCCTGGCCGGAACCGTAATTGAAGTGATTGGCGCCAAGATTCCGGACGCGGCCTGGACCGTGATCAGGGAAAAGCTGAAAATGATGCGATGACCCTTTGTTTTCAGCTTAATTAATAATATTTTTGCAGCTCATATACCAGATTTGTAAACGAATAAATTCAGTTTTAGCGGGCCTTCCCGTGCTTATGTTGAAAATAAACGAGGATACTATATAGTTGACCATTTAAATCAATATTACTAACAAATGAAAGTTTACCAGACGAAAGACATCCGGAATATTGCGCTTGTCGGTGGTGCTAAATCAGGCAAGACAACTCTTGCAGAGGCCATGCTCTTTGATGCAGGCCTGATCAACCGCAGAGGTTCCGTAGATGAAAAAAACAGTGTTTCTGACTATCGCGAGATTGAAATTGAGCGTCATAACTCAGTTTCTTCCACGCTTTTATATGCAGAATTTGGAGGCAAAAAGATTAATATCATCGACTGCCCTGGCTTTGATGACTTCTTTGGTGAAGTTGTTGCTGCTATGAACGTAGTCGATGCCGCTTTAATGCTGGTAAATGCCCAAACCGGTGTCGAAGTAGGTAACGAAATTTCCTGGCGCCAGGCTGCCACCCTGCAGCTTCCTATTGTATTCCTGCTCAACCACCTGGAGCACGAAAATTCTAACTTCGATGAGACTGTCCGCCAGATCAAATCTGACTTCAGCGGTAGTGCCGTTTTGTTGCAATATCCTGTTAATCCGGGTGTTGGCTTCAATGCAGTGATCGACCTCCTCAAAATGAAGATGCTGAAGTTTACTGACGGGAAATATGAGACCCTCGACATTCCTGAATCAGAAAAAGAAAAAGCTGAAGCCCTTTACAACACCCTCGTTGAAAATGCAGCTGAGAGTGATGAAGCTTTGATGGAAGTATTCTTCGAGAATGGTTCCCTCACGGAAGAAGAACTTCAGAAAGGGATCAAACTCGGCATCATCCGCAGAGGCTTATTCCCCATTTTCTGTATTGCTTCCAAACCCAATTTCGGGGTTACCCGTGTCATGGAGTTTGTCACAACTACTTTACCCGATCCTTCAGAAATGCCCGGTCGTGCTACCAACAGTGGTAAGATCATGAAATTCAATGCCTCTGAGCCTTGCTCTGCCTTTGTTTTTAAGACTTCCATCGAGCATCACCTGGGCCAGATGTCATACTTCAAGATTTACAATGGAGAAATGACAGAGGCTATGGACATGGTGAATGCCAATACTGGTTCCAAGGAAAGACTCACCCAGATCTTCGTGGTTGCCGGAAAACAAAGAGAAAAAGTCGAAAAAGTTTGTTCAGGTGACTTCGCTGCCGCCATCAAACTCAAAGATACCTTTACCAACCAAACCCTCAATGCCGGAAAAAATGCGGATGACCAGATCGTGAAGATTACCTTCCCGAATCCAAAATACCGTGTGGCAGTAAAAGCCAAAAACCAGGCTGATGAGGAAAAACTCGGATCTCTCCTGTTCGAATTCCACGCTGTCGACCCTACCTTACTGGTGGAATACAGCAAAGAGCTGAAACAGCTTATCATCCAGGGTTATGGCGAGCTTCACCTGAACATCGTCAAATGGTACCTTGAAAAACTGAATAAAATTGAAGTGGAGTACCTGGCACCCAGGATCCCATACCGCGAGACCATCACCAAATCTGCCAAAGAAACCTATCGCCACAAAAAGCAATCAGGTGGAGCCGGACAGTTTGGTGAAGTGCATATGCTGATCGAGCCATTCACAGAAGGAATGACCATACAAACAGAATTTCCGGTTCGTGGTACGCCCCAGGTCGAAACATTGCCATGGGGAGGCCGTCTGGTCTTCAACAACTGTATCGTCGGTGGTTCTATCTCTGCCAACTTCATGCCTGCCATCATCAAAGGGATCATGGAAAAACTGGAAGAAGGACCGCTTACAGGTTCTTATGCCAGGGATATCTGCGTCTATATCTATGATGGTAAGATGCACCCGGTCGATTCCAATGAAATTTCTTTCCGCCTCGCTGGTCGTAATGCCTTCAGAGAAGCCTTCAAAAAAGCAGGTCCCAAGATTCTTGAGCCAGTTTATGATGTTGAAGTTTTCGTTCCTGAAGACAGGATGGGTGATGTCATGACCGACCTCCAGGGCCGTCGTGCCGTCATCATGGGCATGGACAGTGAAGGCTCATTCCAGAAAATCAAAGCCAAAGTGCCACTGGCAGAAATCTCACGCTATGCTACTGCGCTGAGTTCTCTCACCTCCGGCAGGGCTACCTATGGGATGAAATTTGCCGAATATGTCCAGGTTCCCCCGGATGTACAGACAGCCTTACTCAAAGCTTACGAAGAGCAGGAGAAGGAAGAGGAATAGTTTTTTTCTCCATCAGTCTTTTTCAAAGGAAGGCCTCTCGTTTGGGAGGCCTTTTTTTTGAAGGGGAGATTTATGTAATTTTGGCTTTAGCCAAACCTGAATTAAATGATTGTAGCATGATAGAAGTAGTAAGATTTGTGTTTTCGGACAAAAAACATGCAGACATAGCCTATGCTATCCGTCAGAAGGTATTTGTAGAAGAGCAGGAAGTAGATCCGGCTGAGGAATATGAATTCGAAGAAGATTCCCATCATTTCCTTCTATACAAAGACGGACTGCCAGTGATGACCGCCCGTTGGCGGGAGACCGGAAAAGGCATCAAACTGGAGCGTTTTGCCATGCTGAAAGATTACCGCAACAGGGGGCTGGGGTCACTGTTATTGCAGGAAATCGTCAAGGATGTCAGGCCTTTTCAGAAAAAAATCTACCTCCATGCCCAGTTAAAAGCAGTGCCTTTTTATGAAAGGGAAGGCTTTGTAGCCGAAGGGGATATCTTCGAGGAATCAGGGATTCTTCATTATTTGATGACCATCCCCGTTCAGCTTCCTTAGAAGTTCAGTGCAGTAACCAGGATGGGTCTGATGTTTTCGACCGTATGGGTGTCGCGGACACGACCATGCACATCAGGCGTACCATAGGCAGCAGCCGTATATTCCAATTCAAAGGAGAGTTCCAGTTTGTTTTTCAGATAGGTGAAACGGGGTGAAACACGCATCACCTGGTCGATGTCTTTTCCCCTGGAGCAATAAATCTGGGTGTTGATTTCATCTTTGGAGCCCAGGTTTTTGGTGAATCCATGAACAGCCCGACTTTGTATTTGGGGTTGTTGTTGGAAATGTCGAGCCAGGCTGAGGAAGTTGAGAGGTTGGTCCATTCGTGTGCATTGGTCACAGTATCAGTGATCTCACTGCAGGCATATCCCCCAATGAAGACCATGTCGGCAGCATTTTCAGCCATGTATGCTCCTGCTCTGATGGTAATGGGTTTGAGTACTGCCTTGGCAAAGGCAAAATACGACCAGGATGACAAAGTCTTATTGGTTTGGTATTTCTTTCCTCCCTGGCCTGTTGTATAGAGTTCCGGCATCACTGTTTTGTAGTCGATCCCTGCGCCAAGAATCACTTTGTTTGCCGGTGCGCGGTATTGCAGTTGGAGGTGGAGGTCAGGGATGGCGGCATTTTTCAGGTAGACCCCGCTGGCAAAGGGTTTGCTGGGATCTGCATAGTTCGGGCCATAAGAGGTATGGTCTCTTTGGGTGTACACCATGCCCATGAGCCTGAATCTTGCGAAATCATGGCTGAGCCTGATCTGAGGATAACGGGTGATGGGTTGAAAAGGTGCGCCGGTGTTGAAAGAGATCGGGATGATGGCAGCCTCAGGGATGAACATCGGATGCCAGTATTGCCCGGTGATGAGTTCGGTTTTCGGCCAGCTAATCTTCACAAAGGCATGCCTGAGTCTGAGCCCGTTAATGTCGCCTTCGGTATTTCCGAAAAATTCCCCTTCGATGGCTCCGCTGATTTTAGCACCAAGTGCATCAGGGGCAGTAACATTGGCCCTCACACGGGTGGTGATGGCCAGGAAGTTCAGGCTGGATTTCGCGTTGAGGTCATTGCCTTCTGCGTCCTTCACTACATTTTCAGGATACATCAGGAAATTGCCTTCACGGAAGGCAACAACCTGGCGGGTGTCATAATATAGGTCTGAGCGGATGAATCCGGTAAATGAGACTCCAAAACTGGGCTTTACCTCTTGAGAAAACAGTGGAAGGCCCAGTAAAATGAGCGAACATGCAAATAAAGTACGTAAGTTCATATGGCTTCTTAACTCCTCTCCCCGATCGGTAGTATCACTTTTCCACGGGTTTCATTGAGCACTTCAGCCATGGCAAGATAGAAGGCAGATGCGCCGCATATGATCCCTTCATAGCCGGCAACAATACCCAGCACAGGCATCTCGAGCCAGTCGCGCAAAGTCAGCAAGAAGAATAGCACCCACAGGCTGCAAAAGACAAATTGCAGCACACGATTTTTTCCAAAGGTCCCGATCCACATAAAGAAAGAGAAGACACCCCAGAGAAACAAAAACCAGCCCATATAAGCTTCAGGTGTGGCAACACCTTTTGCCCATCCGGCTTCCGGAATGACCCAGATGGCCACCAGGACGATCCAGAAAGTGCCATAGGATGTGAAAGCCAGGTGTCCGAATGTATTGCCTTTTTTGAATTCGAGAATTCCTGCAATGATTTGGGTGAGGCCACCGAATAAAAGACCCATGGCCAGGATCACAGAGGTAACAGGGAAGAATCCGGCATTGTGTATGTTGAGTAGAATCGTCGTCATTCCGAATCCGAGTAGCCCGATAGGAGCGGGGTTAGCAAGTTTTTGTTCCATGTTGTTCGTTTGTGTGTGATTCTTTAGTTGCCGTAGCGTTCGATGATTTCTTGTTTTGTCTTACCCAGGATGTCATATTTTTTCCCGACTTTTTCGAAAGCAGCCAGTGCTTTTTCCAGGTGATGGATTTCGTGACCGGCAGAAATCTGGGTACGTATCCTAGCCTGTCCCTGTGGTACAACCGGGAAGAAGAAGCCGATAGCATAGATGCCTTCGTGGTAAAGGTCGCGGCTCACATCCTGCGCGAGTTTTGCATTGAAGAGCATGACAGGAACGATGGGCGTATCCCCGTCTTTGATGATGAGGCCGAGTTCGGTGAGGCCTTTGCGCCAGAAATCCGTATTGAACTCGAGTTTGTCTCTTCTTTCTGTATTGCTGAAGATCAGGTCCATCACTTTGAGGACACCAGCCACAACGACAGGTGCAATGGTATTGGAGAAGAGGTAAGGACGGGCTTTCTGACGGCACATCTCTACGATCTCTTTTCTGCCGGAGACACATCCGCCGGAAGCTCCACCAAGGCCCTTACCAAAGGTGGTGGTGATGATGTCGATTTTGCCCATGACACCGTATTTCTCGTGGGTCCCTCTGCCGGTTTTGCCAATAAATCCGGAGGAATGAGATTCGTCGACCAGGATCATGGCATTGTATTTCTCACACAGGGCTACCATTTCATCAAGTTTGGCAGTATCGCCATCCATGGAGAAGACCCCGTCGCAGATGACCAGGCGTATCCTTTTGTCGGCATGCAGCTGGAGTTTTTCCTCCAGGTGTGCCATGTCATTGTGCTTGAAGGTATCCTGCATGGCACTGCACAGCCGCATCCCATCAATGAGGGAAGCATGCACCAGGCGGTCAGAGATCATGACATCATCTTTGGTGAGTATGGCTTCAAAAACCCCGGCATTGGCATCCATGCAGGATGGGAAAAGGATAGTATCCTCAGTTCCAAGGAAAGCCGTGATTTTCTGTTCCAGTTCCCGGTGGATGTCCTGGGTGCCACAGATAAAGCGTACCGAAGACATGCCATAACCCCGGGTGTCGAGGCCTTCATGCGCCGCCTTGATTACTTCAGGATGACTGGAGAGCCCGAGATAATTGTTTGCACAGATGTTGATCACCTTCTTGAGTTCCGCGCCATTGGGGAATTCAACTTCAATGTCTGCGGCCTGGGGTGAGTGGATGTAACGTTCCTGTTTGAAAAGACCGGCATCTTTCAAGCCACTCAGGGTGTCCAGGTAAATTTTTTGGATGTCATTCGGATAAGCCATGGTACAATAGTTTATTTAGAGAGTCGATCTATGAGTTGACAAATTTTGTTGACAGAGTCGAAAGCTTCCGGTGTAGCTTCTGCATCCGGAATGCTGAGGTTGTATTTGTTCTCCAGGAAACGTTTCAGGGAGACCATGGAGAAAGAATCCACGATGCCGCCGGAGATCAGAGGGCTGTCATAGGTAAGGGTTTCGCTGTCATCTTCGAGGTACTCATTGATTACATACTGTAATACGATGTCTTTCATGTCGCTCATAGCTTGGGTTGATTTTGGGTTAATGATTATTTAATGTTTTGATATACAGTGATATGTGAATCCGTATTGGGTTTGGATTTCCATTGTTAAAATTATAACAATTTTTGAGTTTATACCGGATCCCGGTAAAAATTGCTGCCATTTTTACCAGGAAAGAGTATCAGGGCAGTGCTTTGTTTGTTACAAAGTACACTTTATGTGATTTTGGCTCAGATTGAATTTCCTCAAAAAAAACGGGCGATTTCATCACGAAATCGCCCGTTTTCCATTTTAGCGCCAATCAGGAAGGCCTGATCGGCCTTTTCGCCAGTCCGGCTTATCGCTGAATGATCAGCTTACCGGTCATCGTAGATTTGCCTTCGTATCCTTTGAGTGTAACAACATAATGATACAGACCTTGTGGGAGGATGCTGCCGTCGAACTCAAGTTTGTGCTGTCCGGCCATGATGGTCTCATCGTAGTTTTGTATCATTACCTGGTGACCGAGGACATCATAGATCCTGATCTCAGCACCTTCGCATCCAGGAGTGTTCAGCACGAAATTGGTTCTGAACGAGAATGGATTGGGTTGGATTGAGGCAGAAAGCAGATCCTCAGCTTGTACAAGTTTCGGCATGTAAAGATCAGTGAAGGATACCCTGCCATCAGCATTTGATATCTGGCTTCCGGAAAGGGCTTCAAAACGGATGTCTTCAGCAGCAGCAGGATTCAGGATTCTGCCATTGATATGGAGAAGTACTTCATCTGCATTGAAACTGATTCCACCTGTTTTGTACCAGGCAATCCTGAGTTCACCGTCAACAATGTTGTAGGCCAGGTTTGTGGCTGATTTAGATGCCATTGAGACACCTGATACTTCGAATTTGTCGCTTGGGTAGGAAAGTACAAGAGAGACAGATCCGATGTCGCCACCATCTCTGACAGAAACTGGTAAGGAGACTTCTGTTTCTCCATTGTAGGATTGTGTACCAAGGGTTTCAATCATGATGTTTGATGGAACTTTCGCTGTTGGTGGGATATAGGAACCATCAACATCACCGGTACACAGTGTTTTCAGTTCGACAATGGCTGTGTCATTCTGAAGGACAATCAATGGTTTACTGTAAACCCAGTCGCCACCGGGGAATGAATCCACGAGTACAACGAAACGTTTAATGGACCACAATGCATCGATGGAATTAATACTTCCGGTTGTCGTTACATCACCTGCCTCAAGTTTGAGACCGCTTAATAGTATGATTTCCGTGAAGTGATTCATCATCAGCAATGCATCAACACTATTTACACCTCCCCATGGTTTTGTAATTTCAGGTTTGATGGTATAAGTGCCACTTGGCAGACTGTCAAAGCTAAACATTCCGTTTTCATCGGTTACGGTATTGTCGATAACAGTACCATCCTGGACAAGGTTCAGGTTGACATTGTCCATTGGGGTTTCATCAACATTGTCGTAGGTAAGTTTACCACCAACATAAGAACTAGGTGCAGCACACGTCTGAACGGTAATCGTTGTTGAGCCGGTTCCTACGTTCACACATCCGTTGGCATCGCTGACGCTGGAGACGGTATAGGTTCTGGTTTGGCTTGGATTGATCGTCACAACATAAGGTGAAGCCATGATGTTGGTATAGGTAGTTGTCGTAACACCATTGAACAGGTTAACACTCCATGGGGCTGATCCTGCAGTTAATGCAATGGATAGGGTGGCAGATCCACCTGTGCAAATTGTTGAACCCGGTGTTGTAAGCTGAGCCACTGGTTTTGGATAGATGATAGCAGTGACAGAACCTGTCATTACGCGCATACAGCCATTGGCATTGGTCGCTTTGACGGTATAGACACCTGAGGCGTTAACAGCGCCGAAATCAATGGCAGCACCGTTTCCGAAGATGGTGGTGTAAAGGGTTGTGTTATTCAGCCACAAAGCATAAGAAACACTGGCTTCTGAACCACTCAGGTAGACATGGACCAGGTTGCTGCCGGAACATGTTGAGCCACCTCCAGTTACCTGGAATGAGTTTGGCATAGCAGCAATGTTGATAACAGCAGATCCAGTCATGGTAGAGCTACAGTTGTTGCTGGAAGCAACGACCGTATAAACACCTGAGAGGGTTTGGTAGCCATAATTCAGTGCACTGCCATTGCCATTCAGGATGACTCCGGTTGTAGCACTGTTTCTGTAGAGTTCATATGTCACACCGACAGTAGATCCGCTTAAGCCTACCGTACTGCCAAGGCCACCTGTGCAATAATTGCCACCACCTATTACAGTGAATTTCAGCAGATTAATGACAGTGAGGGTGACTGAACAGTTGCTTGTTGCAGTTAAACCGGTGGCATCTGTAACGCTGACAACTGTGTAGGTCTTGGTTGTGACAGGCGTTTGGTAGATCGGATAGATAAGGGTGCTGATGCCACTGTAAGTTGTATTGGCAGTGCCATCATTGAGAACAACAGTAAATGGAGGTGTTCCTGTAAAGTTGAACAAGAGTGCAGCACTACCACCCTGGCAAATTGTTGCAGTACCATAGATACAAGCAGTTGGAGGAGCAGCAACGGTAAGGTGGAGCCATGCTTCAGCACACAAGGTGATTGGATTTCCACTTCCACCTGACTGGACACAGCAGATTTTGTACCTGATGCTGTCCTGACCAGAATAACCCTGGTTTGGTGTGCAATTAATTGCACCTGTTGCAGGATTAACTGTTACAGTGAAATTGGATGAACCCTGAACGATGGTTACATTGGTGCAATTCACGACTTGACCGCAGGCACTGTCATTGGCCAGTACGTTAACTGTCGTAGAAGTACCGATCGCCATTGTTGCATAATCAGCATGTGCGATCAGCTGGCAATTCACGAGCACCGTCATACTACAAGTATTGGTGTTTCCGTGAACGTCAGTTGCAGTCCAGGTCACTGTCGTAATGCCGACAGGGTAAATGGCGCTGGCATTGCTGGTTCCATTGAAACTGTTGACCAGGGATGCAAGACCACAATTGTCAGATGCTCCGGGAACCGGAATACTGATGAAGGTGATCCCAGTATGGACAACATTGGCAGGGCATTGTACGAGTGGAAGTTCAATGTCAGTAACAGTTACAATTTGTGTACAAACACTGCTGTTGCCACTGAGGTCAGAAGCCGTCCAGCTTACTGTGGTTGTCCCTGTCGGGAAGCTTGATGGGGCATTGTTTGTGAATGAAACCTGACCACAGTTGTCAGTTGCTGTTGGTGTGCCGAGTGCCACATTGGTAGCAAAACAGCTGCCGGTATTCGGATGTGCAATTACAGCAGGAGGACAAGTCATGCTTGGAGGTGTGAGGTCAGCGTTAATACTAATAGCAGCACTAACAGCTGAACATCCGTTGATGTCGGTCACAGTTACAGTATAACTGCCAACAGCCAGGTTGGTGACACTCTGGTTGTTTACACCATTGCTCCAATGGTAGGTATAAGGAGCAGTACCTCCGGCAGGAGCAACAGTTGCAGCACCACCTGTTCCGGCACAAGCAATATTGATTGTGGCAGAGGCAGTGGCTGTGAGTGTTGCAGGTTGTGTAATCGTCACAGATTTTGTCGTAGTACAGTTGTGTGCATCTGTGATTGTTACGACGTAAGTACCAGGTGCGAGGTTGGTTGCAGCAGCAGTGGTTTGTGAACCTGCTGATGCCGGCCATGCATAGGTATATGGAGCAGTGCCGCCATTGGCATTCAGACTTGCAGCGCCATTGGTTAAGCCCTGGCAGCTAACATTGGTTGTGCCTGAGATGACAACGACAAGGGCATCTGGTTGTGAAATTGTCACGATAACAGAAGCAGCGCAGCCTTGGGTATCTGTGATGGTCACAGTATACTGACCAGCTGTGAGTCCTGATGCAGTGGCGTTGGTTTGTGCCGGTGTCGTATTCCATAAGTAGGAATAGCTACCTGTACCACCTGTTGCAGAAACTGTTGCAGATCCGTTGTTGCCGCCATTACAGTTGACGTTTGTCGTGTTGCTTACACTGGCGAGGATACCGCTTGGGTTGGTCAGGGTGACAGAAGTTACCGCTGTACATCCGTTGCCATCAGTAACGGTGACAGTGCTGGTTCCTGAGGTCAGGCCTGTTGCAGTAGCTGTTGAGGCTCCGTTACTCCAGAGGTAGGTGTAAGGTGCAGTGATTCCAGGGGTTCCACCAGCAGCAGTTACTGTTGCGCTACCTGAAACACCTCCGCTACAACCAGGATTGGTTGAGGCTGTAATGGTTGCAGTTAAGATAGTGGCAGGTTGAGTAATGGTAGCTGAAGAAATTGCAGTACAGCCCACATTGTCGGTTACAGTGACAGAATAAGTTCCGGCAACAAGGTTCTGAGGACTTTGTGATGTTGAACCATTGCTCCAGAGATAGGTGTAAGGAGCAGTTCCGCCACCTGAAGTAACCGTAGCTTTACCGGTAGCGTCGCCACGGCAAAGAACCTGTGTTACTGTAGAAGCGCTTGCTGTCACAGCAGTAGGTTGTGTTATCGAGATGGTTGCTGTCGCAGTGCAGAGATGAGCATCGGTTACAGTAACAGTATAGGTAGCTGAAGCCAGGCCTGTTGCTGAAGCCGTAGTTTGAGATCCTGCAGTGGCCGGCCAAGCATAGGTATATGGGCTGCTGCCGCCAGTAGCAGTGACTGTTGCTGTTCCATTATTAGCACCATTACAAACCAGATTGCTTGAAGCGCTGATAGTAGCACTCAGTACATTTGGTTGGGTAATGGTAACTGATGCAGCAGCTGAGCAGCCAAGAACATCGGTGATGGTGACTGAATACTGTCCTGCATGTAAGGCAGAAGCAGTGGCAGAAGTTTGCGCAGGAACGGTATTCCAGACATAGGAATAACTACCTGAACCTCCTGTTGCGACAACCGTAGCGGATCCGTTAGAACCACCGAAGCAACTGACATTGACATGATTGCTGATGTTGGCAACAATACCGGTGGGATCTGAGAGCGTAACAGAGGTTACAGCAGTACATCCATTGTCATCAGTAACAGTTACAAAATAAGTACCTGTTGTAAGTCCACTGATGGCGGCAGTTGTTTGTCCATTGCTCCAGAGGTAAGTGTAATGAGGAACAGGAGCAGGAATTGGTGTTCCACCGGCAGCGGCTACTGTTGCACTTCCACCTGTTGTTCCCTGACATCCCGGGTTGGTGAATGCGCTGATGTTTGCAGTAAGGGCAGCAGCTTGTGTTACGGTAATTCCGGTGATGGTATTGCAATTCTGACTGTCATAAACGCTAACGGTATAAGATCCGGCAAGCAGACCTGTTACAGTTTGGCTGTTAGAGCCATTGCTCCAATGGTAGGTGTAAGGGGCGCTGCCTCCGGCAGGAGTTACTGTGGCAGAACCCGTGTTGGTTCCGTTACAGAGAACGTTGTTCAGGACTTCTGCAGTAGCAGTGATGGTAGAAATGGTCATTGACATTTGGTCGCTTACAACAGGACAGCTGCCGTTCCCCAATGGTGTAACATTGAGTGTTAAGGTAATTATACCTGCTTCTCCCGGTCCTGGTGTGTAGGTTGGGGCTAAAGTGCTGGCACTGCTCAAGGTTCCGCTGCCGTTATGGGTCCAGGCTACGCTTGCATAATTGGTAGCAGTAGCATCCATGATGTGATAATTGGTGCCATTACAAAGGCTGGCATTGATACCGGCATAGGCCGTTGCAGCTTGCCAGAAGGTGATTACCATTTCATCACTGATGTTTTGACACCAGCCACTTTGTGTTGTGGTCAGTGTTAAAGTTACCATGCCGGTGCTGAGGTCTGTAGCACTTGGCGTATAGGTGGAAGTCAGAGAGTTCGCATTACTGAAAGTTCCACTTCCGTTGCTTGTCCAATGAGCCGTAGTATTTGAAGTACCTGCCAGTGTGTAAGATCCTGTAGCACAAGCTTGTGCATTAGGTCCGGCATTTACGGTAGGAACATTGGTAAGGTTAATGGACATCTGGTCTGTAACAACAGGGCAGCTACCATTTCCGAGTGGGGTAACACTCAGGGTCAGCGTAACAACACCAACTTCTGCAGTTCCGGGGACGTAAGTAGGAGTCATGGTGTTAGCACCTGTCAGTGATCCGCTGCCATTTTCTGTCCATGCGAGGCTGGCATAATTTGTTGCACTTGCATTGGGCACCAGATAGGTACTTCCATTACATAGATTAACATCAGTACCAGCATAAGCAGTGGCTGTTTTCCAGAGGGTGAGAATCATGTCATCACTAACATTCTGACAAGATCCGGTCTGGGTTGTCGTAATTGTCAGTGTAACTTGACCTGCATTGATATCCGCTGTACTGGGTGAATAGGTAGCCGTCAGTGAATTCGCGTTGTTGAAGGTGCCGGTTCCATTGCTTGTCCAAAGGACAGTAGAGTTGGAAGTGCCTGCTAATGTGTAGGCTCCAGTTGCACAAATCTGTGCATTAGGACCTGCATTGACAGAGGCTACATTGCTTAAGGTAATGGTCATCTGATCGGTAACAACCGGACAGCTACCTCCACCCAATGGTGTAACACTCAAAGTCAGGGTAACAACACCGGTTTCACCTGGTCCAGGTAAGTATGCTGGTGTTAAAGTAGTAGCACCAGTGAGAGAACCTGTTCCATTTTCAGTCCAGGAGAGGCTGGCATAATTGGTAGCATAAGCATTGGCTACAACATAATTGCCGCCATTACAAATGCTTGCATCATTGCCCGCGAAAGCAGTAGCTGCCTTCCAGATGGTGAGTGTCATGGCATCACTGCTGTTCTGGCAAGAACCCGTTTGGGTGGTTGTCAGGGTCAGGATTACCTGTGAATTGTTCACATCTGCAATACTTGGCGTATAGATCGCATTGAGTGCGGTGGCGCTGCTGAAGGTACCACTGCCACTGGTTGTCCAGAGAACAGTAGAGTTAGCGCTACCTGCAAGGGTATAGGTTCCTGTACCACAAATCTGGGCATCAGCACCGGCATTGACAGTAGCACCATTACTCAGGGTGATGGTCATCTGGTCGCTGACGACAGGGCAATAGCCTCCGCCAAACGGAGTAACACTCATTGTAAGCGTTACTACGCCTGTTTCAGTAGGACCTGGTGTGTAAGTGGGACTTAATGTAGATGCTCCGGTCAGTCCGCCTGTAGCTTGTGCATTTACAGTCCATAAGATGCCGCTATAATTGGTAGCAAGGGCACCTACAACCTGGTATGCGGAATTGTTACAACGGTTTACATCGGCACCGGCATAGGCTGTTGCTGCCTGCCAGATCTTCAGGGTCATAACATCGCTGATGCTACCACAGTTGCCAAGGGCTGTTGCGGTTAGAGTCAGTTGTACCTGGCCGGCTGTGACGTCAGCAACACTTGGGATATAAGATGCTGTAGCAGAGCTTGCGCTTGGTGAGAATGAACCTGTTCCACTTGTGGTCCAGCCTACATAGGCTGAATTGGTGTAGCTGCCTGCAAGGGTATAGGATGAAGCAGTATTGCAAATTGCGGCATCAGCACCTGCATTGACAGTTGGAAGTACAACTGTAACACTAACCAATTGGCTGCAATTGTTGCTGTTTCCTGACTGGTCAGTAACGGTCCAGTTTACCTGGCTGTTACCTGGCTGGAATACATAGGTGTTTGCAGCACCGGTGAATGGACCACTGAGGCTGTTATCCGGATTTATAACACTGTAAGTGATGGCCGGGCTTGTCGTACAATTGTCGCTGACCAATGGTAATGGCAGGGCGATTGTGGCTGTACAGGCATTTGCACCAGAGTTTGTGTAAATCGTAGTAGGACAGGTAATTGTAGGAATCTGATCCTCAAATACCGTGACCGTGAAGTAGCAATTTGCAGATTGACCGCTGGCTGTTTCAACGATGGTATAAGTTACAGTACTCACACCAATGTTAAAGACTTTACCGCTGGCATCATTGGTTCCTGATGTTGTGGTAGCACCTGTGATCACATAAGAAACAGTGGATGGACAATTGCTGTAAGCAAGGATTGGAGTCAGACTTCCTGTTGGAGCTGTCCAGTTGCATGTAGATGAATTGGTAACATTCATCACGACATTTTCAGGGCAGGAAAGCAGTGGCAATTCTGTGTCTACAACAAGAATTGTGAAAGAGCAGGTTGTGAAATTACCTGAAACATCAGTTACCTTGTAGGTAATAGCATAAGGAGATCCCGCAACATTGAGGGCAGCACCTAAGGCCGGACCTGCGATTTGGGTAACAGCATATCCCGGGCAATTGTCCTGCGCAACAGGCACACTCCAAATGGCTTGCGCTGTGCAGCTACCTGGCATTAAGCTAACAGTAAAGGTTTCACCGGAAGGACAATTGACAAAGCTTGGGCTTTGATTGTCGGTTACATTAACTACGATAGAGCAGCTTGAGGAATTACCCTGAGCGTCTAAGGCCGTCCAGATCACCGTTGTAGAACCAACAGGGAAGTTAGCCCCTGCCAGACTTGAGGTATTACCGGTTCCGCTGAAGTTGTGTGTCAGGCTTGTAACCTGGCAGTTGTCGGTAGCGCTGGCATTAAACTCATTGCCAATGGCAACATAAGCACAACCGCCCTGGCTGGTTACCCTTGCCAATGGGCTTCCTGAAACACATGTAATGTTAGGATTCTGGTTGTCGCTGATGGTGACAAGCTGTGTGCAAATGCTTGAGTTGCCGGCCTGGTCGCTGACAGTCCATTCCACCTGGCTGATACCAGTCTGGAAGGTGAAGATGTGCGATGAACCAGGGAATACATTGCTGATGCTGTTATCCGGACCCAATACCTTGTAGGTAATGCTTGGGATGGCAGAACAATTGTCAACGACAACAGGTAAAGTCAAAGAGATCGTGGCTGTACAAAGGTTGGCATTGGCAGTTTGGGTAAGGTTAGCAGGACAGTTTACAGTAAGTGGTTGGTTATCCACGATGGTCACCGTGAATGAACACTGCCATGACTGCAGGCTGGCGGTTTCAGTTACTGTATAGGTAACAGTGCTGGTTCCGATGCTGAACACATTGCCACTGGCATCATTGGCACCAGAGGTGTTTGTTACGCCGGTAATTACATAAGCCACGGTGGCTGGGCAATTGCTGGTAACAAGCAAAGGTGTCAGACTTCCGGCAGGAGCTGTCCAGGTACATGCACCGATGTTGGTGGAATTCACAACAACATTATCCGGGCATACAATGGCAGGATATTCAGTGTCGACGACAGCAATCAGGAAGGAGCATAGTGCGAAGTTTCCGGCAGCATCAGTTACTTTGTAAGTGATGGTGTAAGGAGAGCCTGCAACAGTAAGTGCTGAACCTAAGGCTGGCCCTGCAATTTGTGTCACCACATATCCGGGGCTATCATCAGTTGCTACAGGAACGCTCCAAATGGCTTCCGCTGTGCAACTGCCAGGCATCAGGCTAATTGTGAATGTTTGTCCGGATGGGCAATTCACAAATGAAGGACTTTGATTATCAGTAACACTGACGATGATTGAACAGCTTGAAGAGAGGCCCTGGGCATCTGTTGCAGTCCAAACGATCGTGGTAGTTCCAAGTGGTAAGGTGGCACCGGCAAGGCTGTTAGGATTGCCCCATGCCCCAAAGTTGTGGGTAAGGCTGGCAAGGCTACAGTTGTCTGAAGCTGTGGCGTTAAACTCGTTGCCTGTGACAACATAGCCGGAGTTTCCTGTTGAATTTGTTCTTGAGAACGGACTTCCGCTGGCACAATTGATGGCAGGATGTTGAACGTCGGTTATCGTCACTGATTGTGTGCAGATTGCGGTATTGCCTGCCTGGTCAGTCACCTTCCACTGTACCTGGCTTAAGCCTGTCATGAAGGTAAAGGTATGTTGTGCTCCGGGGAATACAGCACTGATGCTGTTATCCGGGCCAAAGACCTTGTAGGTGAGTGTTGGGCTGGCGGTACAGTTTTCTCCGACAACTGGCAATGGCAGTGTAATCGTGGCATTGCACAAGTTGGCATCAGTGCCCTGGGTAATGTTGGCCGGGCAGGTAATGGATGGAGTCTGCTGATCGATGACAGTTACGGTGAAAGAGCATTGCCATGACTGGCCACTGGCTGTTTCTGTAATGGTATAAATCACAGTGCTGGTTCCAATGTTGAAGACTTTCCCGCTGGCATCATTGGCACCGGAAGTAATTGTAGCACCATTGATTACATAAGCAACAGTTGCAGGACAATTGCTGGACACCAAGCTTGGGGTCAGGCTGTTGGCTGGAGCAGTCCAGGTGCATACACCTGGGTTGGTGGCATACACAATTACATTGTCAGGACATACAATCTGAGGTAGTTCAGTGTCGATCACAGTTACATTGAATGAGCAAGTTACAAAATTGCCTGCAAGGTCAGTGACTTTGTAGGTAATGGCGTAAGGTGAACCTGCCATATCAAGGGTAGCACCCAATGCAGGACCAGCGATTTGTGTAACAACATAACCAGGACAATTGTCAGTAGCTACCGGAACACTCCAGATGGCTGCTGTTGTGCAGGATCCTGGCATCAGGCTAAGGGTGAAGGTTTCAGCTGAAGGACAATTTACGAAGGATGGGTTCTGCGTATCAGTCACATTGATTACAATAGAGCAGCTGGCTGTATTCCCCTGGACATCAGTAGCAGTCCAGATTACTGTGGTAGAACCAACAGGGAAAGTAGCGCCGGCAAGGCTTGTTACATCACCCCAGGCACCGTAATTGTGCGTCAGGCTGAACAGGCAATTGTCTGTGGCTGTTGCATTAAACTCATTGCCACTGGCAACATAACCGCAAAGTCCGCTAGTGTTTGTCCTGGCAAACGGGCTACCAGCAGCACAGCTGATGATAGGAGTCTGGTTGTCGGTAATTGTAACAGATTGTGTACAACTGCTTGTATTGCCTACCTGGTCACTGACGGTCCATTCCACCTGGCTGATTCCTGTAAGGAAGACGAAGGTATTGGAAGCACCTGAGTATGGACCACTGATGCTGTTGTCGGGACCGAAGACTTTATAGCTTACGGTTGGGATGGCAGTACAGTTGTCGTAAACTATAGGAAGTATCAGTGTAATGCTGGCAGTACAAAGGTTGGCAGCAGTATTTTGGGTGATGTTGGCAGGGCAAACAATGGTTTGGCTCTGTTCGTCAACGATGGTTACTGTAAATGAACACTGCCATGATTGCAGGCTGGCGGTTTCAGTGACAGTATAGGTGACGGTACTTACCCCAATGTTGAAGACCTGGCCACTGGCATCAGTTGATCCCGTTGTATTGGTTGATCCACTGATTGTGTAAGTCACTGTAGCAGGGCAATTGCTGGTCACGAGGATCGGCGTCATGCTTCCTGCAGGTGCAGTCCAGCTGCAAGTGCCTGAATTGGTAGCATTCACAACGACATTGTCACGACAAACAACATGAGGATATTCAGTATCGATAACTACGACATTAAATGAGCAGGTCACGAAGTTCTGTGAAGCATCTGTTACTTTGTAGGTAACAGTATAAGGTGATCCGGCGATGTTGAGGGTTGCGCCAAGGGCTGGCCCTGCAATCTGTGTTACCACATATCCGGGGCAATTGTCGGCAGCAACAGGAACACTCCAGATTGCTTCGGCAGTGCAGGCACCCGGCATCAGGCTGATGGTAAAGGTCTCACCTGAAGGACAGTTTACGAAGGAAGGATTCTGCGTATCAGCAACATTGATAACAATGCTGCAACTTGAAGTATTTCCTTTTGCATCCAGGGCAGTCCAAACAACAGTAGTTGAGCCTTTTGGGAATGTAGCGCCAGCGAGGCTGGTGTTATTTCCCCATGTACCAAAGTTATGGGTCAGGCTGACAAGTGTACAGTTGTCGGAGGCAGTGGCATTAAACTCATTTCCGTTGACGACATAACCACAAACACCTGTTGTATTGTTACGGGCAAACGGGCTGCCAGCGGCACAATTGACAGCAGGAAGCTGGTTGTCATTGATCGTTACAGACTGTGTACAGGTTTGTGTATTGCCAGCCTGATCGGTGACTGTCCACAAAACCTGGCTCATGCCGAGCAGGAAGGTATAGGTGTGCTGAGCGCTTGGGAATACTGCGCTGATGCTATTGTCAGGACCAAAAACCTTGTAGCTGATTGCAGGACTTGATGTGCAATTCTCTCCAGCCATTGGTAATGTAAGGGAGATTGTTGCAGTACATAGATTAGCATCGGTATTCTGGATGATGTTGGCAGGGCAGCTTAGGGATGGATTTTGCTGATCGATTACTGTTACAGTAAATGAACACTGTGCAGACTGGCCATTCGCGGTTTCTGTAATTTTATAGGTTACAGTGCTGGTACCCAAATTGAAGGTTTTTCCGCTCGCATCTGTAGCACCAGAAGTGACCGTTGCTCCTGTAATTGTATAAGCCACAGTAGAAGGACAATTGCTGGTTGCCAGCAGTGGTGTGAGGCTGGAAGCAGGTGCAGTCCAGGTACATACGCCCGGGTTCGTTGCATTTACGACTACATTATCAGGACATACAATGCTTGGAAATTCTGTGTCAGTGATTACAATGCTAAAGGCACATGCAACGAAATTCCCTGCAGCGTCAGTTACTTTATAACCAATTACATAAGGTGAGCCTGCTACGGTAAGTTGACTACCTAATCCAGGTCCTGTGGTTTGTGTCACAACATATCCCGGGCAGTTGTCTGTAGCAACAGGCACACTCCAAATGGCAGCTGTTGTACACTGGCCTGGCATGAGGCTAACAGTGAAGGTTTGGCCGGAAGGACAATTGACAAACGATGGGTTCTGAGTATCGTTTACTTTCACAACAACAGCACAGGTTGAGGTATTGTTGTAATTGTCAGTGGCAGTCCAGATTACAGTGGTATTTCCAACAGGGAAAGTAGCACCAGCCAGGGTAGTGTTGTTACCCCATGTTCCGAAATTGTGAGTCAGACTTACCAATTGGCAATTGTCTGATGCTGTGGCATTAAACTCAGTATTTGGGGAAACATAACCACACAATCCTTGTGTGTTTGCTTTTGTGAACGGACTTCCGGCCGGGCAAATTACTGCAGGATGCTGGATATCGGTAATGGTGACAGACTGAGTACAAAGGTAAGTATTGCCGACCTGATCAGTGACGACCCATCTTACCAGGCTGATACCTGTCATGAAGGTGAAGGTATTCGAGGTACCCGGGAATATGGTACTGATGGTATTGTCTGGGCTGTATACTCTGTAAGTCACGGCCGGGCTTCCTGTACAGTTATCAGAAACTGTTGGGAGTGTCAGTGTGATAGTTTTTGTACAAAGGTTAGGATCAGTGTTCTGCGTGATGTTGGCAGGACAAGTGATAGAAGGATTCTGTGTGTCAATAATGGTAACAGTGAATGAACATTGCCATGTTTGCAGACTGGCTGTTTCGGTTACTGTGTAGGTAACAGTGCTGGTTCCAATATTGAACACTTTTCCGCTGGCATCATTGGCACCGGAAGTAGTTGTTGCTCCGGTGATGGTGTAAGCCACTGTTGCAGGGCAATTGCTGGTTACCAGGATAGGTGTCAGGCTTCCTGCGGGGGCAGTCCAGGTACATACACCAGGATTATTTGGGTTAACAACGACGTTGTCACGACAAACGATGCTAGGGAATTCAGTGTCAATCACTACGATGTTAAAGGAGCAGGTGACAAAGTTTAATGATGCATCTGTTACCTTATAGGTTAGGGTGTAAGGTGATCCGCCAACAGTAAGCTGAGCGCCTAAGGCAGGTCCTGCAATCTGAGTTACAACATAAGCAGGGCAGTTGTCAGTAGCAATCGGGATACTCCAGATGCCTTCTGTAGAGCAGGTTCCCGGCATTAAACTGAGGGTGAAAGTTTCACCGGAAGGACAGTTTACGAAGGAAGGTTTCTCTGTGTCAAGCACATTAATAATGATTGAACAGCTAGTGGTATTCCCATGAACATCAAGGGCCGTCCAAACAACTGTGGTTGATCCGATTGGGAATGTAGCACCTGCCAGGCTTGATGGGTCACCCCATGTGCCATAGTTGTGGGTCAGGCTGCTTAATACACAATTGTCTGTTGCAGTTGCGTTAAACTCGGTTCCGATGGCAGTGTATCCACAAACCCCGGTCGTATTGTTTCTGGCAAATGGGCTACCTGCATGGCAGGTAATGGCAGGATGCTGGTTGTCAGTAATGGTAACAGCCTGTGTACAACTGGCGGTATTGCCGGCCTGGTCGCTGGAAGTCCATTCAACTTGGCTGATGCCAACCTGGAATACGAAAGTGTTTGCGCTACTTGGGAATGGTCCGCTGATAGCATTGTCAGGGCCGAATACCTTATAAACGGTGACAGGAATCGCAGTGCAATTGTCTGTTACAACTGGTAAGGTCAGTGCGATACTTGCAGTACAAGCATTGGCATCGGTGTTCTGATTAACATCAGGAGGACAGGTAATGGTCAGGGTTTGGAGGTCAACGATGGTGACAGTGAAGCTACAAGTCCAGCTTTGTAAACTGGCCATTTCTGTAATGGTATAAGTAACTGTACTGGTTCCAATGTTGAATATCTCACCGCTGGCATCATTATTACCTGCAGCTGTTGTGGTTCCGGCAATGGTATAAGTAACGTTGGCCGGGCAATTGGTGGTAACCAGGATTGGGGTGAGACTTCCGGCAGGGGCCGTCCATGTACAGACATCCAGGTTAGTGGCATTTACAACAACATTGTCAGGACAAACAATATTTGGATATTCAGTGTCAATGACAACAATATTGAATGAACAGGTAACGAAGTTCAGCGATGCATCCGTTACTTTATAAGTAACAGTATAAGGTGAGCCGGAAACTTCAAGGGTAGCGCCAAGTAATGGTCCTGCGATCTGGGTTACATTGTATCCCGGGCAGTTGTCAGTGGCAATAGGCACACTCCAGATTGCTTCTGTGGTGCAGGTATTTGGCATCAGGCTGACAGTGAAGGTCTCACCTGAAGGACAGTTCACAAAGCTTGGTTTTTCAGTGTCGAGGACATTGATCACGATGGAACAGGTCGTTGTATTGCCAGAATTATCTAAGGCTGTCCAGACTACTGTCGTAGCGCCGATTGGGAATGTTGCGCCGGCAAGGCTGTATACATCTCCCCAGGCACCGTAATTATGGGTAAGGCTGGTGAGGATGCAATTGTCTGAAGCAGTAGCGTTAAATTCTGATCCAACAGCTGTATATCCGCAAACTCCGATGGTGTTGGTTCTTGCAAATGGGCTTCCTGCATGGCAGGTAATGGCAGGATGTTGATTGTCAACAATAGTAATCGCCTGGGTGCAACTGTAAACATTGCCAGCCTGGTCAGATACTGTCCATTCAACCTGGCTCGTACCAGTGAGGAAGGTAAAGGTATTTGCTGAGGATGGGTAAACATCACTGATACTATTGTCAGGACCAAAGACCTTATAGGCCAGTGTTGGACTTGAGGTACAGTTGTCATTTACCGCTGGTAGAGTCATTGTAATTGTGGCAGTGCACTCGTTGGCATCGGTGTTACGGGTGATGTTAACAGGACATACAATAGAAGGATCCTGCTCATCAATGATGGTCACTGTAAAGCTACATTCCCATTCCTGGCCTGTGGCTGTTTCATGGACGATGTAGGTTACAGTACTGGTTCCGATGTTGAAGGTCTTGCCACTGACATCGTTGGCACCGGAGCTTGTTGTAGCTCCCTCAATTGTGTAGGCTACAGTAGCCGGACAATTGCTGGTGACAAGGATAGGTGTCAGACTTCCGACAGGTGCTGTCCATGTACACAATCCAGGATTCGTGCCATTCACAACTACGTTATCAGGACATACGATACTTGGATATTCTGTGTCGATTACCACAATGGTGAAGGAACAGACTGCGAAGTTTAAGGATGCATCAGTAACCTTGTAGGTGATGGTATAAGGAGTTCCAGCGAGGTCGAGGGCGGTTCCAAGTGGAGGGCCTTCAATTTGGGTTACAACGTATCCTGGGCAATTGTCTTCAGCAATTGGCACACTCCAGATAGCTTCTTTACTACAAGCACCTGGCATGAGGCTGACGGTAAATACTTCACCTGAAGGACAGTTTACGAAGCTTGGATTTTCGGTATCTCTAACATAGATGACGATAGAACAGCTGGAGGTATTGCCTTGTGCATCTGCTGCAGTCCATACTACCGTAGTATAACCCAATGGGAAGGTAGCACCGGCGAGACTTGTTGGATCACCCCAGTAGCCATAATCGTGTGTCAGGCTGGTAACCAGACAGTTGTCAGTAGCTTCAGCGTCGAATTCATTGCCAATGACAACATATCCGCAAACATCCAAAGTGTTAACTTTTGCAAATGGGCTGCCAGCAGCACAATTGATCAGTGGATTCTGGAGATCAGTGATGGTAACGGCTTGTGTACAGCTACTCGTGTTTCCTGAACCATCTGTTACAGTCCATTCCACCTGGTTGATTCCGGTCTGGAAGGTAAATGTATTGGATGAGGATGGGAATACAGCACTGATACTGTTGTCAGGACCAAAGACTTTGTAAGTGATGGTCGGGCTTGCAGTACAGTTGTCATGAACAAGCGGTAAAGCCATGGTAATTGTTGCGCTGCAGAGATCAGGATCTGTTTCATCCGTGATTTGTGCGGGACAAGCGATCTTTGGATTTTCCATATCCAGTATCGTGACCGTAAATGAACACTGCCATGATTGGAAGCTCGCGATTTCAGTGACGGTATAGGTTACAGTACTTGTTCCAATGTTAAAGATTTCACCGCTTGCATCAGTATTACCTGCAGCAGTGGTGGTTCCGTTAATAACATAAGTAACATTGGCTGGGCAATTGCTAGTAACAAGAATTGGAGTCAGACTTCCAAGTGGAGCTTCCCAGGTACAAACATCTGCATTTGTCATGTTAACAACTACGTTATCAGGACATACGATGTTTGGTAATTCGGTGTCAATGACCACAATGTCAAATGAACAGCTAACAGAATTTCCTGAGGCATCGGTAACCTGGTAGGTAACAGAATAGGGTGATCCGGCAATGTTCAGGGTTTCACCTAAGACCGGGCCGCCAATGTGTGTAACAACAAATCCGGGGCAATTGTCAGTTGCAATTGGCACGCTCCAGATTGCTTCTCCGGTACAAATGCCGGGCATTAAGCTGATGGTGAAGGTTTCCCCGTTCGGGCAATTGACGAAGCTTGGCAGTTCTGTGTCATCCACATGAATGGTGATGCTGCATGTTGAAGTGTTTCCTTGAGCATCTTCAGCTGTCCAGATCACTGTTGTTGTTCCCAATGGGAAGGTTGCACCGGCAAGGCTTGAGGTTGATTCCCATGCCGTATAGTTATGTGTCAGGCTGATTATACCACAATTGTCGGAAGCCGTAGCATCAAACTCATTATCAATTGTAACATAAGTGCATAATCCTAATGTGTTATCTACAGTGAATGGATTTCCTGCAGCACAATTGATAGTAGGATGTTGATTGTCTGTAATGGTTACTGCCTGTGTACAACTGCTTGTATTTCCGGCAGCATCACTAACTGTCCATTCAACCTGGCTGATGCCGGTCATGAAGGTGTAAGTGTTTGCATTGCTTGAGAATACAGCACTAATGCTATTGTCTGGGCCAAAGACTTTGTAAGTAAGTGATGGGCTTGCAGTGCAATTGTCTCCAATTTGGGGTAAAGTCATTGTGATGGTCCTGGTGCAAAGGTTTGCATCAGTACTTTGTGAGAGATCCGCAGGACATACAATGCTTGGATTTTGATTGTCGATTATCGTTACAGTAAAGGAACAGCTCCAGGTTTGGAAACTGGCGATTTCTGTAACAGTATAGGTAACAGTACTTGTACCAATGTTAAAGATTTCGCCGCTGGCATCAGTAATGCCTGCAGAAACTGTTTCTCCATCAATGGTATAAGTGACGTTGGCCGGACAGTTACTGGTAACAAGAATAGGAGTTAGACTTCCATTCGGAGCTGTCCATGAACAAACGTTGATATCTGTCATATTGACAACCACGTTATCAGGACATACGATGTTTGGTAATTCGGTGTCAATGACCACAATGTCAAATGAACAGCTAACAGAATTTCCTGAGGCATCGGTAACCTGGTAG
>Ga0247840_10002287_pt1 | contig 34442 bp, 37 predicted proteins | sample LaCruzMarch2015__FD_192404 | JGI IMG/M metagenome (GOLD analysis project Ga0247840, IMG submission 192404) | Freshwater microbial communities from meromictic Lake La Cruz, Castile-La Mancha, Spain - LaCruzMarch2015_17m | ecosystem: Environmental > Aquatic > Freshwater > Lake | place: Spain...
AAGTCCTCTCGACCCCTGTCGCGACGACCAGCGTGCGAGGCTGCGTAGTCAGGGCTTCCAGCCCTGACTGTTCCGGCCCCAACGCCGCCAGGCCAGGATGGCCTGACGACGCACTTTCCCGGTAACGGCCATGGCGCCCGCGCCACCCCAGAACATGAAAGTCCTCTCGACCCCTGTCGCGACGACCAGCGTACGAGGCTGCGTAGTCAGGGCTTCCAGCCCTGACTGTTCCAGCCCCAACGCCGCCAGGCCAGGATGGCCTGACGACGCACGTTCACGGTAAACCCTCGATCTCCAGTGCGCGAGGCACCGGCACCAGTCGAAACGATGTTCAAGCCCCGCAACCCTTGATCGCGATCCCCCTTAGGAGCTCGATATGCAAGCCGTAAAGGCGCTCTACCGCAACGGTAACATCCAATTGCTGGCGCCGCTGACCGGTGTGGTAGAGGCCGAACTCTTGATCGTTGTCCTCGACCGGGATGAGGGCACCGGCCTCCCTGTCGCCGCATTCCAACGCCGTCCCGACGACGCCGAACAAGATTTCCAAGCCTTGGGTATGGCCAGTTATTTTGCGACGGATGACGATGCCCGCGTGGATTGGGAAGAGGTATTCGATGTCAAACCTCGGTGACATCGTACTGCTGGACTTCCCCTATACGAACCGTGCCGGCAGCAAGGTCAGACCCGGGATCGTCATCGCCGTCGATGGCGCGCGCAACGCGGGGGACATTCAGGTGGCCTATGTCACCTCCGAAGTCGATTCCTACGCGTTTGATCCCTTCGCCGTCGCAATCACCCAAACGGATCTGGCGGCCGGCACCCTGAAACTGGCGAGCATCGCGCGCGTCGATAAGGTCATCACCGTTCACGCAAGCCTCTGCCGCACCGTGGGTCGTTTAACCGCGGCAAAACGGGATGAACTGCTGCGCAAGGCGACGGCGCATCGCGTGACCCATTTCGCCGCCGATCACTTCGCGCCGCTGCCATTCGAGCCAGGCCTGTCCGCCATCCCCGCCGCCGGCAAAGTTCTTGATGGTGCCGAGCTTCAGCACATGGTCGAGGCCGCGCTCGACGGCTGGCTGACCACCGGCCGCTTCAACGACGCGTTCGAGGAACGCCTGGCCCGCTTTCTCGGCGTCAAGCACCTGATCACCGTCAACTCCGGTTCCTCCGCCAACCTCATCGCCTTCAGCACCCTCACCTCACCCAAGCTCGGCGAGCGTGCTATCCGGCCCGGCGACGAGGTCATCGGCGTTGCCGCCGGCTTCCCGACCACGGTCAACCCCATCCTGCAATTCGGCGCCGTTCCGGTCTTCGTCGATGTCGAACTGGGCACCTACAACATCGACGCCAGCCGGATCGAAGCAGCCATCGGCCCGCGGACCAAGGCGATCATGCTTGCCCACACCCTGGGCAATCCATTCAATCTCGCGGTCGTCACCCGCCTGTGTCAACAGTATAACCTCTGGCTCATCGAGGACTGCTGCGATGCCCTGGGCAGCACCTACAACGGCCGGATGGTCGGCACCTTCGGCGACATCGGCACCCTGAGTTTCTACCCCGCCCACCACATCACCATGGGTGAGGGCGGGGCCGTGTTCACCAACAGCGGCATCCTGAAACCCATCGCCGAATCCTTCCGCGACTGGGGTCGCGATTGCTTCTGTCCGCCGGGGCACGACAACACCTGTAAGAAACGCTTTGCCTGGCAGCTCGGCGCCCTTCCGGAAGGCTACGATCACAAGTACACCTATTCCCACGCCGGCTACAACCTCAAGATCACCGACATGCAGGCCGCCTGCGGCCTGGCCCAGCTCGACAAGGCACCGGGTTTCATTGCGCAACGCAAAGCCAACTTTGCCTTTCTGAAAGAGCGCCTGGCGCCTTGCGAAGCGGCATTGATCCTGCCCGAGGCCACGCCCGACAGCGATCCCTCTTGGTTTGGCTTTCCGCTCACCCTGCGTCCGGAGGCGGGCGTGACCCGCCTGGATTTGCTGCGGGAGCTGGAGCGGCACAAGATCGGCACCCGCCTGCTGTTTGGCGGGAATCTGCTCCGGCAGCCCTACTTTCAGGGTCGACAGTATCGGGTCAGCGGCGAGTTGATCAATACCGACCGGGTGATGCATGACACGTTCTGGATTGGTGTTTATCCGGCTTTATCGATGGACGCTCTTGATTACACCGCAGCGAAAATCGAAACCTTTCTGGCGAAATAGCCGTAGAAGTATCGGCGTCGAACGCGACGCACGGATGTAGAGGCAGGTGTCAACCCGTCTCTAGGGGGTTTTCGAGGGGTTTGCGCAGGTCTAGGCAAAACCCATCTTAAACCTCCGACCCCAAGCGCCTGTCGCCCTGACAGTTTTCAGAACCCGGAAGCTTCAGTTAATAAGTTCAAAAAAACCCAGAAGATAGTGATGCACATTGCTATCTCGTGAGTGGACACACCGTGCAGCAGTCAGGATCGAGCATTTTTTGCGATCCATCTAGCTCATTTCAGTTTTAAAGCCTCACTCGAAAGATCAAAAACCAATGAAAGCCGTCATCCTCGCCGGTGGCCTCGGAACTCGTATCTCCGAGGAGACCGACCGCCGCCCTAAGCCCATGATCGAGATCGGCGGCAAGCCGATCCTTTGGCACATCATGAAGATCTATTCCGCCCACGGCATCAACGACTTCATCGTCTGCTGCGGCTATCGCGGCTATGTGATCAAGGAATACTTCGCTAACTATTTCCTGCACATGTCCGATGTCACCTTTAATCTGCGCACTCACAGCACTGAGATTCATGAGCAACATGCCGAGCCTTGGCGCGTGACCCTGGTCGACACCGGCGAGCAGACTGCGACGGGTGGAAGGATAAAGCGGATACGCAACTACCTTGACGGTGACGATTTCTGCTTCACCTATGGCGATGGTGTGAGCGATGTTGACATTACCGCGCTGATCGCTTTCCACAAGAATCACGGTAAGCTTGCAACCGTGACTGCCGTGCAGCCGCCGGGGCGGTTCGGCGCGCTCAACCTGGCCGAAGACGCCGTCACTAGTGTTGAAGAGAAGCCGCATGGCGATGGCGGCTGGGTCAACGGCGGATTTTTCGTTCTCTCGCCTCGGGTGATCGACTACATCGCGGGCGATGCGACACCTTGGGAGCAGGATCCATTGCAGCTTATCTCCGCCGAGGGCCAATTTGTCGCTCATCGCCATGACGGTTTCTGGCATTCCATGGACACCTTACGCGACAAGACACGGCTGGATGAGTTGTGGTCCACTGATTCCGCTCCCTGGAAGACGTGGGAATGAAGGTCCCTCCATAAAGGTAAACCGAGCATAACCGATAACTTATTATACGCAGTCGAAACTACCATGCCTGTTATATCTCAACGCGATCGTGATCTATTCGAAAACTTATTTGTACTCGAAATCGCTAATAATCATTGGGGTCGTCTCAGCCGCGGGCTAAAGATAATCCGAGATCATGCAACTATTGTACGATTTAACAATGTGCGCGCGGCCATCAAGCTCCAATTCCGGGACGTCGAAGGTTTTATCCATCCTGAATTTCGCGGCAACGCCGAGCTACGCTATATCAAGAAGACGGAGGAAACCAAGATCAGCCGCAATGATTTCGCGCGCATGGTCGAGGAGATCCGCAACCTCTCCTGCATCCCGATGGCAACCCCGTTCGACGAGGCCTCCGTCGATCTATGCGTCGAGTTCGACATGCCGATTATCAAGATCGCAAGCTCAGACATGAACGACTGGGTGCTGATCGAAAAGATTGCCTCCACGCGCCGCCCGGTGATCGTCTCCAGCGGCGGCGCCTCGGAGAAGGACCTCGATGACCTGGTGCGGTTCTTCAACAAGCGCAATATCCCACTCGCGATCAACCACTGCGTCTCGCTGTATCCGTCCGAGGACAGCGAACTGGAACTCGATCAGATCGACTACCTACGCGCGCGTTATCCCACCAACATCGTCGGGCTCTCTAGCCACGAGTACCACGACTGGCACTCCTCGATGCTGATCTCCTACGGCAAGGGGGCGCGGACCTGGGAGCGCCACGTGGACATCGACTACGAGGGCGTACCCGTCTCGTCCTACTGTTCTCTGCCGCAACAGTGCGACGCCTGGTACAAGGCCTTCCACAAGGCCGCCGAGATGTGCGGTGGGCGCTGCAACGCGCGGCGCGTGATCTCCCGGCGCGAGACCGAATACCTCGATGCCCTGGTGCGCGGCGCCTACGCCCGGCGTGACCTCGAACCCGGCTATGTATTCGAGAGGGACGGCTTCAGCAAGGACTTCTACCTGGCTATCCCGTTGCGCAAGGGGCAGTTGTCCTGTCGCGAGGTCATGAACGGCGAGCGCCTGATCACGCCGATCCGCGCCGACGAACCCCTGACCATCGACCACATCGACGGCCCCTACAGCGACAACGAAGGCCTGCGGCGCTTCCTGCTGGAACGCGGGCTGTGAGCGTGCCGATGCCGAGCGCCGCCGAACAGATCGCCTCCTGGCTGGTGGCCCAGGGCATCGAACAGGTGTTCTGCGTTACTGGCGGAGGCGCGATGTTCCTGAACCATGCCTTCGGTAGCCATCCGCGCCTGCGCTGCACCTACATGCACCACGAACAGTCCTGCGCGATGGCCGCCGAGGGCTATGCGAGGGTTACAGGCAAGCCGGCGGTGCTGAACGTCACCACCGGGCCCGGCGGCATCAACGCGCTGAATGGCGTGTTTGGCGCCTTCACCGACTCGATCCCGATGCTGGTGCTCTCCGGCCAGGTCAAGCGCGAGACCTGTCTGGACTTCGTGCCGGTGGCGGGGCTGCGCCAACTCGGCGATCAGGAAGGGCCGGTGATCCAGATGGCCCGACCGGTGACGGTGTTTGCAGAGGTCGCCCGCACGCCGGGGGATCTCACCATCCTGCTGCCAGCGGCATTGCAGGCCGCCACCGCCGGGCGGCCAGGGCCGGCCTGGGTCGACATTCCGTTGGACATCCAGTCCGCCAGGGTCGATCTGGCCCTGCCGACGGACGCCCCGGACGCCGCCGCAGCCGAGCCCGCACCGGCCCTGGCCGCCGAGTGCGACGCCATCCTCTCCCGGCTCAGCAGCGCCCATCGGCCACTGATCCTAGCCGGCACCGGCGTGCGACTCGCCGGGGCCGCGACCGACCTGCTGCGTCTTGCCGAGGCCACGGGCATCCCGATCGCTACGGCCTGGACCCACGACCTGATCGCCAGCGACCACCCGCTGTTTGCCGGACGACCGGGCACCATCGGCACGCGCCCCGGCAACTTCTGCCTGCAGGCGGCCGACTGCGTGCTGGTCATCGGCTCGCGGCTCAATATCCGCCAAATCAGCTACAACTGGGCGCGGTTCGCACCGTCGGCCTTCATCGCCCAGGTGGACATCGACCCGGCGGAACTGCACAAGCCCTTCGTGCGCCCGACCCTGGGCGTGGTGGCGGATGCCGGGGCGTTCCTGCGCACGCTGGCCAGCCGCCCGGCCCTGGCCAGCCTGCCGGACTATGGCGACTGGGCGCGATGGTGCCACGCCATGCAAGCCCGCTACCCGGTCCTGCAACCGCACCAGACCCTGGGCCAGACGCTCAACCCCTACGCCGCCGTGGATCGTGTGTTTACGCAACTGCGCGCGGACGACATCATCGTCTGCGGCAACGCCTCGGCCTGTATCCTGCCGTTTCAGGTCGGGCGACTGTGCGCCGGACAGCGGCTGTTCAGCAACTCGGGCTCCGCCTCCATGGGGTACGACCTGCCGGCCGCGATCGGCGCCGCGGTCGGCGGCGGCGGGCGGCGGGTCATCTGCTTCGCCGGCGACGGCAGCCTGCAGATGAACGTACAGGAACTGCAAACCCTGAAGACCATCGGTGCCCCGGTGCTGGTCATCGTGCTCGCCAACGGCGGCTATCTCTCGATCCGCCAGACCCATGAGAACTTTTTCGGCTCCGTGGTCGGCGCCACGCCGGCGTCCGGCGTGGACTTCCCGGACTACTGCGCACTGGCCGCGGCCTATGGCCTGCCCGCGCTGCGCGTTCGCGACGCGGACGATCTGCCGGCCCTGGCAGACCTGCTGGCCGCCGACGGCCCGGCGCTGATCCAACTGGATCTCGACCCCGACCAGCCCTTCGAGCCCCGGATCAAGTCCCGTATGCTGCCGGACGGCACCTTCGCGACCCCCGAGCTCGACGACATGTTCCCGTTCCTGCCGCCGGAGGAACTCGCCGCCGTGCGCGCGGAGGCGGCGGCGTTGCGGGCGCGGCCGCGGGACTGAGCAACGGCGCACGATGCTGACCCTGATCGATCTGACGCTGAACACCGAGACGAGGGCCCCGAGCGATGTTTGACTTTCTGGAACTGGCGCCCGCCCCCGATGCGCTGCTCAGTGAGGCCCGAGACCAGGGCGTCCACCTGTTCGGCGCCGGGGGCTTTGCCCGCGCGGTGGCAGCCGCGCTCGGCACACTGGGGGTGCGCGTGCGGGCCTTCGTGGTCACCAGCCCGGCTACGGCAGACATCGATGGCGTGCCGGTCATCGCGCTCGGCGCACTTGCTGCGAACGTCAGGCACCTGCCGGTCTGGATTGCCGTCTACAACCGCAATGCGGCGTCGGACCTCGGCGCCATCGTCGCCGACTGTCAGGCCCAGGGCTGCTCCCGGTTGCTGCTGCCCCCGGGACTACTACGAGTCACTGGCCGCCCAGCTTGGCTGGCGCTTCTGGCTCACAGATCGCCGGGACTATGCCGCCGCGCGTCCCGCCATCGAGGCGACCTTTGCGCTGCTCGCGGATGACGAGAGCCGGCGGCAGTTCCTCGCGACCCTGCGCTTTCGCCTTGGTGGCGCCGGGGCAACGGCGCCCCGCCCCGTGACGGCGCCGCAATACTTTCCGGAAGAGGTGCGCGCGGCCCTGGCCGCCCGCGGCGCCGGTTGCACGTTCGTCGACGGCGGCGCCTATGACGGCGACACCATCCGGCAGGCGGCCGCGACCATCACGCTTGCCCGCGCCTATGCCTTTGAACCCGACCTTGCCAACTTCACCCGCCTGGCTGGCAATGTCGTCGGGCTCGGCCTGCCAGTCACCGCCTACCCCTGCGGGCTCTCGGCCGCCAACGAATGGCTTGCGTTTGCGGCGGACCAGGGCGAAGGCAGCACGGTCACGGCGGACGGCAGCACCCGCATCCAGTGCGTGCGCCTCGATGACTGCCTGATCGGCGAGCCGGTGGATTACATCAAGCTGGACGTGGAAGGTCACGAACTGGCCGCGCTGGCCGGCATGGCGGGTATCATCGCCCGCGACCGGCCGGTGCTTGCCATCGCGGCCTATCATCGTTGGGATGACCTGTGGCAGTTGCCGGCGTTTATCTGCAAAACGGTGCCGGGCTATCGCATCCTGTACCGACACCATGAACACAATACCTTTGACAGCGACTTTTATGCGCTGCGGTAACGGCGAGGCCGACTGATGCGCAAGTCACGGGGTCTGCTTGTCGCGAGCCAGCGCGCCTGTCCGCTGTGCCATGGGCATGCCGCCCGCTGGGTGCATGCGCTGCACTTTCTGCTGCCGGAGCGCTCACCGCTGCCGACCAACTATGACCTCCTCGTGTGTGAGACCTGCGGCAGTGGCTTCGCGGACTCCTCCGCGGATGTATCCGCATATGACGACTATTACCGTTCATTCTCCCGGTATGAGGATGCGACGGTGGCCACCGGCGGCGGTGATGATCCCGCGGATCGACTCCGCATCGAAGCCACGGCGGATTTCCTCGGCGCCTGTCTGCGCCCGGACGCGCAGGTGCTGGACGTTGGTTGCGGTAACGGTGGTCTGCTGGCCGCCCTGCACCGGCGGGGGATCAAACACCTCACGGGTTTTGATCCGGCCGCCGGGTGCACCGCGCGGGTCGCCGCGCAGGGTTTTTCCGCCGCGACGGTCACGCTGCCGCTGACCGACTCCAACGCGGTCTCCGGTTCCACCGGCCCGTTCGATCTGATCGTGCTGAGCCATGTACTGGAACACGTGTTCGATGCGCGGGCTGTGGTGACCTCACTGCTACCCCTGCTCGGTGCCGGCGGCTGGCTCTATCTGGAGACCCCGGACCCGGTGCGCTACACCAACCAGGGCTTTCCCCCTTTGTACTTTTTCGATCCGGAGCATATCAATCACTTTGGCGCGGCCTCGCTCAGGTTTCTGGGTGAGGCGTGCGGGTTGACCGCCACGACCATCGGTCAAAAGACCCTGCGTCTGGCCAATGGGGTCGACTACCCGGCGGTCTATGGCCTCTTTGAGGCCCAGGGCGCCGAAACCGGCGCGCCGGTGGCGCAAGGCTCGCTGTATCCGGCACTGGCGGCCTACGTGGACGCGGGACTAGCGGATCTGCTGCCGATGCGCGAGCGGATTCTGTCCCTGGTTGGCACTGACCGACCATTTGCTCTCTGGGGTGCCGGGTCCCTGTCTCAGCGCCTGGTTGGCGAGCCCTGGTTCCCCGCGCAGCAGCTGCGCGAGGTGGTGGACCGCGACAGCCGTAAGCAGGGGCTACGCTTCGCGGGACATACCGTGCGCAGCCCTGAGATCGGTCTGCGGGACCTGCCAGCCGGGGCGCTGGTGCTCTGCGCCGCCGCGATCGCCACTGCCGCGATCAACCGCGATTACGCAGCACTCGGATTGGCGTACCCATTTTATGCCATCGCCGAGTAACGCCCTGTCTCCTTACGCACGCGGGTCTGGGGAGGGGCGCATGAACAGCGACCGGCGGATTCTGGTCACCGGCGGCACCGGCTTCTTCGGCCGGGCGCTGCTGCGCCATTGCCGGGCCCAAGCGGCAGCCGGGGCGCTAGTGCCCCGACTGGTGGTGCTTTCCCGGAATCCAGCCGGATTCCAGGACCGCCACCCCGGCTTTGCCAATCTCCCGTGGCTCGCATGGTGGGCCGGGGACATCCTTGATTCTTCGTCCCTGCCGCGGGGCGAGGCCTTTACCCACGTGTTGCATGCAGCAACTGATTCGACGCTAGGGCCGCAACTGACCCCGTTGGAGCGGTTCCGCCAGATCCTCGACGGCACCCGCAACCTGCTCGACCTGGCTGTCGCCACGGGCGCCCGCCGCCTTCTGTTGACCAGCTCCGGCGGGGTCTACGGCCCGCAGCCCCCGGACCTGCCGGCGCTGCCGGAGGACTGGCCCGGTAGCCCGGCTCTGCACGACCCCGCCAATGCCTACGGGCTCGGCAAGCGCGCCGCCGAACATCTGTGTACGCTTTACCGCGATGCCCACGGGCTTGAGACTGTGATCGCCCGCTGCTTCGCCTTCGTCGGACCGGACCTGCCGCTGGATGTGCATTTTGCGATCGGCAATTTCGTCCGCGATGCCTTGCACCGCGATGCGATCACCGTGGGCGGGGACGGCACGCCGCAGCGCACCTATCTGGACCAGGACGATCTGGCCCGCTGGCTGCTGACGCTGCTGGACCGGGGTCGCGCTGGCGAGGCGTACAACGTCGGCTCCGACGAGGTGGTCAGCATTGCCGAACTGGCTCATCAGGTGCGCGACCTGTTGGCGCCCGAGAAGCCGGTGCGTATTCTCGGGCAGGGCCAGGATGCGCAGAGCCGCAACCGCTACGTACCGGACATCCGCAAGGCGCGGCAGGAACTGGGATTGCAGGTCACCATCCCGCTCGCCGAGTCGATTCGTCGCACGGCCGAGGCCCATCAACAGGGCAGCAAGACTTGAAGGCGATCATCTTCGATCTGGACGGCACCCTGGTGGACTCCTCCCCCGGCATCCTGGCCGCCTTCACCGGGGCCTTCGCGGCCTGCGGTCTGGAACTGGTCAGGCCACTTACGGCCCAGATCATCGGCCCGCCGCTACGGGATACCCTCCGGGAGCTCTCCGGCTCGGCGGATCCGGCCCTGCTCGACGCGCTCACGGCGGGTTTCAAGGCGCAGTACGACCAGGCCGGCTATCGGGAGACACGCCCTTTTCCTGGCGTGGAGGCCATGCTCGTGTCGCTCGCTGCGGCCGGAATGGCGCTGCACATTGCCACCAACAAGCGAAACCTGCCGACCAGGCTCATCCTGGACCATCTGGGTTGGACGGCGCACTTCGACCGGGTCTACGCCCTCGACGCCTTCGCGTCAGCGGTTACCGACAAGGCCGGCCTCATCGCGCGCCTGCTCGCGGATGCCGGGCTGGACCCCGCGCGTTGTGCCTATGTCGGCGACCGGGATGAAGACGCTGGGGCCGCGCGGGCCAATGACCTGCGCTTCTTCTGGGCTGCTTGGGGGTTCGGGGAGTGGCAGGCGCCGTCGGTAAGTCCCAATGGCTGCGTTTTGACAGGGCCCGATCCGCGCCTCATCCTGGCACGCCTGTGACCCTGACCGGTGCGGCTGAAGGGTGGCGCAGGCACACAACGTCGCGAACCCAAGCACTGAAATTTCGATGCGGCACTTGGTCTATACCCTTGCGGGCCTGTTCCCGGAGCGTCGCATAGGCTTGCGCTTTGATATTCCTCCGGCTAGCAACCCCTCCTCAAGAGTCCCATCGTGCGCTCGTGCCCCAGCATCGTTAAAATCAGCGAACCGGGCTGGGCCCCGCAAATAAATATAGCCGAAGGCTTTTGGCGGACGATTTGTTCGTTCCTATAAATAAGATGGTAACATCCCTGAACAAAGCGTAGCCAGAATTCACTCCGTGCTTAAATTATTTGTGCAAGGCTCCTAAGAATTCAAATCAGAATCGATCAATGGATATGTTATGTCGTCAAGGACAAAGATAGCGCTACACGGAACGGTTGTTAATATTGCCCAGTATGCGATTTTGGTCGCGTTACAAGTATTCGTTACACCATTAATTCTAAAAAATCTCGGTCAGGAGACGTTAGGCGCGTACTCCATTGTTATGCAGATTGTCGGCTACAGCATGCTGCTGGACTTAGGTTTTAGTGTTGCGCTCGGCCGTTTTCTTTCCCAAGCGTTTGGGCAACCAGATCGAAAGATGCAATTTTATGATATCTTTCGTATTGGTACCCTGGTTTTTCTGGTCACCAACCTTGCCGCCGCCATCGTATTGGTGGGAACTGCTTACTGGGCCGATAAGCTAGTTGCTGCAACCGAAGGAACAGCAGATCAAATACGAATAAGCTTGTATGTTTATGCTATTTGGCTGGTAGTCAGGAGCCCATTGCAAATTTATGGGGCCGGCCTGATCGCCAGTCAAAATCTCGTTGCTGTACATCTTATCGTGTTGGCTGGCACTATAGCCCGGTTTTTCGGAATGATCGTGGCAGCTCTTATTGGGGCAGGGTTGACAAGCCTTGTTTTCTCTGCAATCGGGGCGGAACTACTAACTTTTCTACTGCAGAAACGACACTTCTCAAACACACTCTTTTCGGTTACATCAGGGCTTAACGATTGGCTACAGATAAAGGTAAGATTACTGAGCCAGATGATGTTCTTCGGCCTTCAATACTTTGGAGTCCGGTTAGCACAAGTTCTTACTGCCGGGTCCGATGCGCTGCTTGTCGGTTACTTATTTAATGCCAGCCAGGCGGCGGTTTTTTATACAACAAAGATGCCTGCATTTCTTTTAGTACAATTCATTTTTAAACTGGCTGATAATACAGCCCCAGCGATAAACGAGTTGCTTGGGTGTGGCGAAGTTGAAAAGGTAAAGTTAATTTACTATCGCATCCTTAGATACACATTAATGTTGGCATTTCCTTTGGCCATCGGAATAGCCGCACTCAACTTTACAATCATTTCGATTTGGGTAGGGCCGGGCCAATTCGCCGGACAAATCATGAGCGCTGCGCTAAGCGGTTATGTCATCACTCAAGCGATCGCGCACGTTGATGCAATGATCGTTGTCGCGAGTGGCCGTATGCAATACTGGACATCACTGTCGGTTTTTCTGGGATTAACTTACTTGGCTGCAGCATTTCTATTAGGTGCGTATCTCGGCATGGAGTGGATCATGGTCGCGCTGTTTCTTGTAGATATTCCAGGACTCGCCTTTCTGCACCATCGAAGTTCTGTAGTCCTAGGGTTTACTTCGCTAGATAGCTGGAGAGCTTCCGTGTTGCCCGCTCTACGAGCATCGGTACCGATCGCTATCGTCGCGCTTATTCCATCGGCCATACGTTTACAGTCCGATTTCCTTCAGGTAGCGTTTTTTGGTCTACTGTTTTTGATGACTTGGCTAGTATCTTCATATATGCTTGCATTGCTACCGAACGAAAGAGTAGCACTTCGGCAGAGGCTTGCCTCTCTCGTTCAATCCTGCGGTCTATAAATGAAAAATACTCTTACTATTGCGATCCCGACTTATAACAGAGCAAATCGTTTAGATAAAGCACTGCAGGACCTCTTATTACAGATTCTTGGGTTAGGAAGTCGTATAGACTTGGTGTCCGTTTTGGTAAGTAACAATGGGTCATCGGATTCGACCCAGTTAGTTATGAACAAGCACGAGAAAATATTCCGACACCGAGGTGTGCGTTTTTCACAACATCATTTCAATGTAAACCACGGATTTGACCAAAATGTTCTCAAATGCTATGAAAGTTGCGGAGACGAGTATGTATGGTTCTTGTCAGATGACGACAACGTTATAGACAACGCAATATCAGAAATACTAGATGACATCAGCCGCTGGCAGCCGCAGGCACTTTATTACAATTTCGGCCAACCGCCTTTCACTGAAAGTAATCCGTATCTCGACGCTACAGTTTTTTTTCAGGAATTATCAACAGAGAATATAGGTTGTTTAAAAAAAATCATTGATTGGCCAAAACTGACAAGTATTGTTTTAAAAGCATCACCAGATCTGTCGCCTGAAATTCAGAAGCTTGATTTAGGTTTTATGCATGTTGCGATATTCTTGGACCGCGCCATCAAGTATGGCAGCGTCCTCTTTTCCCGGACATTCGTTGCTCGGCCGGATCCAGACTATAGGGATCATATTAACTTTCCACCGTTTATCGCGAACAATCTTCAGGACACCTTACATATTGTATTGGGTGTTAATGATCGGAGTGAATTGATGGCGATTCTCGGGCTTAAGCGGATAGATCCCTTAATTTCAAGTCTGTTATACCTTGGGGCTGCGTATAGAGGTAAGATGACAATCCCTGATGCGCTCCGACAGTTCCTGTTCAAGACAATTCGCAGTCAACTCACTTGGCAAGGACTGCGACAGCGTCACAAAGGTCAAGTATTAATAAGCATCGGAAAATTTACTGTATCGTACCTTTATCATCTTTACTATTCGTTGCTTTTAGTTATTCGGGCGGCGGGCCGCTCTAGAAGTTAGCGATCAGTGTAAAAGATGGGAGGCTGCCTGCTTGGTGGATATTGATGGAAAGCTTCCTGTCATCTTTAAAGAAGCTTCTAAAAGAGTCCCTAGGCAGCGCAATCGTATTAAGAATACTAATATTTGCGGATGACGATGCAGCGGCGTTGTCCTTTCTCTTGAGCCACTCGAACAGCAGTTTTGTCAGGTAACCCTAGTTGCAAGCTGCTTTCAAGCGTTTGTTCTGGAGACCGAGTTTGGTGTCGTCATTCTTGAGTCGTGAGAGGGCGATTTCCCGCAGGACGGCGAGATTCTCGCGCGCCACTGGATCGCGGACCCGGCACTTATTCTCCCAGAAGGAGATAGCCCGATTCCAATGCAACCCGTTTTCGACGCCCCAGTGACTACGTAGCGCGTGCGCAAAGCGGCTGGCGTTCGTGCCCATACAGCCAATGAGCGAAATAGAGACGCTCACCTTCGCATGCGCGAGGAGCACCCCGGCGATCTTCGCGGTCGCCCTCAACGTTGCCGGGGCGGCCTTCGTCGGACTGAGCGGAGTTGCCGCAGCGCGCGTCGCGTTCTCGGCAAGCTACTTCATATGGATGGAACTGTTAGCACGCAAGCAATCGGCATGAAGGCAATACCCAGCCGCGCCAGGAGACTCGGCCTGAGACGTCGACTGATCCGGCTGTATCCGGTTTTCTGACATCCTTAGATAGAGGCCCTTCATGCTCAGAGCCCTGATTCGCTCCAGGATCGACCGAAACCCCAACCTGGCGCTCTTTCTCCGCAATACACGGGACTTGTTTGACCGACGGGATTCCCCGCGGGCGACCCCGTGGGGATTCAAACTGAGTGGGCACGCCGCCATGGCGGAGGGTGTCTTCGAGCCGGAGGAAACCCGCCTCGTTCGTGATCTGTTGCAGGATGTCGACATCCTGGTGAACGTGGGTGCCAATATCGGCTATTACTGTTGTCACGCGCTGAGCCTCGGCAAGCCAGTGATCGCGGTAGAACCGATCACGCGCAACCTTCACTATTTACTTCAAAACATCCGCATCAATGGCTGGGCCGAGCAAACAGAGGTCTATCCGGTCGCCCTCGGCTCCGCGTCCGGGATCCTGGAGATGTGGGGGGGCGGGACCGGTGCCTCCCTCATCAAGGGTTGGGCCTCCATCCCGGAGAACTATGTGACCCAGGTGCCAGTCCTGACGCTCGACCGCGTGTTGGGTGACAGCCTGCGCAGCAAGCGGGCGCTAATCCTGGTCGACGTTGAGGGCGCGGAGTGGATGATGCTCCAAGGCGCTGCCGCGACCTTAAGGAATGACCCGCGCCCTGTCTGGATGCTCGAAATTTCGGCCACCGATCATCAACCACAAGGCACGCCACTGCACCCACATTTCGCGGCGATCTTCGACCAGTTCTTCGCAGTTGGCTATCGCGCTTGGACAGTCGACGCAGCCGCACAAGAATGGCGTCGGGAGGACGTCGAGGCTGTGATCCGGGGTCGAAAAATCCCGGGCACACATAACTTTCTGTTTCGCTGATGCGCTGAAAGTTCCGCTTTGGCGTTAATCCTGAGGTTTCGGAGACGGATAGCTGCTAAAACGGGAACCGCCATTATGGGAAAATCAACGGTTATCAAACTTCACTGGTTCATCGCCAGCCAACTCGGTCTGGACCCGCTGCGGTTCATCCGCTCGCTGTGGGGTCTGCCACGCTTCATTCGCGACTGGTGGCAGTTCCGGCGCGGGCATGGTGGCCGACTAGTTTTTATGCCCTGTCTCCATGACCGCTTTGAAGAGGGCGGAACCACCAAGAGTGAGTATTTTTGGCAGGACCTAGTGGTGGCGCGCTGGATTCACGACGCCAATCCGCAACGGCATGTTGATGTCGGCTCGCGCGTCGACGGATTTGTTGCTCACGTAGCCAGTTTTCGCGAGATCGAAGTCTTCGATGTGCGTCCCGTGACATCCAGAATTCCGGGCATCCGTTTCCGTCAAGCAGATCTGATGGATATGGTCCCGTTGTCGACCGATGGTGCTGAGGGAGGGTACTGTGATTCTCTCTCCTGTCTGCATGCCATTGAGCATTTCGGGCTGGGTCGCTATGGCGACCCGATCGACCCGCGCGGCTACGAACAGGGTCTCGCGAACATGGCGGTTTTACTCAAGCCGGGCGGGACCTTATACCTATCCGCGCCGATCGGTCGCGAGCGCGTCGAGTTCAACGCAAATTGGGTGTTCGATCCACGGACTATCCTGGATGTGGCCAAACGCAACCAACTGGTTCTCGAAAAACTAAATGTCTTCTGCTATACCAGCGGATTGTGTGCAGTTGATCCTATCGAGACGGCGCTTGCGGATTTGGCGCGCGGCTGGTACCAGCTGGGCATCTTCGTCTTCACTAAAGCCCCAGAGATTCGATCATGAACCCACGTCGACCACGAATGAATATCAACGAGTCTGTTCGGCAGGCGTGGCTAAAGACAACGCTCGCCGGTATCCCGAGTGGCTCGCGCATCCTTGATGTCGGCGCTGGCGAGTTGAAAAACCGCCAGCACTGTTGCCATCTCGACTATGTCTCGCAAGATTTCTGCGAGTATCAGGGTCCCGCTGGGGGGGCGCTCGCGGAGGGTTTGCAAACCCAGTACTGGGACACCAGCCGCATCGACATCGTGAGTGACATCACAGCGATCCCGGAGTTGGGCGGATCGTTCGATGCCATTCTGTGCAGCGAGGTGTTGGAGCATGTGCCTGAACCAACCCATGCCCTCGATGAGTTCGCCCGCCTGCTAAAGCCCGGCGGTCGGATAATCCTCACCGCTCCCTTCGCCTCCAACGTCCATATGGCGCCCTACCACTTCTGCAGCGGTTTCTCCCGCTACTGGTACGAGCATCACCTGCCCTTGCGTGGCTTCGAAATCTTGGAATTGACGCCCAACGGTGACTGGTACGCTTTGCTCCGACAAGAGATTACCCGCATTGGCGGATTGGAGCGCAGCCGCGGCAACTGGGCTTGGCCCCTGGCGTATGGCTATGCGCTCCTGGGTTTGCTATATTTCAAGCTGAGACGCCCTGGGTCTGCGTCAGATCTAGCGTGCTTTGGGTGGCAATGTGTGGCGATAAGAGTCCCATCTGACGCGGCCAAGAGTGAGCATCCATAAACCCGCAATAATCACCACCAACTTCTGAGAACGCAAATGTGACCTTATAAATTGCCCACCACTTGTTTCCCCCTTTGAGCGCACGCGCCGGCCAACAATCGGGAACTAGAAAATGGATAGTTTCTTAGTCAGAAAAATGCGCGAGACTAAGTGCGAAACTTTACGATGGGCTGAAGGCGGGTGGCACCCCTGAACGATCATACGCTTGGTGGTGCCAGTTCACCGAGGACTGGAATCGATGCCCTAAGATTCCGCTTAACCTGAATGTCTTGTAGCCGCAGTGCAATTACCACACACTCGCCCTCCCCAGGGCCTCCCGTCCCGTGGTGTCTAATGAAGCATCGCTTGCATTTGGAGTGGACGGAATAACGCGTGACAACCCAGACGTGGTTCGCGGTGGGAGAGCCGCTGTGGCTTATAGCGCCCTAATAAGTTATCCGGATTGAGTGTCGCTATACACCATCTGCGTATTTCGTATCAGGCAAAGAGAAAAACGATTTTATTCGATCCTTATTCTCTTGAAGGGACCTCAATGCCGATCGTAATTTCTTTAGCAAGTCGGGCTTGTTTCGTATTGTTGATCGACCGAGCTTTTTGTCTTTTATCTCCTCCCATACGTGCTCATCCGGATTGAGATCGGGGCTATAACTAGGCAAGTAGTAGAGGCGCAATTGTTTGCGATGACTGCAAACAAATCGTCGGACCATTTTACTGGTGTGAAATGAGGCACGGTCCGCAATAAGAAATAGCGGCTTAACACGATCGGCAATCAGTGATTCTAAAAAGGCTATGTACGTCTTAGCCGTGATGGTTTCCTCGGTCACTCGATAACGCAAGTTTCCTTCAGCCGTGACTGACGAGAGCACATTACAATGGCCACGCTTTCCAGTGACACTTACTTTAGGGGTTTTACCTACTACACCCCATGTACCTCCGGAGCGCTCGCGAAGATCAATGCCAGCCTCGTCCTCAAAAGCTATATCGGCTTCTAATTTAGCTGCAAGTCTTTGTATTCTTGGGAATTTATATTCTAAAAACTTATTAACCTGCTCTGGATCGCGTTCGATAGCGCGATAACAAGGTTTTTGGTAGCTCAGATTGAGTTTCTTCAGATGGTCATTGACTGTCGCAGCGACAACCTGAATCCCAAACTCAGCTCCTAGGAGTTCGGCCAGAATGTCACAAGTCCAAAGCGGCGTCTCGTACCCAAAATCCTCTGGCGTTTTTTCGACGACCGTGTCTTTCAACCATTGATCCATTTCCTTTGTTACGAGAGGTGGCATTCCCGGGGCTTTCTGTGTTTCCAGCCCGTCATAGCCATCAATGGTGAAGCGGCGTAGCCAATCATAAACAGAACTGCGACTGACTCCTAACACATTGCTTACATCATCAGGATGATAGTTCTTTTCATTGACGGCGCAGACAGCAATTTGACGTAAATAGGTCATAACTTCATCTGGAATTTGACGCGCATCAGACATCCAATCCCGTTTCATGATAAACCTCCAACCTCTATTGAGAACTCGGTTGCTTCTACATATACGACAATTCAATATGAAAAAAATTCCAGAGAACCAATGATTTGTCCAGATATCACATTAGGGCGCTATAATTTTTCTGCACGTCGACAACCGAAGGTCGAGGATCTTTTGGTTGGAACTGCGTTGGTGTCAAAGCAGTGCATCCTCGGGACTCGGGAATATTAACAGTAAAGGGTTTTCCAGAAGGTGGCTATGGTGTTGCTAACAGTGAGAACCCCGCCACGTGCAAAGATCATACCCCGAATCTTCGGCGGCATCGGCAACCAACTTTTCTGCTACGCTGCGGCTCGCCGTCTAGCACTTGTCAACAATGCCGACCTCGCCCTCGACCACATTAGCGGCTTCTCCTACGATGAGCAATACCGCCGTAATTACCAGTTAGACCACTTCGCCATCCCTTTTCGGACGGCCACGTCGGCGGAACGGCTGGAGCCATTATCCCGCATCCGACGCTATCTAAAACGTCGCTGGCAGGCGCGCCGACCATTCGAGCAGCGCGGCTATATTCGACAGGAGAGCATGGACTTCGATGCGCGATTGTTACACGTCAGACCACACAGCACGCTTTACCTGGAGGGCTACTGGCAGAGCGAAGGCTACTTCAAGGATGTCGATAGCACTATTCGCCAGGATCTCCTCATTCAGCCACCGGAGGACGCAGTTAATCGCAGGATGGCCGAGGGTATCGCGACAACGCGGGCCATTGCGGTGCATGTACGATTTTTTGACCCGCCGGGTGTGACCCAGAACAACAACGCACCGAACGAGTATTACACCCGCGCAGTTGACCGTATGGAGGCGCTGGTGCCGAATGCGCACTACTTCATCTTCTCCGACCGGCCCGCCGCTGCTCGCGCTCGTGTACCACTACCCGACGACCGGATCACCCTCGTGCATCACAATGAAGGCGCTGGTTTGGCCTATGCGGACCTTTGGTTGATGAGCCAGTGCCGCCATTTCATTATCGGCAATAGCACTTTTAGTTGGTGGGGAGCCTGGCTTGCTCCTGATCCGGGAAAACTTGTCATCGCACCAGGGTTCGAGATCCGTCAAGGAGCTATGTCATGGGGCTTTGCCGGACTCTTACCAAAAGAATGGATTAAGCTGTGATTGCCGTTGATCTGAAAGCGCTGCCAATCTCGGTGGTGATGAGCTGTTATAATGCCGAGCGTTGGCTGGCCGAGAGTATCGAGAGCGTGCTTCATCAAACCTGGCAGGATTTCGAGTTTATCATCGTCGATGATGGCAGCAAGGACGGCACCAGCCGCATCATCAGGAATTTTGCCAAGACAGACTCGCGGATCATCCCGGTCAGCAAGGCCAATACCGGGCTGGCCGATTCTTTGAACACGGGAATTGATTGCGCTCGTGGCGTCTGGATTGCGCGTCTGGATGCCGACGATCTGTGCGAGCCGAAACGGCTGGAATTGCAATGGCGAGCCGCGTCCGCTGACAGCACGCTCGTTTTCGTCGGGACTGGCTCAGCGTTAATCGATGAGGACGGAGTTCCCTTCTCGGTATATCGCTTTCCGTCAAGCCATAGGCAACTGGTTTCCCATCTAATCACCGCACGCAAGTTTCCTCCGCATTCGTCTGCTCTTTTCAGGTCGGACGCCTTTCATCGTGTTGGCGGGTACCGACCGAGAATTCGAAGAGCGGAAGACTGCGATCTTTGGCTCCGTTTGTCGGAAATAGGCCGTTTGGGGAGTATCGACCCCGTGCTCGTACGGATTCGCCGGCATGATCGGCAGATAAGCTTTGAAGACGGGGGGCGTCAAGCGACGATTGATTCTAGAGTCGCTATGGCGGCTCATTGCCTTCGTAAGGCTGAAAATCCTGATCCAGTGGACCTAGCCCCTGGAGCTTTCGAAGAATTTCGTGCTTGGGTTGCTGATCAACTGGAGAGAGAGAACGTATTCGGCCGAGAAGCATTTCGATCAGAATTAAAAAGCGCTGCGAGGAATCTCACTTTGCATAAGCTCTTTCGAACGGTTAAACTCGCGCAGTCAGACCCGAAACTTGTTTGGCAGTTAGGTGTAGAAAAATTGATCGGCACCAATTTAGCTCACCGTTTAGCGACCAAATGGATTGCGAGATGTGAATGACCAAGCCATTGAGCAGTCGGTGATTGCAAGGGACATTGGTGCGAGATGGTTGAAGGGCGCACTGGGGGTATAATAGGTGCACATAGATTTCCGAAGCAAGAGCAGCTTGCTACCCTCAGATCGCAATTTTGACGACATGATTCATACAATTCATTCGCTTGCGAATGTCGGTCAAGCTGAACCGTTGCTGAGCGCTTGCTTGCTCCAGATACGGGAAAGCGTGTGGTCGCATCAGGGTTCGCGATCCGTCAAGGAATTATGTCGTGGGGCTTTACCGGAAGCTTACCAAGCGAGTCGATAGACCTGTGAATACTGTGAATCTGAAAGCGCCGCCAATCTCGGTGGTCATGAGCTGCTATAATGCCGAGCGTTGGCTGGCCGAAAGTATCGAGAGCGTGCTTCTTCAAACCTGGCCGGATTTCGAATTTATCATCGTCGATGACGGTAGCACGGACCGCACCAGCCAGATCATCGGGAATTATGCGAAGATGGACTCGCGGATCGTTCCGGTCAGCAAGGCCAATACTGAGCTTGCCGATTCTCTGAATAAGGGAGTCGCTTGCGCTCGTGGCATCTGGATTGCGCGTCTGGATGCCGACGATCTGTGCGAGCCGGAACGGCTGGCATTGCAATGGCGGGCCGCGTCCGCTGACGGTAATCTCGTGTTCGTTGGGACTGGCTCAGTCTTAATCGATGAGAACGGAGTTCGTTCCTCGGTATATCGCTTTCCGCCAAGCCATCGGCAACTGGTCTCCCATCTGATCAAGGGACAGAAGTTTCCTGCGCATTCGTCAGCTTTATTTAGGTTGGACGCCTTTCAGCGTGTTGGCGGGTACCGACCGAGAATTCGAAGAGCGCAAGACTGTGATCTTTGGCTCCGTTTGGCGGAAGTAGGTCGTTTGGAGAGTATCGACCCGGTGCTCGTACGGATTCGCCGGCATGATTGGCAGATTAGCTTTGAAGACGGGGGGCGTCGTGCGATGATTGATTCTAGAGTCGCTATAGCGGCTTGTTGTCTTCGTAAGGCTGGACATCCTGATCCAGTAGACCTCGACGCTGAAGCTTTCGAGGAATTTCGTGCTTGGGTAGCTTCGCAACTGGAGAAAGAGAATTTGTTTCGCCGAGAAGCATTTCGATTAGAGTTAAAAACCACGGCGACGAAGCTCACTTTTCATAAGCTATTCCGAACGGTTAAGTTGGCGCAGTCAGAACCGAAGCTTGTTTGGCAGTTAGGTATGGAACAATTGATAGGCTCCGATCTAGCTCACCGTCTAGCGACCAAATGGATTGCGAGACATGAATGACCAAGCCATTGAGCAATCGGTGATCGTAAAGAACATTGGTGGGTGGAAGAAGGGTGAACTGTCATCTATTGGTTGTCGATGGCATCCAAGTTTGCCGGCTGTTTCTGATGTACGGTTTCGCGGCGCGATGGAGGTCGATCCTGATGATGGCTCGGCAATAGAATTCCCGCGAACATTCAAGTCTCGAAATGAAGCTCCAACCATATAACCTCCGACAACGATGGCGACGGGTGCCTGCCTCGACTGCCGTAGTTGGCGCTGCGGGAACCTCAGCCGGAACGGACCAAGACTGCGTGACCGGAGTAAGCCGAAAACCAGGCAGATTGAACATCGCTTGCGGATCCTCCTGCAGCATTCTTGCGGCCAGGGGTTTGAGTGATGACGACGGGTAAGGCATGATCCCATTATCTAGTGTGATACTCGTCATTTTAGGAACTTTGGGGATCTTTGCTTTTCACATCGAGGTCTATTTCCCAATTTGGCTATCTGTCGCTATTTTGGTCGGCGTGACATGGTATTTATTTTCTCTTTACCGTGCAGGTTGGATAGGTGTGCTCATCCTAGTACTTTGGGCAGTGTATGCAATGCCATTTATTCATATTCCGCCCTATTTGTGGTATGATTTTTCTACCGTGCCATCTCGTTTGTGGGGCCTCACTTCAAACCCGTACAACACAGACAAAGAAATCGTATCGCTCACAGCAATGTTAGGGGCGGTAGGGGGCCTTGGAGTGGCTTTTGGGGTTTCGCTTAATACAATAAGACTTGAGTACGATAATGGGCGCACTCTTTACGCTGCACGACGACAAATTACTACTATTGCGTTTCCTGTTTGGCTGACTTGGGTTGCTGTAGGGGTTCTCTTGTCCTGGCTTGCAACGCCTTCCGAAACGATTTTCACTGCTTCGTATACACATAGTCAATCAACATTAGATAGTGCCAACTTTGATTCTGCCTGGATGATGTCTTATGTCATTCTTACTTTTGCTTTAAACGACGCTTTGCTAGAGACCGACCCGGTAAGTAAGAACCTAAAGCGAAAGATAATTTTTTTCACGGTTGCGCTTCTGGTTGTTGTTTTTCAAATGTTGAGAGGTAATAGAGAGTCATTTTCTTGGGTTTTCGGAATCGCAATAGTTTATTACTACTGGGCGGCGGGATATATTCACGGGGCAGAGAAAAGAGTTCCATGGATGAAGTTAGGGCTCTGGGTTCTAATGCTTCTGGTGTTTGCTATGGTGGTTGGTAATTTGCGGAGCGCGCTAACCGGGGCAGACATTACCGTCGCTTCAGAAATGGCTGTTGGACTTTTTCAATCAAGAGCAGACGAGGACGTTAAACTACTAGACGGAACTTGGTCCGGCGCGCTGCTGACACCGTTAAGCGTTGCCGGAGATCATGTTAATCATATGCTCGCTATTAAGTGGGGCAAGGATTATATTGATTACCTCCTTTCACTTCCGCCAGGATTCATCGCCGATGCGATAGGCTATGTCAGACCGATTTCTCGTAATGTAGGCCCAGCTTGGGAAATGCGGTACGGCGGCGGCGGCACCCATGCGGTCGTTCTGCCATTCATGAATTTTCGTATGGCGGGTGTTTTCTTTATCCCGGCACTATGGGCGTATGTATGTAGCCAGTACGAGCGCCTTGCAGTGAAAAAAGTGTCAGTTACCAACCTTAGCTTGCTAGTAGTACTCGTTATGGCTTCACCTCATTGGTTGTGGTATGGTGAAAAAAATGTCCTTAATGCATTTATTCTATGGCTAATTTTCTCTCTTTTCTATCGAATATCTAAAGGTGGTATGCGAAGTCACATGTTGAGCTAAGCACTTCCGCCTCTAGATATTGGGTGGTTTATTCTGTGATAAGAATAGTTTTCTTGCTTATGATTTTGTGGCATATTCAGAGCGTTAGATAAACTAATGCCGGTTGAAGCGAAACGTATTAGACCTTACGAACATAGATTGAGCGATGGTAAAGATATGTCTCGTAAGTCAATAAAAACCTTTAATGTAGATCTCTGCGCTGTCATTTCTACGGAAGAGTCCTATATATGTGTGGTCTTGTCGGCATTGCTTCTCATGATGAACAATCAACACGCTCGTGGTTAATTTCTGCCCGCGACAGTCTTCTGCATCGAGGACCTGATGATGCTGGTGAATGGTGGTCGACTGATGGTCGGGTGGGGCTGGCACACCGACGGTTATCGATTTTGGATCTGTCCCCCGCCGGACATCAACCCATGCATCTCCCCGAGCGGGGCCTTTCGATTGTTTTCAATGGCGAAATCTATAATTTTTTAGAATTGCGTAGGGAACTAGAGAGGCATGGCCATACGTTTCGATCGCATAGCGATACAGAAGTTTTGTTAGTTTCATACGCGACCTGGGGAAAAGAATTTTTATATCGCCTCAATGGCATGTTCGCAATCGCCATTTATGATGCGGAGCACGGCCTTCTCACCCTCGCCCGTGATCGCGCCGGCGAAAAGCCGCTTTTCTATTATCTGGATGGCCGCAGCCTCTATTTCGCATCAGAGTTGAAAGCGCTTCTTGCACACCCTGATCTGCCCCGCCGGATCGACCCTGAGTCGCTTGATAGTTACCTCGCCACGGGCTTTGTCCCAGGACACTCCTGTATTCTGAAGGGTTACAATAAGCTTCCGCCGGCTCATGCGTTAACCTTTGATTTAGGGCGCTGCACCTCGCGCGTATGGGCTTATTGGATGGCGCCAGAGTTAGAACGTCACGCGGTTGCTGCTGATGAAACCATGCTGTTGAGTCAGCTGGAAACATTACTGGAAGACGCAGTGCGTCGCCAACTGGTGGCAGACGTACCGGTTGGTGTCTTACTTAGCGGTGGGGTGGACTCCAGTCTGGTCACCGCATTAGCAGCACGTTGTTCCGGTCAGGTGCGAACTTTCACCATAGGTTTCCCTGGCGACAGCAAGCATGACGAAACAGCACACGCCCGCTTGATTGCAAACTATTTTGGTACCCAGCATACCGAGTTGATTGCGGAACCAACCACTGCCGATATCATCCCTTGCCTAGCACGGGAGTTTGACGAGCCGATGGTTGATTCGTCGATGATCCCGACGTGGCTGGTAAGTCATCTGGTCCGTAAATATTGTACGGTTGCCTTAGGGGGAGATGGTGGTGATGAGTTGTTTGGTGGGTATACATATTACAATCGGCTGCTATGGATGCAACGTTATATTTCTCCTATTCCAGATTTTCTTCGTAAAAAGCTTGCGTTAATAGCTGAAGACCTCCTGCCAGTGGGGCTTAGGGGTCGTAACTATCTGCTAGGATTAGGTAGCGATCTGAGTCGCAGTCTTCCATTGCTGGCGATTCAATTCGACCCTAAGACGCGCCGTAATCTAATGCGCGGCCATCCTTCACATGCTTTAGTGGCAGAGGATTTGCGTCTCACGCGTATTCCACAGCAGTCTGATTTATTGCAGCGTGCTACCCGAATGGATTTTCGGGACTACTTAGCTGAGGATATCTTGGTTAAAGTTGATCGGGCGAGCATGCTCAATTCTCTTGAAATACGGGCGCCGTTTTTGGATTACCGGCTGATCGAGTTTGCTTTTGGTAGCGTGCCCTCTCACTTAAAGACCACGATTGCTGATAACAAGATCTTGTTAAGGCGTCTTGTCTCCCGGATACTACCGCCGGAATTTGATAACAGGCGTAGTCAGGGTTTTTCCCTGCCCCTAGCTGAATGGCTTAAGACGGGTCCATTTCGCGACCTTTTCTGGGATACTCTGTCACGTGCTGATTGCGAATTTGATAGGGATTCGATAAGTGTGTTATGGAACGAACAAGATCGTGGTTTAAACAACGGTGAGCGTCTGTTCTCACTGGTTTTATTCGAATTATGGAGAAGAGAATATGGGATATTGATGTAGGTGCTTTAACTGATCAAGGTTCAATATGGATTCCGGACTGCTGAGGCTAGCGCGCTCTTAGAGTGGCCCAAGCGTCCCGACAACAAGGTGACCGACAGTTTCCCGCCGATGATCAACCTTCAAGACCTACTGGACGACGCCAAGTGCTGCACAAACTTCGTCAGTTGCGTTGGCCAGAGGCAGTTCTTTGCCCCCACTGCGAGGCATCGTTGATCATGAAGCCGGGACACAATACGACGCCAGCCGGCTTGGCAGAAATACCGCTATGTGGCCTGCCTATGCTCGTTTTACGACTTGACCGGGACTGTGTTGGGAGGCAGCAACCAGCCGTTAAAGACATGGGTATTATGTTTATATTTCATTTGCTCGAATCTATCCGATATCTACTGTCGGCTGACAGAGTGGGGTTAAGAACACATTACCATTTGCCACAGCCAAGGGGAGTATGCCCGTGACGATGACGGTGAAGGCTTTCATGAGATCCATGTCATCATCATGGAATGCGTCTGGTCGTTGTTGCGGATCTGGCTGCGAGGTCATCGCGGGATCTCGTAAGAGAAATTCCCGCTATACTTAGGCTTCTTTCAGTTCTTTCACAATACACGCATTCGCGGAAAATGGCTGCTGACTCCGCTGGGGGCAACGTTCGTGCCATAACAGCCCGTGGACAATCCGGAATCTATATTGAGCCATGACTTTATACAATGTTGACAAATGTGAAGACCAGGGATTCGTTATTGGGATTGATGCTACGAATCTACGCGGTGGCGGGGGGACCGTGACACATTTAATTGAAATATTGAGGGCGGCTAATCGGCGAGATCATAACATTGCCAGTCTAATACTTTGGGGAAACATAGAAATCCTTAGTAAAATTGAAGATATGGATTGGCTAGTTAAGATCAACCCGCATCTTTCCGAAGGGAATTTATTTCAGAGATCTTATTGGCAACATTTTTGTCTGTCGCGTGCCGCCCGTGACTTAGGCTGTGATATGCTATTCGCGCCAGGTGGTACTTATACTGGAGATTTTCATCCTATTGTCACTATGAGCCGGAATATGCTGCCGTTCGAATGGAACGAGTTGCGGCGTTTCGGTTGGTCATTGATGACGTTTAAGTTTCTACTCCTGCGTTGGACACAAATAAGAACTTTTCGGAAAGCAGACGGTGTTATATTTCTCACAAGATATGCAAAAGTCGCCGTTGAGTCAGCAACAAATGAAATCCAGGGGAGCGTTTCTGTTATTGGACACGGAATAAGTAATAGATTCAATATAATTCCACGGCGTCAGAAAGCAATAACAGAGTTTTCCAAGGCGAACCCTCTTCGTATTCTGTATGTTTCAACTATCAATCAGTACAAGCACCAATGGCAAGTCATAAATGCAATCGGCATATTGCGTGCGACTCAGGGCTGGCCTTTGGTCCTTGACTTAGTCGGCGCAGCTAATTATCAACCGGCTATGGATCGCTTAAAGGCAAGTATGCGCTATCATGACCCTAAAGGTGAGTGGGTGCTTTACCACGGCTCTGTAAGTTATAATCAACTACACTCGTATTATGCCAATGCCGATATAGGAGTGTTCGCCTCTAGTTGTGAAAATTTGCCGAACATCCTTTTAGAAACCATGGCATCAGGGCTACCTGTAGCATGTTCTAACCGAGGACCGATGCCCGAAATACTAGGTGAAGATGGTCTATATTTTGATCCTGAAGATGCATTTGACATCGCAAATTGTCTTGCTGTTCTAATTGACCAACCGAGTTTGCGTGATGAGTTAGCGCATCGCAGTCACTCAAGGTCCTTGGACTTTACTTGGGAAAAATGCGCATTTCAGACATTTCAATTTCTTATTGAGACCCTTCTTCAATATAGATCAGCAAAGCGAAATATTCGCAATATTTAAGCCATAAAACAGGTCGTGATTTTTATAGTTATTATCAATCCGCTTTTCTATATGATCGCGTGATGACAAGGTTAATATTGAGATGCATATTGCTATTGTCACCGCCCTTTATCCGCCCGAGCCGATGGTCTCAGCAACGATTGCGGCTGACCTTGCATTTTTCCTATATCAACTTGGCCATAAAGTGACTGTTCTTTGCCCGCAACCGTCTCGCCCGATGACGGTAAATTACTCTGGTTACCGCTCGAACATTCCCTTGCGAAACACTGAGGCAGGAATCGAAGTTATCAGGCTCCCATCGTTTTCCGCCCCTAGAAGCAGTATAACGAAGCGACTTGCTGAAAGTTTAAGTTTTGGTTTTTCCGTATGTTCTGAGTTCGAGCGGATTGCACCTAATCAGCCAGACGTTTTATTCGTCAATGCTTGGCCAATGGCTGCACAATTTTTAATCGCAAGGTATTGTTACAATAGGAAACTGCCTGTCGTTATGCAGATTATGGATGTGTACCCGGAATCGTTTGTAAATCGCTTACATCCTATCGTGCGTAGTCTATTTTTCAAACCACTACGCGCTTTAGATAAGACAACTGTTAGTTACGCTAGATTCTTGAGTGTTATTAGCGAAAGTATGCGACAACTTTTTGTTACGGATCGTGATGTCCGCGACGATCAGGTCTTTGTAATTCCGACTTGGCAGGATGAGCTTTCTTTCAGTCCATCAGTTGACAGGACTGCGGCATTTAGGCGATATGGGGTGTCCGCTGGTCCTATTACCTTTCTTTATCTGGGCAATATCGGCCCGGTGGCGGGTGTTGAGTTTCTTATTGACGGGTTTGTGCGTGCAAATCTGCAACAGGCCCAGCTAGTAATCGCTGGGGATGGCTCGAAAAAGGCGTCCTGTATCGATCTTTCAAACCGACTGGGGGCACGTAATATTTATTTCGTCAGCGACCCGGACGTTTCCAGTGTGTCGTCGATACAAAGTATGGCAGATGTTTGTTTGCTGCCTATGCAGTCTGGCTCAGGCACCAGTTCGATCCCTTCTAAACTGTCTGCTTACATGTTTTCTGCGAAGCCGATTTTGGCAACAGTAGATGCGGACAGTGATACGGCGCGAGCCATTGAAGCGGGGAAGTGCGGTTGGGTCGGAAAAGCGGAGGATCTGGAGTGGTTAGTACGCACGATGACGGAAATCACGACAATACCGGCTAATCTGCTTGAGGATTTAGGGCGCGCTGGCAAACAGTACGCGCTGGCGAACTACTCGAAGTCGGTCAATCTTAATAAGCTGGCTGAACTAACCATAGGAGCGGGCAAAAGTTCCGTTTTTTCAATTGCTTCCAGGCCAGTATAATTATTTTAAACAACTGGAAACTTCGATAATGCTAAAAAAAATCTATCTATCTCCATTAGGCTGGATCATTTCCGCGATTCTGAACGCGCTGACGCTATTCACGCGACCGTTCATGAGTTATGGTCACTACAATCGCGTCACGAGGCGATTTAATAAGTTTACAAGAATCAGCTCAACCGCGACTTTAACTGAAAAAGAGAATCTCGACTTAGGGGATCATGTTTGGATTTGGCACTATACTATTATCGATGCCAGCAACGGAGTTAAGATTGCTCGGGGATGTCAGATTGGCGCATGGGTAGGTATTTTTACTCATGGCAGTCATATTGCCATCAGATTGCTTGGCGAACAATACTTGAAGGTTAATAAGCATGAGAGGATTGGGTACCAAAGGGGGCCAGTGGAGATTGGAGAATTTACCTTCATAGGGGCGCAGTCTATCATCCTGCCAGGCGTAAAGATCGGCAAAGGTTGCATCATCGGGGCTCAATCCATGGTGACGAAATCGGTACCGGATTACGCGATTGTTACCGGCAGTCCCGCAGCAGTTATCGGTGACACGAGAAAATTGGACAAGAAATATCTGTCTAACGAAGCGGTGCGAAAAACTTATTACGATGCTGACATCATTCAGGATATCTTGGCTCAGTAGATCGAAGCGTGAGAAACTTCAGTCTTTTGAACCAACTTTTGGATTATCTGATTATGTGGAAAGTACAGCTTTTTAAGTTAAATTTTGATGAGCAGGAAGTCGCCGCTGTTGCCAATGTCGTCCGGGGTGGTTGGTTGACGATGGGCGAAAAAACCCAACAATTTGAGGCACATTTCGCCGCCTATCTTGGTGATGACGTAACGGCAGCAGCCGTCGCCAACGGGACCGCCGCGCTGCATTTGGCGTTGTTGGCACTTCAGGTTGGGCTTGGGGATGAGGTTATCATTCCATCTTTGACCTTTGTGGCCGATATCAATTCCGTGTTGTTTACTGGAGCCAATCCGGTAGTTGCCGACTGTACCTCATTGGACGATTGGAATATCGACCCGCACGACATCGAACATAAGATATCGCCTCGTACCAAGGCGGTTATGATCGTGCACTATGCCGGCTATCCCTGTGCGATGGATGAGATTGTCGATGTCTGCAAGCGGCATCGGTTGGCGTTGATCGAGGATGTCGCCCACGCCCCTGGCGCACGGTACCATGGACGAAGCTTGGGTACTTTTGGGGATTGTGGCTGTTTTAGCTTCTTCACCAACAAGAATCTTTCCGTCGGAGAGGGCGGGATGGTCACCACCACCTCGGTGGAACTGGACCGGAAGATTCGCTACTTGCGATCCCATGGTATGACTTCTTTGACGCTCGATCGTCATCAGGGTCGTGCGACTTCCTATGATGTTGTTCATCCGGGCCTCAACTATCGGATTGATGAGATACGCGCTGCATTGGGCTTGGTGCAATTGGCGAAACTGCCAGAAGCCAATCGGCTGCGGCAACACATCGTCGCGCGCTACATCACGGCGTTTCGTGATATTCCCGAATTGAAGATCCCTTTTCTTGGCGTCTCAGGCATCGAGCCGGCCTACCATATTTTCCCGGTATTGCTACCAAAGCACCTTGATCGCATGGTTGTGATCGAGCGTCTGAAGCAAGCCGGGGTACAGTCCAGTATCCATTATCCAGCTTTCCAGGAGTTTACCGCCTTCGCGGGAATGTCTCTGCATGCGACTCCCATTGCTAACGAAATATCCAGACGTGAACTGACGCTGCCGTTGTATCCTGCGATGTCGAACGACGAGGTCTCGACCGTCATCAAGGCGTTTCGGAGCGCGTTAAAGGCGTAGAGGGCGTTGATCGGTATACAGGATGCCGTAAATTGGATGCTGTGCCCTGCCCGACGGATCGTAAGGGCGCTGTTTTTGTCTGCCTTGGCCGGTGTGCTTGTACTGGCATTGGCACCACCTACGGTGGATACGCTGCCGGATTTTGGTTGGGACAAGCTCTATCAAGCGTTTGCTTTCTTTGTACTTGGTTTGTTGGGCGCACGAGGATATCCTGATCAGAACTGGCGTCTCGCTCGCCTACTAATTGGCTATGGCTTTCTGATTGAAGCACTGCAAGGATTGACGCCTTACCGAGCTTTCGCGTGGGGTGATCTATCGCAGATACCGTCGGGGCCGTAACTGAAACGGCTTTCGCCCGGTGTTGTCGTTGTTGTGCGGTTGGTTCTAATAATCAAGTTTCAAAAGGCGGCTTATCATGAATTTATTGGAATTGATTGGCCGCGATCAGCCGCTCTTCGAAACCGATCTGTGTCGCTTCGAGGTGGATCTATCTGCACGTGTTGCGGCCGGGCGCTTTCTTGTAATAGGAGGCGCCGGTTCGATCGGGCAGGCGGTGGCGCGGGAGATTTTCAAGCGTAAACCACGAGCGCTGCATGTGGTGGACATCAGCGAGAACAACATGGTCGAGCTGGTGCGCGATGTCCGCAGCACCCTAGGCTATATCGAGGGCGATTTTCGCACCTTTGCGATCGATTGCGGCTCCGTGGAGTTTGGGGCACTGATGCGTTGGAGCGGCGGTTACGATTATGTGCTGAATCTGTCTGCACTCAAGCATGTGCGCAGCGAGAAGGATCCGTTCACGCTGATGCGGATGGTGGATGTGAACATCCTGAATACCATCGCGACGATTGCGCACGCTAAGGCCGGCGGGGCCGCGAAGTATTTTTGTGTGTCCACCGACAAGGCGGCTAACCCGGCGAATATGATGGGGGCCAGCAAGCGTATCATGGAGATGTTCCTGATGCAGGCCAGCCTGGATCTGCCGATCTCGACGGCGCGCTTTGCGAATGTCGCCTTCTCGGACGGGTCGCTGTTGCATGGGTTCAATCAGCGCTTTGCGAAGCGACAGCCGTTTTCCGCGCCGAATGACGTGCGGCGCTATTTTGTGACCCCTCAGGAGTCGGGCGAACTATGTCTGATGTCCTGTCTGTTGGGAGAGAACCGCGATATCTTCTTCCCCAAGCTGAGCGAGAAGCTCCATTTGATCACCTTTGCCGAGATCGCGGTGCGATACTTGGCGGCGCTCGGGTATGAAGCCTATCCCTGCGCGAGCGAGGACGAGGCACGGGCGAATGTGGCGGAGCGCGTTGCCAACAAGCAGTGGCCGTGCTATTTTTTTGCCAGCGACACGACCGGCGAGAAGGACTTTGAGGAGTTTTATACGGACCGCGAAACGCTGGACATGGCGCGCTTTGAAAGTATTGGGATCATTAATAATGAAGCGATGTTCGAGCCTGCCGCGTTATCGCGTTTTCTTGAACGCATTGCGGCACTGAAAACCGCTGGAACCTGGGAGCGCGACGCGCTGGTTGATCTGTTCCATGCGATGCTCCCCGAGTTCTGGCATAAAGAAACCGGGAAATATCTGGATGATAAAATGTGAGGTGGAATGCTCATGGCAAAGCTGGATTTAACGCGTGCTGTCGACTTCGTTTTATCGGCGATTTTTATTTCTTGGGTTTTACCGCTATGGATTATCGTGATACCGATCCTGCGCTTTACCGGCGAGGGCGAGATTTTTTACCGTCAGCCCCGGGTTGGAAAAGACGGTAAGCTGTTCGACTTACTCAAGTTCGCAACGATGCTGAAGAACAGCCCGAATATCGGTACGGGTGAGTTGACCGTTCATAATGACCCTAGAGTCTTGCCGGTCGGGTATTTTCTGCGTAAGAGTAAGATCAATGAATTACCGCAGCTCATCAATGTGTTCTTTGGGCATATGAGCCTTGTCGGACCTCGCCCGCAGACGCCGCGTTGCTTTGGCGCCTATACGAAAGCGGTGCAAAGCGAGCTCACGAAGGTCCGTCCAGGTTTATCCGGACTGGGTGCGATTATCTTCCGGGGCGAGGAGAAAATGATGCAGAATGCTGCCGATCCGGTCGCATTCTACGATAACGTCATCATGCCCTATAAGGGGCAGATCGAGCGGTGGTACATCGAGAACCACACGACGAAGAACTATTTCCTCGTGATCATCGCGACCATCTGGATCATTCTGTTCCCGAAGAGCAAGATTGCCTGGACCTGGTTCAAAGGCTTGCCGAAACCTCCGACTGAATTGGCTGCTTTGGTGTAACCGCGGCGACCGCGGGCGGCTCGAATCTGACCCTGGTTGCCGGCGGTATCACCGGTTCGGGGCGGGACGTGATGGAACCGGGCTTTGGCTCGGTTTTTGGTTTTTGGGCTTCGGATTTTGGTCTGCGCTGACGAAGATCTCGATCGTCAGTCATTCCGGCTTGGATGCCGGAATCCAGGGCCAGGCCGGGCCGGCGCTCAACTTTGAGCGGTGTGCTGGTTGAGGGTTACCGTCCGGCCCTGGGTCCCGGCATCCGTGCCGGGACGACGGAGGTCGCGGTTCACTGCTTGCCTCGTCATTCCGGCTTGGATGCCGGAATCCAGGGGCGGGGAGAGCGGTCGTGCATCGTCGTCGCCCGGAACCCTACGGGCGGCGCGCGTGCCTAACCTGGCAGCGGCGGGGATGGATTACGATCGGGGTTCGCAGTAGGCTGACTGTTGATGCGCGTGGAGCCGAGGCCAGATGAAAACCGACCCGTCGATCTATGAATTTCTCGCGACGGATGCCGAGGCGTTTCGCGTGCTGAGCGGCGGGGTCATCCTGAACGGGGCCTACCGCTTCAACTCGCTGACGATCAAAGGCATCGAGCGACGCCTGGACGGCATCTATGAACCCGAAGGCCACGACGGACCGGTCTATGCGTGCGACGCTGGAATGGATGCTGGAGTTCTGGCTGATCGAGCGGTTTCCCTTACTCAGCAGCGAGGAGTTACGAACCATGTTGAACGTTTTTAGTCCCGCTGGAGCAGACCCGGGTGTATCAGGAGATTTTTGCCAAGCGTAAGGCTGATGGTAAGACCGAGGGCAACGCCGAGGGCAAGGCCGATAGTCTGAAACGGTTGTTGACGCGTCGGTTCGGGGTACTGCCCCGGTGGGCGGCACAGCGCCTGGATGCGGCGGTGATCACGCAATTGGACGGTTGGCTGGAGGGAGTGCTTGATGCGCAGAGCTTGGAGCAGTTGATCGGACCGAAGCCGGGGCGGGCGGCGAGAAAGGGGTCCTGAGGGAATGGCACTAAGTTAAGCGGAATCATATAAATATCCGTTACTTACGTTGAAGCCAACGGCCAAGAGACTATTGAGTCTGGGCATCGCGCCCGGCTTTCCAGGCTTGGGACAATGGTTCCGAGACTTGTCGCGGCCTCCGCGACCCACGCAGCCTGTTGTTTTTTGAGGGTGCGCGCCTTAACTTAGTGCCATTCGGGTCCTGAGGATTGTTGTCGCGGTGCTTGGACGGTTTCCGAAGCACTTCGTACCACGCTGGCCCGACCTTCGGCGGCCGGGAGACGACACGAACGGCGGCCGACGCTTTGAGCGAATGGAGGTCTTGATGTTATTTAGCTACGGCAAATTTGCTCATCAGCGCCGGCTCGCCAAAGGGCTACGCAAGCGCCCGCTGGATCGTACGACGATCGAGGAACTGGATACGGTGATCGACACCCAGTACAAGGAGCTTCCTTGGGGTCTGCTTTGGAAAACGATGGAGCTGTCTAAGAAGGCAAGAGCTGAGGTTCGGGAAGACGATCCCCTGCACGCGACCTTCTCCAGGATCCTCAGAAGCACGACCTGGGAGATCCAGAATCGATCCAGAGGCTCGTTCTAAGCGCGTGGCCGACCCAATAATGTCGTTAGGATCTCCGAGCCTTTTTCAATGTACTGGCGGGGGCGGTAACATTGACTCGACAGGTGGAGAACCAATCCGGCGAGTTCACCATGATCG
>Ga0247840_10002291_pt1 | contig 34426 bp, 20 predicted proteins | sample LaCruzMarch2015__FD_192404 | JGI IMG/M metagenome (GOLD analysis project Ga0247840, IMG submission 192404) | Freshwater microbial communities from meromictic Lake La Cruz, Castile-La Mancha, Spain - LaCruzMarch2015_17m | ecosystem: Environmental > Aquatic > Freshwater > Lake | place: Spain...
CGACCTCCCGGATTCTATCCGCCACATGGTGAAAGGTGGAGGCTCATTGACAGCCCTTCCCATCATCGAGACACAAGCCGGCGACGTCAGTGCGTATATCCCGACCAATGTGATCTCCATCACCGATGGTCAGATCTTCCTTGAATCCAACCTTTTCAATGCAGGTATCCGTCCTGCTATCAACGTAGGTATTTCTGTATCCCGCGTCGGTGGTAATGCACAGATCAAATCCATGAAAAAGGTGGCCGGTACCTTGAAACTCGACCAGGCTCAGTTCCGTGAGTTGGAGGCCTTCTCTAAATTCGGTTCCGACCTCGATGCTTCTACCAAAGCTACCCTCGACAAAGGCGCCAGGAACGTTGAAATCCTGAAACAGCCACAATATTCACCAATGACTGTAGAACAGCAAGTTGCAATTTTGTTCTGTGGTACCAAAGGCTTTCTGCAGAAGGTGCCAATCAACAAAGTCATCGACTTCCAGACTGAGTTTTTGGCACACCTTTCCGATCTCCACAAAACAGACGTTCTGGAGCCACTGAAAAGAGGTGACCTTTCTGATGAGGCTGTACGCATCATGACAGAAGAAGCTACCAGGATCGCCAAACGTTACGAGAAGTAATCCCTAAAAACCAAGCACGATGGCGAGTCTGAAAGAAGTCAGGATCCGGATAGCATCCATTAAGTCAACCCAGCAAATCACCAGTGCCATGAAAATGGTGGCTGCCTCGAAATTGCGCCGGGCACAGAATGCTATTGTGGGCCTCAGACCTTACGCAACCAAATTGCAGGCCATGATGGGCGACCTGAGTGCTTCTGCCGGAGAGACCGCTTCTGCTATCTATGCAGAAGAAAGAAAAGTCGAAAAAGTATTGCTCGTCCTGGTGTCTTCCAACCGCGGACTTTGCGGCGGTTTTAATGCCAATGTTATCAAAAAGGCGAACGAACTGGTGCATGGTCAATATGCTGAACAACATGCGCAGGGGAAACTGGAGATCATGGCTATCGGCAAAAAAGCGGCAGAATATTTCGCCAGACGGAAATTCATCAGTGCAGGCATTTACAACGAGATTTTTGACAATCTGAAGTTTGAAAATGTGGCAGTGGTCGCTGAGAAGATTATGAAAGACTTTGCCAACAAGAAATACGACAGGGTCGACATCGTCTACAACCGTTTTAAAAATGCAGCTGTCCAGCAGTTGCAAGTGGAGCAGTTCTTGCCACTGGCACCCCAGCAAGCTACCAAACAACCGCTGATGCGGGCTGATTATATCTTCGAACCCAGTCAGGAGGAGATCCTGGATGACTTGATCCCACGTTCACTGAAAATCCAGCTATACAAGGCAGTTCTTGATTCTTATGCTTCTGAGCATGGTGCCCGTATGACAGCGATGCACAAAGCTACTGACAATGCCGGCGACATCCTCAGGGATCTGAAGCTGATGTACAACAAGGCAAGACAGGCTGCAATTACCAATGAGATTCTGGAGATTGTGAGTGGGGCGGAGGCTTTGAAAGGGTAGAGGTTTGCAGGTTGGAGGGCGCGGAGTGTTTTTTTGGAGCGCAGAGGTTTGTGGAGGCTGCGCCTGGCGCTGAGGTACGCAGAGGTGATTTTTGCTGGGAGTTGTGGCGCTTTTTAACATGATATTTGTTTGTAGATGAGGGCTTTAGGAGTAAGGCTGTTTTGGGTATAAAGTGGTTTTAGCTTTAGCAAAGAAACTATTTCCATCATACTTCCTTGTATCTTCCCGGGAATTTCCGAAATTTACCCAATCTTGTTTCCTAATCTATGTTTTTGTCTTTATGAGAAAGATACTGATCCTTCTTTGCTTTAGCTTTTTTTCGTGGGCATTCACCAATGCACAAACTGTTATTGACCACCTGGAACCGCCAAACTGGTGGGTGGGGATGAAAGAATCCTCCCTACAGTTGATGGTGCATGGCAAAGGCATTGGCAAAGCCACTGTGGAAGCGGTCTACCCGGGGCTTACGATTCAGAAATACCAGGCTTCAGGCGACAATTACCTTTTTGTCGATTTGGATATCAGCAAAGAAGCCAAAGCCGGAAAATTTGACTTGCGGTTTATGGTTGGCAAAAAGCTTTTGGCAACGTATGCCTATGAGCTGAAAAGCCGTACTGCGGGTTCTGCAATTCGCCAGGGCTTTAACACTGCTGATGCTATCTATCTCCTTATGCCTGATCGTTTTGCAAATGGGGATCCCACCAACGATAACATGCCCGGCATGCTGGAAAAGGCTGACAGAAACAACAAAGATGGACGACATGGGGGGGACTTGCAGGGGGTTAAAAACAACTTACCCTATTTGAAGAAAATCGGGATGACTGCGTTATGGATGACGCCCCTGCTTGAAAACAACATGCCCAAAGCTTCTTACCATGGATATGCCTGTACTGACTACTACAAAATTGATCCGCGTTATGGCAGCAATGCAAGTTATTGTGAATTTGTAGCTGAGGCACATAAAAACGGCATCAAAGTAATTATGGACATGGTGTTTAACCACTTTGGTTCTAAGCATTGGTGGATGAGTGACCTGCCGGCACAGGACTGGCTTCACCAATGGCCTGAATTTACACGATCAAACTACAGGGCCGGGGTGATCACCGATCCGCACCAGTCAGTGTATGACAGAAAAAAAATGTTGAATGGTTGGTTCGATAACACCATGCCAGATTTTGATCAAACCAATCCATATGTAGCCAAGTACCTGATTCAAAATAGTATATGGTGGGTAGAGTATGCCAGACTGGATGGAATCCGCCAGGATACTTATCCTTATGCAGACAAAGATTTTATGGCTTTGTGGATGAAAAGAGTGTTACAGGAATACCCTAACCTTAAGGTTGTTGGCGAGGCCTGGCTCAATACAGCTTCTCAGGTTGCTTACTGGCAGGAAGGGACTGCCAACAAAGATAATTTCCGATCAAACCTGACCAATGTCTTTGATTTCCCCTTGATGTTTGCCATCCAAAAGGCTTTCTCGGAGCCTGAAGGCTGGGCAAGTGGCATGGCAGGTTTGTACGACATCCTCAGTCAGGATTTCTTGTATGGGGATTTAAACCGCCTTGTGACATTTACCGACAACCACGACATCGACAGGATGGCATCAGTTTTGAAATCTACCGAAAATGTTAAACTTGCACTCGCTTTTCTATGTACAACACGCGGAATACCAATGTTTTATTATGGGACTGAAATAATGATGCCGGGAATGAAGAACGATGGTGATGGCAATATCCGTTGTGATTTTCCAGGGGGATGGCAAGGCGACACTATGAATGTATTCCAGGGGGCTAAACTCAGTACTGAACAAAAGGAGGTTTCTGCTTACCTCAGCACATTACTGAATTGGCGTAAAGGAAACAGGGCGGTACAGGATGGCAGGCTGGTGCATTATATTCCCGAGCAGGGAATGTATGTCTATTTCCGCTCACTGGGTGCAGCGCATGTCATGGTGATCCTCAACAACAATACAACGAGCAAATCACTGGAAAGCCTGCGTTACAAGGAAGACCTCAAAGGTTTCACGACTGCGAAGGATGTTATGAGTGGTGCCATGCTGAATGATCTCAACAGTATTTCTGTTCCTGCGAAATCCGCCCGAATCTTAGAACTCGCCCCCTGATGAAAAAAATCCCGCATTTGATCTTTGCCCTGTTGTTCCTGGCAGGTTTTGTCACACAAGTGCAAGCCCAATCTGCTTCCCCTGCCTCAGGATCGGGGCAGGACAATAAAAGACAGCTAGTCAGAACCTTACAAGGTGTTGTTTCCCTGAAAAACGGATGGAAGCTGAAGACCGAGCAGGGATATGTCTGGATTAAACCCTATGACAAACGCATTGTTGAGCTAAGCTTCTCGGAGCAGGACCTTGAAAAAGGAGATTCTTCCCACGCTGTTATTATGAAACCGGAGGTGGTTGTCATGAAAACAGAGAAAGTGGCTAATGGTTATCGTCTCATCGCCGGAGATCTGCAAATCTTTGCCCGCAACAAGCCTTTCCAGCTCAGTTATATCTTTAAAAAAGACACGATTTTGGCTGAGGAATCCGGATTTTTCACAGGATCGGAAGGCAATGGCGTACGCTTTAAACTCAGCAAAGATGAAAAGATCTACGGTCTGGGAGAGCGATCCACACCACTTGACAGAAGATCGTATCGACTGCCATTGTATAACCAGCCTAACTATGGTTATGAAGTGGGTGCTACCAGTTTGAATTATTCGGTCCCTATGGTCCTGTCATCTAAGAAATATGCCCTGCTGTATGACAATCCACAGAAAGGCTATGCTGATATCGGAAAGGAAGACAAAGATGTAATGGAGTGGAATACGATTGGCGGCACAGCCCGTTATTTCATGATGGCGGCTGCTGATTTTCCGGAATTGATGAAGCAGTATACCAGGCTTACAGGTCGGCAGGACCTGCCTCCCCGTTGGGCCTTTGGCAACCTCATGTCGAGAATGGCCTACCGCAACCAGAAAGAAGCTGACAGCATCGTAAGCCTGATGCAAAAGAAGAATTTTCCCATCGATGCCATCATCCTCGACTTTTACTGGTTCGGGGATTCTATCCTGGGGCATTTGGGGACCTTAGACTGGTACAAGCCGGCCTGGCCTGATCCGGAAGGCATGATCAGGAAATTCAAAGGCCAGGGTGTGAAAACCATCCTGATCACTGAACCCTATGTGATTGACTCCATGGCCAATTTCAAAGTGGGTGTCGAAAAAGGCATTTTTGCCACCGACAGTCTTGGGAAAACGTATGTGAATCATAAATTCTACTTTGGTCCGGGCGGTCTCATTGATATTTTTAAACCGGTGGCCAAGGAGTGGTTCTGGGAGAAGTACAAGAAACAAATCGACATCGGGGTAGCTGCCTGGTGGGGCGATCTGGGTGAGCCGGAGAGTCATCAGCCTGATATGTACCACGTTACAGGTAAAGCCGATGAGGTTCATAACATCTATGGCCACTATTGGGACCGGATGCTGTATGAGAAATATGCACAGTTTTATCCCAACACACGGCTTTTCCATTTGCAACGATCCGGATTTGCAGGATCACAGCGTTATTCTGCTTTTCCCTGGACCGGCGATGTTTCACGCAGCTGGGGTGGCTTGCAGGCCCAGCTCCCAATTTTGCTGAGCATGGGCATGAATGGCCTGGGATACATACATTCAGATGCCGGAGGATTTGCCATCGGCCTGAAAGATGAGGAGTTGTATACCCGCTGGTTGCAGTTTTCTACATTTACACCAATTTTGCGGCCCCATGGTTCTAATGTTCCCAGTGAACCAGTCTTTTACACTGAGAAGACACAGGATATCGTGCGGAAATACATGCAGTTACGCTATGCGATGCTTCCCTACAATTATTCCCTGGCCTGGGAGAACGCCAGCACAGGAGCACCCCTGATGCGGCCTATGTTTTATTATGGAAAGGACAGCACCTCTGCCAAAATTCAGGATCAGTATTTCTGGGGAGAAAACATCCTCGTAGCTCCGATCCTCGAAAAGGGAATTCAAAGCAGAAAACTGTGGTTGCCTGCCGGGGATTGGTATGAGTTTGGTTCAGGAGAACGCATGGAAAGCGGGAAATGGCTTGATTATAAGGTAGTTCCGGAAGAAATTCCCTTGTTTGTGAAGGCTGGAGCATTTATCCCGATGACAGAGCCACTCAGCACTACAGACAAATATACCTCCGATAATTTTACCGTATATTACTATCCTTCAAAGAGTTCCTCTTTCACCCAATTTGAAGATGATGGAAAAGACAAGCTTTCGATTAGCGGGAAGCAGTATGAGCTGATTCGCTATACAGGCAGGACCGGTGGGGGTAAGACACTGATCGACATCAGCAAAACCGGGACTTGGCCCGGCATGCCCGAAAGCCGTTCCATGAAGTTAAAAGTCCTGCTGAAAGGCCCATTTGTAGCCATCAGGCTGAATGGCAACTCTTTGCATAAAATCACAAAAGAAGGTCCACAGGGATTTCTTGTCAAAGGAAATTATGTTGAAATCCGCTTTCAGTGGAAGGGACAGCCCATCAAAATTGAGATCCTGGACAAATAATAGAGAACCGATATTCATTAAAAAAATTACCTACAATGGCATCAATCAAGAAGTTAATCACGTTCGTAACAGGAATTCCACTCCTTTTTTCAGGTTTTTTCGTCCTTGGCGCAGAAAAGCCTGTCACTCCCAATTATCCTGATTGGGCAAAAAATGCTGTTATTTATGAGGTCAATATTCGTCAGCATACCACTGAAGGGACATTCAAAGCCCTGGAGAAAGATCTCCCCCGTTTAAAGGAACTTGGTGTGGATATTTTGTGGCTTATGCCGGTTCATCCCATTGGTGAGAAAAACAGAAAAGGCAGGCTGGGCAGTTATTATGCCGTGAAGGACTATAAGGGCATCAACCAGGATTATGGCACCGACAAAGATTTCGATTCCTTTATGAAGAGTGCACACAAAGCAGGCCTTAAGGTTATCCTCGACTGGGTGGCCAACCACAGCGCCTGGGACAACCCCTGGATGACTCTACATCCTGAATGGTATCAGAAAGATGCTGCCGGGAAATTTGTTTCACCCTACGACTGGACGGATGTCGTCTCTCTTGATTATCATGTTCCGGCCATGCGGCTTGCCATGATAGAATCGATGCAGTATTGGATCGAAAAATTTGATGTTGACGGATTCAGGTGTGATGTTGCCGGATTGGTGCCCGTTGATTTCTGGGAACAGGCCAGGACTGAGCTTCAGAAGAAAAAACCCCTGTTCATGCTGGCCGAGGATGAGGAAAATGCCGCACTTTATCAGAAAGCCTTCGACATGAGTTATGGCTGGAAAATGCACAACCTGATGTCAGCTGTGGCTAAAGGTGAAGCAGGGGCCGATAGCATCTTGAGGTTACAACATGTGGTCGACTCCATCAACCCCAAATGGGCCATAAAAATGAATTTCACCACCAACCATGATGAAAACTCCTGGAATGGAACTGTCAAGGAGAAATATGGTTTGGGAGGTAAGGCATTCGGAATGCTGACTTACACCTTACCCGGAATGGCTTTGATTTACAGCGGACAGGAAGCAGGACTCAACAAAAGACTCAAATTCTTCGAGAAAGATACCATTGACTGGTCAAACAAAGACCTGGTTCCGTATTACAAAAGCCTGAATAAGTTCAAACACAAAAATCCTGCAATCTGGAATCCTCCTTTTGGTGGCGATGTGGTTAACATAGACAATTCTCAGCCCATCAAAGTAATTTCCTTTACCAGGACACAGGGAGAGAATAAAGTAATCGTGATTGCGAACCTGAGTTCAACGCCTTTAAAGGTTGTTTTGAAAGATGTGAAAACGGCAATCAGATTCAAAGATGTTTTAACGGGTGACGTCATCGAGATCAAGCCCGGAAGTCCACTGGTGTTGCAAGGATGGCAATACAGGCTCGGGACACTGGAGAACTAAACAGTGCGAAACCTGGTAGTGTATAGATAGTGTTGCTTGTTTTAGGTTTTGTCGTCAACAAGCAAGGTTAGCAATGCCGCAATGACCATTGAAACGCCGCCCAATACCAGGGCATAAATGCTCTGACCACCAAATAAGCCTTTCACGAAAAACCCAAGGATACTGGCTGCCATCAGTTGTGGAATCACAATAAAGAAGTTGAAGATTCCCATATATGTTCCCATCTTGTTTTGAGGAAGAGAACCCGTCAGGATGGCGTATGGCATGGAGAGAATACTTGCCCAGGCAAGTCCGACGCCTAACATCGACAGGATCAGCCAGTTGGGGTCGTGGATGAAATAGATCGAGCCCAAGCCGATTCCGCCTGCCACAAGAGAAATCATGTGGGCATGCTTACGGCAGGTGGCTTTGGCCAGCATGGGCAACAGAAAAGCCACCAGGGCCGCAAATCCATTGTAGACGGCGAACATCACCCCGACCCAGTTGGCTCCTTCGTTGTAAAGGGCTGATGAAGTATCTGTTGTGCCATAAATGTTGGTGGTGACAGCAGTGGTGGTGTAAATCCACATGGCGAACAGGGCAAACCAGCTAAAAAACTGAACGACAGCTAGTTGAGCCATGGTCTTTGGGAGTTGGTTCAGGTCGTTGGAGACGGTGAGGAAGCCCCCTGTCCGTATGCCACGGTTCAGCATGAGACCGGATAACATTTCCATCATCCCGAAACCTACAATTCCGCCACCCAGGATGTAAAGTTCTTTTTCAAGCTTGAGGAACCAAATCAGGAAGCAAAGGGCTAGTCCAAGGGGAGTCCAGATTGCCGCTCTTTTGAAAAAACGGACTGCAGGAAGCCATTCTGTTTCTTCCCTTCCTGCTTTGTTTTTAAAGCGTTCAGGATGCTCTGCTCTTTCAAAGGCTTCGAGTTCGGCCGGAGAATATTCCTTAGATTTTATGACCGTCCACAAAACGGCCAGAAAGAAAATGATGCCCCCGAGGTAAAAGGAATATTTAACACTGTTGGGTATGAACCCGGCCTGGGCTGTGTTTTCAATGTTGAAGAACTCGGTGAGGATATAGGGTAGGGCAGAGGCAATGACAGCACCTGTTCCAATAAAGAAACTCTGTGTGGCAAAGCCCCGGGTCCGTTGCTCAGAGGGGAGCATGTCGCCCACAAAGGCACGAAAGGGTTCCATAGAGATGTTGATGGAGGCATCCATGATCCACAGCATACCGGCAGCTACCCACAAGACAGGCGAATTGGGCATCACCAGCAAAGCAATGGAGGCCAGCAAAGCCCCGATAAAGAAAAAGGGACGCCTTCTGCCAAAACGGTTCCAGGTGTTGTCGCTGAGGTAACCAATGATGGGCTGCACGATTAAACCGGTTAACGGTGCTGCAACCCAGAGCACCGGAATGGCGTCGACTTTGGCGCCCAGCGTCTCGAAAATGCGGCTTACGTTGGCATTTTGTAATGCGAAACCGAACTGAATACCAAAGAAACCGAAACTCATGTTCCAGATCTGCCAGAAAGAAAGTTGAGGACGTTTTGCCATGTTGATGTTTTATCCGCCTAAATTAGGAAATCATTAAAAGGAAAGGCATTGGAAAAATAAAATATTTAAGGTTATAAAGACTTTAATTTTTAAATAACTTTGAAAAGAAAAGCCATTCAGGTTATCGTTTACCTGAATTTATTACTAGCTATGAAAACTCTCCGGACTATTGGTCTGATAATATGTTTATTATCAGCTTCTTTTGCATACAGCCAGCTTACCGTCAATCCCACCATGCCGACTGATCTGGATTCGGTAACAATTTTTTACGATGCAAGTTTGGGCAATGCAGGTCTTGCAGGGTACACCGGCGATGTGTATGCGCATACCGGGGTAATCACCAACCTCAGTAGCAGTGGTTCTGACTGGAAATATACCAAGTCTGCCTGGGGTGCCAACATCCCTGAATGCAAGCTTACCTCCCTGGGTAACAACATGTACAGCATGAAAATCAAACCCAGCATCCGCCAGTATTACGGCGTACCTGCCGGGGAATCAATTCAGAAGATGGCTTTTGTCTTTCGTTCAGGAGTGGCCGTTTCAGGATCTTACCTTGAAGGGAAGACCGCAACGGGTGGAGATTTCTTTATCGATGTGTATCCTTCCGGCCTGAATGTGGCTTTCATGACACCCAATACTGACTTTGTGCTGGCAGCACTGAATTCCACAACAGCCTTATCGGTAAGCAGCACCTTTGCAGATACAACTTTTATCTATGCAGGAAGTTTATTGCTGACATCAGGAACTACTGCCACGATTACATACAATTATCTGGCAACAACTTATGGTGGAAACTGGCTCAAAGCTGTCGCGAAAAATGACACTGGCATGGTGGCAGATTCCTTCTATTTGTATGTTAGCGCTCCACCAGCCATTGCACCTTTGCCTGCGGGTGCTAAACCGGGGATTAACTACCTGAGTGATACCAGTGTATTGTTGGTGTTGATAGCCCCCCTAAAGCAAACTGTTTTCGCCATCGGCGACTTCAACAATTGGTTGCCTTCTGATGCCGGCCTGATGAAACGCACTGCAGATGGCAAGACCTTCTGGTGTGAGATCCGGGGATTGGTACCTGGTACTCCCTATGTCTATCAATACCTGGTGGATGGGGCTATCCGTATCGGTGATCCTTATGCAGAAAGAGTCAGCGATCCGTATGACGATTCTTATATCGGACCAGAAGTTTATCCAGGGATGATCCCATATCCTTTCGGAAAAGCCCAGGGCCGGGCAACTGTATTAGAAACCGGGCAAGCGCCTTATGTCTGGCAATCAGGGATTTTTACCCCGGCCAAAGCCACTGACCTGGTGGTCTATGAACTCCTGGTGCGTGATTTTGCAGAAGAACATACCTATCAAAGTGTCATCGACAAGCTTGGTTACATTAAAGGATTGGGATTCAATGCAATAGAGCTAATGCCCTTCAGCGAATTTGAAGGCAATATTTCCTGGGGTTATTATCCCAATTTTTGCTTTGCCCCTGACAAATATTATGGTCCTCCCAATGAACTGAAAAGGTTCATCGACACCTGTCACCAAATGGGAATTGCTGTTTTACAGGATATTGTGCTTAATCATGCTGCCGGCTCCTCGCCCTATGTCATGTTGTACTGGGATGCCGTGAATGGCCGTCCTGCAGCCAACAGCCCATACTTTAACCCCATTGCCAAACATGATTTTAATGTGGGCAATGACATGAACCACGGAACACCGGAAACCCGACGCTATGCCACTGATATCCTGAAATTCTGGCTGCAGGAATTCAGGGTCGATGGCTTCCGTTTTGACCTGTCCAAAGGCCTGACACAAAACAATACGCTTGGCAACAGTGCTGCCATGGCTACCTATGACCCGCAAAGAATCGGGATAATCAAGGCATATTATGATACCATCAAGGCTGTGAGTCCGCAAGCCATCCTGATCCTGGAACATTTCGCTGACAATACCGAGGAAAAAGAGCTTTCTGCTTATGGGATGTTGATTTGGGGGAATATCAACTGGACATATCGATTTGCAAACCAGGGAATTACATCGAATAACTCCTCCGACTTCAGCTGGGTTTCTTACAAGGCACGTGCCTGGACAGATCCCCACCTGGTTTCTTATATGGAATCTCATGATGAGGAGCGCCAGATGTTTTATTGTCTTAGCGGCGGAACATTCAACGGAAGCTATAACATACGTGATACTGCAACAGCTTTGCAGCGCCTGAAGTTGTCTGCCGCATTCTTCTTTACCATCCCCGGACCCAAAATGGTGTATGAATTCGGTGAAAGAGGCTTTGATTATTCTATCAATTGGCCTTGTCTGACAAGTGCTTGCCGTACCGACCCCAAACCTCCTCGCTGGGATTATATGGATAAGTTTGAACGTCAGAGTCTAGCCTTCGTATATTCTGCCCTAATCAACCTCCGCATCACAGAAGATGTGTTTGAAACCACCAATTTTGAACTGGATGTGGCAGGCACTTTAAAGAAAATCCGGCTGAAAGACGCTACCCAGGCTGTCGTGGTTCTTGGGAACTTCGGCCTGGTACAAGGGAACATCATCCCTAATTTTTATAATACAGGCACCTGGTATGAATACTTAAGCGGAGATTCGCTTGTAGTGAATAACATCAACAGCATTATCCCCCTCAAAGCCGGTGAATTCCGCCTCTATACAGCAAAAAAACTCAATGCCCCGATTGGGATAGAGGACTTACCGGAAAACGAAGATGGCATCCATGTTTACCCAAACCCGGTCCATGATGTCTGTCATGTTGTTTTGCAAAATACAAGGCCTGCAGATTGCAGCATTGCTGTTTACGATGCCCTGGGAAGACAATACCTTGTTGATAATAAAGGAATTGGGGATATGGATACGGAATTTGTATGGCATCCATCATATCCGGGTTTGTATATTTTAAAGGTGAAAAAAGGGGATAGGATCTTCACAAAAAAAGTAATTGTAAGGTAGTTAAAAAGAAAATAATAAATTTGAACTGGCTTAGAACATACTCACGAAACTATTTTTATAGATTATTAATTGATTCCACTAAATTAATTTCACGCTTATGAAGCAATTTTTTTACTTTTCAAGAACACTGCTTACTTTGGTGCTTGTTTGGGGTCTTTCAGGCACACTAATGGCCCAGAAAGTGCAGGTTAGCGGCAGGGTGACGGATGCACAAACAAGTGAATCCCTCATTGGTGTCACAGTAGTTGAGAAAGGGACCACATTGGGTACCACCACCGACCTTGACGGAAATTTCAAGCTTTCCGTTTCCAAGGGTGCTACTTTGGTCTTCTCCTACATCGGTTATGAAGCACAGGAGTTTCCTGCAGCCGAGAAAATGAGTGTAAAGCTCTCCTCCAAGCAGAATCTGTTGAATCAGGTTGTGGTTGTTGGTTACGGAACCCAGAATAAGCGGGAAGTAACCGGATCTATTTATAAGGTAAAAGGCTCAGATCTGACAGCTTTACCAGTACCTTCTTTTGAAGCCGGACTTCAGGGCAGAGCCCCAGGTGTCCAGGTTACCCAGTCCTCCGGATTAGCAGGTGCAGGTTCCAGCATTAAAATTCGTGGTGTAGGTTCTATCACTTCTGGTGGAGATCCGCTCTATGTCATTGATGGTGTTATCATTCCCCAGAATCAGGGTGAACGTATCGGTGCAGTAAACACCAACCCCCTGAGTTCAATCAATCCTGAAGACATTGAATCTGTTGATATTTTGAAAGATGCTTCAGCTACAGCAATTTACGGATCCCGTGGAGCCAATGGCGTCATCATCGTGACAACGAAAAGAGCCAAATTAACTGATGGTGGTGGAAAAGTAAAACCCCAATTCAGTGTTGGTTATCGTGCTACCGCAGCAACACCTACCAAATTGTATGACCTTTTGAATACTGAAGAATATGTGAAATTGTATGTTGAGGCTTTTGAAAATGACAAACGTTTCGGCGTTGAAAATGGAGCTGCCAGCATGCCTGATAATCCCAATGTACCCAAGCTCTATGGTGGTTATGACCCCAGGGTGCTGGAAGCACAAGGATATCCGAATACCGACTGGCAGAAGGAAATGGTTCGTGTTGGACTCGGCCATGCCTTCGATGCTTCAATGACTTATGGCAACGAGAAATTCGCTTCCTATGTCAGCCTGGGTTACCATAATGACCAGTCTTACCTCAAAGGGAACGCCTTTAACCTCTTCTCTTCCAGGGTGAACCTTGATTATAAGATAACCAAGGAATTGATGGTTGGCGTCAATGCCAGTTATGCCCATTCTGTCAACAACCTCGTTCCTGTTTCCTGGAATGGCGGTCTTGGCAAGGCCATGTCTACGGCTTTACCTTACTGGCCAATCAATGATACCAGCGGCAATTATTACATTTTCCCACAATCAGGGAATGGTGCCTACAACCCGGTTCAGGAATTGGGTAACAGGGTGATGCGTGAGCGTTTCAACAGAACAACTTCGAATGCCTACATCAAATACCAGTTTAATTCAGACCTCAGCTTGCAGTTAGACGGAGGTGTCGATTCCTATAACCGTCAGTATGATGAGTTCTTTAACAATGTTTTAGAGAAGAACGCAAGGGGTACACAATCCAGCGTTTCTCCAATGACCTTGATGGGGAAAGCCATCATCGACTACAAGCTTACCGTGAAGGAACTTCATAAGTTTAAATTTATGGGTGGCACAGAAGTGCTGAGCAACAGAACACAAAAAGATATCTTCCGTTCTGTCACCTTCCCCACCAATATGCCGGGAGATCCTTTCTATAAAAATCCTTCCATTCCTGATTCTGTCATGAACAGCCAGGATTACAGGAAAACCATTGGCGTTACCGGTCTTCAGTATGGCTTCTTCTCTTTCTTCGGTCGTGTATTGTATACCTTCAACGACAGATACCTGGTGAATGTCACCCTGCGTCGTGATGCTTCTTCCCGTTTTGGAGAAAACAACAAATGGGGTACTTTCCCTGCTGCTTCTGTAGGTTGGATCCTGACAGAAGAGGATTTCCTGAAAGACTCAAAATGGCTGAATTACCTGAAAATCAAAGTTGGTTACGGAAAGACCGGAAATGCTGAAATCCCCAATGATGCTCAGTTTTCACGTATCTATCTGGATACCAAGACCTATGCCAACGACAGCATTCGTTATCTGACCCAACTTCCCAATCCGGATCTCCGCTGGGAAACCACCAATTCTTTTGATGCCGGTATCGAATTCGGAATCTTCAAAGACAGGGTGAGTGGTGCCATAGATGTTTACAGGAAACAAACCAAGGACCTCTTCCTCAATGCTGCTGTTCAGGCTTCTTCAGGCAGGGAATCTGTACTCATCAATGTCGGAGAACTGTGGAATCAGGGTGTTGAATTCAGTGTCAATACCAACAACATCAAGAACAAGAACTTCAGCTGGACCACCAATTTCAACATCGCCTTCAACCAGGGTGAAGTTACGAATACAGGCGGTGCCGGTCCTGATGCCTTTGGTGCTACAGGCGACGTCCGCGTCCTCCCGGGTTACCCGATTGGTGTGAATTACCTCGTGAAAGAACTGGGTGTTGATCCTGCTACAGGACAACCTATTTATGAAGGTCTTGAAAAAGACGAAAGTGGTAACATCATTCGTCGTTTTGAGACTTTTACCTATAGCACTGATTATCGTCAACCTCTCGGAAAACCATGGCCGGATTGGACTGGTGGTTTCAACAACAGCTTCTCCTACAAGAGATTCGATGCTGCCTTGAATTTCATCTTCCAGATTGGCGGAAATATCTATGATGACTCCGAAAAATACCAGCTGAATGCCCTCGGAAACTGGAACCTCAGAACTGATGTTCTGGATCGTTGGCAACAACCGGGCGACGTTTCCGATGTTCCCAGGATGACACTCAATGCTGATGTTCCTAACAGAAACACATCACGTTACCTCCATGATGCTTCATTCCTGCGTCTGAAGAACCTTTCTATTGGCTATACCTTGCCTGCCAATTATATCAAAGGGATCACAAAAATCAGGTTGGCCATCACCGGTACTAACCTCCTGACCTGGACCAAATACCCGGGCATGGATCCTGAAATCTTCCGCGATATGGAGAACAAACAAGAACGTAACCTCGCTGCGAATGTAACTTACATTACACCACCACAGGCACGTACTTTCTCATTCTCTCTTAACCTTGACTTTTAATCCCGTACCGATATGAAAAAAATAGTTTTTTCCTTAATAGTATTCGCGAGCCTGGTTTTTGTGAACACTTCCTGCACAAAACTCCTGGAAGTAAAGCCTGAAGGACTCGTTGGGATCGATGAAGGTATTCAAACCTCTGCTGATCTTGAGCAATATCTTGTTAGCTCATATGACGTCTTCCGTAATGGATTTGTGATGGGCGGAACTGCCGCTACTGCTGCCGATGTATTTGCTGATGAGGCTTATGCATTGAGTACCGGTTTCGACTGGGCCCAGATCAAAACCTTGAACACCAACCTTTTCAACCCGGTAGGACGCGACATTTGGCGTCAGAGCTATCTTTGCCTGCAACGTGCCAATGTTGTGATCGATTATCTCGATAACAATAGGGTTGTTGTGACTGACATTGAAAAGAAACATTGGAAAGCAGAAGCCCAGTTCATTCGTGGCATCTGTTATTATCATCTCTTACAGTACTTCTCATTACCCTATGTTGAGAATACCGCGAACCTTCAACCCGGTGTGCCGCTAAGGACTAAAGCAATCCTGTCCAATGAAGCTGCCTTCGAAAAGGTACAACGTGCTTCTGTCAATGATGTTTATACCTTCCTCATCGCAGAACTGATGCTTGCTGAAGCCAATTTGCCAACGACTGCCATCGCACAGGGCAGGGCAACTCAGGATGGTGCTTCTGCTTACCTCGCCAAAGTCTATCTGCAGATGAACGACATGCCCAAAGCATATGAGTATGCCAACAAGGTAGCCGGTAGTGAAACCTATTACCTGGATCCCTGGTGGGGCGACAAATATGCCCGTGCCAGCCTTGGCAATGCCAGTCATGAAGTCATCTTCGGCCTCACCAGCAGTGCCATGGGTGATAACTCCGGCAGTGGTTTCATCAACTCTTACCGTACCAACAAAAAGGATGCGCCCAGTTTTGGCCCCACTGACAGACTTGTCGCTTCTCTGTCTGAATATCCTGTTGACACCAGGGCTGCTCAGATCGTCCTGAAAGCAGGCGATGCTGCTGTTCCTGGCGTTTATTCCACCAAATACAACTATGAGTTCATGGATGCTCCTGTGATCTGTCTGAACGAAATCTTACTGATCCGTGCAGAAGCAGGTCTTGCTACCGGCCAGGGTGATCCTACCTGGGATCTGAACCAGATTCAGGCCAGGGCAGGTGTCCCCATGACTGCTGCTTCTGCTGCCAGTATCCTGGCAGAAAGAAGGAAAGAACTTGCACTGCAGGGAACCTATTTCTTCGACCTGAAAAGAACCCGCAGCAACAACATCAGAGGCCAGGCCTGGAACAGCAGCAAGCTGATCTTCCAGATCCCCGATGTGGAACAAAACGGAAACCCAAGTATCATCCTTAATTAAACTAAGACATTATGAAATCTAGACATATTTTCTTGTTAGTAAGCCTGGTGGGTCTCTTCCTCATCTCAGGCTGTAAGAAGGACTTCCCTGCAATCGGGGATTATCCTTCGAAAACAGAAGCACTCCAGGGTACCTGGAAGGCCGAAAAAGTGATGCAGCTCGACTATGTTGCACAGGAAAAGGGCGAAAACCTCTTCCAGTGGAATGTAACTGCAGCGTATAACCTCACAGATTTTACAGTGCAATTCAACGCAGACGGCACCTTTGTCATCAGTGGGACTGCACACAACTTCGCTAAAATCGCCAGCGGTACATGGTCATTCGATGACCCTGCTTTCCCTTCTAAAATCAACATCACTGACGGCGCTACTTCTGATGCCTTTGCTGTGATCGCTCCACCGAAAAAGGGATTCGATATGTGTACCATATCCTATGACCGTTACTCCAACGGTAAAAAAATCATCGGATATCAGTATTACCTGAAAAAACAAAACCCATGAAAAAGTCAACGAATTATATATTGCTGCTGATATTCTTTGTATTGTCAGCACCGGCCTTCGCCGAAAAAGTCGGGCCCGTCAATGCCATCTGGAGTTATCCTGCCGCATTTAAACCCGACCAGCAAGTGACCTTCTATTTTGATGTTCAGGGAACGACACTCGTTGGCCGTACTGACCTTCACCTCTACAGCTGGACGCCAAAAGAGATTGAGCCATGGTCCAATCCTACCGCCAATACGCTCTTGATCCCAACTTCGAATACTGCTGTTTACACCCTGACCTGTATCCCAAATACTTTATGGGGAAGCCCTGCGGATTTCGGTTTTATCATCAATGGCCTTATCAAAACAGAAGCCGGTGATTTTCAGACCGATGACTTCAGTGATGCCAATGGCAATGCCTTTAAGCTTTTTGATTATGCTGCATTGTCCAGTAACATCGCTGTTGTTTGGCCTGCTGAATTCAGCCGTGAGAGACCCATCTCTATCATTGCAAACATGGCTGCAGCCTGGTCCAATAATGGAACAGGACAAGGCGAGTTGGTTGGCGAACAAGCCTACATCTGGTTGGGAATGAATGCCTGGACTCCGGGCTCTCAATACAATGCCCTCGGAAATCCCGGTGCACGTTGTAGCGATGTTCCCAATGAAACCAACATCACCCAGTACAATTTCTGGCCGGATAGTGTTTTTCCAACTCCTCCTGTTATTAAAGAGCTTGACTTTCTGTTTAATAACGGCACCTGGGACAAAACTGCACGCGACGTAGGCGGTAAGGACTTTATTTTCAAACCTGCTACAGCTGGTGCTGGTTCTGCTTCATTTACGATTTTCCCTAAAAAAGTTACCCAACTGGATATCATGAGTCTGATTTATACTCCTTCTCTTGATACAACAGGTGCAGGTATCCCGGTGGGAATTCTTACCGGAAGCGACAGGATTTATGTCTTTATGGAGTTTGAAACCGGCAGTGGTGCACTAATCCCAGTCGACAAAGCGGTTGTTCCACAAACACAAAAGCTTCAGATGACTACCTTACCTGACGGAACTTACCAGTTCAGCTTTATCCTCAATGAACTGTTTACCGAAACAGAACTCCCTGCCGGCGTAGAAGTGAAAAAGATAAAATTCACTTTTATGAACTTCGACGGTGCTTCCAGCCCCTTTGGCGACATGCCAGCTTATACTGTGGTACCTGTCAAATCCGATAATTAATCATGGCCAAAATCAAGTAATATGAAAAAAATATTCATTCTGTCAGCCTTTATTGCCCTTGTCATCTTCTCTTCCTGTAAAAAGGAACTGGAAGTACAAGGACCACCTGTTGGCTCAGGACCTGTCACAATTACTGTGACAACTCCGACACCAGCAGAGGCAATTTCTTCTAACCAGGTGTATAACTTTACGGGTACTATCAATGCCCCTAAAGGCTTTCGCTCTGGTTACCTCAAAGTCTTTAACCAGACTTACCTGATCACCGGTTCTAATTCTGTGGTAAATTTCCTGATTCCGGTCGTGATCCAGGAAAATCTCACAGTAGGCCTGCCTGTCAGCTACACTATCCATGCTGTCGACTTTGACGACAATGTTCAGGACTTCAGCGGCGAATTTACTGTGACACAAAGCCTGAATGCCAGCATCATCCGCCCGGTTAGTGGTGTATCTGCTGCACTGATGGCCGGATTGTCCGGTGACTTCATGCTACGCGTAAATTATGATCAGGCTCCAACAGCCATCAAGGTCTTTATAACCTTTGATGCAGGCAATGTTCAAATATTTGATTTTAACCTTGTTAATCCGGATGAATTCTATCTTGATCCAACAGATGCCAAAGGTTCTCACATTGCCAAAAAAACCATATTAATCCCCAGCTCCATAAATGCAGGGATCTATGATTATGTTTTCGAGGTAACAACACCAGTTGAAACAATTGCCCTGGCTCAGAAAGTGGAAGTGACCAAAATCTCTACACTTTTCGTCATTGGAGATGCTACAACTGCACTTTGGGATATCAATAACCCGATCCCAATGACGAACATTGCACCCAATCAGTTTAACAAATCGATCACCCTCAATGGAACTCCCGGCGGATTTAAATTTGTACTGGCAGCAGGTTCCTGGACCGTGAACTGGGGTACTTCAGAGACAACGCCATTGACAATGGGTACAGAATATACCCTTGTGCCCAATGGTGGTAATCTGATGGTTGCTGATACCGGAGATTATGTGATTACTGTTAATTTTGAGACCAATACCTTTAAAATCGATGCATTTTCGCCACCTACCACCCTCTTCCTGGTAGGCGGTTCTACACCCGCCGGATGGGATCCTAACAGTGCACTCCCTTTCACTATGCTCTCTGCCGGAGTCTTCCAGATTTATAGTCCTTTGGATGCAGGTGGTGGCGGATACAAATTCCTGCCTACTTTTGGTAGCTGGACAGGTGACTGGGGCCAGAAAGTTGGCGAAGCCGGCAAGCTTATTCAGGAAGGTGAAGAAAACTGTCCTGTTACTGAATCCGGTTTCTACAGAATTACGGTTGACTTTAACACCATGACCTTTGTCGCACTGAAAACTTCATGGGGGATTATTGGTGATGCAACCATCGGCGCCTGGACCACTGATACCAACATGGTATATGTGGGTGGTGCTGAGCCCTATACATGGGAACTCACCAATTATACCTATACTGCAGCTTCTTTTAAATTCAGGGCCAATGATGCCTGGACCGTCAACTTCGGTGATGATGGCGCCAATGGTTCTCTGGAACCCAATGGGGCTAATATCCCGATTACTGCCGGCGTTCATACGGTCCGTATGACACTGGCTCCTACAGGATATACCTACCAGGTTCTTCCTTAGTTTAGGTTAATTTATTTTTTTGGAAGCCGTCCCGCAATGGACGGCTTCCTTACTTAAGGGCACAATGGAAAATCTATATCAATACTGGTCTCAGCTCTATCCCGGAGCTTCCCCTGTCATCCTTGACAACTTTCTGAAGACAATAGAACCTTATAAGTCAGGCCTTCATCCGTCTCAGGATGAAATGGAATGGTACAAGGATGCTGTCGTGTATTCTCTTTATGTCGACTTGTTTAACAAAGGTTTTGAAGGTTTAACCGACAAATTGGATTACCTGCAGGAATTGGGTGTCAATTGTCTCTGGCTGCTGCCTGTGCTGGATTCACCCATGCGGGATGCGGGTTTCGACATCAAAGATTACTATAACATTCGGGAAGAACTGCTTGGCCAGAAAAAGGATGCCTTTCTTTCATTTCTTGCCCAGGCCAGGCGCAAAGGGATAAAAGTGATCTTCGATGTAGCCATCAACCATGTTTCAGAAGAACATCCCTGGTTCCTGGAGGCGAAAAAAGCAAAAGACAATGCCTATCGTGATTATTTTATCTGGAATGATACGACAGATAAATATACCGGCGCCAGAATTATCTTTAAAGGCATAGAAGAATCGAATTGGGAAAAAGCAGGAGAGCAGTATTTCTTTCACCGCTTTTTTAATTTCCAGCCGGATCTGAACTACCGCAACCCGGAAGTCCTCCTGGCGATGTGCCGTGTATTGCTCTACTGGCAAAACCAGGGCGTCGATGGTTTCAGAGCAGATGCCATTCCTTACATCTGGAAAGAAGAGGGTACTGAATGCGAAAACCTGCCTCTGACACACATCGTTATCAAATTTTTCAGGGCTATCCTCGACTATTGTAAACCCGGTACTTTGCTGCTGGCTGAAGCCTGTCAGCAACCTGCCAAAGTAGTGGAATACCTCGGGCAAGGCGATGAATGCCATGCCGCCTATCATTTTCCTTTGATGCCAAGGATCTTTAAGGCCCTTGCCGAACAAAGCGGCAGCTGTATCGAACAAGTCCTGGCAACAGAAATAACACCTGTCATCCCTCCCAATGGCCAATGGTTTACCTTTTTGCGCTGTCATGACGAACTCAGCCTTGAATTGGTCTATGTAACCGAAGCCGAAAGGAAATTTATTCACGAAAGTTATTGCCATCAGCCGGAATGGGATTTTCGCAAAGGCGAAGGGATTTCTTCACGCCTGGCAGAACTGATGCAAAAAGACTCTCGTAAAATATTGCTGGCCTATTCAATCATCCTTACTTTACCCGGAACACCGGTTATTTATTATGGAGATGAATTTGCCAAACTCAATGACCACGATTATTACCGCGAAATGATCAAAATGGTGGGTAAAGATGATACCCGCTTCCTCGTTCGGGGCAAAATTGACTGGGAGACTTTAGCGATGACGCTGGAACAAGCTGATTCTTTGAGCAGCAAAGTGTTATCCGGACTCAAAAGGATGCTGAAGATTCGTCATGCTCACAAAGCATTCGGCCGGGGGAGTCTTGAATTTAACCCAGACAAGCGAGCTTTGCCGGATGGTTTGTTTGTTTTTCGCAGGACTTTTCAAGCAGAAAGCATGCTGATTCTGCACAACCTTTCAGATAAGCCGGTATCAATAAGTGGTTTTTTCAAAGCCGGAGAATCAGACCTTCTTGGCAATGCTGCGTCTGAAACCCTGGAGCCATATGGTTACAGGTGGATAAAATAATTTCATTGTAAACAGTACTGAATATGTCTATATACCCTTACGATGCCGTGATCTTCGACCTGGATGGTGTGATCACCCAAACAGCCCTCATACATTCACGGGCCTGGAAAAAAATGTTTGACACCTACCTTACACTGCGTGAATCCCGCGATGGCGAGCCTTTCCGGGAATTTACCCACGATTTTGATTACCGGACTTTTGTGGATGGGCGACCCCGCTATGAAGGCGTAGAAACCTTCCTGAAATCCAGGGGGATATCCATTCCTTTCGGGACACCTGAAGATGAACCTGCCCTGGAAACGGTTTGTGGCCTGGGGAACAGGAAAAATGATGCCTTCAACGATGTGCTTTATACAGAAGGTGTCAAAGTTTATCCCTCGACAGTGCAATTGATGCAGGAGCTTCGTGCTGCAGGACTCAGGGTAGGGGTGGCCTCATCAAGCAAAAACTGTTTTTCGGTATTGGAAGCTGCAGGCTTATTGGATCTTGTCGAAACCAGGGTTGATGGTGTCGTTTCAGCAGCTACCGGCTTAAAGGGGAAACCTGAGCCGGATATTTTCCTCACAGCAGCTGCCAACCTGGGTGTCAAGCCTTCCCGTGCCATTGTCGTCGAAGATGCTTCTTCGGGCGTCGCTGCCGGGCATAAGGGTAATTTTGCGCTGGTGCTGGGAATCGCCCGGGAGGACAATGCCCACGAACTCCTGCAATACGGGGCTGATGTCGTTGTCGACGACATGGAAGGTGTTACCCTGACAACGCTCGCCAATTGGATAGCAGATGTCAAACTGGAAGATGGGTGGTCACTTACCTATTATGATTACATACAGGGCAAAGAAAGAACACGGGAATCTCAACTTGCCATAGGCAATGGCTACCTGGGAATCAGGGGGGCAATGGAAGAAAATAGTGCAGGCCCTGCGAATTATCCCGGAACTTATATGGCCGGCCTATACAATAGGCTGAGTTCTACTGTGGCTGATAAAGTTGTTGAAAATGAGGATTTTGTTAACTGTCCGAATGGCCTACCCATCACTTTTCGTATTGATGATTCGGAGTGGTTTGATCTCAATGAAGCGAAAACCACTACGATCAAACGTAGGCTTGATTTTCGCAACGGACTTTTAAAGCGCATCGTTCAGCTTACTGATGAGGCCGGGAGGGAAACGATTATCCTGTCAGAACGTTTCGCTTCCATGGAGAATCCACACCTGATGATGCAGCGTTATACCATCACCCCATTGAATTACAGTGGCAAAATTACCATGAAAGCGGGCCTTGATGGCGCACTTATAAATGCGGGTGTTGAGCGGTACAAAAGTCTGAATCAAAAACATTTACAGCCAGTTATAGAGGTAGCTGATGAGCGTTCTCATGCCATTCAGGTCATGACGACACAATCCGGCATCCTATTGGCCATGGCTGCCTCATATCGTTATTATGTTGATACAGTAGAAGCAAGTTTAAAACTTCAGAATACAATCAGCCCTGCAAGGGCGACGGCCACTTTTGATTTTGTGGCTGAAGTAGGTCATACCTACAGTCTGGTGAAAAAAGTGGCTTTGTACTCTTCCCGGACTGATGACAGCAAGACACCCTGGGAAGATGCTTTGCAACTGGCGAAACATGCCGTGGATTTTGATACTTGTTTGAATGCTAGCCAGTTGGCCTGGAAAAAGCTGTGGGATACACTCGACATTCGCATTGAAGGTGACAGGCTGTCGCAGAAACTCCTGCGTTTCAATCTTTACCACCTGATGGTGTCCATGTCTCCCCACAACAAAGATATCGACGCCAGCATCACTGCAAGGGGGCTGCATGGGGAAGCTTATCGTGGACATATTTTCTGGGATGAGCTCTTTATCTTACCCTATTATGCAATGACATTTCCTGAAGTAGCCAAAAGCATGCTGATGTATCGTTATCGCAGGTTGCAAAAAGCCCGGGAGAATGCAGTGGAAAATTCCTATCGCGGTGCTATGTTTCCCTGGCAAAGCGGTTCTGACGGCAGAGAAGAAACACAGGTTATCCATCTGAATCCATTGTCAGGGATATGGGATCCTGATCACAGCTGCCTGCAACGCCATGTTTCCATTGCCATTGCATACAATGTATGGCAGTATTTCAGCATTAGTGGAGATACTGAGTTTCTGAAGGACAAGGGTGCTGAGATGTTCCTTGAAATTGCCCGTTTCTGGGTCAGTAAGACTGCCTGGAATGCTGAAACTGCGCGTTACGACATTACCAAGGTTATGGGTCCAGATGAGTTCCATGAGCAATATGCTGACGCGACTGAGGGTGGACTTACAAACAATGCTTATACCAATCTCATGGTAGCCTGGATATTGCGACAAGTACCTGAATTGTTGCATATCACTGCGGAAGCCGGCGCGCAATTGCTGCAAAAAATCGGTATCGATGCACAGGAATTGAGCCATTGGAGAGAGATTTCTGCCAAACTTGACCTCGACATTAATGCGGAGGGCATCATTGCCCAATACCATGGTTATTTTGATCTGAACGAGCTGGATTGGGAGCATTACCGACAGAAATATGGCAATGTATACCGCATGGATCGCATCCTGAAATCAGAAGGCTTGTCGCCCGATGCCTATAAAGTGGCCAAGCAGGCCGATACCCTGATGACTTTCTACAACCTTGAAAAGGAGGAAGTAAACCGTATCCTGGCCGACATGTCATTCAGCTTGCCTGCTGATTATTTACAGCGCAACCTGAACTATTATCTGGCCAGGACATCACATGGCTCCACCCTGAGCCGGTTGGTGCATGCACGATTGGCTTCCATGGCCGGATTGCCTGATTTGAGCTGGACCTTTTTCTCAGATGCACTGGCAAGCGACTTCGTTGATATTCAGGGAGGTACTACCGGAGAGGGGATACACGCAGGCGTCATGGGAGGCACTGTGATGGTGGCCTTAAACACCTTTGCCGGACTGAGTTTCCGCCATGGAATGGTCTGTCTTGATCCGGCATTACCCGAGAACTGGAACCAGATTTCTTTTAAAGCTGTTTTTCAAGGGGTGCATTACCATTTTGTTATCGACAAAGAGAAAGTTGCGATCCTTGCTGATCAGAATTGCAGCGTACAGGTTTGCGGCGAGAACTATGAACTTCATGCTGCTGTGCGAAAAGACATTTAATCCGCAAAAGTGTTAAAATTCCTCGTATTGATTTAGAATAAATACGACGAATGTGTTTATATAAAGCGCATTAGTGTCACCAATTTGCGTTGTTAACTGAATAACACCTGCTTTTTGGAGCAAAAATCCAAATTTATTTTAAAAAAAGTACTGCTGTAATTGTGATATTTTGAATCAGCCGCGGGGCTTTTCAATGCTGCTATGCAGGATATTTTTACCTGCTTATCTGAATTTAATCTAATTATTATTAGCAGTAAATAGGCCAAAATGAGGTGGTTCGCTACTTTGTTGTTGTTCGGAGGAGTTTACAATAGGATATATTTGTAGGTAAACATCTATATATATGTATATACCTCCACAAATCAAACGTCACGTCCTGCTGCTGATTGTTTTCGTTGTTGCGTTTATCCTGCTCAGGAGTTTACTTGTGCCATCATCCTTTGGCCAATATGGTCATTACAGAGGTGATGCCCTCGGAGAAAATGCTGCAAGAATTCCTAAGTATAGCGGGAAGGATTCATGTACCGATTGCCATTCTAAAATCGTAGACCAGCAAGCCACCGATGTACATGCCAACCTGGCTTGCGAGACCTGTCATGGCCCGGGTGATGCCCATGTCCATGCCGCCAAAAGCGTGAAGCTCCCCAAGGTCGGCACCCGCGATTTCTGTGGTCTATGCCATACCCAAAACAAAGCCCGCAATAAGAAAGTTGTTCCACAACTGATTATGGCCGAGCATTATCCTGAAAAAAATTGTATCGATTGTCATAACCCTCATCAACCATGGGACATAAAAAAGTAAGTTCATCCCGACGCAGTTTTTTCAAGACTGCCGCTGCCCTGGCTGGTGCCACGGTAGCCTCTGCAGCATTGTTGCCATTCAATGGAATCGTATATGCTGCCGGAACTGGAAAAAAGGACAAACCCTGGTATGGTATCGGGATTGACCTTGAAAAGTGCATCGGTTGTGGCCGTTGCGCCAACGCCTGCAAATCTGAAAATGATGTGCCCCACGAACCTTTCTACTTTCGCAACTGGGTGGAACAATACACAGTAAAAAATGATGGTTCTGTGAAAGTTGAATCCCCCAATGGTGGTATCGATGGTTTTAAACAGGCTGTCCCGGATGCAGATGTTTTCAAATCCTTTTTCGTTCCTAAAATGTGTAACCATTGTTCAAACTCTCCTTGTGTCCAGGTTTGCCCTGTAGGTGCAACATTTGTAAGTCCGGAAGGTGTGGTGCTGGTCGACAATAACTATTGCATCGGCTGCAGGTATTGTATACAGGCTTGTCCCTATGGCTGCCGTTACATCCACCCTGAACATCAGGTGGCCGACAAATGTACCCTCTGTTATCACCGGATTACCAAAGGTATGTCACCCGCCTGTATGGAAGTGTGTCCTACCCAGGCCCGAATCTATGGCGACTTGCACGACAAGGAAGGTCCGCTCGTCAATTTTATCAAAACACATACTTGCCAGGTGCTGAAGCCAGACATGAATACAAGTTCGAAATTATTTTACAATGCCTTAAGCATGGAGGTCCGATAGTTATGATAGAACATTTCCAACATTTGTATGAAATGCAGTCAAAAGTAGAAGGATTTATCTATCCGAATGAACTTGACCTGCAATGGGGGGTATTGATCGTGCTGTATCCCTATATCACCGGACTGGTAGCCGGCGCATTTATCCTGGCTTCACTTGAAAGAGTGTTTAATGTCAAAGTTCTTAAGCCCACCTATCACATCGCATTGCTGACGGCCCTGGCCTTTCTCCTTGTGGCTACACTACCGCTGGTAAGTCACCTGGCCCAACCCTTCCGTGCTTATGAAATCATGATCACCCCGCATTCAACTTCTGCAATGGCGATCTTTGGGTTCGTCTACCTCTGGTATTTAATGGTTGTCCTCCTCCTGGAAATATGGTTCGAATACCGCCAGGATATGGTCAAATGGGGTAACGAAAAGAAGGGTTTCATGAAAGTAATCTATAAAATCCTGACAGTTGGCGTTACGGATACTTCCCCCAAAACAAATCTATGGGATGACAAAATCGGTTATTTCATTACGGTAGTTGGTATCCCATCGGCATTCCTGTTACACGGTTATGTTGGTTTTATCTTTGGATCGGTGAAGGCAAATCCTTGGTGGTCAACGGTTCTGATGCCGGTTATCTTTCTTTTCTCGGCCATGGTTTCTGGCATTGCCCTGGTGTTGTTCATCTATATGGTCGTGACAAAACTCAGGAAAAAGAAACTCGACATGGATTGTCTCGACGCCATCGGTAAGTATTTGTTTTATATCCTGATCATGGACTTTACGCTGGAGGCCCTCGACCAGGTTCACCGCATCTATGTGGCAGAAGAGTCCTTCGAGATCTTACAACTCATGATGGCAGGTAAACTATACATTACCCTTATCGTGATTCAGCTGATCATCGGAACAATGATCCCTTTGCTCACCCTGGGCTTTTTCCAGTTCTACAAACCGGCTGAGAAATTCCGCAAATTCGCCTATTTCGCCTTGAGTATCATGGTCCTTGTGGGTATCTTTTTTATGCGCTGGAATGTCGTGATCGGCGGGCAGTTGTTCTCAAAGAGTTTTTATGGGTTTACGGCCTTTAAGATCGGTCTGATCGGTGGCGAAGGTTACCTGATGGCCGCGCTGTGGTTTGTGATCCCATTCTGTATACTTGCTGTCTTGCTGTGGCTGTTGCCACCCTGGAAAAAGCATGATGCAGGTGCCGAAGTGAGTGCTTAACCGCATCGTAGCGAACAACAAAAACCAGTCATATGGAAGACGTTTCTGCATCGAGTCCTGTAAATTATGACAAGATCCTGAAGGAGCTTAAAAGTCTGGACAGGAGAATGTCAAAAATTGAAGAGAGCCTGGAAGGAAGTGAGTACTTCCTTTTCAAGGCCCGCCATGCCAGCCATGATGAATCCGAAGCGGAACTTTCTCCGCAACGGAAGGATATCGCTGAGGTGGATGAAGAACTGGAGTCTAAGTTCGGAGAGTACGTGCTGCCCTGGCTTGGCAACATCGTCTTGTTGTTTGGTCTGGCTTTTCTGATGCAATATTTTTCGCAGAAAGGAGCTGCCATGACAGCCTCCATCATTGGATACGCGGCGGTTGCAGGGGTTTTTGTGCTGGCCCGTTTTATCCGAAAATCCTATACATACCTGTCGTACATGTTTCAGCTGACAGGGCATTTGTTGCTGTATTATATTACATTCCGTCTTTTCTTTTTCTCTGCTCCTCCACTCATTGCCTCAAAAGCAATTGTCTTGTTTATCCTGTTGCTGCTGATCGGGCTTCAGGTATATTCAGCTCTTCGTCAGAAATCAGAAATGTCGGTGGGGATCGCAATTATACTGGCATGTGCGACTGCCATGTTCAGCGACATCACCCATTTTATGATGCCTTTGCTGACACTTACTGCAGGCTTCTCAGTATACCTGATGTTTCGTTACTATTGGTGGCGGAGCTTGCTGCTTGCAACTGTCCTCGTATACCTTGTCGTATTGCTTTGGCTTGCAGGAAACCCGCTGATAGGGCATCCCCTGATGATAATCAACGATCACCAGAATACCATAGTCTATTTGTTTCTGATGGCAGCGGTATTCTCCCTCATTGCCTTGTTGCCAAATAAAGGCTTACCGGAGGAAAATGTCATCATTCCTTCCATTATGCTGAACGGCTTGTTCTTTACTTCTGTGATGGCCTTGTATGTGTTGTCATTTTACAGAGATAATTTCGGGATTATTTTTACGCCGGTATCGGTGTTTTGCCTGGCTTTTGCCGTCTTGTTGAAGCGAAAATCTGCCTGGGATTATGCAACAGCCTTTTATGCCTTGTATGCTTTTATGGCCATTAGCGTGACTTTCTATGGATTTTACCATTTTCCCAAGGTATATTTCCTCCTGGCCTTGCAGAGTTTACTTGTGGTTTCCATCGCACTCTGGTTTAAATCCAAAATCATCGTGGTCATGAATGCCGTGCTTTTTGTTGTCCTGCTATTTGCGTATCTCGCAGGTCCTGATCGTTTGTCGGGCATCAATTTTGCCTTCGCCTTTGTAGCCCTGGTAACTGCCCGGGTATTGAATCTGCAGAAATCCCGGCTCGAAATTCATTCAGAGATGTTGCGCAACACCTATCTGCTTACAGCCTTTTTTATGTTGCTGTATGCACTGTATCATGCAGTTCCCGGTCCTTATGTAACCTTGTCATGGATGCTCGCAGCCGTCTTGTATTTTGCCTTAAGTATCCTGATACGGAATGTGAAGTATCGCTACCTGGCAATGGCTACCATGGTGGCAACAGCTTTTTATCTGTTTCTCGTCGACCTGGCCAAAGTTGAGTTGGTATACCGTATTGTGGCCTTCCTTTTCCTGGCGATAATCTCCATTGGCGTATCAGTTTATTATGTGCGCCGCATGAAGAAAGCTAGCGTTTCTTAGTCTTTGAAGGGCATGAAAAAGCCGCGATGAACAGCCTATTGTTTTTCGCAAGGCTGTTCATCTGCGGTTTATTATCTGATCACGAATTTTCTGGTTAGATGTTTCCCGTCAACATCCATGTCGAGGAAATAAATTCCGGCAGTAGGTTTGCCCAAATCAATATTAAAAGTACCGGCATTGGTTTCAGCCTGATTTAGCTGGTAGACAACTTTTCCGGTGATGTCGAGAACACTGATGGCTTCCACTTTGTCAGGGAGATTCAGCACATTAAAGCGTCCCATATTTGGATTTGGCGAAATGGCAACATTTGCTTTGTCAGCGATTGTGTTGATTCCGACACCACTGGCTTTGGTTACTGTAAGGCTGGTCTTTGCCACAGTGCCATTGGTGCCTTTCACAAAAGCAGCATAAAAGGTTACTGAGCCTACTGTTGCAGCAGGTGCAGTCCAGCTGAATGTCCATACGTTGTTGGTCGTATTGGCAGCGGTGTGTGTTACATACTTTGTTCCGACAAGGTGGTTGTTGGTTCCGGCAGTCAGGCTGCCAAGTAAGGCTCCTGCGCTGTTCTGTGGTGAGCATTGAAACCCATACTTGCCTGAGGCAGTGAGGTTATTCGTACAACTAATCTGGTAAGTCTGCCCGGGAGTATAACCTTCAGCAGGAATGTCTGTGGTTATCCATCCGCTTACGGTGGATGCATTGCCGCCATGACAAGAGGAGCAGATGTTGCCATCTCCCGGAGAGCCTGTCATTCCCGCTGGAGCGCCAGTAGGTGATCCGATGTCGAAGCTGGTAAGTCCAAAAGTTAAGAGCAGGGCCAGTGATAGAAAAAGTAAAGTTTTTTGTTTCATTGTTAATGATTTTGGGGGTTTAGGGGGTGCAATCGTGCCCTATAAACCCAATAATCAGGAGATAGTTTATTTGGTCATTTAAATTTAACAAGAATTAACCAATCATGCTTAGTGCTCAATTATCCATGGTTTCCGCAAGACGTAGTCATCAGACTGTAAATCAAGAAAATAGAGACCGGATGCAAGGCCTGGCTCATGTATAATGATATGGGAACTTCCCATGGGGAGTTTCTCCTCGACCAGGACTTTAATCAAATGTCCCGCGGCATCCTTCAGACTCAATTTCAGCAAACAGGATCTGGCAAGCTCAATCCTCAGGCTGGCATCCCCATGCGAGGGATTGGGGAAGATCGTTACTTCCATCATTGTTGGCAGATGACTTTCTGTTTCTGTGGTGATAATGGGAAGGAAATAGACCTCGTTGTTGTTGGCTGAGGGTATTGCCAGAATATCAGGATTTGCAAGATTGTTGCAATACAGACTGCCGGGCATGTCCAGCCCTCCCCCGGGTATAGGAATCGTTATGGGTGCCGGGATAAAGCTGGGATGGTAACGGTAAACTTCGTTGGCCGACTGGCTGGAGACATACCAATAACCTGCTCCATCTCTTGTTATCCCTGCCATTTGCCCGGCAGGGTGGGGCACTGTGATGAGCAGGCTGCCATCCAGGATAAACCATGTTTTGATGGTGGCATTAAAGGCATCGTTTTCAGCTATCATCAGGCGTCCGACAGATCCATCATAATACAAACCATAGGGCTTGTTTAAGCCGCTGGCTACAATGGCAGTATCATGCCCGGATGCCCTGTCGATCCTGTAGATTTTGTTGGTCACAGGATCACTGGCATAAAGGTAGTTGCCGCTATTGTCAATGACGAGTCCCGACAAGGCCGAGGCCCCTGAAACTGTATAACTGCTGTCCTGCTGTCCATTCTGCAGGTTAAAAACACAAATGAGGTCGTTGTTGGCAACAAACAAAAGATGCTCATTCGTGCCATTGTCTTCCCTGATACACATGGCCCGGGCATTGTCGAGCCCGGCTGCCGTCACAAAAACACTGAGGGTCGCAGTATTGTCGCGTCGTAATATGGTGTTGCTACCGGGGTTGGCGATGTAATAGCTGTCATTGTCAGAAGCATAGACTACACTGGAAGGCTTGTTATAACTTTGACCCATGGCACTGCCATAAGTCAGAAATGACAAAACAGAAATCACAATAAATAAGTGTTTGAGCGTTGACCGGCAAAGCATGACAGAGAAATGAAGTAAAATGCAAAGGTAAAAGGAAGATGAACATCAGCTGTCCTTTCTGGTCATCGACAGTATTTTTGTGTTTTTTAATGGATTTTGCTTAGGTTTGTACTGAAGAATAATCATGCATCAACTTTCCATAAAACACGCAACACTATTTCTCTTCCTGGTATTTGCGGGACTGATGCAGGCATGTATGGTCCCGGGCAAGCTTGAAAAATCCAACAAGCTCCTTGTCAAAAACAAGGTGCATCTCAGCAAACCCATTGCAAACTCCTCCGAACTCGAGAATTTTATCCAGCAAAAACCCAATACGAAAATCCTGGGTCTCTTTAGGACTTATTTGTGGGTGTACCGCTATTCTTCTCAAGGGAAACAAAATGGGATAAAACCCTGGCTAAACCGCGCCATTGCCGAGAAACCGGTTTTTGTGGATACCTTGCTTTCAGAGATGACAGCCCGGAAAATGAAACTCTACCTCAACAACATAGGGTATTTCCATGCCACTGTGAAAAAAGATTTTAAATATAGACGCCACAAAGCGACAGCCATTTACCGGGTTACACCGGGCGAGGCCTGTAAAATCAGGAATTTTGTCTATGTCGTAAAAGACAGCATCCTCAGAAAAATAGTGCTGGATAATGAGAAAGATGCCAAAATAAAAGTGGGCGATGTTTACAATGCATACACCCTTGACGAGGAACGCGACAGGATCGCCATGCTTTTGAAAAACAAAGGCTATTACGCCTTTCCCAAGGAATTTCTGCATTATACTGTCGATACCGGCATTGCCCCTAATGCCATGGACATCAGGCTTGACCTGAACAACCTCAAAATTGCAGATCCTGCCAGGCCGGGGCAGTTTGTTGAGAAAAAACACCAGATCAGCCGTATCCACAAGGTCTTTATTATTCCCGATTATGACCCCTTGAACCAAGCATCCAAAGGCTACGACTCCGTCACCTATATTAAAAAATACGAATCTTTGCCTGCCGACACCATTGTCTTTCTAACCAGGGAGCCGATACGGCTGAACCCCGCCGTCATGGCCAGGTCGGTTGTTGTCAAACCGGGTGATATTTATACCCAGCAGGCTGCAGAACAAACCCATGACCGCCTGGGGGATCTGCAGTTCTTTCGTTTGATTAACGTCATTTACAAAAGAATAGAGGATTCTACACAATTGCTGGAGGAAAGGGAAGGCCTGCTGAACTGCTTTGTGCTGCTGTCGCGTAACCCCTATAATGCAACGAGTATCGGGGGCGAGGTCACCAATACCGGCGGCGACTTCGGGATGTCCATGATCACGACCTACGAAAACCGCAACATGTTCGGAGGTGCTGAGTTGTTTACTGTTAGTCTCAATGGCGCGATGGAGATCCGCCGGAACTTCAAGAGTGATTCCATCACCAATACCGGTTTGTTTAATACTTTCGACGGAGGCTTCAGGGCCAGTCTGCTTTTCCCGAAATTCCTCCTGCCTGTCCGACAGGATCGTATTCTGGGCTATTTCAGACCCAAAACACGCATCAACAGTGGCTTTAACTTCGAAGTTACGCCTGATTACAGACGCTATGTGGCAGATGTGGCTTTTGGCTATGAATGGAAGCAAAGCAAAACGCAAAGGCACATCCTGAATCCCATGGAGATCAGCTCTATCAGCATTTTTAAGACCGATGATTTCCAGACTTACCTCGATTCTATCAACGATCCCTGGTATAGTGAACAATACACGGATCATTTTATAGCAGGTATGGGTTATAGCTTCATCTATAACAACCAGGATATCAATCGTAAAATCAATTTTATTTATTTCAGGGGGAACCTGCAAAGTGCCGGAAACCTCTTTTCGGTCTTTAATGAGGTAATCCCTGCCCAAAAAAACGACGCAGGCAAATCGCTGTTCCTTGGGATTCCTTATGCCCAGTTCCTGAAGGTCAGTGGGGATTTTCGCAATTATTTCCTTTTTGGCTCCACAACACTGGTCTTACGTGCTGTTGCCGGGATTGGCGTGGCCTATGGCAATTCTGAGGCATTGCCCTTTGACAGGGGCTTTTATGCAGGAGGTGCCAATGGCATGCGGGGTTGGATCTATGGTTCTCTGGGGCCTGGCAGCTACAATGACGACAGTTATATGCAACGCTATACCCACATGGGTGATGTACAGTTGGAAACCAATATCGAATACAGGTTTCCCTTTATTGGCATGTTCAAAGGCGCCATCTTTACGGATATCGGGAATGTCTGGCTGCTGAAATCCAATGATCAGTTCCCGGATGGAGATTTTGGCAGTAACTTTATGAGCCAGGTCGGCATGGACTCCGGACTGGGTCTGCGCCTCGATTTCAGCTTTTTCGTATTCCGCCTCGATGGCGCTTTGCAAATCAGGCGACCTGCCCTGCCGCTGAACGAGCGTTGGATTAGTTTCGGCTCAACACGCATCAAAGACATCACTTGGAATTTCGGTATAGGTTATCCATTCTGATTTGCCTGAAATAATCACAAAATACGATGGATAACAAAAGAATCGGAGACCTGCTCTCAGAACAATTTCCGTATACGCCTACCGCAGGACAGGCCTTGCTGATCCGGGCGCTGGCACAGTTTCTGGCCCATCCTGCAGCCGACTCTGTTTTTGTGCTCAAAGGCTATGCAGGTACAGGAAAGACAACCCTGGTCAGTGCGCTGGTGAAAATCCTCCCACGGATCGGACTGGGCAGTGTCCTTCTGGCCCCGACAGGCAGAGCAGCAAAGGTCCTGTCCAATTATTCCGGAAACAAAGCCTTCACCATCCACAAGAAAATATACCGCCCCATGACGTCTGCTGAAGGCGCAATCACGGTAAGCCTGATGCCGAATCTCCATAAAAACACGCTTTTTATTGTCGATGAAGCCTCCAAGATTCCTGACATTGCCGGCGCAGCAGATAAAATGTTCAGCAGTGGCAGGAGTTTACTGGAAGACCTCTTTCATTATGTGTTCTCGGGAGAGGATTGTTCACTCATCCTCCTTGGCGACAGTGCCCA
>Ga0247840_10002293_pt1 | contig 34418 bp, 34 predicted proteins | sample LaCruzMarch2015__FD_192404 | JGI IMG/M metagenome (GOLD analysis project Ga0247840, IMG submission 192404) | Freshwater microbial communities from meromictic Lake La Cruz, Castile-La Mancha, Spain - LaCruzMarch2015_17m | ecosystem: Environmental > Aquatic > Freshwater > Lake | place: Spain...
CGGATAACTGGTTTTTTGTTATTTTTGCTGCGCCTGTGGAGTTTCATTATTTCTGTATGTTTTGAATCGACTACAAAAATATGAGATTCTCAGGCATTTTCAATTTTTAAAGTTTCGGATAGTAGTGACAACAAAAACATATTTCGAGTATTAAATGTTATTGCTATAAAATGAACGAAAAATCGACTTTATATTACGATGGCAAATGTAAACTATGTAATACATGGCTGGGATTGATACGCCACCTCGATAAAAACAAGCGAATAGAATATGTTCCGTTGCAATCGGACAAAGGTAAAAAACTTGTATCACAATTGAACACAGAAGGTGTCAATCCCGACACAGTTATTTTCGAAAAGGGCGGAATAATATCAATCCGTTCAGAAGCTGTGCTCAATTGCTTAATGCAACTTGGAGGTTGGTGGGCAACCGTAAAAGTGCTTCGAATTATGCCATTAAAATTTCGAGATGCTATTTACAACTATATTGCCCGAAATCGTTACAAATTTGTCGGGAAACCGGATAGTGTAACATGCAAAAACGAAAACTGATTTTAAGTGGTAGTAAGATGTATTAGAATATCAGTAAATATATTTGTTAATTCAACTTACGTAAGTACAAGTAGAATTATATTTATATCTTAAATAGGATGTATGAATGCTTTAATCCATTTTTCTAAATCATACGTTTTTTCCAATCCTAAATGATTTTTTATTCGATTTCTTCGAATATACATAGTATTTATACTTGAATAATCAAGCAGAATAATACTACTGCTTATGCTAATTCCCAAACAGATTAGAGCTATTACAATCATATCTGCATCTGTTAATTTTGGATATTGATATTTCATCTTTTCAATATTTCCATCATAAAGATCGTTAGCTTCATCGATATAAAACTGCCATTCTTTATCAGTAAGCACGGCTTGACGCGTAATAATTGAAACAAACTCTTCCGTTTTTTCAGCTTTCGAGAAATTCTTTTGTAATTTTTTATAATGTAGCGTGTTATCAATTTTGTTTTGAAGATTGGCATGCAAAATTTTCATTTTTTTATCGTTTTCAACCTGCTTTGTTTTCACTTCAAATTCCAATTGTTGCTTTTCAATAATCAATGCTGCCTGTCGTTTTTTATTAATATTGGTAATAAACAATAATATTAATAACACAGCCAATACTGTTACACTCAAAAACGCAATCAAAGTAATATTTTTCTGGTTCTGAATTTCCAATTTAGCTTTCTCGGCCTCCTTCTTCGATAAGTCGTATTGTTTATCAATACGAACTAATTGTTCCTTAGTGTTTTCCTTATATATCTTTTCTCTGAGATTATAGGCATTCTCGAAGGATTTGAATGCAGAATCTTTGCTGTTTTCATTGAAGTAGATATATGATTTTGATAATTCAGATATTAATATTCTATTTAAATCGTTGTTATCAATAGATAATAATTTTTGAAAATACAATGCTGAGTCAGGCATATTTAGCTTAGCATACACATAAGTAAGCAGTGAAAATAATTCTTGTTGATTATTACTCGAAGTTGAATATGATTTTAGTAAAGTGTTTTTGGCTTCGCTAATATTGTGTGAGATTTGTATTTTGCCTTTAAATGTCAGAATATTATTATATAAATCCATATTCGAGTCTTTAAGTGCAAACTTTTGACAGATATCAGCTTCATTTAATATCTTTGGAATTGGCTTTTCTTGACGATACATTAGCTCAGCTTTAATTCTGTGACAATAGGCAAGGTATTTATAGTCATTTAATAATTCAAACATGCCAATAGCTCTATTGATATTTCTCTCAGAATCAATGTTATATTCATCTGCCAAAAATAAATTACTTATTCTATAATTAATTAATCCTTTTATTCTAATGTTTCGTTTATCTGAACTTCTCATTTTAGATAATATATCGTTACCCTTTTTATAAGCATACATTGCCTTTTTTTTGTCGTCATTTAATTCCGCTACACAGCCCCATAAATAATAGGCAGTTCCACTGTACAAATATAAGCTAGTATTATCATAATAATTTACGGCCACTTTTATTAAACTATCTGATTTGATATCTAAATACAATTTAAATTGTGCATGGGTAAAATTTAAACACCATGCAGCATAATCGGCTTTATTAAGTTTTTCTGGATTTTGTATTGTATTGAGTAGTTTATAAGCACTGTCAGGAAAAGTATAAAGCATACTTTCCGCATTGAGAATTGTTTTATTATTAGTATAATTATGCTTACACCCTACCGAAAGAAGTATCAATAAAACTGAAATTAATACAATATAAATCTTAAGTGCCATAATATCTGGTAAGTAAATTGGGAAAGTATCGGTCTAATAAAATTATATTATTATTGGTGTTTTTTTTTAATGGGCGATGCTAAAATTTGCCTTGTTTTTTAAAATATAGTATGGCTGTAAAGATAATAATTTTTTAACAAATCATATTATACTGTTATTCAACTATATATACAATCAAAAAACATCACTCTGTAAAGAATAATTTTTTGGAAAATCAGTAAATTAAACATAACTTTGATAGCAAAATTACTAATAATTTTCAAACTACAGTACATCACCTTTAAAAATTTATTTTTATGAAACAATTTATTATTTTATCACTATTTTTTATAGGTAGTATTATTACAGTTTCGGGCCAAGTAATAATCATTCATCCACCAATTATTCATGTTGGAGATCAACAATCTATATCAAATTTTCCACCATCTGTCATTTCATCAACAAAGTCAAGTGCCATTTCAAAATCATCTGTCGCTTATTATCCTGTTTCGGCTTATGTCGACGAGCTTGCTCTATCAGTATCATTTACCGAATCGGTCGGTATTGCTAACGTAATGGTTTATGATGCCAATAATCAATTGGTTGATATGGTAACAGTCGATACAGGTCTCGAAAACGAGGCAGTTTTAGCTACTGACACTTGGGCTTCGGGAAGTTATACGTTGGTTGTTATTTACGGTACAACCACACTACAAGGCAACTTTAATTTTTAACAATTTTAAATGTTTGTGTTTACAGGGTGCAGCGGCATGGTTCAAATAAACCATGCCGCTGTTTATCGCTCAATTATCTAACATTATAAAAACCACAATTATGCAAAAAGTACATTTTCACAATTCAGAAATTCCATTGTATGCAAAATTTAAAATAAAAAAAGGCATGCTTTCGGCAGCTTATTCAATAGCATTGTTTGAGAAAAACGGTCAAGATATGATTCTTTACCACAACGGCAAAAATAATTTTCCTGTTTCTGAAAGTATTGTTGAATTACCATCTCCAGTTTCGTTAAACAACGATCGTTTCGTGCGATGTATAACCGACTTTAAAACCATTGACACAGCTCAGAATAATAGCTACCAAATTAGCTTAGAAATTTACCAAGGCGAAAGATTATTGGGCACAGTGGAAGAAGAAGGAGAGCTATCGTACAATCAAAAATGCCTTATGTTTTTTAGTAAACTGGTGGAGGTGTAGTAATGCCTGAAATTAAATCTTACTAATATGAAATTAAAGAAATGGAGGTAACGAGGCAGCAACAATTGCCGAAAAAGAAAAAATTACGAGTATGTTTACAAAACAACTCAACCTTATGCAGGAGATAAAAAGATAAGCACATAACTCTCGATAGCTGAATAATATGTTTAGCAAAGTGCTTAAATTAGTTTACGAACTTTGGTACTTCTCTAAAAATTTGGAAGTATCAGTAAAATGAAATGAATATGAAAATAACATTTTTAAATTTTCTAATTATTATTGCTGTTGGAGCAATAAACATTAACGCTTGCTGCACTGGCGATTGTCCTCCTGATGTTCCAACAATACCTACTTGTTCATGGGACGACCAAGGTGAAATACAATTTTTCAGTGTCAAACTTTATCCTCCAACTTCACAAAACTATTATGGTTTTGAACTAGGCTATCCAATGGTAACTTTTGGTGAGATATTTAGTAGACCACTAACCAGACCAACAAAATCAACTATTGATATTGCAACATCTGTTTCTGGTTGTACAGGCACAATGAGTCAATCCAAATTATTTAGTGAAGCTAGTCAGATAGGTGTTGGCCTGACAGGATTTAAAAATCTTAAGAGAGTTAACAATGTTGACCAGTCAGTTCACAATGTTACAATTACTATGGTATCTGGACCTTACACAAGTATGACAAATGCTACAGAAACTGGAAACATTATTTGGACAAAAAAGATTGACACAAACCCGTATAAATATCAACAACCGGCATTAAGTAGTGTTGGTGTGTTTAAATCAGACAAGGCAAATATCATAAGAGTCTATGTAAAAGATAATTTCCGAGAATTACAGTTAAATTAACACTAAAAATAAACGACAATTTATATGAAAAAAGTTATATATTTGCTCTCAATTATATTGAGTGTAGTAATGATTGGCTGCAAAGAAGATACTGTTAAAGTTTCAGAACAAGCACAAGATATTGAAAACGTAGTTACTGAGAATTTTTTATTTTCGGGTGAAAGTAATTATTCTAAAATACTTAGAACCGATGCTCCAATGATTGGATATTCAACAATTAAAGAAAACTCATTGGCAAGTAATGAACTTCGAATTATTGATGATGTAAATGAGGTTACTAATTCGGAAGTTAATTTACAAAAATCTCCAAGTGCTTCAAGTTTTTCTTTGTCAGTTAATGGTATAAATCTATCAGAATTGGATAATCAGATTATAGATGGAATGCAAAAAGCTAAGGCAAGTCAAAATTTGCTGTATGGACAGAATGTTTCATTTACTATATCAAGAAGTTTTAAATCAATGTCAAATGTAAATGGGTTGCAGAAAGTTAGTTCACAGGACACTACATTAACTATGTATGTCCCAAATTTAGTTGAAATAACATCGCCAAAGATTGAGAAAACATCCGATTTATTTCCTTACTGTTATTATAAGGGTTTTGAACTGAAATGGAATGCAGACAGTAAAAATTATAATGGTCTGGTAGTAATAGTTGAATGGACAGGAATGAATATTAAAGGTGAAAAAACGGCAAAATACATTCGGAATATTGATGTTATTTCGAAAGATAATGGCAGTGCTGTTTTGAACGAAAAACTTTTCGACAATATTCCCGAAAATGCGATAGCTTATATTACTTTATTGCGAGGTAATATTAGTTTGGTTGAGGATTATTTGGCTAACGAAGGTCAAGGACAGTCTTACCGTGTTGTTGCTGAATCCCATGCAGTTCTACCGTTAATATTAATTAGAAACCTGTAATTAAAAATACCCGGAAGGCAATGAAATACAGCTATTTTATCAAATTATCAATATTTTTGTGCTTGCCAATTAAGGCAGTTGCTCAAGAAAGCTTTTACAGCAAAACAAATGAGTATAATGTGGGAGTAGGATATATTGAATACAAAAATACAGTAGCTGTTCCTTCAGGTCTTCCGGGTACAAGTACATTTTTTGAATATAAAAAAGGTTACTCAAAATCCAATAATAAAAATCATAGTTTTGATTTCAACATCAGGGCTGATTATGCTTATTTGAAACGGAATAATAATCTTTCGGACGTTAATATTCCCTATCATCATTTTGAGCTAAATGGCGGCACAAAATGGGGCTGGAATGCTCCACTAGCATGTACGTATTTATCTCTAAATTACGGCTTTGGTTTGTCGTTAAATACTTTAACAAGTGTAAATAAAAACTTAAATTATTCAACTGAACCACATCTAATTCTGTATCCCTACTTGAACTGGCATTTTTCACCAGATTTGCATTTAGCCTTAAATTACAAACTAAAAAAAATCTTACTTTGTGTAGGTATATATATTCCTGTTTTCGTTATTGGTTTTTTTCAGGAATTTGAATATTTTGAGTATAATTATGATGAATCAATAAACTTCATTGTACCTAACACATTCGCTTTACCTACAAAATATACAAGTATTAAAAGTTTTATTTCAGTTCAAAATATAATTAGTGAAACTAAAACGAATTGTTACAGTTTAAAACTAAATATTAATCTAGATTATTTAAATACAAGGGTATTCAACAATATTGAAATGAAAAGAAATACAGGTGTTTCGTTGGCATTAATAATACAAAGAAAATGAAAGAATTATCATTCTTATTTATACTACTTACTTCATTTGTTTCGTGCAATGATAATATTGTAACAGAAAACACGCCATTAAATGTATTCAATGCATTTTGGAAAACTATTGACGAACGCTATGTGTATTTTGAAGAAAAGCAAGTAAATTGGGATTCGGTTTATAATAAATACAACGAGCGTGTTAAAGTTATAAAAACGGATGATGAGTTGGCAGAAGTCTTGCAAGAAATTATCAATTTATTTAAAGATCAACATTTGGGGATTGTAAGAAGCTCAAATGTATATATTGGATATGAACAATATAATAATCTTACATACAATTATTTTCCATTGTTTATGCATGACTTTAATCCAATTCCGAAATTTTATAATCTAAATGCAATTCCTTTCATATATGAGCATGATAGAAAAAAATATATCTATTTAAGGTATGATTCATTTTTGTACCAAAACACTGTTCAATTATTTCAATCAAAACTTGATAGTTTAAATTATTCTGAAGGTATAATTTTAGATATAAGAAATAATGGTGGCGGCTTTTCATATTTTGCGTTGGATTTAGCCGCTATGTTCTTTTTAGGCGAGCGAGTTGCATTTACTGAAAAACCCAAAAGCGGGACTGAAAAAAATGATTTTAGACAACAAACTTCCGTTAAATATTACGGTAAAAACATTATACCATCAACAATCCCAATAATTATACTTACAAGTAATAGAACGTATAGCGCTGGTAATTTATTTGCGTTCTTAATGGCTGACCTTCCAAACTGTATTATAATTGGCGATAAAACAGGGGGTGGTGGTAGCTCAATAAAATCGGTATATCTTCCCAATAGTTGGATTTTATATTATCCTAATTCTAAAAAATATAGTTCTACTGGTTTGAATATGGAATATGGATTAAAACCTGATTATTTGTATAATAATAAATCAGCAAGTGACTCCACTTCATTAATAATGGCATTAAATATATTAGATAGTATAAATAGCTTTAAATAAGTGTCTTTACTTTTCGAAATATAATGAGTAAGTTATAATAAACGCACTATCTTAGTCAAAGCGTCTTTAAATTTTAATTTCGGTCGTCCAGAGGATAGCGTGTATATTAACTAGAATATTAAATTTCATATTTAAAAGCGGTTTCGAAAGTTCTCGGAATAATTTCCATTGGTTTTAGTCCTGATAGTTAACGTGGTGGAGAAATGCGAACAACTTTCTGTTTGATGGTTTTAATATAAAGCAAGGGGGAGCTAAAAGTTTACATAAGCGGACTAAATAATCGTGCAAACGATTCTTTCAGTTTTTGAGTGCGTTTGCGGTTGTTCCACAAGTCGAGGGTAATTTCTTCCGAATTTTCCACATCACGTTCGAAAAGTTGTTTCAAGTGTAAAGCCGTTGCCTGGTCGTAAATAAATGCGTTGGCTTCGAAGTTTTGATTGAAACTGCGCTCGTCTAAATTAGCTGAACCCACCACCGATACGTAATCGTCAATCACTATGGCTTTGCTGTGTAAAAACCCTTTTTTGTATCGATAAACACGAACACCCGCTTCTAAGGTATGACCTAAATAACTCCAGGTACAATAATCCGAAAGGCGCGAATCGGAACGCGTAGGAATCATCAACCTTATATCCACACCACTCATGGCTGCCATTTGTATGCAATTATTCAGCACATCGTTTGGAATAAAGTAGGGTGTATGGATAAAAACATATTTTTTAGCAGCTAATATTGCTGCCGAAATACCTTGCATAATAGCCTCCCATTCGGTATCGGGGCCGCTACTTACTATTTGCACTAAGTTGTTGTCGAATTCTTTGGGCTCGGGGAAGTATTTTTTATCGGTAATCAGTTTTCGTTCCACAAAATACCAGTCCGTCAAAAATAATTGTTGCAAACCATGTACAACTGAACCTTCGAAACGCACAAACGTATCGCGCCAACGCCCCAATGTATTCCCGAAAATATAACGGTCGGCAACATTTAAACCTCCGGTGAAACCGACTTCTCCATCCACAATCAGTAATTTTCGGTGGTTGCGGTAATTTATTTTACTTCGCCCAAAACGTAAACGGAACGGCAGAAAGGGACGAATATATACACCGGCATCAATTAGTGATTGTAAATAAATCCGCGATAGAAAGAAACTACCCCAGTAATCGTAAATCATTCGTACACGTATTCCTTGGCGTGCTTTTCGAATTAATAATACTCGTAATTTGTTGGAAATTTTATCGTTACCAAAAATAAAGAACTCAATATGAATATGATTTTTAGCATTTCGGATGGCTGTAAACATGGCATCGAACGTACTTTTTCCGTCCGAATAAATATCAATTTTATTGTTTGGATACGTAAATGCATCGCTGTTTTTGTGAAGTAGGCGAACTAAGTTAATTTGATTGGTCTCCATCAAATCTTCGTTCAATTCGACCGGTTTATTGATAGGCTGACCAACACTCGAACGATATGTTTTACGCGAAATAATTTTTTTCTTTCGCATATTTTGCCCGAAAATAAGATAAAAACCAATGCCAATAACGGGCAAAAAAAGCAGAACCAGCACCCACGATAGTGATTTTACGGGATTGCGGTTTTCGAGTAATAACACCGAAATGGTTGTTATTAAGGTATATACATAAAGTACGATAATGGCAATTGTAATAATGCTGTTCATACTTTTAAGTTCGTTTTTCTAAAAACGTTTATTGCTGTTTGTGTATTTTAAAATAGTATGTTCGTAAATTTGTAAGGTAGAATCGGGAATTTGTTGCATAACGGGTGCAGCTACACCTTCTTCAATTATCTGTTCCGATACTTCAATATGCGCTTCGTCCCAGTAGCCTTTTTCGATAAAACTGTTTAATAATTTACTTCCACCTTCTACCAAAACTGAATGTATCAAATTGTCGAACAGGGCTTTGAGCAACGAATCGAGAAATTTTTCATCAAATTTAATATTTATATAACGTAAATTCTCTTTGTTCGGTTTTGAATTTTCGGTAAAAATCATTGTTGGATGCTGTCCGTCCATCAATTGATAATCTTCCGGAATGCGCCCCTGACGGTCAAGTGCAATGCGAATAGGATTTTTACCCGACCAAAAACGCACGGTAAGCGTCGGATTATCTAAAATAACCGTATTCGTACTCACTAAAATAGCTTGATTTTCGGCACGCATCTTATGAGTGAGTTGTCGCGTTATTTCATTTGAAATTTGTAAAGGCTTTTCTTCTTTACTCAAACGAATTGTATCTATAAATCCATCTTTCGTTTGTGCCCATTTGAGTAAAACGTATGGTCGCTTTTCGCGTTGAAAAATAAAAAAACGCTTATTTAATTCATTACAAGCCTCTTCGAGAATGCCAACTGTTACTTCAATTCCGGCATCCTGTAATATTTTTACGCCACGTCCCGATACTTTGGGATTTGGATCCAACGTGCCGATTACAACGCGGGGAATACCGCATTTTACAATAAGGTGCGCACAAGGAGGCGTTTTGCCGTAATGAGAACAAGGTTCCAAATTAACGTACAAAGTTGCCGATTTCAACAACGCTTTGTCTTGAACTGCATTTATGGCGTTGGGTTCGGCGTGTGGTTGACCGTATTTTTTATGATAACCTTCACCAATTATTTTGTTATCGACTACCAACACAGCACCCACCATTGGGTTTGGAGCCGTGTTCCCACCACCAATAACCGCCAATTGCAAGCATCGCTGAATATATATTTCGTTCGTAGTCATTAAAATAATCGTAAATGGTAAATGAAAAAATGGTAAATATCTTTATCTTTGCAACCATGCAGCAAGCAAAAGAATATATCCAAACATCGCTACAAGGTATTTATCCTGAAACCGAAATTAATAGTATTCGCAATTTGATTATTGCCAATATAACTGGATTTTCGCATACTGAAATAATTCTTAACAAAAATACAAAATTTTCTGCTAATCAACGTTTTTTGCTGGAAAATATTGTCGAAGCACTGAAAAAGCACACACCGGTGCAATATGTGTTGGGCGAAACTGAATTTTACGGCCTACCATTTAAAGTGGATAATAATGTACTTATTCCCCGCCCCGAGACTGAAGAGTTGGTAGAGTGGATACAATCAAGTTTTTCTACTGAATTGTCGTACAAAATGCTCGATATTGGCACAGGAAGTGGATGTATTGCCATTGCTTTGAAAAGTATTTTTCCAAAAAGCGAAATTTCTGCTTTCGATATTTCGCAAGGCGCAATTGAAATTGCTCAAAAAAATGCTGAATTGAATAGTTGTGAAATTGATTTTCGCAAAGTGGATATTTTAAATCCGCCAATTATAAACTATAAGTGGGATATTATTGTGAGCAATCCTCCTTATATTCCAGAAATGGAGAAGTCCGAAATATTAGCACATGTATTGGAGTTTGAACCTCATACAGCACTATTTGTTCCTGATAGTCGTCCTTTACTTTTTTACGAAACCATCGCTACTTTTGCCTTACAGCATTTAAATATAGGGGGAATGATGTTTTTCGAAATTCATCGCGATTTTGGACAACAAACCGTACAACTTTTAGAAAGAATGGGCTTTAAAAATGTAATACTTCGAAAAGATTTATCAGGAAACGATAGAATGGTACGCGCAGAGATTTAAACCTTTTCAATGTAATTTAGTCTATCATTTTCTATAAAATAATACGTTCATAAATCAATTAATGAATCAAACAGATACAGAGTTACTTGCCATGCTTGCCGAACCGCGCCAAAAAGCAGCGGCATTCAGCAGCATTGTTCGGCTCTATCAGGAAAGGATTTATTGGCATATCCGTAAAATGGTACTCGACCACGAGGATGCAAATGATGTGATGCAAAACACCTTTATGAAAGCTTGGAACGGGATTGAGAACTTTAGAGGTGATTCGTTGATTTCGACCTGGTTGTATCGTATTGCAACGAACGAAACGCTTACTTTTCTGACAAGTAAACGTATGAAGCATTTGCAAATGATGGATGATGAAGAAAGTTTAATGTTTCAAAATTTGCAAGCAGATTCGTATTTTGATGGAAATGATGTTGAATTAAAATTGCAGGCTGCAATTCTTACGTTGCCCGAAAAACAGCGCCTGGTATTCAATATGAAGTATTTCGAAGATATAACGTACGAAGAAATGGAGAAAATATTAGGAACTTCGGTGGGTGCTCTCAAAGCTTCGTATCATCATGCTGTAAAGAAAATTGAACGTTTTTTTGAAACGGAAGAGTAATCTTTAAATGTTAAATATCATATGTTTAATAATTATATATTAAACGAAAACTGTTTTTATAAGTCAAAGTTATTGTTATGAAAGAAAATAGGATTTTAAACGAAATCGGTAATAGAAACCCATTTTCTGTTCCCGAAAATTACTTCGAAAATTTTGCCAATCAATTCGAAGCACAAATAGCATTGAAGCCGGTATCACCATTCAAACTGCTACGCCCTTGGATGTATATGGCTGCCATGTTTTTGGGTGTATTTTTTATGAGCCGCATTGTCTATACTGTTTATGCCGACAATAAAATTGCCGATGCTGAAAATTACGAATTATATGTAATGTCGCAAGTAAATGATGTGGAAAACCTGGAGTATTTCGATGCTGAGGTAAGCGAAACTACTAATAAATAAACATTATGAAACACTATATTTTACTATTAATTTTAACTTGTGTAAGTTTTTTGTATGCTCAGGAATCTAATCATACAAATGTTGACGAATTACACAACCGAAAATGGGACTTTATTGTCGAAAAAGCTAAACTGAGTGCCCAAGAATCTGCACGCGTAAAACCATTCTTTGTAGAATACGAAAAAGCCGTTTGGACTCTAATGGAACGAAATAAAGACTTTTTCCGTGATTTTTATCGCAATAAAGATAATCGTAGTGAAGCCCAATATGCCGAAATGAATGAACGTTATGTAAACTCCGAAATTCAAAAAGCACATTTGTTGAAAAATTACTACGCCAAATTAAAAAAACAGCTTCCGGCCGAAAGTATTTTTAAGTATTTCAATGCTGAACGCTCGTTCCGAAAGGAATTGATGGATAAATGGTCAGATAGACCCAAAGGGCATCGTAAGTAGACTCTCATGTAAATTCAAAATTCACTAAACCGTCAGCAATGACGGTTTTTTTGTGCCATTATTTTTGCTCTTTCACCTTCATTTTTTGATAATCTGTCCTTTTTATAGTTAAATTGTAATGTCCACATTGCAATTTATAATATTTGTACTATCTTTGCAGCACAATTCAGCATAGCTTCAACGGGTATATTCTACATACAAATACATACTTTAATTCACTTGCAATGAAACTTTTAGACCAAATTATGCAACGTGCGAAAGCCAATCCGCAACGCATTGTTTTACCCGAGGGCACCGAAATTCGTACGCTAAAAGCTGCTGATATTATTTTACAGGAAAAAGCAGCACATCTTATCTTAATTGGTAACGAAAAAGAAATTTATCGCTTGGCTGCCGAAAACAATCTGAATAATATTAGCGAAGCAACCATTATTAATCCGGAAATAGACCCTAAAATGGCTGTTTATGCCGAATTATTATTCGAAATTCGTAAGAGTAAAGGTTTGAGCAAAGAAGATGCCGTTCAATTAGCAAAAGACCCTTTGTATTTGGGATGTTTGATGATTAAAAACGGCGATGCCGATGGTGAATTAGCCGGTGCTCAAAATACTACCGGAAATGTACTTCGTCCTGCTTTTCAGATTATTAAAACAAAACCAGGAATCAGTGTTGTGAGTGGCGCCATTTTGATGTTTACGCCTGCAACTCAATTTGGCGAAGATGGCTTGTTGGTTTTTGCCGACTGTGCCGTGAACCCAAATCCTACAGCACGAGAATTAGCCGAAATTGCCGTTTCTACCGCCGAAACTACCAAAGCAGTCGCTGGTTTCGAACCGCGCGTAGCCATGTTAAGTTTCTCAACAAAAGGTAGTGCCAAACACGAATTAGTTGATAAAGTGGTAGAAGCAACCCGCATTGCCCGCGAACTGAATCCCGAATTACAAATTGAAGGCGAACTACAAGCCGATGCCGCTTTAGTGCCAGCCATCGGACAAAGCAAAGCACCCGGAAGTGCAATTGCCGGACATGCAAACGTATTGGTTTTTCCGGATTTACAAGCCGGAAATATTGGATATAAAATGGTGGAACGATTCTCCGGAGCTCAAGCCGTTGGTCCAATCTTACAAGGCATTGCAGCCCCGATTAACGACCTTTCACGCGGTTGTTCGGTGGACGATATAGTACGAATGATTACAATTACTGCTAATCAGGCAATGAAATAAGAGGGCTTCGCCGTTAATGAGGCCTTTCAGGCGTTACTAACGTTAAAAAAACAACGTAACGTGCAAAGCACCCATTATAACGTTCGAAGAACCAAACAAACGTGCAAAGCACCAAAATAACGTGCATAGCACCAAAACATAACGTGCGCAGCACCAAAAAAAACAAAAATATGGCAGAAGAAATTATTGAAGCAATTGAACGGTACGGACTTAGCAAACGAAGTCGTAATCGGACATTGTTTTCGCGCATCGGCGTAGTAGGATGTGGTAAGGAAGGTAGCGTTATTGCCACTACAGCAGCGCTAAAGGGTATCGAAGTGGTTTTTTTCGAACCATGCGAATCGAGTATCAGCAACGCTTACTCGCGTATCGAAGACAAATTAGACAAAAAGATTGAGCACTGGGGTTTGACTGAAAATGAGAAGAAGGCTACCATGTCGAAAATACAAGGTACTTCGGATTATCAGAACTTTGCTGGTTGCGACTTTGTAATCGAAGCCATACGTTACGACAATCGGAATGGCGAACGCAGTGTGGATCAACGCAAACAGGTATTTAAAAGATTAGAGGAAGTTCTTTCCGAAAAGGCTATTATTGCATCGAACGTATCCACAGTAGTTGTTACAGAACTTGCATCGGAGCTTGAGCATCAAGAACGTTGTATAGGATTGCATTTTATGTCGAACACACCCGATTCGAATATTATTGAAGTAGTGCGCGGACTAAACACATCAGACAATACCTTCGATAAAGTATGCCAATTTGCCAAAGCCATTTCGCACGATTTTGTACCGGTTATGGAGTCGTCCGGTCTTATCAGCGTACGCCTTTTTTTGATTCAACTAAACGAAGCATGCGGCATTTTGATGGAAGGCATTGCAAGCGTAGAAGATATCGATAAAGTAATGACAGTTGGTTTTGGTCACCGTCAGGGAGTTTTTCGCACTGCCGACCAAATGGGTATCGAAAAAGTTGTTAAGCTGCTTGAGAACCTGTACGATGAGTATGGAAATATAAAATACAAACCTGCCCCTGTATTGCTGCGTTTATTCCGTGCCCGTCATTTTGGAGTGAGTACAAATCGTGGTTTTTACAATTACGACGAACAAGGTAATATCATTAAATAAGGAGGAACAGAAAAATGAAGATATTGGTATTAAACTGCGGAAGCTCGTCGGTAAAGTATAAACTTATCGACATGAACACCAAAGAGGAATTGGGCTCAGGTGGTGTTGAAAAAATTGGAATGAAAGGTTCGTTTCTGAAACACAAAAGACGTGATGGTCAAAAAGTAACGTTAAAAGGCGAAGTACTTGAACATCAAATTGCTATCGAATATATTTTAGGTGTACTTACCAGCGAAAAACACGGACCAATTGCCTCGCTCGAAGAAATTAACGCTGTTGGCCACCGTATTGTACATGGCGGTGAAAAATTCAACACCAGTATGTTGATTGACGATGAGGTAATTTCGATGATTGAAGAATGCATCGACATGGCTCCATTGCACAATCCGCCAAACTTAGCAGGTATCAAAGCAATCAACGAATTGTTGCCCGAAGTGCCTCAGGTTGCGGTTTTCGATACAGCTTTTCACCAAACTATGCCCGATTATGCCTACATGTATGCCATACCTTATTCGTTGTACAAAAAATACGGTATTCGTCGTTATGGCTTTCATGGCACCAGTCATCGCTATGTATCGAAGCGCGCTTGTGACTTCCTTGGATTAGACTATTCGGCAACAAAAGTAATTACAGCTCATATTGGTAACGGAGGTTCGGTTTGTGCTGTGGAAAATGGAAAATCGGTTGATACGTCTATGGGCTTCACACCAATCGAAGGACTGATGATGGGAACACGCTCGGGCGATGTGGATTTGGGTGTTGTAACGTACCTTATGGAAAAGGAGATGATTGGTTCAGCTGCCGTATCTACTTTGTTCAATAAGCACAGTGGTGTTTTGGGTGTTTCAGGTTTATCGTCGGATATGCGCGAAATTGAAAATGCCGTAGCTGATGGAAACGAACGCGCCATTTTAGCTCTTAAAATGTACGAATACCGCATTAAAAAATACATTGGTTCGTACCTTGCAGCGCTCAATGGAGCTGATGTATTGGTATTTACAGGTGGAGTTGGTGAGAATCAAACAGGAACCCGTCAGCGTATTTGCGAAAGTTTAGCATTTATGGGCGTAAAAATCGACAATGAATTGAACGCCGCTTCACGAGGTAAAGAAGTACTCATTAGTTTGCCCGAATCTACCGTAAAAGTAGTTGTCATCCCAACCGACGAAGAATTTATGATTGCTTCGGATACACTCGAAATTATTAACACAAAGTAATAGAGCTTTATAATTATCAACGAATAAACCCATACGCGAACAGTTGCCCTGCTATTCTTAGCGTTTAATTTTGCATTTTGCTTGGCATAGACTCTTTACCTATGTTGTGGGAAGCAAATTTCACCACAGAGCGGCATGTGGCAACTGATTTACAGATTAAAAAATATCCGGCTACGCTTTAAATCCACTTGAAGCGTAGCCGGATATTTAATTAATACGCTTTTCAACTTTGTTTAGTTAACGCCGAAATCTCAAGTTGCCTGCTCACAAAATATTGACACCTATTAATTAAAAAAAGTTTCAAAGTAGTGGTATAATTGTTTTCGATTGTCTGAGTATTAAATGAGTACAATTTTATTTGAGTGCATTTGTAAAATCGGTCGGATTATTTATCTTTGTGGCGTAACTTAGCATTATTTTGAAACAGTAAGCATGGAATATTCACTGCAATTATTGCGCGAGGGGAATCACAGAGCGTTTGAGGAGTTGTTCGAAACGTATTTCGAGTCGCTTAGTCGTTATGCCTTTTCGATACTACGCGATAGTGATGAGGCACAGGATGTGGTGCAAAAAGTGTTTTGCAAACTTTGGGATCAGCGTAAAGAGCTCGAAATCAGAACCTCTGTTAAATCGTACTTGTATCGCATTGTGCACAACGAGAGTTTAAATTTTGTACACCAACGTACGAATAGAGCCGAAATAAATGCCGAAATAATTTCGTACAAAGACAAAGCTACCGATAATGTGAGTGAACAACTAATAGCTTCGGATTTGCAAAAAGCCATTGACAATGCTCTCGAAAAATTGCCACCGCAATGCCGCAAAGTATTTGAAATGAGTCGAATGGAGCAAAAAAGCTATTCAGAAATAGCTCAAAATCTGGCAATATCGGTAAATACAGTCGAAAACCATATTTCGAAAGCACTCCGACAATTAAGAATAGAACTGAAGGATTATTTGATTGTATTTCTGATTTTAATATAAACCACATAAGGCACTTAAGAAATTTTTCAGAGAAGAATTTATATAAAGTACACAATAAGTTATTACTGTATAGAATTTTCAAATTTACTCATTTTCAAATTTTCAAATTCAAAAAAATCATGGAAGCCGATACTTTACTCGCAAAATATTTTGGAGGGAATGCAACAGAACAAGAACTGCTGCAACTCGAAGAATGGATAGCTACTTCGCCCGAAAACGAAGCCGAATTTATGCGCATGACAAAACTTTACGAACTTGCAGGCACACCCGAAAATGCTCGGTTGGAAATTAATACCGAAGCTGCAAAGCAACAATTTAACGATTATAGAGCCAAAAGCAACGAGAAAAAGCATGTTCAGTTTCGTCCGGCCAGCAACAAGCGCAATTGGTTGGTTGGTGCTGCGGCTGTTGGGCTTTTGCTGCTGGCTACAACGCTTTTTTGGAAGACACAGGATTCCAACCCGATTGTGCTTGCGGCGCAGCTCGAACCCCTGAAAATACAACTCGCCGATGCTACAACTGTCAATTTATCGGCTGGTAGCACATTGACTTACGATGCCTCATTTGCAAAGAAAACGAAAGAAATTTCGCTCAGTGGCGAAGCCAGTTTTGATGTGGGAACCTTGGGAAATGGCAAAATGAAGGTGACTGCCAACGAAACTTTTATCGAAGATATTGGAACTGTATTCGAAGTGTCGGCTTTTGAGCGCAACGATTATGTACAAGTGAAAGTAACCGAAGGTTTGGTGAAATTTTACACAGCTACCGATAAAGGAATTGTAGTAAAAGCACACGAAACAGGGATTTACGATAAACGTACCAAAAAGTTCCGGATTGCAGCCCGTTATAAATTTGAAAATGGAAATGAACTAGTACAGCTAAATTTGGATGGCGTTACATTGCAACAAGCCGTGCGAATTATCGAAAATGCATATAACATAACTGTAAAACTTGCCAACGATGATTTTGCCGATAAGCAAATTACAGTTACGTTTACGAACGAAAAAGCTGAGACGGTGTTGTCTGTTATGAGTCAAACACTTGGACTAAAGGTTGAGAAGGTGGGAGAAAACTTTTTATTGAAAAAATAACTACTCATACGTAGTAATGATACATACAAAATCCAGTCTGATTATTATCCTGATTTTTGTTTATGTTCAGATAGTGGCGGCAGTCGGATATCTGGACAAAACTGTTACGTTACCATCAAGTAAATCGAATCTTAAAACAGTTTTCAAACAACTCAGCGACCAAACCGGCTGTACATTTTCGTACAATCCACTTGTTTTGCCCGACAATCAGCCTGTAAATGTTGAGGGCATTTCGGACATAAAGCTTTCTGCTGCACTTCGGAAACTTCTTCCCACAGGTTTTACTTTTTTGCAAAACGATAAATACATTGTTTTACAAAAACAAGCTGAAAAAAAAGTACCAAAAACAATTAATGCAAAAGTAGACAGCAAAATTGACAAGGATTTGAAAAAGGTGGCTTTGGTAATACCGGTTGCTGACGACGAATCGTATCTGAATAATTATCAATTTGTTAAAGATTCGGTAGCTTTAATTTTACCATCGGCAACAACAGGAGTAACTATCAATGCTAGTCAGGTTGAGAAAACCGGAAAGGATAATTTCTTCAAAAATAATATTGACAGTGCTGAAATACGCAGAATTAAAACGGAGTATTTTTTACGCAAAAACATTCATTTACAGGCAGGCATTTCGAGTAGCTCACCGCTTTCGTCGGCAGTGTTTCAGGCCGGTGCTTTTGGCGTTTACGGCATCTTTTCGGTGAGTACCGACTACAACAATTCGTATCGAATGGGTTATGGAATTGGTTATAACTACGAATTCGAAAATAATATGGGATTGAATATGAATGTGGAGCGTAATGTTTTATTTGCCGGCGAATCGTACGATTTGGGAGTTCGAGCAACTATCACCCGTTTCGACCCGCTTCTTACTTACAGCATTAGTCGCGATTTCGAATTGTTTATTGGCCCATCGCTGTACTTGTCCGAATCGAATTATGTAAACGCCAATACCGATTTGGGTAAAACGTATGGTTTTGGGGCATTAATTGGTGTTAAAATTGATATTATTTCCGCCTTGTTGGCAAAAAAATAATTTTTTTCAGTTTCGAATAGTGGTACTTTTCCGTTCAACTGTCATAGCAGTATAAAACGAAAATTAGTATCTACAAATTTTAAAAATCAAAACAGTATGAAAACAAAAAATCTTTGGGCAATAGCAGCCCTTACAGTTGGTTTAGTTACCACATTTAGTGCTTGTACAAGCGACGATTTGAGTGATGCATCGCTTACCGCAACAGTGCAGGACGAAGCACAAATTAGCTCCATCAGCGACGAAGTTATTACGGATGCTGATGAGTATGTAAATGCAAATTTAGCAACTGCAGTATCAGCACCAACATCCGAAATGCAAAAAGCAAGTGCTGCCACAGTACCAACAGTAACTGTTGATAAAACAGGTAATCAATTTCCAAAGACCATTACAATAGACTATGGAACAGATGGCTTTGAAGGTAAACGCGGAAATATTCTAAAAGGTAAAATTATTGTTGTTGTTAGCAATTGGATGAGTATAGCCGGCTCAAGTAGAAGTTATACCTTCGATAACTTTTCGGTAAACAACAACCTTGTAAAAGGATTGAAAACAGTAACTTACAATGGTGAAACAAATGGTAAAATGAATTGGACTGTAGTGGTAAAAGATACTATTATTAAAGCAGATGATAATAAAACCATTATTTCAAACTCAACTCGAATTCGTACTCGTACGAGTGATAACGGTACACCTCTCCGTTTTTACGACGATAAATATTCAATCGAAGGTTCGGCAACAGGTATAAATGCGCAAGGTGTTGCTTACACTATGACAATTACCAAACCGATTGTTACTGATGGCGTATGGCCGGTGTTTGTTGAAGGAACAATGTTGCTTGAAACGGAAAAACGCTCTGTAATAACCGACTATGGAGATGGAACGAGAGACTTGAAAGCCACCGTAACTGTAAATGGTGTAACGAAAACAATATCACTTCGCAAATAAATCTTTTTTTCAGAAAATTATTCATTGAAAAGGGTCAGTCTATTTCGGACTGACCCTTTTTTTTATTTTCTTTCTGTTACTTTGAATTAAAACTTTGTGATACTTTGTGATATAATTTTTAGCACAAAAAAATAACGATTATAGGCAATTATGAAAAATCATTTTTAAACTTTACATCTTCGATTTATGTTTGTAAAAGTATTCAGAACAAACTGAATATAAAATTGCAAACTCCACACTATGTTCCGAAAAATAAACAATTCAATCCTTTTTCAGGGAAGTCTATCGAACAAAAACTATTTCGAAGGTTGGTACTATAAAATGGTGAGTGCCGATGGCAATTGTTCGGTAGCCCTGATACCCTGAATAAGCTTAAATACAAAACATTCGCACTCGTTTATTCAAACTTTTGTTACCTTTAAAAATGGCGATTTAAAAACTGTTTATTTAGAATTCGACAAAAGTAATTTCGTTGCAAGCGACCACCCTTTTGGATTAACTATCGCTAAAAACGACTTCACCGAGTCTGGAATTGACATTTCAATCGACCACAACGAAATAAATATGCAAGGAAAGTTGCAGTTCACTGCAAACACAAAAATCCAAACATCCCTTTTTTCGCCGTCCATTATGGGCTATTTTTCATATCTTACATTTATGGAATGCTATCATGGTGTGGTGAGCATGAGTCATTCGCTTGCGGGGATTTTAACCATCGATGGCAAACCAATTGACTTTAGTGGCGGAAAGGGTTATATCGAAAAAGATTGGGGAAAATCATTTCCACGCGAATATGTATGGATGCAATCCAATCATTTTAAAAATGCCAACACGTCATTTATGTTTTCCGAAGCCACCATTCCGTTCAAAGTATTTCATTTCAATGGTCTGATTATTAATTTAATAGTAAAAGAAAAAGAATACCGTTTTGCAACCTACAACGGAGCTAAAGTTACTTCCAAAACCATCACGAGCCAACATGTGCGCTACGAAATACAAAAAGGCAAACTCAAACTCATAGTAGAAGCACAAAACGACCAAACAATTTCATTAGCATCGCCCAAAAACGGAGCCATGATTCAATCGATAAAAGAAGGACTTTCGGGAGTAATTAATTTACAATTGTTCGACAACAACAACTTACTTTACGAAGATACAGGAACACATGCTGGTTTGGAAATAATGATGCAAGCAGTACAAAACGAAGCGAGCTGATATTATATTGCTACCGGCTCGCTTACATTTTTTTAAACTTGATTTTAAACTTCGAAGCTCTATTCCAGCACCTCGTTGTCGTGCATTTCTTTCATAAATGTAACAAAATCGTTTTTGCGGTCCGAATCCATCCACTCCAAACTCTTACGTGGATGTGCGTTGAGCGCTCCCGAAATCAAATACGGAATATGATAGCCCCAGTCGATATGTTGTTGCATTGGGTGCACAAAGTCCTGAATTACTTGCAACAATGGCAACAATCGGTATTTTGGGTTTTTGAGGAATGCAATCAATATTTCAATCGGACAGTTTCCGGCCCCGCGTCCCAGCCCCATCAAAGTAGCATCGAGCATAGTGCAACCTTCCATAACGGCAGTGTAGGTGTTCGACATGGCCATCTGCATATTGTTGTGTGCATGAATTCCAATTTCTTTGCCCGGAAGCGCAGTCGTATATTTACGAACCAAATGCTGAATTGATTCCACATACATACTTCCAAAACTATCCACCGCATAAAACACCTTCACACGCGAAGCAGCAATGTCTTTTAAAGCCTCGTCCAACTCATGTTCATTTACGGTCGAAACGGCCATCAAGTTGATACAAACCTCGTAACCTTTGTCCATGCAGTGATGCGCCAAGGCAATGGCTTTGTCCACCTGATGCACGTAGCAGGCCACACGAATCATATCGAGCAAGCTATCCGAAGCCATTGGTATATCGTCCAAATCAATGCGACCTATATCGGCCATTGCCGAAAGTTTCAGGTTGGTTTCGTTTTTGCCTACAATGCGTTCCAAATCCTTTTGATGACAAAATTTCCAAGGGCCCATTTCTTTGCGACTAAATGCTTTTTCGCTGCTCAAGTAGCCAATTTCCATATAATCGACTCCCGCTTCGACACAAGCATTGTATACGCCACGAACAAATTCGTCCGAAAATTGCCATTTATTCATTAAACCACCGTCGCGAACGGTGCAATCCATTACTTTAATTTCTTGTTTGTACATTTTTTTTGATGTGATGATGTGATGCCCCGATAGCTATCGGGGTGTTGATGTGATGATTTTAGTTTACTTTTCGTTTCTCCAGAATTTCGAGTTCTTTGTTAATATTATCGTTAATCAAACACTCGAAAATACGCTCAAAAGTTGCTTTATCCAATCCTAATTCGGCTGCCCATTTGCCTCTCAGGTCAATTACTTCCTTCTTTCTGTCCTGAGCAACAACACTTTCCACATCGTTTTTATAATTTACAATTTCGCTTACATAATCGAAACGAAGTGCAAAAAGTGAAATTATTTCTTTGTCTATTAAATCTATCTGATTGCGGATATCTTCCTTGTTTTTGCATTCGGCAGGCAAAAGAGAGGGCTGAAGTGACATATTTCTATCAATTTATTTGAATATGGCACAAAAATAGTCAAATAATTTGTTTTTTGAAAATTTTTAATTATCAAAACTATCAAATTAATACAAATCACCCAGTACGATAAAATTTATTTAATATCCTATTAATATTTTTTTGGGGGTGCCCCTACGGCCTGCCTATTATCAAAAAGCTATAAAAGCCACTGCAAGACATTTGACAATAAACACTAAATTGCAATGTTTTTTTTGCTTTTTGGGCGATTAATCTTAAATTTAATTTCAACCGATATATTAATTTATATAAAGTGTTTTCAAATCAAAGATTTAATTTTTTTATTGAAAACGACATAATCAAAATAATACACAAACATTTTTCTAAAATTAAAAAGACACTAAGATATTGAAAAATGTAACAAAAGCATCTTCTCGCTGTAACAGTTTCAAAATATAAAGGAAATACATTTGCAAACGAAAGCAAAGTTCAATTATCTGGCCAGTAATGAATCGCTTTTCAATAAACAAATATCTATTAATTAATTTGTTACTTCAATAGTAACCACAAAACAATGTTTATGAAAATGGAAACTTTTTATTTTAAAAGAAAATTGCTTTTGTTATTTGTGTTATGTTCAATTTTGCTTTCGGTTCGTGCTGAGAAAAGTCAGGCTGGAAGTTCAAATTCGTTTACTTATGTTGTAAAATCTCCATTAAATGGTACCTCAGATATTTCTACCTATATTAGGGATGTCAATTCTTCTAATTATTTTTATCTTAAAAATGACAAAGTACATATAAATTTTTCCACTGTATCTGCTGGGAATAATGCATATGGAGCAATAAGGCCGGGGACACCAATGGATGTTATGCCTGTTTCTGCCTCAGGCTATGTAGATTGTTTAGACTGGACACAAATGGTTTTGGTTCCATCATCAGACCTTACGGCTTCTAACGAGGCTACTACCCTTAAAACATGGGACTGGAATTCAGCTAAACGGAATCTTTCATTACCGTCTGTTTCAGTAATTGATAATGAATTTATTATTGCATCAGGTCAGTGGGATAGTAATGACTCTATCAAATCAACCGCCATTTATACGTTAGTAGATGGTGAGCCCATTATGCGAATAGAACTGACATTGAATAACTCAGGACGAAAAAATTTTACAGGAGCAATGGGCTATATTATTGATCATGATTTAGGCAACCAGTATTGCTATCTTCCGGGATTCGCAAATTGGGGTAAGTCCAGTAGTCTTGCTGCTGTAAAAACAGGATGGAATTCTAACTATGTGTATGAAGGTACAGATGTTGTAGCCGCAACAACTGTTCCTGCTCATGGTTTAGCATGGAATACAAGCAATACACAACCTTATGCCGTATTATATCCGGGCTATATTATGGGATTATGGTTTTCTGTAGATATTCCGGCAAATGGATCTCAAAAAATAGTCTATTATCACATGGTATCTGAACCATCAAGTACAGCACCTACATATGGGGCAATAGAAAGCTTAGCGGCTAAAGTTAATGGAGACATTTTTGTGTCTGAATATATTCCTTTAGTAAGTGGTAAAGTACTAAATAAAGATGGTATAACCCCTGTTGTAGGAGCAGAGTTGGTCTGTCGTGATATTGCATCAAATATTTCAGCAAGGAGTGTTACTGATGCCAACGGTAGCTATACTATGCGACTTCCAATTGGAACATATACTACCACTTCCAGTTGTATTTCTCATTTCAAAGAATCTCGTTCGATTGAGGTACAACAAAGAATAGATTATACCCTTGATTTTGTGATGGATTCTATTCTGACAACAAATGCCAGCTATGGTGAAAAAATGAGAGGTTCATTAGTAGAAGGTGGAGATGGTGATTTGACAATGCAAAACAATAAAATTGCGCTTACTTTAGCCGATGAGTTTATTGATGGTCAAATGAAAGCAAGCAAGGGAAAACCGATTAACTTCGGACTATCAAATCAAACAGATGCTTTTGACTGGATGAACATGCCAATAGTTACTTATCACAAAGAACTTTCTGAAAATGCATGGAATCAGCATTGCGTTAAATATACTTCGCTGACAATAGCTGAAACTTCAGATATTATATCACGTGTAATAGCCGAAGGTACTTGTGATACCATACCATTAAATGTGAAGACTACTTATGAAATTCGCCCAAATGAAACATGGGTATCGGCAGTATCAGTATTTGAAAATAAAACAACAAATCCAGTTTCTGTATATATTGCAGATGCCATAGACTTAGACGAAAGTGGAGAAAAAGGATTCTATTACTCAGCTTCAACAGGATTGACAACCATTAGTGACAATAATGTAACGGTAGAGTTTGTCCCCAATCTGCCATGGATAGGACAATATGGAACAGCTACGAATCAAAGCTTTGGTGTTGTTTATTCGGGTGATTTTGCACAAGACATAAGTTTATATGGCTGCCAACGTTGGATGATGGCTCGTAAATTTGTAACAATCCCAGCTGGAGGTTCGTATCAAATGTCGCGTAAGATAGTCGCTGTTGAAACTCAGACAGGAGAAGACAAAGCCCAAGCTTTTCATAATTTCTACAATCGTACTTTCAGAGCCAATATTAGTTTGACAGCGGACTTACAAACTGAATTACTAAAACCCGCAGCCGGTGATAATTTTAAGATTAAATATGCTCTGAAAAATGAAAGTCCAACGGAAACCTGTAATAATTTACTTGCAAAAATTGTACTTCCTGCTAATTTGACAACTACTTCATTAACAGAAATTACAATACCGGAGATATTGCCAGGTCAATTAATCGATGTAGAATGGAATGTTTCAGCAATTGAAGGTGGAGGTAATCGTATTGTTAAATCTTCTCTTTTAGTAGAAAATGAATTGTTTAATAGTTCGCGTGTACAGTTATTTGTGACTGGTAAAGGTTGGTATTCAGCCGACAATCATACCCATTCCAGACACAGTGATGGTTCGGGAACAATTGCCGAGAATTTGACTGCTGCACGAAGTAAAGGTCTTTCCTTTCTTTCAAGTACAGATCACAATAAAGTATCGCAGTTAAACGATATCATTGCCTTCAATCAAGCTAACAACGATATAATAGGTATTTTAGGCAATGAGGTTTCAACCAACGGTTCGGGTCACGTAGTTGCTCTTTTTGTCAATCAAGTGATTCCGTACTCGAATATTAATACATTGGCTATTGCACAGGAGCTTATTGATTCAATACAACGGTGTAATAACAATAAAGGTATGGCGTTTATAGCACATCCATATTATCCTGGCTTGGAATGGAAATATCCTTCGGTAAGAGGTATGCGTGGTTTAGAAGTTTGGAATGGGTTTTACAAACCTAAACACAGTGTCAATAGTCGTTCATTTAAGTTGTGGGACCAAAAAATCATTAGTGATGGTGAAGCCTATTTAGGAATAGCCAATTCGGATGGACATAACTCAGGTAAAATCAGCGATCCGCAAATTCGTGTACTATGCGACGAGTTTTCTGAAGAATCATATAGAAACAGCATCAAGCGTGGACATTTTTATGGTACTGATGGTCCTGATATCCGATTTACAATTGGAGAAAAAATGATGGGTGATACCCTTTTAGTACCTCAAAGTGGAATGTCGGTAAACTTGAATATATGTGCTATGAATGGGTTAGGAGTTGATTCAGTAAGAATTCTCAAAAACGGACAATTAATTGTTGCAGAAAAAATGAATGGAGAAACTGAAATAACTAAAGTATACACATCTGATGCTATCCCTGGTGACTTCTTCCGTGTTGAAGTGGACGGACGAAATGCAACATTTGCTTTCTCTAATCCGATTTTTGTAAGAAAAGATGTTTCCACTAAATTAAAGAAAGTATTTAGTAACCAGTATCGGATTAGTCTTAATCCTGTATCTAAACTCTTGTTTATCAATACGGATAAATTCCAATCTATGAATATACAAATAATTTCAGTGACCGGAATCGTTGTTCTACAAAAAACAACTGCTCCTGTAAATGAATATTTTCTCTCACTTTCTGATTTATCAAAAGGTGTTTACTTATTGAGTATTAACGGTTCTGTTACAAGATTCATTGTCAATTAATGCAATAGTAGCTATTTAAATGACTGCCTCAAAATAATTTTTGAGGCAGTCTTTTTGCATTTTGGGAATTTAGTCTTTTTTCAATTAACTAGCGCAATTTGTTTTTTTCATAATCCCAGAAAAATCGAGTATCTGAAATGTGCTTTATGTACTTTTCCAGTTCCATTTTACTTATTACATTATCTTTCATGTTTGGCAATGGGACAATAAATAATTCATTTGGTTTGTTGGGTTCACCATCCACGCCAATTACTTCAAATACAGGAATGTTAAGTTTGGCTGCATACTCTTTATAATTTTTAATTTGATAATCCTGAGCCCACTCAATTCTGTTATAAAATGAATTTAGATTGTCGTTTAACCTCATTCAAGGTTAAAATCCTTCCACTCCAAATGCAGTTACAAATTTAAAACAAAAAGCCTAACTTTGCAGTATTTTGCAAGTCAGGCTCGGGAGAAGTAATACAACTTTATACCTTAAAAAAAACGAATTATTGTTTACTAAAATCAACCTTTATATTTCCTGTGAGTGTTGTTACATCAATTGTTTTAACTAATTGATTTTTAGCAGGGTCGGTCTGGCGAACATAAATGGTTTTATGAAATTCGGAAACTGATACGTTCGAGGTGAAAAACAAATCGCGTGAACCTACGCCCGATTTCAAAAGTACTGCTGTGCTTTCGGCTGGATTTGAATCAAAAATTTCGATTTTATACAGAAATTTGCCTTCGAAAGTATCGTTCACCAAAACTGTAAGATTTACTGTTTTTGAATTTAAACTTTCTTGACCTTTAAGGGCGTTATCGTCGATACTATTTATGTCGTTATTGCAACTAACTGCTATAATAGCTATCGTAATTATTGCTACAAACTTAGTGATTTTCTGAATGGTGTTCATATTATTTCTATTTTGCTTATAGATAATCAACTTTTGTGCCAAAATCACAAAACGCTAATATACAAACACATATACTGTTTTTATACAAAATACACTCTTCAAAAAAAAAGAATTCTCTTCGAAAACAGAGAACTAAAGAAGCATAGGAAGAAAACTTTTATTTTGAAAAAAGAAGGGTTGTTTTTGAACTACTTTATTAATCGGCCAAATAAGATGCTTTCGAAAAAATGATTTTCAATTACCTTAATCCGCGTAAAAAATCACCTGCCGACATACGCTTTTTACCAGGTGCTTGTATCGATACAAGATGAATATAACCATTGCTAACAGCAACTTTAAGGAAAGTTTTGCTGTCGGTTACTGTAGTTCCTAAGGGGAAATTGTGTTCAATAATTTCTTTTTGAGTTTCGAAAACTTTCAGTGGCAGTTTTTCACTTGTGTTTGTTAGTTCAACATCGATACGAGCTGTAGGATAAGGACTTAGGCCACGTACAAAATTGTAAATATTTTCGACAGTATCATTAATATTAATTTCGCAGCTTTCTTTAAAAATTTTTGGAGCCGATTTCAGAACAGTATCTGCATTTATAAATTGCTGCTGGTCAATAGCATCTGTTTTACCTTCGATTAACAAATCGATTGTCCGACGTACCATATCGGCACCCACAACCATTAATTTATCGTGAATTGTCCCCGCATTATCAGCTTCGGAAATAGCTATTTTTTCTTGTAAAATAATTTTTCCGGTATCAATTTCATGTGTTAGAAAAAATGTGGTAGCACCTGTTTCTTTTTCACCATTAATAATAGCATAATTGATAGGTGCAGCCCCACGGTATTGTGGCAAAAGCGAGGCATGCAAATTAAAAGTACCAAATCGAGGCATATTCCAAACCATTTCGGGCAACATGCGAAATGCCACAACTACCTGCAAATCAGCTTCAAGTTGGCGCAATTCCTCCAAAAAAACGGGGTCTTTGAGTTTTTCGGGTTGTAGAATTTTCAAATCGTTGTCCAACGCATATTGCTTAACGGGCGAGAATTGCATTTTGTGTCCGCGACCGGCAGGCTTGTCGGGCATAGTAATTACGCCTACCACTTGGTAGTTGTTCTCCACCAATGTTTTCAAACTTTCTACCGCAAACTCGGGCGTACCCATAAAAACAATTCTCATGCTGCAATAATTTAATATTATTTCGAAGCTGATTTTACTTTGTAAGAGGTGCTTGCTTTGCCTTTGACGATATTATTTAGCTTTGATTTTAACAACTGACGGCGAAGCGGGGAAACTTTGTCAGTAAAAAGATGGCCTTCCAAGTGGTCGTACTCATGTTGTATAACGCGTGCCTTAAAATCCTGAAAAACTTCAATATGTTCCACAAAATCAGCATCTAAGTATTTTATTTTTATAGACTTGGATCGCTCCACCGATTCGTGAATACCAGGAATACTTAAACAACCTTCTTCGGCCATAGCACCATCCTCGCTCATTTCGAGCATTTCGGGATTTATCATCGCCACTTTAAAGTCGGCAAGTTCGGGCTTATCTTCGCGAAATGCTTCCAAATCGACAATAAATAAACGAATGGCAAGCCCTACCTGAGGAGCTGCCAACCCAACACCATCGGCATGATGCATTGTTTCGAACATATTATTAATAAGTTCGTTTACATTTGGATATTCATTTGTAATAGGTTCGGCGTGTTTGCGTAACACTGCGTTGCCAAAAGTGTGAATAGGTAATATCATCTTAAAATTCGTTATTAATAAAGCTGCCCCTAACCCCTAAAGGGGAATAAAGAAAAACCATTTAACAGTATTTTACATCCCCTTTAGGGGCTTGGGGCAATTTTTTATCGTATACTTTCCATATATGTTTGCAAAATAATAGTAGCCGAAATACGATCGACCAAGCCTTTATCTTGTCTGTCTTTTTTCTTTAAACCACCATCGAGCATGACTTTGTGTGCCAAAACGGATGTAAAACGTTCGTCCACATAAATCAGTTCAATATGAGGGAACATTTCGCGCATTTTTTTTACAAAGGGCGTAATGTATTGCATCGACTGCGAATCGGTTCCGTTCATTTGCTTGGGCAAACCCACCACAAATTTATCCACTTGTTCGCGTTCTAAATAGTTTTTTATAAAATTTAATGCCTCGTGAGCCGGCACAGTATCCAAACTATTTGCAATGATTTGCATGGGGTCGGAAACTGCTAATCCAACCCTTTTTTGCCCATAATCAATAGCAAGTATTCTACCCATTTTGAACTAAATTTTGTGCAAAGGTACAAAAAAACGCTTGTAGCAATTGCCATTTATAGATGTTTTATAATTCGTTGACACTGCAAGGCGCAAATTTTCGGATTGTATATTCAATTAAAAATCGTAAATTTGCATTCCAAATTTCACAGTATAATGCATAGCATTAATTTACTAACAGATAGTATGTTACATTATATATGAAATCGAAAGCAAACCCAATTTACGAAAAAGCAGGTATGAGTAAAACCGAAAAACAATTCGATCAGGTGGCGGCACTTTGCGGCGATATTTTTACAAAAAAAATGAAGGATTATGGTGCTTCATGGCGCATTCTGCGTCAGCAATCGGTTACCGACCAGATTTTTATCAAAGCAAATCGCATTCGAAGCATCGAGATAAAAGGTGTGAGCAAGGTGGATGAAGGCATTCGTTCGGAATTGATTGCTATTGTAAATTATGGCATAATCGGACTTATTCAGCTGGAATTGGGTTATTCCGACTCGGATGATTTGAACTTCGAAAAAGGAATGGTATTGTATACAAAATATATGCAAGAGGCTAAAGAGTTGATGATGGCTAAAAATCATGATTACGACGAAGCTTGGCGCACTATGCGTATGCAATCGTACACCGATTTAATTTTACAAAAAATTTACCGCACAAAACAAATTGAAGATAATAAAGGTGTTACAATTGCCTCTGAAGGTATTGATGCCAACTATTTTGATATGATAAATTATGCGGTATTTGGGTTGATTAAGATTGAAGAGGATGCAGCCCCCTAATCCCCCAAAAGGGGGACTTTAAGAACAGCATTATAAAAAATGAACCCAAATACTTAATTTCCAATTTCATAATTTCCAATTTTCTAACTTCTAATTTCTAACCTCTAATTTCTAACTTTAAAAGAACAAATGTCAAAAACAAATTCCAAAGTAAATAATATCGTATTGCATACAAGCCGTGTAGTTTTCGGACTTGTGTTTGTATTTTCGGGTTTTGTAAAAGCTATTGATCCGCTGGGGGTTACTTACAAATTACAGGATTATTTTACAGCTTTTGGTGGTGCTTTTTACAGTTTTTCGGATAATGCTTTTGCAATGGCAATAGCCCTTTCGACGGTCGAATTATTAATTGGATTAAATTTACTCTTCTCAATACAAGTTCGCCGAACAGCCTTTGCCGCGTTGGCTTTTATGGTTATAATGACTCCATTAACACTATACATTGCACTAAAAAATCCGGTTTCGGACTGCGGTTGTTTTGGCGAAGCTCTCCTAATTACAAATTGGCAAACTTTTTGGAAAAACATAGTGCTTTTAGGGCTTATAATCAGTGTTTTGTATACAACCCGTCCAAGCAAAACTTTTTTCTTGCTTTGGGTAGAATGGATTGCCATGTTGGCTTTTGTAACTTTAGGTATTGGAATATCGCTCTATGCATACAACCATTTGCCTCAAATCGATTTTATGCCTTACAAAAAAGGAGTTAACATTGCTGAAGCGATGAAAATTCCGGATGAAGCACCTCAAGATGAATATGCAACAACATTTATCTACGAAAAAAATGGAACACAACAGGAATTCGCACTCGAAAATTATCCGAAAGATGATTCGACCTGGGTTTTTGTGGATCAAAAAACTTCTTTGGTCAAAGAAGGTTTTAAACCTGAGATTCACGATTTCAGAATCTTCAACAGCATGGACGAAGATATTGTGCCTGAGCTACTCGAATACAAAGGATATACTTATTTATTAGTGCTTTACGATGTAAATAAAGCATCAAAAGAAGGTGCAAAAAAAGCCGAACAGATTTACAATAAATATAAAAATACTTCCGTGAATTTTTATGCGATAACAGCATCCACCGACGAAAACATTGCCCTATTTGTTGAAAAAAATCAGCTTTCGTTTCCATTTTACAAATCGGACCCAATAACACTGAAAACCATTATTCGGGCAAATCCGGGATTAGTACTGATTAAAGATGGAATAATTGTGGGAAAATGGCATTGGAAGGATATTTAGTTTATAGTTTATAGTCAATAGTTTATAATTAGGAAAACATCATCACATCAACACCCCGATAGCTATCGGGGCATCACATTAATCACATGAACAAAAAAGTTAGAGTGCGCTTTGCACCAAGTCCTACCGGTGCGCTGCATATAGGCGGTGTACGTACAGCATTGTATAATTTTCTTTTTGCCCGTAAGCACGGTGGCAATATGCTACTTCGAATTGAGGATACAGATTCGGCTCGTTTTGTGCCGGGTGCGGAAGAGTATATCGTAGAGGCACTTAGCTGGCTTGGCATCGAAATTGACGAAGGAATTGGCGCCAAAACAACCGGCATGCATGCACCTTACCGCCAAAGCGAACGCAAACCTATTTATCGTAACTATGTTGACCAATTGCTCGAAGCAGGTTTGGCTTATGTTGCTTTTGACACACCAGCCGAGTTGGATGCCAAACGTGCTGAAATTGCTAATTTTCAGTACGATGCCGGTACTCGTGGCGTGATGACAAATTCGTTGACTCTTGCAGCAGAAGAAGTTACGGCGCGCATTGCTGCCGGGCAGCAATATGTGGTGCGTATAAAAATTGAACCCAATGAAGATATTAAAGTTCAGGATTTAATTCGTGGCGAGGTAATTATAAACTCTTCGGTGATCGACGACAAAGTGCTTTTTAAATCGTCGGACGAATTGCCTACTTATCACATGGCCAATGTGGTTGACGATTACCTGATGGAAATTTCGCACGTTATTCGCGGCGAAGAATGGTTGCCATCTGCCCCATTACACGTCTTATTATATCGCTATATGGGTTGGACAGACAGTATGCCGCAGTTTGCTCACTTGCCTTTGTTGCTCAAACCCGACGGCAACGGCAAACTCAGCAAGCGCGATGGCGACCGTCTGGGCTTCCCTGTTTTTCCACTGAATTGGGCTGACCCCAAAACAGGCGAAACATCCTCGGGATACCGCGAAGCAGGTTATTTTCCCGAAGCCGTGGTAAATTTTCTATCGCTATTGGGTTGGAACTCGGGTACCGAGCAAGAAATTTTTTCGATGCAGGAATTAATTGAGCAATTCTCGCTGGACCGTGTAAGTAAAAGTGGAGCAAAATTCGATTACGAAAAAGGTAAATGGTTTAATCACAAATACCTGCAAGCAAAACCGGTGGAAGAGATTGCCGATTTGTTTCAACATATTCTGATTCAAAAGGGAATTATTGAGGACTCCGAAAAAGTACAAAAAATTGTCAGTTTAGTGCGCGAAAGAGCTAACTTTACAAACGAATTGTGGTCGCAAGCATCGTTCTTTTTCGAAGCCCCCACTACCTACGACGAAAAAACTGTTCAAAAGCGCTGGAAACCCGAAACTCCTACCCAACTGACAAAACTTAGCGAACTACTTGTTACAATAGATAACTTTAGTCCCGAAAACACAGAAATAATTGTAAAAGAATGGATTACGGCAAACGAATACAATTTGGGAGGCATTATGAATGCTTTCCGCCTTGCGTTGGTAGGCGAACCGAAAGGACCACACATTTTTGATATTATCGACATTATTGGAAAACAAGAAACATTAGCGCGAATTAAAAAGGCTGTGGAAGTGATATAGTTTATTTAAAATTGACATAAGCTGATTTTTTTACATTAAAAGTTTTTTGATTTCTTTATCAAAATCGCTTTCAAATAATCTATCTTGAAAAGGCTTATACTTCTCATATTCATTTTCGGCAAACTCTTTTGCCAGAGCAGCAGTAATCTTACCTGAGTTCTGTAGAATTTCTTTTTGATTAAACTGTAGGAATGCATTTAGTTTTTCAGCCCAATCCTTCATTGTCATAACTTTTCCTTGCTCGGCTTGGTCTTCGGCATAATCCAGATACATCGAAACAATGCGGTTAAGCGGTTTTAGCTCCTCTTCAGAAAGATAGTTTTTTGCAATAGTAACATCCGATTTTCTAATTCTGCCTTCGGGTGAGTTTTTCCAATTGGTTAAACCCATTTTTTCTTTTTTGTGATTTACACGCGATACAATTATTTCAGCTGCCGTTTGCCCTGTTATTGCCCAATCTAATTTGTTTTGTACGCTTGCAAAAAACTCTTGTGTAATTTCCGAATTGTATTTATAATCAATACTACACTCGGCGTAAATATCTGTAATTTGTTGATAAAACCTTCGTTCCGAACTACGGATATCTCTGATTTTTTCGAGCTGTTCCTTAAAATAGTCTTTTCCGAACAAGGGCTGTGGACTTTTCAGTCGATCTACATCCATCGTGTAGCCTTTTATTATATACTCTTTCAGAACTGCAGTAGCCCAAATTCGAAATTGCGTTGCTCTTTTTGAGTTCACCCGATAACCAACAGCAATAATAGCATCGAGATTATAAAATTTGGTGGGCCTTGTTTGCGTTTTATCAATGATAGCACCGTGTTGAGTGGTCAGTTCCAAAATGGAACAAACCACTTTTTCGTCTAACTCACCACTTTCAAAAATATTATTAAGGTGTTTGGTAATTGCAGGACGTTGAACTGCGAAAAGTTCTGCTATTTTACTTTGAGGCATCCATATTCCTGTTTTACGCATGACAATTATTAACACTTGTAACAATCAAATAATCAATTAGATATGAAAATTGTTTTGTAATTTTGGGTGTCCCAAATTATAGTAGCCA
>Ga0247840_10002298_pt1 | contig 34363 bp, 36 predicted proteins | sample LaCruzMarch2015__FD_192404 | JGI IMG/M metagenome (GOLD analysis project Ga0247840, IMG submission 192404) | Freshwater microbial communities from meromictic Lake La Cruz, Castile-La Mancha, Spain - LaCruzMarch2015_17m | ecosystem: Environmental > Aquatic > Freshwater > Lake | place: Spain...
GTCAACAGTTGACGTGATCATGGTTGCGCCGAAAGGACCGGGGTTCATGGTGCGCCGCCAGTATGAAGAGGGGAAAGGCGTACCGGCACTGATCGCGGTGCACCAGGACCACTCGGGCAAAGCCCACAAGATCGCCCTTGCCTATGCAAAAGGGATCGGCGCGACACGGGCAGTTGTGCTGGAGACCTCCTTCAGGGAGGAAACCGAGACTGACCTGTTCGGGGAGCAGGCGGTGCTCTGCGGAGGTACTACCGCGCTCATCAAGGCAGGGTTTGAGACGCTCGTCGATGCCGGGTATGCACCGGAGATGGCGTACCTTGAGGTGCTTCACGAAACGAAGCTGATCGTTGACCTGATCTATGAAGGCGGGCTCACGAACATGCGTAAGTACATCAGCAACACGGCGCAATACGGTGACCTGACGAGGGGCCCGCGGGTGATCGGCCCGGAAGCCTACGAAGCGATGCAGGAGATCCTTGACGAGATCCAGAGCGGCGAGTTTGCGAAGGAATGGATGCTTGAGAACCTGGTAAATCGTCCGGTCTTTAATGCGCTCACAAAAGCGGATGAAGAGCACATGATCGAGGAAGTGGGGCGGGAAGTCCGTGGGATGATGCCCCAGTTCAAAAAGGAGCCGGTTGCAGCACCAAAAGCAAAGAAAGCCCCTGCTGGGAAGAAGGCAAAGAAGCCTGCCCCGAAATCCACCCAGCGGAAGAAGTGATCTTCACTTCTCTTTTTTGTCCGCTGGCAGATAACGGGATAATTTAAAAAACCTTTTTTTTTCGCAGTGCCCATGCTATCCTGATGAAGATCTGTATCATCTATCACAGCGAGACCGGGAACACCCGTCACATTGCGCAGCACCTCGCCTCTGCGTGCGATGGTCAACTGGTTGAGGTGCATGACCGTGCCTCGTATTCTACACTGACACGATTCCTTTTGCGGTGTAAAAAGGCGCGAAGCGAGGATCTGACCCCCATAGAACCAGCGGCAATTGACGTGTCGGAATACGATCTGCTGGTATTCGGGTCACCGGTATGGGCGTTCAAGCCGACACCGGTCATCCATGCAGCAATCGCCGCGCTGAAAGGCTGCGAGGGCAAGCGGGCGGTCGCGTTTTTTACCCATGGCGGACGACCAGGGCAGACTGAAGAGTGCATAAAAAAATGGGTCGATGCGCGGGGCATGCACTTTTCCGGTGCGCTCGCGATCCACCAGAAGGAGATCGAGAATGAGCAGAAGAACGCGGACCTCGTAAAACTCGTACAGGCAGCAAAGCAGACGACCTGATTGACGGGTATAACGGGTCTGAGATTACAACAGCGCAGCGAGTACGTGCTACAATCCCCGTTCCCGGTGTAGGAAGATATGACGATAACCTGTTTGGAACTCCAGATATCAGGCTCTTGTCACCTATGGTGATATTGAGGGATTCGCCACCAATCCTCTGCTAAGAAAAATAATTTACAATGTTTTTAAAAAACTGCATATTCAGTGATTCCTGCGGCAGTTTTTTCCCTTCCCGTTTTAATTTTTCATTCTGGTATGGCCAGTCATACAGGTTGGTGAAGTTCATTGCCCTTTCCGGATGTGGCATTAATCCAAGGACTTTTCCATCTTCTGAGGTGATGCCGGCAATATCCTCTATTGAACCATTGGGATTATAGGGGTATTCACCATTTGCAGGGTTCATGTCATCCTTGCAGTACTCGAACGTGATCAAATCCTTTGTTTTAAGCTGTAACAGGATGTCAGGAGAGCAGAAAAAATTCCCCTCCCCGTGGGAGATCGGGCAGTACAGCCGATCGATACCCCGTGTCCAGAGATTGTCAGATACGGGTTTCAGGGTTACGAAACGACATTCAAGTACACCTTTCCGATTGGGCATAAGGGCGATATCCCGTTCATATTTTTTGTTGAGCGCCGGGACAAGTCCAAGGTTTGCGAGGATTTGGAATCCGTTACAGATACCTAATACCAGATTATCGTTATCTAAAAATCTCTCCAAATCGCCCCACAGGTTATTTCGCACCCTGTTTGCATACGCGTTTCCGGCGCCGGTATCGTCACCATACGAAAAACCACCGGGGAAAACCAGTAAACGGTAATCTGATAACTGTTTTCTTCCCGCTATCAGGTCATTGATATGGACAATATCCGAATCCATCCCCGCCCGTAAGAACGCTTCCTGCGTTTCCATCTCTGAATTTATCCCATAGCCACTCATGATTATCGCTTTTTCGTCACTTTTTGCAGGATGTGACGCGGTGTTCTTTTGATCCTGCCCTGAAAGGTCCTTTTTAAAATCGCCCGTAGTCTTCATTTTTAGTACCCGAGGAATGGTGATTTGTATGCCGTCTCAAGCTCCTCAACCGGGATATCAGCAATCGTTTTTTGCCCGGTGATCTGCAAAGCCCGACCACCAACGGTTCCCACCAGCATCGCATCATCTGCCATCATCTCTTCAAATGCCTTTTTGTTGTCCGGGGAAACCGTTACAACAAATCTCCCCAGCGATTCGGAGAACAGGAAATAATCCGGTTGTACACCGGATGGGATGGTGATATCCAGACCAAGGCGCCCTGAGATGGCGACTTTTGCAAGAGCCATCGCAAGACCTCCATGGTTGATGGGATATGCAGATGCCACAATCTCTTGTGCTATCGCAGCAGTCAGTTTCTGGTACCGGGATTTTGTTTTCTCGGTATCCAGTTTCGGAACGGCGTTTCCTATACTGCCCAGAAACGCGAAGTATTCAGATCCCCCAAGTTCCGGAAACGTTTCCCCGATGATATAGACCAAATCTCCTTTGAATTTGGCATCGATAGACACGGCTTTTGCCACATCGTCATGAATTCCGATGGATGAGATAAGGAGTGTCGGGGGCACCGATATCCTGACCGGGTTATTGTCTGCATCAAACCCGGAGAAATCGTTATACATACTATCTTTTCCGGATATGAACGGAGTCCCATATGCAGTTGCAAAATCGTAACAGCCTTTTGCCGCCATTTTCAATTGGAAAAGCCGCTCCGGTTCATCGGATGAGCACCAGCAGAAATTATCAAGAAGCGCGATCTTATCAAGCGATATCCCGATTGCAACAAGACCCCTGATGGCAGTGTCAATTGCCGCACCTGCCATGAGATACGGGTCGATCTCTGAATACAAAGGGAATATGCCCTGAGATAATCCGACCCCCTTTTTAGAATCAGGCACAACACTGGTTAACGATGCGATAGCCTGCACTCGTCCTTTTCCCTGGACCGGTCCAAGGACAAGCCCTCCCTGCACCGTATGGTCGTACTGGGTAGAGATAAACTCCTTTGAACAGATGTTTTTCCTCTGGAGCATTGACAGGATCGTATGATCCAGGCGCGCCGGACATGCGGTTCCCGGTTCAGGGAACTTTTTTTGTGAATAGGTGGTTTTCAGGTGCTTTTTTGGCAAGCCATCATGCAGGAAATCAAGGTCAAGGTCCATGACGATTCCCCCATGATACTCGACAATACACCGCCCGCTATCCGTGAATTTTCCAATGACGGTAGCCTCAACTTCCCTCCTTTGGACCAGGTCCATGAATTCATCGAGTTTCTCTTGTGGGATCGCAAGTGTCATCCGTTCCTGTGATTCGGAGATCCAGATCTCCCATGGCGCCATGCCGGGATATTTTAATGGTACCTTGTCAAGGAAGACGTGGCACCCGTTGCACTCTTTTGCCATCTCTGCAACAGAACAGGAAATACCTCCTGCCCCGTTATCCGTAATACTGCTGTACAGCCCGAGGTCCCTTGCTTCCTTGACGATGACGTCGGACAACTTCTTCTGGGTAATCGGGTCCCCGATCTGGACGGCAGTCACCGGGCTCGCTGGGTCCAGTGCTTCTGATGAGAATGTGGCACCGTGGATGCCATCTTTACCCACGCGTCCCCCCGCCATCACAATAAGATCGCCGGGTTCCGCCCGTTTTTCATAAAGATTCCTTCCTTTGTGTCTCCGCGGCATCACACCGACAGTACCGGCAAACACGAGCGGTTTGCCGGTATAACGGTCATTGAAATAACACCATCCTTGTGGAGTGGGTATGCCCGAACAGTTGCCCCCGACACCTACGCCCCTTACTACCCCATCAAGGATCTGGCGGGGAGAAAGGAGGGGTGTTGCTTTATTTTTACCACGGAATAGTACCGGATCCGAACCAGGATCTCCTACGCAATATCCATAGACATTAAGACAGGGTTTTGCCCCAAGACCAAAACCGATCGTATCCCGGTTCACCCCCACAATTCCGGTCAGTGCTCCGCCAAAGGGGTCCAGCGCTGATGGAGAGTTGTGGGTCTCAACTTTATGCGTTACAAGGTAATTATCGTCAAAGATGATCGCGCCGGAGTTGTCGGTGAACACGGTCACACAGATATCCTTGTCCCCCTTTTCCCTGCGGATCTTATTGGTGGCTTCCTGAATGAAGGTTTTATAGAGCCCCTTCGGGACGTCATTATCCATGGATGATGCAAAGATTGTATGCTTGCAATGCTCGCTCCATGTCTGGGCGAGCGACTCGAGTTCCACATCCGTCGGCTTCCGTCCTTTATGGGAAAAATAGTCCCGGATCGCATGAATCTGGGGGAGATCGAGCGCGAGCGGACCTCTTCGTTGTCCGGTTATAGTATCCGGTATTCCCTCTTTTCCCAGCCGGGCAAGTGCTTTGTCATCTATATCAAGATCAACTGTTTCTGCAGCCGGAAGTTCATCTAAATGGACAATGGGTAAGGAGGGTGCCATCCCCTTCTTTCTGTATTCATCATACGTTTTGACATAAACCCGGTTTACAAGCGGATTTGCAAGCGTTGCGGTAAGTTTCTTTAAGGATTCTTCTGCAATAGTCCCGCAGACAAAAAAAAGTTGGGAACTATAAACGGATTCCCCCTCTTTAAACCGGATTGAGAAATAATCCTCGATGGTCTGTTTCGCTGTTGTACCAATATTATCCGTTACGCCCGGGAGAAATCCTACCTCAATTGCATAATCAAAAACAGCCTCTGTCGGTTTATCTATGATATATTCCTGGACGACAGGGTTAATGAGTTGTGCACCGATGCTGCAAAGCTCGTCATGGGTGAAATTTCTTGAACCGGTGGTGATAGTGTAGATGTCAACGAGATGGATTTTACTGACTAGGATGCCTAAGGAGCGGATCCTGTCGGTCCGGGATATTAACCGGGGATCCTGTTTATAGTGAACTTCTATCCGGTGCATAAAAGAACTCATGATAAGTGGTTACACGTGTAATTACAAAATATCTGTTATACAGCACGGTCACTGGAATCCGCGTTTTAGTGTTGGCAGAGAATTGGATATACCCCTCAACACGCTCCTCACTGCTTTTGGGAAAGACTTTTTCATCGGTGGCGTCTTTATATTATACAAGTATGACGGACACCTATGAAGATCTCCTGAAAAAGGCATATTCCCATATATCAGAAAAAACTGAGTCCTCTGAACGTTTTATAGTTCCCGAGGCGAAAGCATACGTGGAAGGCAAGACCACAATCCTTGACAATTTTGTTGAGATAGCCGATAAGATCCGCCGCGATAAGGATCACCTTATGAAGTATATGCTCGGCGAACTGGGCACATCCGGAAAGATTGATGGCAACCGGGCAATTTTCAACGGCAAGTTTGAGATCTCGCTCATCCGGATGATCATCAAGAGTTATGTCGATGACTACGTGATCTGCTCCGAGTGCGGGAAACCGGACACCCGCTTGGTCAAGGATGACCGGATCCAGCTGTTGCGCTGCGATGCCTGTGGGGGGCACCGCCCGGTGAGGAAGAGAAAAGTCCGCACTGAGCCGGTCTCAGAGAACCTTGAGGAAGGGCAGGTGATGGACGTGGAGATCCAGTCACTCTCCAAACGCGGCGATGGGGTCGTCAAGATGGGACGCTACATTATGTACGTGGCGAATGCAAAACCCGGGCAGAGTGTGAAGATCAGGATCTCCCGCATCTCGGGTTCGATCGTGTTTACCGAACGGGCAACAGAGTAAACCTCCCTCCTTTCTGTTTTTGAGTCATCGCATTTGAGGGATGACATCAACTGTGCCTGGGGTAAAACCCCCTTTGAGCGGGCATGTCTTATTGGGCATATTTCCATAGAGTGATTTTTTCCAATCCGTAATCGTCAGAATAATAAAAATAAAATTGCCGGAAAAGGGCATGAGCCCGCCCGGTCACGAGGGTTCTGCAATCAATCTGCGGATATACTCAACACTCGAGAAAAATTCTTTCTCATCCATTACTCCTTTTGCAAACTCAACATCAGTGCAACGGTCAAGAATGATCTGGATCTAATAAAAATCCCTGTTTTGTGACCGTAAAAACATGTTCATCTCACTGTTGGTCATCTCGTGGCGTGCACCGTACTCGTATGACAAAAAGAGCCTGAGTGCCTGTCCTGCATTTCCTGAGCTGATGTGCGAGCGATTCACCCGGTTCACAAACCCGGAGACGAGCGAAGAAGATCAATCCATGCACCTCTCAGCAATGGAGCGGGAACTTTTGGGACGAAAGTAAAAACATGCCCTATGCCGGCTCTCCGCATGACCGGACCCCTCCGGTTTTTTCACATTTTTTTACCGTAACAGACCGTCAGGAGTTTTCCCGAATGCAGAGTGGGGGGTTAATTTAAAAATCAGCGAAGAATGAGAGGGATTATTCTTTCTTGTCCAGCCCTTCAAACAATTCCCTGACCATCTTCACCGCACACAAATCCCCGCACATCGAACAGGTCTCCGTATCTCCGTCGCGGGTGTGGATCTGGCGGGCAGGATCACTAAACAGGGCGAGCCGGAACTGCGCCTCCCAGTCAAGCCGGTGCCGGGCATCTGCCATCTGCACTTCACGCTCCATCCGGTACCCCTCCGGGCGCCGGACGGTGTCCCCGATATGAGCGGCGATCTTTGCGATCCGGGTGCCTTCAATGATATCCTCAACCTGCGGAAGCGCAAGGTGCTCGCTCGGGGAGACCATGCAGAGGAAATCTGCCCCGTTCTGGCAGGCAACCGCCCCGCCAATCGCAGAGACGACATGGTCATAGCCCGGCGCAATATCGGTCACGATCGGTCCGAGAAGGTAGAGAGGGGCATGGTCGGTCACTTCCTTGATCGTCCGGACATTGTAGCCCACCTGATCGAGGGGTATGTGCCCCGGGCCCTCGATCATCCGCTGAACACCGGCTTTTATTGCCCGGTTCGCAAGTGTTCCGAGGTTTACGTACTCTACGGTCTTTGCGAGTTTCTCTGCATCCTGCAGGCAACCGGGGCGCATCCCGTCGCCAAGGCTGATGGTGACATCGTGCTCAGTTAAGACTTCCAAAAGGTAGTCGAACTCGGCATAGAGTGGATTTTCCTCTTCCCGTTGCACCATCATCGCACAGTGGAACGCACCTCCCCGGCTCACCACGCCCATCACCCGGGGATCAGACCTGAGCGCCGCGAGCGCCTGCCGGTTCACGCCGCAGTGGAGCGTTAAAAAGTCCACCCCCTGACGGCAATGCTCACGGATCACGGAAAAGAGCAGATCCGCATCAACATCACCGGCATTTCCCGCCCGCCTGACTGCTTCATAGATCGGCACGGTGCCAACGGTCGTATCGAGCTCAAGCATCTTTTTCCGGATGGCGACAAGGTCCCCCCCGGTAGAAAGGTCCATGATCGCATCGGCGCCATTTGCGAGGGCTGCCCTTGCCTTATCTTCTTCAAGTGCCAGATCACACCGTGCGCCGGACGTGCCAATGTTCACGTTGATTTTTACAAGACACCCCTCTCCAATGGCGCAGAGGTGGTGCTCCCGTTTCGGGTTGTTCGGGATGACAATTCTTCCGGTTGCCACACCCCGCGCCATCCGCGCAGGCTCCATACCCTCCGCTCGTGCTGCCGTCACTACTTCTGCCGGTACTTCGCGGGTGCACCTGCGGATAAGCAAATCCATAAGAAACATCTGCCGGGAGTCCTTATTATTGTGCATGCAAGTCCAGTGGATTTCCGAGGGGGATCTCTTTGCCAATTCGTATATTTACGGGAGCGTTCTTGTCGATGCGGGCGTGACGCCCATGGCAGTCAGACCGTACAAAGACGCAATCGACACAATTGTTCTGACCCACTGCCACTTTGACCATACTGCTCACATAAAAGAGATCGCTCATATGTGCAACGCGAGGGTTGCCATCCATAGAAACGACGCAACGGGACTACTCGATGAGATGCGCTGTCTCTCTATGCATTTCGGCGCCCGTCCGCCCGGCATCGTGCCGGATATCATGCTCGCGGAAGGTGATACGATTGGGACGCTCCGCGTCTTGCACACGCCGGGGCACACGCCGGGCAGTATCTGCCTCTATGCCGAAAAGGACCGGGTGCTGATCAGCGGTGATACAGTTTTTACGGATGGGGGGTTCGGGCGCTATGACTTTTTCGGGGGGAGCCGTGCTGACCTTACCCGTTCCCTTGACCGGCTGACCGGGTTCGATGTCGAGGAGCTCTATCCGGGGCACGGGATGCCGGTCGACTGCGGGGGAAGCCGACACATTGCAGCAGCACGGGATCTCATAAAGAGCGGGTATGGATAAGGGAATTTATTGCCTCGTCTTTCGGAATCCTGCCTGCACAACAGGTATCGGGGCATTGGGAAAGACCTCGTTTCCCGGCGGCATTCATATCTATATCGGTTCTGCCTTAGGCTCCGGGGGATTAAAACGTCTTGACCGGCACTGCCATCTCGCCCGGGAGTGCAACAGACACCCGAAGTGGCACGTCGATTATATCCTGACTGATTCCCGGTTCGAACTCCTGTATGCGGTCTATGCACTCACGAAGGATCGCCTCGAATGCCAGCTTGCCGGTGCACTCGGAGGTTCCGGAATACGGTACTTCGGCTGCAGCGATTGTGCCTGCACATCCCATCTCCTGTACCGGAGCCATGATCCAAAAGATGAGATTATCGCAGCATTCAGGACCTTGAAACTGCATCCCGTTATCAAAACTATCATTAACCCGGAAGTGGAGGGTAACATATGAAAGTGCTCGGGTTATCGGGAAGCATGCGCAAGGATGGCAATACGGCTCAGCTCATCAAAGTGATTCTCGAACGCTGTGAAGAAGCAGGATTAAAAACCAAATTTATCTCCCTTGCCGGGAAGAAGATTCATCCCTGTCTCGGTTGTGAGAATTGCAAGAAGAAGAAGTGGTGTATAATTGAGAACGATGACTGGAGCGCAATTGTGCAGGAGGTGCTGGACTGCGAGGTGCTCATCATCGGATCACCCACCTATTACTACGATGTCTGCGGGCATTTGAAAAATTTCATTGACCGTACCTATTCGCTGTACCATGACCGGAAGCTTGCGGGGCGAAAGGGTGTGGCAGTCGCGGTGCAGGCACAAAAAGGCGCCAACCGCACGATTCAGACGATCGAGGGTTTCCTGAGCTCCCACGAGTTCTCTTCTTTAGGCTCGGTAAAAGGAGTGGGCTATGAAGAAGGTGCAGTCCTCAGGGATGAGGAGGCAGTGCGTAAGGCACAAAAGATCGGCGATAAAATTGTGCGCCTGCTCAACCCTCATCACGATTGAACAATCGCCGTTAATACTTATTTTTCAACACAGTTCATACAGCGTGGTCCGGCGCACGAGTGTCCTGCCGATATCTTCAGCCACCCGCTGCATCTCTGCAGGGTCAAGATAATCGGTATTTGTCGCACCTGCCCCTTTTGAGATGCTCTCCTCGAACATGGTGCCGCCAAGGTCATTTGCGCCAGCCAAAAGCCCCATCTGCGCCATCTTGATCCCCTCTTTCACCCATGAGACCTGTATATTCCGGAAATTGTCAAGATAAAGACGGGAAACGGCAACCATCAGGAGATCTTCTCTTCCGGTTGCTCCCGCCCGTGCCATTCCTTTCTGGTAGAGTGGCGTGTTCATGTGTATGAATGAGAGTGGGACAAATTCGGTAAACCCGTGTGTCTCATCTTGGATCGCCCGAAGGATCGCAAGGTGGCGCACCCTGTCCTCGTCGCTCTCGCAGTGCCCGTACATGATGGTGGCAGTCGTGGGGATGCCCAGGCTGTGCGCCTCCCGGATAATGCGCACCCATTCAGCGGTGGTAATCTTCTGGGGGCAGATCTTTTCCCTCACTGCATCGACAAGGATCTCCGCTGCAGTCCCGCACATAGAGCCGAGCCCGGCATCTTTCATCAGGGTCAGCACCGCGTTTGTACTAATCCCGCTCTTCTTTGCCGCGTAGGCAACCTCCATCGGGTTGCCTGCATGGAGGTGAACACCGGGCGCCGCCTCGTGGATCCAGCGGTAGACGTCAATATAAGACTGCGCGGTAAATGCCGGGTGCAGCCCGCTTACCGTGCAGATCTCGGTCACTTGCCGTGAGCGTGCGAGCGCGGCTTTCTTCTGGATCGCTTCACGGTCATGGAAATAAATCCCGTTCTCACCGGATTTTGTTGAAAAACCGCAAAACCCGCAGCTATTGACACAGATATTGGTCACATTGATATTCTGGTTCCTGACATACGTGACGGCATTGCCCACCGTTTGTTCGCGCATCTCATCTGCGGCAGTGGCAACATCCCACACATCCCGTGTGTGTAACTGGAATAATTTCAGCGCCTCATCATCGCTGAGCCGGTGACCACCTTGTACATCCGATAGCAGCATCCGCAGGTTCTTGTCCATGATTCTCCTATACCCTGTCTTTAGTGTGCTACAGTTTGTCACGCACAACCTAAAACTATCGTATCTTCATGCCACATGATTATTATTCCCTCACGCCAACCATCATTCAGGATTGTTATGGAGCAGGTAAAAGTACAACTGACCACAAAAGAAGCGGATGGGTTCATCATCCCGCTCGGTCCGGCAAATCTCGTTGCCGTGACTACTGATAAGGGGATGGTTGGATGCGGAGCTTTCGACGTATCGGCACTGGATTCATTCAGTTATCCCGCAGTAAAGGTACGACCCGCGATCGGTCCATCGATCGTGGATATTAACGACCTTTTAAAAGGGATTGTAAAAGAGGCGAACCGGTCAGCGATGGGGCGCGGGATCAAGACCGGCATGACCGGCAGGCAGGCACTGGAGCGCCTCTAAAACAGCCTTTGTAAAAAAACAAATCCTCATCAAAAAATTCATCCGAAAAATCCGGAACTATTCATATCCACTCCAATCCGTACATAGACACGGATTGGATCTCCCAAACGCTTATTACTCCACCCTAACCATATTATAAAGCACCATTCATGGAGCAGTGTATACCCACTGCGAGTGTCTGACAAAGATGCGAGATTCCTCTGTTGAGGTAGCCAAGCCTGGTATGGCGCAGGTTTGCTAAACCTGTGTCCCCTTGGGACTCGAGGGTTCAAATCCCTCCCTCAGCGCTATAAAGAGAAAATCTCACTATCGAGGGGATTGGATGGCTCAGGAAGACGACATAAAATATTTTGTACGGATTGGTACTACCGATCTGGACGGGACGAAATCCGTGCGGGTTGCCCTGACCGGCATAAAAGGCGTTGGCAGGCATACCTCCACGGTTATCTCCCGTATGGCAAGCGTAGACGAATACGCGTTGCTCGGTCGCATGGACGAAGAGTCGGTCAACCGGCTCCGCACCGCTGTTGAACAATACACAACGAAGATCCCGTCATGGATGACGAACCGTCCAAAAGACGTCTATACGGGTGAGTCAAAGCACCTCCTTGGTTCCGATCTCACCCTCATACAGGACGAAGACGTCAACATGATGAGGAAAATCCGCTGCTACAAGGGCATCCGGCACGAGACCGGTCAGAAAGTCCGCGGGCAGCGCACCAAGTCGACCGGAAGAACCGGCATGACCGTCGGTGTGAAGAAGAAGAGAGAGGGAGGTGCGTAAGCCATGGGATACCCGGGAAAGAATCACAAGTCCTACCAGACCCCCAAGCGCCCCTTCGAAAAGACGAGGATCGAGGAAGAGACCCGCCTCGTCATCGAGTACGGGCTTCGCAACAAGCGTGAAGTCTGGAAATCGCAGAGTATCCTGCGCAAGTACCGCAAGGCTGCCCGCAGCCTGCTCGCCCTCATGTCGAGTACTACGGACAGGACACTCGTTGAGGCTAAGAAGACAGAACTGATCAGCCACATGCAGCGCGCCGGGCTGCTCGGTCCCGATGCAGACATCGACAATGTCCTCTCGCTCAAGGTCAAGGCACAGCTCGAACGCCGGCTCCAGACCATTGTTCACCGGAAAGGGTTCGCCCGTTCGCCAAAGCAGGCACGGCAACTCATCACTCACGGGCACATCGCGATTGCCGGAAGGCGCGTCGATATCCCGGGTTACCGTGTGACACGTGTTGAAGAGCCCCAGATCACCTACTACGGCAAATCGCCGTTTGTTGCAGACTCCCACGCGGAGCGCACACGCATCACAAAACCAGCAGGGGTGAGATAAGATGGCGTCAAATGAGAAGGAAAAGTGGGGCGTTGCACACATATTCGCCTCGTTCAACAACACGATCATCACGTTGACAGATCTCTCCGGTGCAGAGACCGTCACAAAGTCGAGCGGCGGCATGGTGGTCAAGCAGGACAGGAACGAGAGTTCACCCTACGCGGCAATGCAGATGGCAGGAAACGTCGCTGCAATCGCCCGTGAGAAGGGTATTGTCGGGGTCCATGTAAAGGTACGGGCACCCGGACAGGGCAAGCAGCGCAGCCCGGGACCCGGTGCACAAGCAGCAATACGGGCACTTGCCCGCGCCGGCATGCGAATCGGTCGCATTGAAGATGTTACACCCGTCCCGCACGATTCATGCCGTCCAAAGGGTGGCAGACGAGGAAGGAGAGTGTGATGGAGATCGAATTCGCGAGTCTGGACGCTACCCTTGCACGATTCACCCTCTCCGGGGCGAGCCCGGGGTTCGCCAATGCATTCCGCAGGGCAATGATCTCCGAAGTGCCGACCCTTGCCATTGAAGATGTGCGCATCTATGATAACACGAGTGCACTTTTTGACGAGATGCTGGCACACCGCTTGGGGCTCATCCCGATTAAAACCGACCTTACTACCTACACGACTCAGGAAAAATGCGCATGCAGCGGGGCAGGATGCCCGGGCTGCATTGCGACCTTCACATTAAGCGTCGAAGGACCGAAAGTGGTCATGTCAAGTGACCTGATCCCGCAGGATCCGGAAGCGACGCCGGTGTTCGGGAATATCCCCATCGTGAAACTCATGAAGGGGCAGAAACTTGTCGTAGAGGCGCGTGCCGTCCTCAATACCGGACGGGAGCACGCGAAGTGGCAGCCGACGCTCGTATGCGGGTACAAGAACTACCCTGTCATCGCAATCAGCGATGCGTGCGATGCGTGCGGGATGTGCGTGGAAGAATGTCCCCGTGCAATTCTTGAAGTGCTGGGTCCCAAAGGTAAGAAGATCAAGGTAGTGAATGGCAAGCTCCCCGACTGCTCCATGTGCCGGCTCTGTGAGAAGGCATGCATGACAACCGGTATCGGTGATGAACCTGCAATCCGGATCTCCGCAGAACCCGACCGGTTTATTTTCGTGGTCGAGAGCGACGGGTCACTGCCCGCAAAGGAGATCATGGAACGGGCACTCATGTACCTCAAGGAGCAGTCAGACGAGCTGGAGAACCAGATAAGCGAAATTTTAGGGGAGGAAAAGAAATGACAAGAATAGTGGAGAAGACGAACCCCCGTCTTACCAACCTCATTTTGCTCTTGAAGAACAAGTCACGCGAGAATGAGGCAAAAATCTGGCGCGAGATCGCAAACAGGCTGGAGACCTCGAACAGGAATTACGCTGAGGTCAACCTGTCCAAGATCAACCGCTATGCCCAGGACGGGGAGACGATCATTGTCCCCGGAAAGGTACTGGGCAGCGGAGTGCTGGAGCAGTCCGTGAAAGTTGCAGCGCTGAATTTTTCTGAATCGGCAACAAGCAAAATCAGGGACGCAAATGGCGAGTGCATGACGATCGAGCAGCTCCTGCAGGATAACCCGAAAGGAAGCGGTATCCGTATCCTGAGGTGAGAAGAAGATGGTGACAGTAATCAACGGCGACAGCCTCATCCTCGGCAGGCTTGCAAGCCTCACTGCGCAGCGTGCTCTTGCAGGTGAAGAGATCGCGATTGTGAACGTGGAGAAGGCAATCATATCAGGAAGCCGGGCACGCGTGCTCGCGAACTACGACCACAAGCGCGTCCGTGGTTCAGCTGACTGGGGTCCCTATTTCCCCCGGAGACCTGACCACATCATGAAGCGTACGATAAGGGGGATGCTCCCATACAAGCGCCCCCGTGGAGTCGATGCGATGAAGCGGATCCGGTGCTATGTAGGAGTTCCTGTACAGTATGTCGGAAAGGAGTTAGAAGTCCTCGAAGAAGCGCATATGGACCGGCTGAACAACCCGCAGTTTGTTACACTTGGCGCAGTATGCACCTCGCTTGGAGCGAAGTTCTAAGGTGGTCAAAATGACAAACAAAATGGCAAAGATCATTAACACAAGCGGAAAACGCAAGACGGCAATCGCACGGGCGACGTTAAAAGCGGGCAAAGGCGTAATCCGGATCAACTCCGTGCCGCTCGAACAGTACGGCAGCGAGACGACCCGTATGAAGATCGCTGAACCGCTCCTCCTTGTGCCCAATGCAACAACCGGCATCAATGTGACCATTGACGTCTTAGGCGGCGGTGTCATGGGGCAGGCGGAAGCGGTCCGTACCGCGCTTGCCCGCGGTATCCTTGAGTGGACAAACGATCCCCAGATCAAGGATATCTTTCTCAATTACGACAGAACGCTCCTTGTGAACGACTCGCGGCAGAAAGAGACAAAGAAGCCGCATGGTCGTGGAGCAAGAAAGAAATTCCAAAAGTCTTATCGTTAAGATAAAAGATAAATTGAGAGGTCGAAAATCTTGATACCCGTACGATGTTTCACCTGTGGAAAACCGATTTCCACAGCTTGGGAAGAATTCAAAGAGCGGCGGGGGAAAGGCGAGGATCCTAAAAAGATCCTCGACGATCTCGGTATCTCCCGATACTGCTGCAGGCGCATGATTCTCACCCATAAAGAGATCATTGATGAGCTCAACCCGTACCAGTAAGCGACTAAAGAACGCGGGGTCGTAGGGTAGCCTGGTCTATCCTATTGCGTTCGGGACGCAGTGACCTGAGTTCAAATCTCAGCGACCCCATTTTCAAATTGTAGAATCCAACAAAAAAAAGTTTGAGGACAAGGAATGCCGACGCAGACATATACCCGGTACGAACGGGCGAGAATTATTGGAGCAAGGGCTCTGCAGATATCAATGGGTGCTCCGCTACTTGTTACGACTTCCCGGATCGATCCCCTGGAGATCGCAATCGAGGAATACAACGCGAACAGTATCCCCATTACCGTAAAGAGAAAGTAAAAGGAGAGATGCCGAATGACAACCATCGAGGCAATCGAGTTGCGGACCATCCTGGACAGCCGGGGCAATGCCACGGTCGAAGCCGACATTCACACGTCGGGCGGCTTTGGCAGGTCAGCAGCACCAAGCGGAGCCAGCACCGGGACGCTGGAGGCAAAGGTTATACCTCCAAGAGAGGCGATCGATAACGCCCTCCAGAACGTGATCCCTGCATTCATCGGTATGAATGCGTGTGACCAGGAGGGGTTCGATATGCAGCTCCGTGACATTGACGGGACTGCAAACTTCTCCGCGATCGGTGCCAATGTCGCAGTCGCACTCTCACTTGCAAACGCAAAAGCGGCTGCATCCGCGATAGGTATGCCGCTCTTCCGCTATCTTGGCGGCGCTTTTGTGAATGAGATGCCACTTCCGCTGGGAAATATCATCGGTGGCGGTGCACATGCCGGGAACGCAACCGAGATCCAGGAGTTTTTAGTGGTGCCCCGCGATGCAACAGACGTTGAAGAGGCGGTCTTTGCCAACGCTGCCGTCCACCGGCACGTAAAGGACCTCTTAAAGAAACGCGGTATTGCTGCCGGCAAGGGTGATGAAGGTGCGTGGGCACCGCAGATCGATGATGCCCTCGCATTTGAACTTATTGCCGAGGCGACCGGACTTGTCGCAGATGAGATGAATATCTCAGTTGATATGGGAATCGACGTTGCGGCGAGCCAGATGTGGAACGGGGAAGGATACAAGTACCGTGACCGTGTCCGCTCCACTGAGGATCAGATCGCCTACATTGCAGAGCTCGTCGACAGCTACGACCTTGTCTACGTTGAAGATCCCCTCCATGAAGACGATTTTGACGCATTTGCTGAACTCAACACCCGGATCGGGAACCGGTGCCTCGTGTGCGGGGACGATATCTTTGTAACACAGGTCGACCGCATCCAGCAGGGTATTGAAAAGGGGTCTGCAAACTGCATACTCATCAAGCCTAACCAGGTGGGGACGCTGACTGACACCTTTGAAGCAGTCCGCCTCGCCCATACCAATGGTCTGGATACGGTGATGAGCCACCGGTCCGGTGAGACCACCGATACGACCATCGCACACCTTGCAACCGCGTTCTCCTGTATTTTTTTAAAATGCGGCGTGGTGGGCGGCGAACGCATTGCAAAACTGAATGAACTGATACGCATAGAGGAACAGTTATGACTACTGTAAACGAGATGGAAATCGAATTAAAAGAACCGCTCATCCCTGTCGAGGAGTACCTCGCGGCTGGTGTCCACATCGGCACGCAGCAGAAGAGCGAGGACATGAAGAAGTTTATCTACCGCGTTCGCGGCGATGGACTGTATATCCTGGATATCCGTGAGACCGACTCACGGATCAAGACCGCAGCGAAATTCTTAAACCAGTACGAGGCACCCAATATCCTTGTAGTGACCTCCCGGCAGTACGGGCAGTTCCCGGCAAAGAAGTTTGCCGACACCATTGGTGCAATGTCGGCAACCGGGCGTTTCATCCCGGGACTCCTGACAAACCCCGTCCTGAACAACTATATCGAACCAACCGTCATCGTCGTCACTGATCCGATTGGAGATTCACAGGTGATAAACGAAGCGGTCCAGTGCGGTATTCCGGTTGTTGCACTCTGCGATACCAACAACATGACGAGGTTCGTGGACTTTGTAATCCCGACCAACAACAAGGGCAGAAAAGCACTCTCGGTGATCTACTTCCTGCTCACCCGCGAGATGCTGCGACTCCGTGGGATCTCGACAGCACTTACACAAGAGGACTTCGAAACCGATATCTGATGCAGTCACCCCCATTTTTCGGGCGATCGATCGTTAGATATAACAGAACGACCAGAGGGTTGATCCGATGATAATGCGTACATGCGCTGTGGCAGGCATGTTTTATCCACGGGATCCGTCCCATCTCGAACAGCTATTAGAGAAATTCTTCTCCGGAGCCGGTTCGGCCGGGGACACCCGGGGAATTGTATCCCCCCATGCAGGGTATATCTACTCCGGGCAGGTCGCGGCTTATGCATTTGCGACGATCCCCGCCGATTTTTCCGGCACCTTTGTGGTGATTGGACCTTCCCACCGGGGGTACATCACCTGTGGTTCCACGATACCGTGGGAGACCCCCCTTGGCGTCGTTGACACGGATACGGAACTGGTAAAAGCACTCGATATCGAGATCGATGAGTTCTCCCACAAGGATGAACACTCGCTTGAAGTACAGGTGCCGTTTATCAAGTACCGGTTCCCGCGGGCACGGATAGCTCCTGTGATGATGGGTGCCCAGGATCTTTCGGGCGTTGCTGTCCTTGCAGAAAAGATCGTCGATGCAGTCAGACGTACTAAAAGGGATGTTCGGATTGTTGCTTCCAGCGACTTCTCGCACTATGTGCCGGAAGCAAAAGCAAAAACCGATGACCTCTACGCGATCGAAGCGTTAAACACGCTCGATGTCGGGGAATTCTACCGGAGGATTGAAGAGAGGGATGTCTCTGCCTGCGGGTACGGTCCGATTGCGGTCATGGTAACTGCCTGTGGTATGCTCGGGGCAACAACTGCAAAACTGCTACGGTATGCAACAAGCGGGGATGTGACCGGCGACCGACGCGAGGTCGTGGGGTACGCAGCCATTGCGGTGATGTAGGTTGGCAACGTGGAGTGCGCCGGGCAAGGTCTTTTTGTTCGGTGAGCATGCGGTGGTATATGGCAAACCAGGTATCGCGATGGCGATAAACCCCCGCGTATTTGTGACGGTAAGAGATACAAAGCGCCCGCAGCGGGCAAAATCTCCCTATATAGACGGGTGCTTTGAAGCCATGGGCGTGACAGGAAGCGTCTATATCAATTCACAGATCCCCAGTTCCTCGGGACTCGGTTCATCTGCTGCCGTGACAGTCGCAACGCTCTCTGCCATCAACGATGAGTTTGCGAAAAGAAAGACACGGGAAGAGATCGCCAACATGGCATTTGAGATCGAAAAGAAGGTGCAGAAAGGACGGGCGAGCCCCACGGACACGACGGTTTCCGTATACGGGGGGATCGTCCTTATCACCGGCAACTCGCGGAGACGGCTCCCGCCGCAGAGTATGAATCTCGTCGTTGGAGACTCCCTTATTTCCCACAGCACGACAAAGATGGTGGAGCAGGTAAGCGAGCTGAAAAGAATGCATCCCGGGATTGTTGATCCCATACTCGCTGCGATCGAGGGCGTGAGTCTCGCGGCAATCCACTACCTTGACGACCACAAAGAACTCGGGCAGTACATGAACATGAACCACGCGCTCCTAGAAGCCCTCGGAGTCGGGCACCCGCAGCTCTCCCGTCTTGTGCTTGCCGCGAGATCGGCAGGGGCGTTCGGGGCAAAAATCACAGGAGCTGGCGGTGGGGGCTGCATGGTCGCACTCTGCCCCAGGCAGCTCAAAAACCGTATTGCCGGGGCAATTGAAGCATGTGAAGCCCGGGCTATCGTGACCAGTATCGATACCGAGGGCGCAAAAAAGGAGAGAAATGTCTGATCGCATCCTTTTAAAACTCGGCGGGAGCGTTATCACTGACAAGCATGCAGACTGCGTCATCAACCGCGACCGGCTGGCGCTGGTTGCAACGGCAATTGCCGGTGCCCGCACCGGGGGCATTCTCATTGTACACGGAGCCGGCTCGTGCGGGCATCCTGAGGCAAAACGCTTCCGGCTCGACCAGGGTGCCACTGCCGGGCAGACCGAAGGAATATTTGTCACCCACCGGGCAGTCAGCCGGTTGAACGATGCGGTCGTTTGTGCGCTGCGGGAATGCGGCATACCGGCGGTGGGGGTTCACCCGCTCCATACGGCAGTAGCAGACAAGGGCAGGCTCATCTCTTTTGAGGTCCGCCACTTAAAAAAGATGCTCGACCTGGAAATGGTTCCTGTGATCCACGGTGACGTGGTGATGGACCTCTCACAAGGAGCCTGTATCGTATCGGGCGACCAGCTCGTGCGGTACCTCGCAGTTGCACTGGAGTGCGACCGCGTGGGACTCGCCACCGACGTACCGGGAGTGCTGGATGGGAAGCGCGTTGTTTCCGAGATCACAAAAAGAACTGCGCCTGCTCTCCAGATCGGCAACTCTTTACATACCGATGTCACCGGTGGAATGAGAGGGAAAATTGATGAACTGCTCGAACTCGCGCACGCGGGTATCGAATCAGACATATTTGCGGTCTCGCGGCTCGGTGCCTTCCTTGCAGGAACCGACCATGGCGGGACGAAAGTGAGAAAAGAGTGAAGCAGATGGGAGACAAAAAACGGTTCACATCGTCGCGCAAGCTTGACCACCTGCGCATCTGCGCAGAAAAAGAGGTCGAGTACGGCGACGCCGGGTTCGGGGATATCAGGTTTATCCATAATGCACTGCCGGAATGTGATATGGGGACAATCAACCTGTCCACCCGGTTTTTAGACCACCACGTTGCCTCCCCGCTCTTCATATCCGCGATGACCGGCGGTCATCCTGACACAAAAGTGGTGAATGCCCGTCTCGCCCGCATGGCTGAACGCTTTGGCATCGGCATGGGGGTCGGCTCCCAGCGGGCTGCCTTGGAAAACCCGCAGCTGGCTGATACCTTCTCGGTCGTCCGCGACGAGGCGCCGCATGCGTTTTTAGTCGCAAACCTCGGTGCAGTCCAGCTCCGTGACCACGGGAACGAGTGGGCGGAGCGGGCGGTTGAGCAGATCGGGGCGAACGCGATCGCGATACACCTTAACTTCCTGCAGGAAGCGATCCAGCCGGAAGGCGATCACAACGCAACCGGCTGCCTTGCTGCGATCGAGTTGCTCTGCGCAGAGTCGAAGGTGCCGGTCATCGTAAAGGAGACCGGCTGCGGCATTTCTGCGACGACTGCACGGCAGTGCTGGGGTATCGGTGTCCGGGCTATCGACATTGGCGGCTGGGGAGGGACGTCATGGGCGGCAGTCGAAAGTTTCCGTGCCGATGAGAGCAGGAATCCAAAAGATAAACGCTTAAAATCGCTTGGCGAGGCACTAGCCGATTGGGGAATTCCAACAGTGGCGAGCCTTGCCGAAGTGCTCGCAACCGGCAGCCCCGTGATCGCATCGGGGGGGATACGGAACGGCATGGATATCGCAAAGTGTCTTGCCATCGGTGCAGACCTCTGCGGGATGGCGCTCCCGCTCTTACGACCGGCTCTTGAGAGCGATGAAGCGCTGGCACTACAGATCGAAGCAATCCACCGTGAGCTGGCAGTGGCGATGTTCCTTTCCGGATCGGGACGAGTTGCTGACCTGAAGAAGGCACGGTTGTACATCACGGGACGCACCCGCCAACAGATCGGGAAGGACAATCCCGTGCGGATCAGCCGGTAACACGATATATTGAGAAATTTTTCAAAAACTCTGATGAATCATGCCGGTTCAGGCAAGCCAAATTGAAAGTCGGCTTGCCGACTTTCATGCTAATCATATACCAACAGAACAGACAGGAGATAGATTATGGATATAGAAATTATTGCCGTGGGCGGATATGATGAGGTCGGGCGAAATATGACCGCTGTCCGCTGCGGAAAAGAGATTGTCATCTTTGACATGGGACTGCGCCTCGACCAGGTGATGATCCACGAGGACGCAGAGCTGGAGAATATGCACTCCCTTGATTTGATCAAGATCAAGGCGATACCTGACGATACCCTGATGAACGCGGTTGAAGGGACCGTAAAAGCGATCGTATGCTCGCACGGGCACCTCGACCATATCGGGGCAGTCCCGAAACTGGCGCACCGGTATAACGCGCCGATCATTGCCGCACCGTACGCGATAGAACTGATCCGGCAGCAGATCTCCGGCGAACAGAAGTTCGGCGTAAACAACAAGCTCTTTCCCTTAAAGTCGGGGCAGCGCTACACGATCTCGCCGAACCTCGTCCTCGAGTTCGTCCGCATGCAGCACTCCATCATCGATACGGTGACACCGGTGCTCCACACCCCGCACGGTGCGATCGTCTATGCGTGCGACTTCAAACTCGACCGGACGCCGGTGATTGGGGAACCACCGGACTTCGCTCGGCTCAGGCAGATCGGAAAGGAGGGGGTGCTCGCCCTCATTGTCGAGAGTACTTATATCGAACGCCCGGGCCGGTGCCCAAGCGAGCGTATCGCACGTGACCTGGTGCGGGATACCATCACGAGTTACGAGGATGACAAGAGCGCGATTGTCGTTTCCACGTTCGCATCGCATATCGCACGCGTGAAGACACTCGCGGAATGTGCCCACGAGATCGGGAGAAAACCTGTGCTTCTCGGGCGCTCCATGGAGAAATATTCCGTGACTGCCGAACAGATGAAACTCGTCTCGTTCCCTTCGGATACCAGTGTCTTTGGCAACCGGCGGACCGTTGACCGGACCATGCGCCGGATGATGAAGGAAGGCAAGGAGAAGTTTTTACCTATCATCACGGGTCACCAGGGAGAGCCCGGATCCATTCTCACCCGTATTGCTCTTGGTGACACCCCATACCAGCTCACAAAGGGCGACAAGGTAATATTCTCCGCAAACGTGATCCCGAACCCGATGAACTTCGGTCAGCGCTACATGGTCGAGGCGCACTTAAAGATGGCAGGCGCCCGCATCTTCGAGGATATGCACGTCAGCGGGCATGCGTACCGCGAGGACCATTACGAGTTCCTCAACCTCTTAAACCCGCAGCACATCATCCCGGCTCACGGGCACGTGAAGATGATCGCCGCCTACTCGGAGTTTGCCGGAGATCTCGGCTACACGCTCCACTCCACCGTTCACATCATGAGAAACGGGCAGAGGCTCAAACTGAATTAAACGGGGAATTTGATGTCTGAACTTTCATCGTACCTGGAATCGGTCGCAAAAGTAATCGATATAATGATCGACCGGTATTTTGTCAGCAAGATTGGTGAACTGAACACCGCTTCCGCCCACCTTCTCGCAGCGGGGGGTAAACGACTCCGCCCTGCAGTTGTCATGCTTGCGGCAGATGCGGTGAAGCCCGGAAGCTCCGATGAGATCCTTCAGGCAGCACTTGCGCTCGAAATCACGCACACCTTCACGCTCATCCACGATGATATCATGGATGATGACCAGATGCGCCGGGGCGTCCAGACGGTGCACACGAAGTGGGATATACCAACCGGTATCCTTGCCGGGGACGTCCTGTATGCCCGCGCCTTCGAGTTCATCTGCATGGCGAAGGCAAAAGACGAGGGAAAAATCCGTGCAGTGTCGATGCTTGCCCGTGCCTGTGCAGATATCTGCGAGGGGCAGCATATGGACATGGCATTTGCGCACCGGAATGATGTCAACCAGTATGAATATCTTGAGATGGTAAAGAAAAAGACCGGTGTCCTTTATGCTGCAGCAGCCGGGATCGGCGGCATCCTTGCCGGGGGCAATGCACAGCAGGTCAAAACGCTCTACAACTTCGGGCTCAATTGCGGCATCGCGTTCCAGATCCAGGATGACTTAATCGATCTTTTAACTCCTGCAGAGATGAGCGGAAAAGATCGTGCCTCTGATCTCCGCGAAGGAAAACAGACCCTCATTATGATCAAGGCACGGGAAAAAGGACTCGACCTGTTGAAATACCGGCGTGATCTGACTGAAGTGGACATCGATACGGCAATCCGTGAGCTCACGGATTCCGGCGTTATTGACGAAGTCAAAAAGATTGCTGCCGACCTTGTGAACGACAGCAACAAACACCTCACCATTCTCCCGCCATCAAAAGAGCGGGCGCTTTTAATGGAGATCGGCGAATTCTTTGTGACCCGGAGCTTTTAGGATGGCAGGGGATGACCCGAAGAGCGCCCTCTTTTTGTGTGCGCTCCAGAACGCGGTAAAGCACGGCGGTGTGCCGCAGACCGGCGCTGTCATTGGCATGGTCATGGGTGCCCACCCGGAACTGCGTTCCCGGGCAAAGGAGATATCAGCCTTTGCAAAAGAGGCAATTGCCGATGTTGCGGCACTCTCGGCAGATGAGCGCATCGCAAAGCTGCAGGTGCTTGCCCCGGAGCTGTACGCAGCGCTCTTTGACAGACACGAACACAAGAAAGGCATGCCCGATCTTGAACTGGCAAAAAATGGTGTCGTCATGCGGTTTGCACCCAACCCCTCGGGACCGCTCCACATCGGGCATGCCCGTGCAGCAGCGTTAAACGATGCCTACGTGAAGCAATACGGGGGCAGGTACATCCTGCGGATCGAGGACACCGACCCGAAACGTGTCGATCCCGACGCGTACGAGATGGTGAAGGAGGATATTGCGTGGCTCGGGCTCGGGATCACTGATACCGTCACCCAGAGTGACCGGCTCCCGCTCTACTATGCCCTCTGCAGTGAGCTGATCGGGCGCGGCGGGGCGTATGTCTGTACCTGCGAGAACGAGCACTTCAAGGAGTTAAAGCAGGCAAAGGTTGCCTGCCCGTGCCGCGACCAGACGGTCGAGACCGGACTCGCACTCTGGAAGAAGATGCTTGCCCATGGTTTTTCTGAAGGCAAAGCAACAGTGCGGGTGAAGACGGATCTCTTCAACCCGGATCCGGCGATGCGGGATTTTCCCATCTTCCGCATCCTCGATGCACCGGAGCACCCGAAGAAGGCGGATGCCTTTATCTACCCGCTCATGAACTTCTCGGTTGTCGCCGATGACCACCTGCTCGGCGTGACGCACGTGATCCGTGGCAAGGACCACATCGCGAATACACGCCGCCAGCGCTATATCTACGACCACTTCGGCTGGGAGGTGCCGGTGTACCGGCACTACGGCAGGATGGGGATCGAAGGTGTGGTGCTCTCGACATCCCAGACGCGCCGCGGTATCGATGACGGTGTGTATAGTGGGTGGGACGATATCCATCTCGGTACACTCCTTGCGCTCGCTCGCCGGGGGATCAGCCCGGAAGCGGTGAAGAACGCGATGCTTGCGATTGGTATCGGCGATACCGACATCTCGTTCTCGTGGGACAACCTCTTCGCGGAGAACAAAAAGATTGTCGATCCGGTAGCAAACCGGTACTTCTTTGTACCGGATCCGGTCACCGCGACGATCTCCGGCGCCCCACACCACACTGCGCACGCGATGCTCCATCCCGGCGATGCCGCCCGTGGTGTGCGGACGCTTGCCTTTGAAGGTTCCGTTCTGCTGCCTGCCGCTGAACTTAAACCGGATGTGACGATGGTGCGGTTGAAAGACCTCTTCAACGTGAATCTTTCATGGGACGGAACTACCCCCTCGTTTTCGTATGCCGGCGATGCTCTTACCGATGCCCGTGCAGCAAAAGCCCACATCATCCAGTGGCTTCCGGTGCAGGGGGCAGTGCCCTGCACGCTCCTCACACCGGAAGGAGAGATGACCGGTGCCTGCGAACCTGCGGTTCGATCTGAGCTGGGCAGGGTGGTGCAATTCGAGCGTGTCGGGTTTGTCAGGATCGATGCGGTTTCTGATGAAGGGGTACGGGCGTACTTCACGCATAAGTGAGGACTTGACAACCGGTTCATTTTTTTGTTGATGTCCCTTCTGTCCACGTTCCGGGAAGACATGTGTTTGCTTTTGAACACATAACCGCTCATCAAACCGGAAGACCACAAAAAATGTGGGGAGTTGTTACGGGAGGAACGCAGGTGGTGGATCGGAATCCTCCCCTGGGTTTCGCGTGACTGCCAGATTTAAATAAGTCCTCCTCTTTACGATACATCATGAGTGAACTGTCGCGCATGAAACGGGGAGTATCCATTATCCTCGTCCTCGCTTTTCTTATCATAACAGCCGGATGCACCGGAACTGCACCCGCGCCCGGATCCCCCACCCCGGCGTCGCCCATACCAACCGGGACGACTGTTGCTGCTGGTGCTACCCCGGCATTGCCGGCTCTCCATCCCCCTTCAACCTCGCTGGAGATCAAGGAGTACGTTGATACAGCCGCCACATGGGCAAAACAAAATGGCAGAACTACGGCGATCGCGATGTTTAATAACGCCTCCGGCATATTCGTCACCGGGGATGTCTACGTTTACGCGCTCGACTATTCGGGCATCGCGCTTGCCCTGCCCTTCCAGCCCAATATGGTCGGTGCGAACTTCAGTCCCCTGAAGGATGCATCCGGTAAACTATATACCGATGTCGAGATACAGCTCACGAAGGCAAATGGCGGGTATATCCTGTACCATTACCCGTATCCTGCCGTAAACCAGACGAGCAAACTCAAAATCAGCTACGTGCGCCCGGTTGACGATACCTACTGGATTGGAGCCGGACTCTACACGAGCGAAGACCGCCTCGTAGACCAGCAGCTTCGCCAGTTTGTCGCGAACGCGAAATCCTATGCGCACGCCAACGGCAAAGAGAAAGCGCTTGCCGCGTTCAACAACACGAGCGGGCAGTTCATCGATGGCGAACTCTACATCTTCGCCTACGATTACAATGGCACGGTACTATCCTGGCCGAATCGCCCGGACCAGATCGGGGTGAACCGGTTCAACGCGACCGACCCGGTGGGCGCTTACCATGTGCAGGAGATGATCACGACAGCGAAAAACGGAGGGGGAATGGTTGACTACTACTCGACAAATCCGCTCACAAACGCCACCGATCTCAAGATCAGTTATGTGACGGATGTTGACGGCACATGGCTGCTCGGTACCGGTCGATATATTGTGCCGGGTTCCCTCGTCCTGCGTGCGTGAGACACATCACCATCTCCTCACCCACTCCCCCATCCCTCTACCCCTTTCACAATCTTCTTTTAGGAAATCCACCGAATTAATACCACCCATCGCAGGGTGACGAGCCACAATGGATAAAGCCGGGGAACTATTAGAAAAATACTGGAACTATACCTCGTTCTTACCCCTCCAGGAAGAGATTATCACCTCGGTACTCCAGAACAAGGACACCCTTGCTATCATGGCAACCGGTGGGGGAAAATCGCTCTGCTACCAGCTGCCCGCTCTCTGGCTTGGTGGGCTGACCCTCGTCATATCCCCCTTAATCTCGCTCATGAAAGACCAAGTCGATGACCTCAACGCACGCGGAATCCCTGCCGCTGCCTACAACAGTGCGCTGGAATACCGTGACCGGGGACAGATCGATACAGACATAAAGAACGGAAACCTCCGCCTGCTTTTTATTTCTCCCGAAAAATGTATGCAGGCAAACTTCCTCACATTCTTAAAAGAGGCACCCGTCCGGCTCATCGCCATCGACGAAGCGCACTGCATCTCCGAATGGGGGCACAACTTCAGACCCGAATATCGCCAGCTGGCAGCACTAAAAAAATATTTCCCGACAATCCCTCTTATCGCCCTGACCGCCACAGCCATTCCTGAAGTCAGAAAGGACATCTGCCAGCAGCTCGGATTTTTGTCTGAAAACGAATATGTCGGCAGTTTCAACCGCACAAACCTCCAGTACCGGGTGATCCCGAAGAGGGCGGATCAGCTTGGCATACTTCTTGATTTTCTCGGGAAGCACAGGCAGGAATCCGGGATCATCTACTGCTTTTCACGGGGAGAGACAGAAGAACTATCCAAAGAACTCCGGAGGCGCGGGTTCAGATCATACACCTACCACGCCGGGCTCCCGACACAGGTCCGTGACGAAGTCCAGGACGCATTCATCCATGACATCGTAAAGATCGTATGCGCCACCGTTGCCTTCGGCATGGGCATCGACAAGCCGGATGTCCGGTTCGTCATCCACTACGACCTGCCCAAATCGATCGAATCCTATTACCAGGAGACCGGGCGAGCCGGGCGTGACGGAAAACCGAGCGAGTGCCTCCTCTTCTACAGCCGGGGGGATTTCGGTAAAACCCGCTCCATGCTTGAAAACGACGGTGGCGGAGAGCGGCATACACGCATGGCAGTCCGCAAGCTGCAGGCAATGGCGGAATTTTGCGAAACCACCAGCTGCCGACGGAGATACCTGCTCGCGTACTTCGGGGAGGAGTACCCGGATACCAACTGTGCGCTCTGCGACAACTGTGTCAGTCCAAAGAAGCAGGGAGAGTATACAACCGAAGCCATACGGATTTTCTCCTGCGTGGAACAGTTGCCAACTCAGTTTGGCATGGGCCTTGTCGCCGATGTCCTGACCGGGGGGAAGAACGCGAAGATCAAGGAACATCACCTTGACGAGCTCCCGTGCTATCAGTCAGGGAATAAGCACACAAAGCCGCATTACGTGACCTGGATCAAGGATCTGGTCCGGCAGGGGTACCTGGCGAGGACGGGCGACGAATACCCGGTCATCAGCCTGACAGCAAAGTGTGCTGCGGTGCTGGCAGGCAAAACGCCGGTGATGCTGCCCGTTCCCGAAGTGAGCGCTCCACGGGCGAGCGTGCCGAAGGCAGTGACCCGGAAGAAAGCGGTACGGAAGGCAGAAGGAACGAAGGTTTCCCTAACGCCTCCTGCAATCAAAGTCCCGGATGCTGATGACCCTGATCTATACGGGCGATTGAAGGCACTCTGCACGCAGATTGCAGAGCAGGAGGGCATGCCGCAGTATTACATCTTTCCGGATAAGAGCCTCCGGGAGATGGCACGCAGTCGTCCGTGCGACGAAGAGAGTTTCCTGGCGATTGCCGGGGTGGGTGCATGTAAATTGAGAAAGTACGGACCGGCATTTATCGCGGAGATCCGGGGCGACGAGTGAGACGGGGGTGCATGGGGTGATGCCCATGTTGCCCAACGATCTCCATTAACACCTGCCCTTATCGCGCATTGTTCCCCGTAGAAAAGCCGCTTCCGCGCTTCTCCTTTGCCACGTGATATTCCAGCAGCCGTCGGACCTCATCCACCGCCTTCTGCTTGTCCCGGATGCCGGTGAAGAGGATGCGCACATTATCGATATCATCCTTGAGATACGCTGCTTCGTTGTATAGGATCAGCATGATCTGGTTGTCCGGTCCGAAGAGGTGCTCCTCGCTCTCCCCTTTCATGTACCGTTCCCGTTGCACTTTTGTCGGTGCCGCATACTTGTTCTCGTACCGGAAGACTCCCATCGATTCTCACCTGCTCACTGATCTTTCGCGCTCATGAGGGTAAATACACTGACATGCAGCAGGGTATAAAACAATAATGCAACGCCAACCCCGTAACAATCCCGGGAACAACCCCGGACGGGGCTCCCGACTTTTGGTGCAGCCATTTCCCGGGGACAGTCGCAGACGGGTTTGTCTTCCGCTGTAGTGAGAGCCGGGTGTCGTCATCGCATTAAATACAAAGAGTACCCAAAATTAGCGTACTGTACCGGATCACGGTCAGACCCACATTGAAGGGATCCGGACTTCGAAAAATGCGATTGCCCGAAGATCACAAGGGATTATAAAACAGACAAGGACTGGAAATCATGAAACCGATGGTGTATTTGATATGTATTCTCGCATTGATCGCCATAACCGTAATTCCGGTATCTGCCGCTGGTGACCCAACGGTAACAGTCACGGATTACCGCGTCAACCCCTCGGTGCTCATGCCCGGCAGTTTTGGGACGATCGCAATAACGATAAAGAACACCGCCTCCAGTGCGACATTGGAGGAAAACGTGGGGTCGGGTTCTACCACATCAGGGACAACAAAGGTTACAGATATCAACGTCAACATTGAGAACATCAAGCTCGAGGGCAACGGCATTACTGTCCTCTCCAAAGATTTCCAGCGCGTAGGCGAAATCGGACCGGGACAGTCCATCCAGATTACCTTCTCAATACAGGCTCCATCACTGAGTGGGATGTATTATCCCGAGGTCTGGATCGATACCACGGGAGGAAGAAGTACCCGGTACCCGATCCCGGTGAACGTCAATACAGCAGTCGGGATCCAGAGGCAGGCGATCCTGATCATGGACTCGTCGATTAGCGGTACGGCAAACCCCGGTGAAGAGATACCGGTGACACTCACAATCCGGAATGCAGGGCAGACCCTTGCCGATGACGTGACCGTAAAAATTGGGAATATGAGCACTGTGGTAGCGCCAAAAAACTCCGATCTCTACCACTTGGGAATTATCAGCCCGGGGGGGCAGCAGACGGCACAACTGGTATTGCTCTCCGATAAAAAGGCAAGCTCCGGTCTTGTACGGATACCCGTGACAATAAGTTACCATGCGATTGATGGCATCCTCCGCACTCAATCAACCGGGATCGATCTGGTAATGAAAGGCAAAGCAGAACTGGGTTTTGTATCCTTGGACACTAATCCCCCACGCCTTACTGAAAACAATCCTTTTGATCTCACGATCCGTATCGAGAATACCGGGACAGGCGAGGCAAAACAGGTCTCAGCAAAAATCGACCTTCCGGCAGAAGGAACGAAAGAAGCATTCATCGGCAAGATCAAGCCCGGGAACGATGCCCCTGCAATCTTCCTTCTCGAAGGCACAACAGCAGGCAATCACCCCTATAATCTTACGATCGCCTATACCGATGATATGGGTGCTCACACGATGAGCCGGCAGATGAATATACGGGTACCTGTCGCAGACTTATCAGGAACGATCATTTTAGGTCTCATCATCCTTGTCATACTCGGGGTTGTCGGTTACCGGTACTGGTACCTGCCCAAAATCAAAGGCGATGGAAAGTTCCCATGGGACAAAAAGAACTGAAGGTTGCGTTCCTGCTTGCCCTGCGGTCACTCCAGCGGGGAGGCAGGTCCAGCGTGATCATGACCGTCCTGATCGTAGCGATGTGCTTCACCAACATGATCTTTTTGCCATCCCTGCTCAACGGGATCGGTCAGAGCATAACGAAGCAGCTCGTGGACTACGAGGTCTCCGATGTACTCGTGGACCCAAAGATCGGGACCCAGTATGTCGATGACCTTGATGCCACACTCGGTCTCATCAACGGCTTGCCCGGTGTGAAGCGGGCTTCCCCCCATTACACCAAGGCGGCGACTCTCAAGTACCGCCAGCGCACGCTGGGCGTCACGTTGCGGGCTATCTCACCCAAGGACGAGATGCTTGTCTCTCCGCTGTATACCCAGATGACCGCGGGTAGTTACCTCGGGGAAGGCGATACCGGCGAGATCATCATTGCAAAGCCGGTCGCCGGCGACCCCACGATTCGGAGGGAGGACGAGTTCCAGCCCTCTCTGGGCGGTGTGCGGGTCGGCGATTCGATCACTATCGAATTTTCCAACGGATATACAAAGGATTACCGGGTGAAAGGGATCTTTTTGACCGGCTGGTATGAGGCAGACGCAACCGGGTACATCACCTGGAGCGACATGGAGCAGGTAGAAGGCAAAACGCTCGACCAGGCACAGTTTATCACCGTCAAGGCAAAACCCGGGTATTCTGACGAGTTCATAAAAAACGAGCTCCTGCAATATGGGGTCACGCACCGGGTCCAGACCTCCGAGGATGTGCTCGCCAAGAACATGGGAAGGGTGCTCCAGAGCTATGCGATAATCAACGTAGTGTCCATGATTGCGAGTGTCCTCATTACGACAGTTGTACTCTTCATCGTCATCACGATTAAGACCCTCAACAGCCGCAGGCAGATCGGGATCCTCAAGGCAATCGGTGTGGACAAGGGGGTCATTATGCACAACTTCGGGTTCCAGGTGATCATCCTTGCCGCACTGGGGATTGTCCTCGGGATTATCATGGCATTGCTGCTCAACGTGTACATGACATACCACCCCATCGTGACTGCCGACTGGACCACGTCCCTGTACATGACCCCGATGGATCTTGCGACAAACTCCCTGATCCTGTTCCTCGCTTCGGTTGTTGCCGGTTATGTGCCGGCTTGGCAGGTGTCACGCGAGGATATCCAGAGTGCGATGAGGGCATGAAATGTTCGAGATCACAGACCTGCGAAAAATTTACCGCATGGGAGATGTCGAAGTCAGGGCCCTTGACGGGGTGACTCTCGATATCGCGAAAGGTGAATTCCTCGGCATCATGGGAGCGAGCGGGAGCGGCAAGACCACGCTTTTGCACATGCTGGGTCTCCTTGATGAACCCACGTCCGGCAGGATTGTTATTGACGGGACCGATGTCCTGGCCCTGACGGATTACGAGAAGACAATGTTCCGGCTCTACAAGCTGGGGTACGTCTTCCAGGACTATGCCCTTGTTCCGGATCTGTCGGTCATGGAGAATGTCTCCCTCCCCGCAATGCTGAGAAAAGACCGGACCGAAGAACAGTACCGCAAGGACAGTTTTGACATTTTGCAGAAGATCGGGCTCTGCGACCGGCGGGACCACCTCCCGCGGGAACTCTCGGGAGGACAACAGCAGCGCGTCTCGATCGCCCGTGCGATGGTGAACAAGCCGGACATCCTCTTTGCCGATGAGCCGTGCGCCAACCTCGACTCGGAGAACTCAAAGATGGTGCTCGAACTTTTCCGTGAGATCAACGAGGATATGCAGCAGACCATCGTGATGGTCTCTCACGAGGATTGGCACAAGGACTATTTTCACCGGATTATCAGGCTCAGAGATGGGAAAATTGTCAGTGACGGGAATAACGGATCTTAAAAAAAATAACCCGTAGGGATGTCCCCCGGTTTTTATACGATCGAATCCAATGCGATCGATCCCGCGTAGATGAGCATCGTGACATGGAAGAGTGGGAGCACCGCGAGCGCGGCGTCGGGAGTCCTGTTCTTTGCGATCACGTAGTTCGCTCCCACGAGTAACGCGAGCCCCACAACGAAACCGGCGCGGGCGATCCACCCCAGTCGTGCCGCAAAGACGATCGCCATAACCGCGTGGATGGCGGTGAATGAGGCAATCCAGACCGTGGTTCCTGCCAGACCATAAAGTGTCGCCGGCGTGTTCATCCCCCGCGCCTGGTCGTTCCCGACATCGATCAGATCGTTTACGCCGAGATGCGCCAGTGCAAAGGGATAGAAGAACACGAAGTACAGGAGCGCATTTGCGTCCGGGCTGCCGAGGCAGAGGTACCCGGCGACCGGAAACATGGCAAAGTCCGTGCGCCCGATGATCTGGGCAACTGGATAGTTCTGGTGCCGTTTTTTGATCTGGTAAAAGACTTCTACGGCATAACAATAGACCATGATGAGGAACACGTACAGTGAGTTCGGGAATGGGAGTGTTGCGACGAGGAGCGTGGTTATTGCGGCAAGAATAAAAAAGAGTGCCAGTGCCGTTTTCGGCGCAATAAGCCCGAGAGGGATGGGACGTGTCCCGAATGCCCGCCAGTACTTGGTCAGCCTGCCAATCTCGACGTCCTTTTTGTCAAAGTCCCGGTCTACGTAATCGTTTAAGACAAAGCCGGCTTCAAACCCGAAGAATGCGATCAGTGCCACCTTTACCAGGTCAAAAAAGGAAAAACCGCTATAGACGGTAGTCGCAAGCAGGTAACCGGAGCAGAAGAGAATCACCCACGCAAAAAAGAACTGAAGGCGCAGGAGATCGATGTATGCCCGGAGCGTTGCGTTCATACCGGAAAGATGGCCTGCGAACCGTAATACAATCTCTGATCCACAAGCGATGCCATACCCTGATTCCCATTCCGGAAACCCGCGGCTGCGTACTCCCGAAGGGTAACGAACTATTTCCGCTGCCTTGGACGACAACGCCAATCTCCGTTTCAAACCGATCGACAAGTAAAATAAGGATCGCAATGCCCGGGAAAACTCTGCGTCCCGGTTACGAACCGGAGTTGAAATACGGAAATCCTCACAAACGACTTTGGTGATGAGCGGCGTTGTTCCGGTACAGAAAAAGCCCCGGTGTTGCACCCGTGTTCCTGAGCACTGCTCTTTTTTACCCTGCCCTGCCAAAGAATACAGGATGAGTTCGTATGTTATCCGCTCCGAAATTCCGGCTGACCGGGATCATATCTTTGACGTAAACGTTCAGGCGTTCGGGGAGGATGCAGAGGCACGGCTCGTGGATACCCTGAGGGATGGCGGGAATTTCAACCCGGCGCTCTCGATTGTTGCCGTGCACGGCGACCGGATTATCGGGCATATCCTGTTTCCACCGATCACCATCGAATCGGATGGCGCACAGGTTCCCGCGCTCGCCCTCGCAGTGCTGGCAGTGCATCCCCTGTTCCAGTGCCAGGGGATCGGTTCAGCACTTATTGAAGAGGGGCTTGGAGCATGCCGGCGTCTCGGGCACCGCATCATCATCGTCGTCGGTCACCCGAAGTATTATCCCCTGTTCGGGTTTACCCAGGCACGCAGGCAGGGCATTGATGTGACATTTCCGTGCCCGGATGAGTCTCTCATGGCGTTGCCCCTCGTCCCGGGTGCACTTGACGGCGTGGGGGGCATGGTGCGGTATCACCCGGCATTGAGCCTGGTCATGGAGTAGCTCAGCTCCTGTGATAATTAAAATCCGATGACAAAAAGTGATTGTGTATGGATTGGGCACTCGCGGGCTCAATCGGCGGTTCCTGTGATCGTGCAGCTCTCGCAACATTCATAGGAAACCCCGATGAACCGATTATGACACAAACACAGCAATGAAAATTTCAGACGGATTTTCATAAGAAATCGTCATTCGATGATTTTCTCGTATCAGATTGGTGGCGCAGGTCTCAACAGGTGTTTTTTATTGCCGGAGAATGACAATTGAGAGAAGAGGACACACGGGGTGTATGCGGACTATGCAAACGAATCTAGACGAGTTCGGGAGCACCAGTGCGGGTGAACATTCACCCACCCTCCACGAATACCTTGCCGCGTTTACCGGTCCCGCCGGTCAATGTACGCAGGTCGAAGAGACCGTTGCCGGTACTGTGACCATCCCAAAATACACAAACGAGTTCTGGACGGCACGGCAGCGCCAGGCATCCTCGATCCACGAAATCTCGTATCGTGCCTGTTTCAAGCCGCAGCTCCCCCGCTTTTTTATTG
>Ga0247840_10002303_pt1 | contig 34300 bp, 31 predicted proteins | sample LaCruzMarch2015__FD_192404 | JGI IMG/M metagenome (GOLD analysis project Ga0247840, IMG submission 192404) | Freshwater microbial communities from meromictic Lake La Cruz, Castile-La Mancha, Spain - LaCruzMarch2015_17m | ecosystem: Environmental > Aquatic > Freshwater > Lake | place: Spain...
TACCGGGCAGGCGCTTGTCGATGACCTCCGCTCCCAGATGGTCGAGCTTGAGCAGGATGTAATCGCCGTTCTCACCCGCGCCGCGCCCTTCCTTGACCTCGGTGACGATGGAGCGCGACACCACGTCGCGGCTCGCCAGGTCCTTGGCGCGCGGGGCATAGCGCTCCATGAAGCGCTCGCCGTCTTTATTGACCAGGAAACCGCCCTCGCCGCGCACCCCTTCGGTGATCAGCATCCCCTTACCGGCGATGCCGGTCGGATGAAACTGGTAGAACTCCATGTCCATCAGCGGGATGCCGGCGCGCAAGGCCATGGCGCAGCCGTCGCCGGTGTTGATATGGGCGTTGGACGTGGTGCGGAACACCTGGCCGCAGCCGCCGGTGGCGAGCAGGGTCGCCTTGGCCTCGATCAGCAGCGGCTCGCCGGTCTCGATCTCCAGCACCAGCGCACCGGAAATGACCCCGTCCTTGTCGCGCACCAGATCCAGGGCGAAGAACTCGTCGAAGAAATGGGTGCGGGCGCGGATGTTCTGCTGGTAAAGCGTATGCAGAATGGCATGGCCGGTGCGGTCCGCCGCGGCGCAGGTGCGCGCCGCCTGGTCGCCGCCGAAGTCCTGACTCTGGCCGCCGAAGGCCCGCTGGTAGATTTTGCCGTTGTCGAGCCGCGAGAAGGGGACGCCCGCATGTTCCAGCTCATAGACGGTCGGGATCGCTTCCCGGCACATGAACTCGATGGCGTCCTGGTCCCCGAGATAGTCGGACCCCTTGACCGTATCGAACATATGCCAGTGCCAGTTGTCCGGCAGGACATTGGCCAGGGCCGCGTTGACGCCGCCCTGAGCCGCCACGGTGTGCGAGCGGGTGGGAAACACCTTGGAGACCACGGCCACCCGCACGTCGGCGCTGGCGAGTTGCAGCGCCGCGTTGAGGCCGGCCCCGCCGGCGCCGATGATCAGGGCATCGAAGTGTCTGCTTGGGATGGACATGGTCTGATTACCCTGAAATTCCGGCAGTGACGTCGGCAATGACAATCGCCTTGAAGGCCCAGAGTCCGGAGCCGAGGAACATGAATGCGACGAGCGCGAGCAGGACGACCCGCACTCCCACCAACTTCACATAGTCGAGCAGCACGTCGCGGAAGCCGACCCAGGCGTGGGCCAGCAGCAACGGCACAAAAAGCACCAGCGCGACACTCACCAGCGGGAGCGCCACCCAGGCGCGCAATTCCAGATAATCCGCCGGGGGATTGAACAGGAAGTGGACCATGAAATAGGTCATGAGGAGCGCGAGATAGACCGCGGTCACCCGCTGTACCGCCCACGCCATGATACCGGATGCTTGACGGCTCATCGTGCCACCCACCAAATCAGAACGAGGACCAGCGCCGCCAGGGCGGCGGCAATGACGATCAGCGCGGAGCGGCGCGAATCGGCCCGGTCAAGCCCGATATCCAAGTCCAGCAACAGATAGCGGACCCCGGCGAACAGGTGATGGAGCAGACTCCAGGCCATCACGATCAGGCCCAGGCGCACGAACCAGTGATCGAAAAAGGCCGCGGTGGCGGCGAAGCCTTCCGGCCCCGACACCGCCTTATCGAACAGATAGGCGCAGATCGGGATGGACAGGACCATCAGCACTCCGCTGATGCGGTGGAGAATGGAGACATAGCCGGTGGCGGGGAGTTTGATCCGCCATAGTTCCAGGAATACGGGTCTGGTCGATTGCATGCTTGGCCCTGTGTGGTGTGAGGCTGTCGAGTGCCGGCCCGCGACGGCCAGTGGTCCGCGTCTCAAGGCATCCGATCCTGATCCATCCGCCCTGCCCGACGGGCGCGGCACGTTCACGAACGGCCGGGGAGACGGTCAAACTCCGGCACGCGCAATGCGCCGGAAACCGGTCACCCGGCATGCCGCCTGCCTCGAACGGGATGACCCGCGTGCTGTCGGGGACGCGCAAGAACCCTGGGGAACACCTGACCAGGGCACCCGGAGCCGTCCGGGGATGACGGCTGTTGTGCGACGCAGCATTGTATCGACCTGGCACAGACCTTAGCAATTGGATTTGTTACAGCTAAGATACTCAATGTTCACCATTGCGAAACGGGTGAAATCGGGACGGGAGACCCGGTTCTCCGACAAGGGGGTGCCGGCGACCGCGATGCTTCCGCACGGCACGGTCGTCGTCTATCCTCATTGCAGTTCCGGGTACATGACCTGTCGCGCATCGGGATCGGTGCATTGCCCGGGGTCGTACTCGATCTCCGCGCCCTGTTCTGATCTAAACCGCGTCTCTACCGAGACTGGTTAACTCCCCAAGGCCGAACACACCATGAAAATCACGCATTTCGCGCAGGACGCAGTTGCGCGGACGCTCCGATCACGGCGCGTCTAACAACTGCTCGCCCCGCTCGATCCGGGCCGCCCGCAGCAGCCAGCGGTGCAAGGTGTCTCGATCGCGACACGCACGGACGCGGGTCTCGAGCGGCGCGTCAACCGGGATGCCCCGACCCTGTAACAAGGCGAGAATGGCCTCGGCCATGCCTTCCTCGCGTCCCTCTTGGCGCCCTTCCTTGTGGCCTTCCTTGTGGCCTTCCTTGCGCCCTTCCTTATGACCTTCCGTGCGCACCGCCTCCAGGCTGTCATAGCCCTCCCGCTGCAGCAAATTGCGCAGCGTCGCCCGATGTCCCGCGGCGCGGTCGTACAGGGCCTCCACCGGGAGCGGATTGCGCAGGATGCCCGGCGCCGCCAACACTTCGCCCGCCCCGACCAGGCGCGGCGGCTGACCGGCCTCGTGGACCTCCACCCGCCGTGGCCCATGCACCCGCACCACCCACACGTAACGGGTTCCGGCCGCCAGCAACTCGGCGATCTTGACCTTGAGATCCGCCTGGTCCTGACCGCGACCGGCATACTCGATGGCCAGCGGCGGCGCCCCGGGAATCCAACCGTCCGCGTCCGCCCCGGCCGCGGCGGCCACCGCCACATCGGGGGCGCGCAAGGTGCCCGGCGCGGGCGTGAAGCCGGCATCCACACCGGCCCATTCGACCGCCGGATCGCTGTCGATGACGGCGGCCCCGATCAGATTGGGCGCGGCATGCTCGCGCCGCGCCGGGGCACAGTAGAGTGGATGGCCGTTGGACAGCTCATAGCGGTCACCCTCGCGCAACTGGTCGGCGCGAAAGGGGCCAACGGCGGGCTCGCGGCGGATCTTGGACATGGCGCTGGGCTCCGGTGTCATCAGGGCGGCTCGGTAGTGATGATAGCCTGGTGTCGTGCGTGATGGAGAGACGGCCCGCTCCCACTTGGACCGCGTCGTCGGCGCAGTTGCGGCGAATTGCGGGAAAGAACGCTCCATGACCGCGCGGACCGGCGTTGCGCCGACGCCCCGCATCGCGCCCATTACAGGAGTTTCACCAGCGCCGCGATGGCTCCCACCTGCGCAAACATCAGCGGGATCAACCACAGCAACAGGCTGTTGCGGCTCCGTTCGATCGCGGTCTTGATCTCGCCGCGTAGTTGCTCGATGTCCGTCTTGACCTCGCCGCGCAGTTGTTCGATCGCGGTCTTGACCTCGCCGCGCAATTGCTCGATGTCGGTCTTGACCTCGCCGCGCAATTGCTCGATCTGGACCGACAGGTCAGCGCGCACCTGGACGATTTCTTTCTGCAACCGCAGTTCGGTTTCGCTCAAGTCGGCGCGCACCTGGGCGATTTCTTTCTGCAACCGCAGTTCGGTTTCGCTCAAGTCGGCGCGCACCTGGACGATTTCCTTCTGCAGCCGCAACTCGCTCTCGCGCAGATGCCCCTGGGTGACCAGGTCCGGCAAATGCGGATAACGCTCCTCCAGCCGCTCGAAGGCCTCCGCGATCACGCGCGCCCGCGCCCGGTCGTCCGGCGCACTGGCCAGGGCTTCGTACAGTTGTACCACCGAAGTGGCCATGCGCAATGCTCCTATGTCTTGCCCGCATTGGTTGAGCGGCCTTGATCCTGGTTCCGTGCGGCGTCCCAGCCGCACCGTGAAAGTCGCGCAGCGACCCTGTGGGAGCGGCGTCCCGCCGCGATGGGGCCAGGCGCGTAGCCCTACCGTTCGCGGTCACCGCGGCACCCATCGCGGCGGGACGCCGCTCCCACGGGGGACATTCATCTTCCGGGGTGGCTAATCCTTGCCATGGCCGTTAGCCGGACGAGGGCCGCCCGGACGCGAGGTCGACCGGCTGAAGCCGCGACCGCCGGTCTGATGGTCGGAACAACGATCAAGTCCGCCGCCCACTTTCCCTCCACTCAAGATATCAGAGTGTGGGCAGATTTGAGGCAAAAATCCTGGCGCGGCCGCCGAGCAGCCAGAGGCGCCGCGCGCGAGCGGACGAGATCATCAGGTCCAGGATGCCGCGTTTCGCTACGATCGGCGCAGCCTGCACCAAATAGATCCTTTCCCGGAAATGACCTTACCGCACACCCGCCGGCCGCGGCAACAAAAAAGCCAACCCGCCCAGCAGCAAGGTCGTACCGAGCACGAACAGGTGCAGGTTGACCGCTCCGGCAAGCGCGACCCGGGGGTCCACCCCCAAGGGGATCAGGGCCGCGACCGCGGCCAGTTCATAGCTGCCGCTGCCGGCGATGCCGTGGAAGGGCAGGACGCTCGACAGTTCAGCCCCCATGACTCCGGCCATCACCCGCCAGAAATCGACCGGAATGAAATGCGCCAGCACGCTGGCGAAGGCGATGAACTTCAGCGTCCAGGTGACCGCTGTCCACAGATAGACCCGGACGATCCGCCAGGGGTCGCGCGGGGCCGCGGCGGCGACCGTGCGCACCAAACGCCGCGCGCGCCCGCCCCCGGCGAGCCGGGGCGAGGTCCCCGCACGGCTGATCAGGGCGAGCAGCGACAGTGCACCGATCCAGACCAGACCGGCCGCCCACCACAGCCAGCCGGGATCGCGCAGATACAGGATCAGGATGCCGATCAGACCCAGGAAGTGCATGTCCAGGATGCGGATCCACAGGAGCGCGGCACTGGCGTCGAGGACGCCGAAGCCGAAATAGCGGCGCATCAGCCAGGGGAAGGCCAATTCCCCGGTGCGCATCGGCAGCAGATTGTTGGCCGCATTGTGCAGGATGGTGAGACGCAGCAGCGGCAGGAACCGGCCGCTGAACCGCGGACTGAACCAGGCGGAGACGCGCACCGCCCGCACGCCATAGCTCAGTGCCGCGAGCAGGACGAGCCAGGCGATCAGCGGCGGTGAGAAGTCGCGCCAGGGGGCGAGCAGCGGGCCCCAGCCGACGGTGTAATGCACCGCGGCGATCAGGGCGACGAGCAGTCCGGCACCGATGGCCCAATCGCGCGGCCGGCCGAGCCGCAGGGTCGCCGCGTCGCGATCGGGAGGCTGCCGCGACTCGCCTGGGGGCGGCATGGCGTCCAGGCTCAGCGGCGCCGTTGTTTCGGCGGATAAATCGGCGGCTCGCCCGGCGGGCGGGTCTTGAAGCGGCGGTGCACCCAAAAATATTGCTCCGGCATGGTGTGAAGCCGCGCCTCGATCACCTGGTTCATCCGGGCGGCATCGGCCTGCGGGTCGCCGCTCGGGAAAGGCGTGAGGGGCGGATCGAAGATCAGTTCCAGACCCTGGCCCCAGGGCAGATAGCGCGCGAAGGTCGGGATCACCAAGGCGCCGCTCATGGCGGCAAAGCGTCCGAGCATCGGGATCGTCGAAGCCGCCACCCCGCAAAAGGGTACAAACAGACCACGACGCCCGGCATCCTGATCCGGCAGATAAAAGAAAGGAATCCCCTGTTTGATGACGCGCAGCAGACCGCGCAGGTCGTCACTGCGCTCGATCGAGACACTGCCGTACTGGCGCCGCGCCCGTTTCACCTGCCAATCCACCACCGGATCGCGGATCTTCTGATACATGTAGACCCCGGAATGGACCAGGCCGGTAAAGGCCGCCCCGCCCAGCTCCAGGCCCACGAAGTGCGGGACCAGCACGATCACCGGTCGCCCGGCGGCGATACATTCGTCGATGCGCTCCCTGTTGCGCACACGCACCAGTCGCCCCAGGCGCGCCCGCGAGATGCCCCACCCGACCCCCTGACTCAGGGCCGCGACCCCGAGCCAGCCGAAATGGGCGCGCAGCACGCGCTCGCGCTCCTCGGGCGCGGCAGCGGCAAGGCAGATCGCCAGATTGCGCCGCGCCACGGCGCGCCGTTCCCGCGCCATCAGATAAGCGACCCGTCCAAACCCCTGACCCAAGGCCCAAAGAAGCGGGAACGGCAGCCGCCCCAGTGCATAGACGAGACCGACCACCAGCCAGCTCGGCCAGTGGCGGGGGTGCCGGAGTCCGAAGCCATCACCCATCGCGTGCGTACCTGACATCTGAACAGCGTGGTTGCTTTGTTACTCGAACACGGCCTCGGCGATCCGCGCCACATAGGGCAGGCCGGCAAGGGCGTGGAGTATCGCCCGAAATCCGTCCTGATGGGTATTGCCGAGGACCAGAACCTGATCGGGCGTGCAGCCGATGCGCCCGCGGCTGCCCGGATGGAAGCGGGCGCTGGGGTCGATGGCCGCCACCTGGGCATGGAACGCGGGGCCATCCGGGATGCAGAATTCATAGTCCAGGGCGCGCAGGCCGTCGGGCGGACCCTGGAGCCCGGACGCGTTCAGCCGGTTCAGGTCGAAGCCGATCGGCGCCGCGGCGCCGTCCCCCGCCGTCGCGCCGACCGGGCCACCGAGCAGCGCGCTCAGCACCAAGCCAACACACATTCCACGTCGACGTGACAAGCCATCCTGTCGGGCTTGGGAGCGGTTCAGGAATAAGCGATACACGTCCATCAGGAAGCACCTTTGGTATCTCGGTCGTTGCCGTTGCCGTTGCCGTTGCCGTTGTCGAAACGATGATACCCACGAGGACCTTGATCGTCGCTCCAGCCGCAAGAAAACCGGAGGGCGAGGCTTTAACCGGTCGACCTCGCGTCTGGGCGGCACTCGTCCGGCTAACGGCCATGGAAGGAACATCAAGCCACCCCGGAAGATGAAAGTCCCCCATGGGAGCGGCGTCCCGCCGCGATGCAGTGCCGCGGTGGCCTCGAACGCTGCGGTTGCGCGCCCGGCCCCATCGCGGCGGGACGCCGCTCCCACGGGGTCGCTGCGCGATTTTCACGGTAAGCCTCGACCGCCAGTGCGACACGCCGATCGACAGCGGGCTGGCTCATGCCCAAATTGAATCGGCTTTTCCGACTACGATTACGATTACGATTACGATTACGACAACGACAACGACAACGACAACGACAACGACTATCGCTCGAACTTGTAGAAAATATCCCCGCCCGGATTCTCCCCGGTCTCGGTCTGAAGTTCGATATTGCGGCTCCAGTCATACCGCAGCTTCACCGCGTCCTTGCGGTCGCCGATGGCGCTCTCGTATTCCACGAACAGCTTGGGCGCCACGTAGGCTCCGACCGCCACCGACTGGTCCTGCGGAGCCGCATCGCTGCGGGGCGCGATCCCGGTCAGGAGGTACTTGGTGATCTCCGCCGGGCTCAGGTTCGGATCACTGTCCGAGAAGAAGGCAAGCTTCGGCTTGCGGATGTTCCCGAGGACCCGCACGCCGGCGCTGGCGTTGCCGCTCTCGCGCTGGGCCTGCAGCAGCAGACCCGGGTTGCCGATGGGGGTCATGGCATAGACCAACCGCCCCTGCTCGATGGTCAGGGGGGCGCCGATTTCGGCGCCCAGACCGAAACCGGCGGAGAAACGGTAGATCCCATCGACGATGGCCAGTTGACCATCCCCCAGCATCTCCTTGCCCGGGGCCTGCACCACACGCAAATCGCCGGTCAGTCGACCACGCACCCCGAAGGCGTCGAGCGTCACGTTGTCGCCGAGCTTCAGACGCAGATCGATGTCGATCGGAAACGGTGGCTTTTCCGCTCCGGCCTGATCGATCAACACCACATCCGGTGACGCCGAGACCGTGCCCGCCGGGATGGCGCGCGGCCGGATACGCGCCTCCGGGACACTGATCTCGCCCGAGACGCGGGCGCCCGGCGGTGTCAGATCAATCTGGATACGCGGCGAAACCAGGGCGAAATACGCTTTGGTGTCGGCCACCTTGAGTCGCTCACCCGCGATCAGGAAGCGGCCGGCCAGACCCGTGGGACCCAGCCGCGCATCACCGCTCAGTTCCAGCCGTCCACCGCCGATCTGCCCCTGACCCTGGAGATCGATGCGATCCATGGCCGAAGCCAGCAGATTGATGTTGAGATCGGCGATCTTGAGCCCGATCAGCGGCACCTCGGCACCGAACTTGCGCAGTGCCGCGTCCCCGTTGACCCCGGGTTTGCCGAGGGTCCCGCTCAACGACAGATCGGCGGCGATGCTCCCGGTCACCCCGGTCAGGTCCGGCACCAACTGGGCCAGGCGCGCCAACCCGTCGATTTTCGCCTTGAGGCCGCCGCGCAGGGGCTGATCCGGACGCGCCGGATGGTCCAGCCGCCAGCCCGGCAACTCCGCCGACGCGCTGACCTCACCCAACCCCTTGAGCGGAAGAGCGAGACGCCCCCCCAGGCCCTTGGTTCCCGCGTCCAGTGTCAGGCGGGTCCTGGAGAAATCCAGCACCTCCGATCGGCCTCCGCCCATGATCAGGCGGATACGCCCATCGGGAACCGCAGCGACCAGATTGCCGGTCAGTAACGGACCCGAGGCTTGGAAACGGCCCTTGATCTGGGCCGCACCCTCGGCACTCTGATTCTCCGACAACAGGCCCTGGAGCAACTCGAACCCGAGCTTGTCCAGGTCGATATCCGCAGTCCACTGACCCGCCGCGGTTTGGTTGAAGCCGACACAGCCCCCAGAGCCTTTGCCGTTGCGCAGACACAGGGGCCCGGCGGCAATCCTGGGACCGGCGAGCACAACCGGCATGGTCTTCTGTAAACGCCAATTGCCATAGGGTTGACTGTCCAGATCGAACCGGGTCACTGCGCCCTGGTAGGCACCCTGGTCTTTGAGCCCGCCGTTGGCCTCCAGCCGAACCGCCAGCGGTTCGCCCGTCAAGGCGACGCTCAGACGATGGTTCGGCATACTGCCGTCGCCGCGCACCTTGAGACTGTCCCAACGCAAGGCCCCGACCGCGAGGCCGGTTCCATCGAGTTCGAGCTTGAGCGGCCCCGTGGGGGTCAATGCCAGATCCAGGTTTCCGGTCAGACCGGCCATGCGCTGGCCGGCCGCTTCGACGCCCTTGGCGCTCAGGTCCATCCGTACCCGCGGCGCCTGCAGCGTCCCCGCGACCTGGCCCTTGGCTTGGACGCTGCCCTTGGCCTGCGGCAGCAGACTGGCCAGATCGGGCGAGGCGAGTTCGACACGCAGGTCGAGTGTCTCGCCCGCCACGGTGCCGTCCACCCGCGCCATGCTGGGACCCGAGGCCGCGGTGAAGCCCTCCACGCGCAGCGTCCCCGCCGCCATACCGACCTGGCCGGTCGCGGCGATGGGATAACCCCGCAGGGTGCCCTGCACGCCCTCCAGCGCCGCCGTGAGGTTTGGCCCCGTGGCCTCCAGCGCGCCCTGCGTCCTGATCCGACCGTCGATGCGGCCCGGCCACGCGGGCGCATAGGCGCCGGGATCGATCCCGTCGGCCGTCAGCTCCGCCTCCCAGGTGACCTTGGGGTCCCAGCCGGCACGGGCGCGGCCCTCGATGCGGCCCTTCAGGGCATCCAGCCGCAGGGTCTCGATCAGGGAGCCCTTGCCATCGCCCGTGCCGCCGACGGACAGCCGCGCGGGCGGCAGCCCGGGCCCCCGGGAACCGGCCAGCAGGTCATAGCTGAAACCGTCGAGCCCGCCCTTGCTCTCCAGCGCAAGGCTGATCCGGTCATCCAGGCCCGGAGCCAGGCCGGCCGGGTTCAGGTCCTGGCCGCGCAGCTTCAGATCCCAGGCGAGCGTGGGTGCCCAGGCGAGGTCGCCGCCAACGTCCAGGGTGCCGCCCAACGTCTTCAGCACCAGTGCGGCGATGCGGGTGCCGGTGGCGGTCCCGCTGCCCTTGAGATCCAGGTCGATCGCCGGGAACCCGGGGCCTTCGGCCGCGGCCGCGACGGCATAGTCATAGGCATCGAAGGTGCCGGAGGCGTCCAGCCGGCCGCGCGGGGCCGTGGCCACGAGAGCGCCGGAGAGCGGCCAGCGCAGCCGCTCCCAGGCACCCTTGAGCTGGAAGGTGCCGGGGTTGGGTTTGAGGTCCAGGCCGCCCTCGGCCTTGAACACCGCCCCGGAAACCGACTCGTGCAGTTGCAGCGTGCGCAGCGCCAGCGCCCGATCCTTCCAGGCCGCGTCCAGTTCCACCTGGAGCCGGCCGAAGTCAGGCAGGTTGGGCGCCTGGGCTTCCAGTGTGCCGGTCAGGGTCGCGGCGTCGAGGTCACCGCGGGTCTCCAGGCGCCCGCGCACCGCCATCTCCGGGGCGCCCGCCTGAAAATCCGGCACCCGCACGTCCTTGATCTGGAGCAGGCCCTCCCAATTCGGACGCCCGAGCAAATCCTGAACCTGGGCATCCAGTTCGACCTGCGCCGAGCCATCCAGGTCGACCTGCATGACCAGCCGCTCGAAGTCGCCGCTGAGCTGGCCCCGACCCTTGATCTGCGCCGTCGGCGCCAGGCTCAGATCCCAGTCCAGGCGCAAGTCCAGCGGATACGCGTCCCGCAATTCCATCCGGCCCTCGACACGCGCCGCGAGCCGGGGTTCCGGCAGGTCGAGTTCCAACCGCAGGAGGTCCAAGTCACTGCCCGCGAGCCCCCCTGCCAGCAGGGCGCGGTCCAGAACAAAGACGGGCACCGCGCTCCCCCGCTGCAGCACCCGCAGCCGCTCCACCAAGACCTCATCGATCGCGATCCGAATCGGCAGACCGATCTGCGGCAATGCAATCGGCTGTGGCTCCCGCTCCTGACCGGGGACGGTGACGATATCCAGGTCGCGCGCAACCAGTCGGGCGATCCGCAAGGTGCCACCGAAAACACTCAGCGGCGACCAGTCCAGATCGAGACTTCCCAACCGCAGATCCAGGTCGGTGAGATGCACCTCCAAATCCTCCAGATGCAGCCGCCCCAGGACCCGACCCTCCACCGTACCGACACTGATCACGCCGGTGGCCAGATCCTGGGCGAGCCCGAGCGCGGCACGCAGGCCCGGCTGGGTGCCGAGCACCAGCAGCAACACCAGGAGAACAACCAGGACAATCTGGACGAACAAGCCGCCGAGCAGGCGCAGCGAGCGGATCAGCGGACGGCGCCGCCGGCCCGCCGGCGCCGCGGTCCGTGGGGACGGGTCAGTTGCGGCCGCGGCGATCTGGACCCCGTCAGTCATGGGCGCTGACCCGGTGATCGGTGTCCAAGGCTCAAGGCTCCAACCCCAGGGCACGCAATCGCGCGGCCAACTGCTCGGCACGTGCGTGCTCCTGCTCGGCACGGGCACGCTCCTGCTCCGCGCGGGTACGCTCCTGCTCGGCACGGGCACACTCCTGCTCGGCACGGGCACGCTCCTGCTCGGCACTGTCACGCGCCGACCGCGCTTGCGCGGCCTCGTGCTCAGCCTTGGCGGTCGCCCGCGCGGCACGCGCCGCCTCATCACGCAGCCGCGCGGCCAACTCGACCGAGGTCAAGAACGGCTGCCCTTGGGGATCGAAGATCTCCAGCGTCTCGCCGCTCAACGCAAAGCGGATACCCAGCCGCGGGCTGACCCAGCCCTTCAAGTGGGACATCCGCCGCAACCGCCCCTCCTGGCGCAGCCAAACCTCCAGCGTGTTGGGCGAGGGATCATAGACGTAGTACTCCTCAACCCCATAGGCATCGTAGAAGGCCAGTTTGTCGGCCATCTCCTTGACGCTGTTGGCCGGAGAGAGGACCTCGAAGACCACCTGCGGCGCAATACCGCCCTCTTCCCACTGTTTGTAAGAGCCGCGGCGACCCTTGGGCCGCCCGATGGCGACCATCACGTCCGGGGCCACCGGCCCCGTGATCCGACGGTCGGGAACCGGATACCAGAAGAGATCCCCGGCGACGAAGACCTGCGGGTCCCGCGCGAAGAGGATCTCGAGGTTCTCCTTGATCTTGACCAGCCATTCATACTGCTCGGTATTCTCCGCCATGGGCTCGCCGTCGCTCTCCGGATAGGGGTCGTCGGGGTCGAAATGCGCGAGCGGATTCATCGCCACGGTCCTCCACTGGGGTGGGCATCAAGCGGAAGTGGATACCCGTCGTTGTTGGTTTTTCGTTTCTCGGATCTCACCCGGCGCGACACCTTGATATTCGCAAGTGCGGCGATCCCATCCACTTCGAGCTCTGGACTCAAATGAGGCCTCAGCCCACGCGGCTGGCGCGGATGGGGCGAAAACGCCTCGCCGACCCGCTCCAAGTCGGCCTTGCTGCTGCTGTAATAGCGTGCCGCCTGCATCGTCTTGGGCAGATTCTTCAGCACATGCCACAGACTCCAGCGATGTTGCCACAGGCGTCGCGAGAAGCGCCGTCGATAGCCCTCGCTGTCATAGAAACGACGGACCTGCGTGTTATATAGCGCGTCCATCTCCACCCGCGACGCAAAGCCCTTCGGCAGGTAGACAAAATTGAGACAGTTCATCAGCCGCCAGTCTTCGTTGAATTCGCCCGGTTCGCCTCCGACACATTCATCCCAGATCGGCGCCCCGTACATGGGACTAAACTTGCTCATATTCATTTCGTCGAGATCGAGCGACAGCATGAAATCACTGGTCGCGGCGATCGTTTCCGGTGTCTCGCCGGGCAGCCCAAAGATGAATAGCCCCTTCGCCCGCAGCCCCGCGGCGTGAATCTGCTCGACAGTCCGGCGAACGCTGTCCAGGCTGACGCCGGCCTTGTGCCGTTCCATCATGCCCGGATCGGCCGACTCGATACCCATGGACACCATCAATGCGCCGGCCCGCTTGAGCAGACGCAACAGTTCATCCGACGTGTGGCCGGTGCGCACCGCGCAGTTGAAATCCATGCCCAGGGGTTTCGCGATCAGTCGTTCACACAAATCCGTCACCCGCTTGCGTTGTGCGGTGAACAGGTCGTCGTAGAAATTGATATGACGGATGCCAAAACGGTCACGCAGGTACTTCATGTGCTCATAGACATAATCCGCGGAGTTCGTCTTATACAAGCGCTCGAATACCGTGCGGTCGCAGAACGAGCAGGTGTAAGGGCAGCCGCGGGAGGTGACCATGGTCGCGCCATACCGCTTGACATAGGAAAACAGCGGCAGATGATAACCGCGGGGGAAACCGACGAGTTTTTCGTAGGCGGGAAAAGGCAAATCGTCGAGATCGAGGATACGCCGGCGCCGTGGGTTGGAAACGATATCCTCGCCACTGCGATAGCAGAGATTGGCGATCTCGCGCGGGTCCCGGTGCTCGGCCAGGTCCAGCATCGTCCCCTCGCCTTCGCCGATGCACAGGTAATCGATTTCCGGAAAGTGTCGCAGCAGCGCTGCACCAATAGCGGAAACGTGCACATTACCGAACACGATTCGAACATGCGGACGTTGCGCCTTGACGCGCGCCGCGATCTCAAACGCATCCATGAAGCCCGAAGTCGTGACCGAAAAGCCGACCAGTTCGGGGTTCGTCGCCAACACGATCGCGGCATTGGCGTCGATCGAAGCGGGCGCACCGGGGCCTAGACAATCGTGTACGGCACACGGATGCCCATGCTGCTCCAGCCAGGCCGCCAGTTGCAGGATGCCCAGCGGCGCCATGCGATTCGCCAGCAGCGAGAAATCCGGCTGACCGGGCACGAAATTGAATCCGGCCGGGTGAACAAGCGTGATTCTCATGTCAGCACCAGAGGATAAAGTTGCCTGCTGCAAATGCGGCCGCATTCCGTCTGCACGAAACCAGCCGGCTTCTCGGGAGAGCGGCGAAGTTTACGCCCGTCAGGTTGTCGGAGTGCCATCCATAGCCCCGAAAACATTGGTACCGCCGCGCCGGCCGCGTTCAATTCCGCCCTTGCGGCGACCGCCCACAACTCGAAACGTGGACGCAGCACACCCGCGGGGCAGCGCAAGCGAGGTACCCCCTGGTGACGCTTAGCGTCATCCAACGGCATCGCAAGAGCGATCGTCCGCTATGCCCCGAGACCTGCAAAGTTGCGTGCCAACTCTTGATGATAGGACACATTGTATTTTTTTACAATAAGTTAGCGTCAACCTGAAACTCCGGAAGACACACTGCATGAAGGTGCAACTGCCTGCACAAAAACTGCCGCGGGGCGCACGAGGGAGTTTAGCCCGCGCAAATTATCGAGTAAACTGCAAGTGGTGGCCTTGGGCACGGAACGGCGGGCTTCTCTCGCTCCGGAGTGTCGGTTACTATAAATCCATCAATTCGGTGCGGAAATGTCACAAGAAAATGTCGTCGGCATCTCGCTTGCCTTGGTACTCGCCGCCAACCTGAGCGGTTGCGCCTCCAATTCCGCCGAGCAGGCCGCGGCAACGCCAAGCGCGGGCATGAACAGCAGCGGCCAGGTTGTCGATTCCAGCAGGATCGAGGCCGGTACCGGCCGGGCGGTCAAAGGCATTAATGACTGGGAAGGAGAGATCACGGGCACACCTGCGGCGAACAGCAAGTTCACCAAGCTGCAGATCGGGATGCCGATGAAACAGGTGACCGACCTGATTGGACAACCGACGGACCAAGGCGCTTACATTACGGGCAAGGCATTCATTCCCTTTTATTTCGGAAGCGACAAACATCGCTATGAAATGGTCTACAAAGGCCAGGGACGACTGATCTTCGCCGGCGGATCGATCGGCGATTTTTCCGGCGGACATTTGATCTGGATTATCCACAATGCGAACGAATCGGGCTATCGCTAATCCAGAGCACGGCGCGGCCTCGGACTGTTGGGCCTGCGCCGGGAGCGCTTGGCTTGATCCCACGTAGTTGCGAAATCACCATGTCTGAAGCCAATCCTGAACTGCAAAGCGAGGTCGCCCGACTCATCGTCGATGCCCTCAATCTCGACATCAAGCCGGAAGCGATTCAACCCGAGGCCCGCCTTTATGGCGAGGGAATGGGGCTTGATTCCATCGATATCCTGGAAGTGGCCCTCGCCGTCTCCAAGCGCTTCGGCTTTCAATTGCGTACGGATAACGCGGACAATGTCCGAATCTTCAATTCTCTGCGCAGTCTCACGGAGCACATCGCGGCGGCCCGGACAAAATGAGCCTTACACAAATTTACACGGTTCGTCGGACCGCCATCGCTGCCGGGGTCATTGCCTACCCGATATTGGCGTATTACAGCACCACCCCGGAGGCGGTCGATACTGTTCCGACGCTTGGCCTCACCGTCTCGCTGGCGCCAGTGCTGGCGATACTGGCGTGGCTGGCCTGGCATTCCCCCCGGCGGCTCGTCATGCTTGCGCTTTGCGTCGCGGTAGGGTTCCTGCTATGGCAGTACCGGGACACGCTGGAACACAATGTCGGCTGGGTCTACTTCATCCAGCACGCCGGCACCTACGTGCTGCTGGGCGCTGTATTCGGCATGACCCTGAGACGCGGGCGGCACCCCCTGTGCACGCGCTGTGCGCAAGCGTTGCGCGGCAGCCTCAGCCCGGAGGTGGCCCGCTACACGCGCTCCGTCACGCTGGCCTGGACGCTGTTTTTTCTGGGCATCAGCCTGATTTCCACGCTTCTGTTCGTATTCTGCAACATCGATGTCTGGTCGGTTTTCGCGAATTTTCTGACACTGCCGCTGATCGCACTCATGTTCGTCGTTGAACATCTGGTGCGCCTGCGCAAGCTGCCATACCTGGAGCAACACAGCATCATGGATAGCATCCTCGCCTTCCGCAATATCCCCGAGGCAGCCCCCGGCGTCTCCCTTCATACCCGCTGAGTTGCCATTGCGTCCGACCATGTCGACACTGCCGCTGATTGCCCATCGCAGCCCTGATGCCATCGTGGCCTGGCGCGACAGCCTGCCGGTCCGTGCCCGGCAATTTCTAAGCGATGTTGAGCAGGTGGCCGGATTGCTGCCCGCGGGGCGGAATGTGCTTAACCTGTGCCGCGACCATTACCGTTTTGCCGTGACCCTGGCGGCTTGCATCGTCAGCGCCCGCACCAGCCTGTTGCCGTCCACACACACCCCGGAAATGGTCCGGCAGATGCGGCACATCGCCCCGGATGTCTTTTGCATTGCCGACCAGGCTGCCCGCGGTGTCGACTTGCCCGTCTTCCACTATCCCGACCGGACGCCGACGTCCGCAGCCGACTGGGCGATCCCCAACATCGACTGCGAACAGGTCATCGCGCAGGTGTTTACGTCTGGATCCACGGGCGTACCGGAGCCCCATCCTAAACGCTGGGGCAGCCTGGTGCGCAGCGTGCGTGCGGAGGCGCAACGGCTAGGTGTCACCGCCGGCTACGCCACGCTCGGAACCGTGCCGGCCCAACATATGTATGGTCTGGAATCCACCTTATTGATGCCCCTGCAGAGCGGTGGATCACTGCATGCCACACGCCCCTTTTATCCGGCCGACATCTGCGCGGCGCTGGCGGCCCTGCCCCGGCCCCGGTTGCTGGTCACAACACCCTACCACCTGCGGACACTACTGGCGGAGTCGGGCACCGTGCCGACCGCAGACCTGCTGCTGTCCGCCACCGCCCCTCTCGGGCGCGACTTGGCAGTCGAGGCCGAGATCCGGTTTGCGGCCCCCTTGTTCGAGATTTACGGCTGCACCGAGACCGGCCAGATTGCCGCCCGACGCCCCACCCGTGGTGCCGCCTGGCAGACCTTCCCGGACGTCCGCCTGCGTTGCGAAGGGGAGCGCGTCTGGGCCGAGGGCGGGCCTGTCCCCAGGCCGACACCGCTGAGCGACGTTATTGAGTTGGTGGATGCGGACCCGACCCATTTCCTGCTCCACGGCCGCCATGCCGAGCTCGTCAACATCGCCGGCAAACGGACCTCGCTCGGTTATCTCAATTACCATCTCAACGCCATCACGGGGGTGTTGGACGGCGTTTTTCTTCAGCCGCTTGATGGCGATGATCGCGCGTCGGGAGGCATCCGCCGCCTGATTGCCCTGGTGGTGGCACCGGAGTTGACGCCGGCAGCCCTCATGCAGGCGCTGCGCGAACGCATCGATCCGGTCTTTCTCCCTCGACCGCTGCTGTTCGTTGATGCGCTGCCGCGCAACGCCGCCGGGAAACTGCCAAACCAAGCGACGCGGGCGTTTCTGGCGCGCTTGCAGTCGTCAACGACAACCGGCCTCCCGACATGACGGATGTGCGCCTGCCGCTTTCGGTCGCTGCCGATCATCCGGCCTATGCCGGTCACTTCCCCGGCCAGCCGATTCTGCCGGGCGTGGTGCTGCTGGACGAGGCCCTCCATGCCCTGGCCGCCCAGCAGGGACTGGAGCCTGCCGTCGGCCAAATCAAATCGGCGAAGTTTCCGAGCCCGGTTCAACCGGGGCAGGCGCTATGCCTCACTTATGCCGCGACGGCACCAGGCGTGTTTCGCTTCGCGGTCATGGCTGACGAGCGGCTGGCAGCCGGCGGCGTCATGACCTTCGCAACGACCGGCCTGGGAGCTGATAGCGCGTGACCCCTCCGGATCTCGCGCGCCAAGCCGAATGGGCGCGACGCCAGGAACGCAGCAACACGGCCATGCTGCGGGTGATGACCTGGATCTCGCTGCGCTTGGGGCGGCGCATCGCGCGCGGCCTGCTGTTCGGCATCAGTCTCTATTTTCTGTTATTTGCCTCGGCCGCCCGGCATGCCTCCCGCGCTTATCTGCGGCGTGCCCTGGGGCGGGCGCCACGGCTGCGCGACTTGTTTCGGCACTTTCACACCTTCGCCACCTGCACCCATGACCGCGTTTACCTGCTCAACGACCGCTTGGATCTCTTCGATATCCAAGTGCACGGCGCGGCGGCGCTCGACGCGGTGCTGGCGGCCGGTCGTGGCGCTTTCCTGATCGGCGCCCACCTGGGCAGCTTCGAGGTGGTGCGTGCGGTCGGTCGACAGCGGCTGGGGCGTCGGATTGCCATGGTCATGTACGAGAACAATGCCATCAAGATCAACGCCGCCTTGGCGGCCATCAACCCTGCCGCGGTGCAGGAAATCATCCCCCTTGGTCAACTCGATTCCATGCTCCGGGTGCGTGCCCGGCTGGACGAGGGCATGGTGCTGGGTGTTCTGGGTGATCGTACCTTGGACGATGGCCCCGCCCTGCCGGTAAAATTTCTCGGTGAAACAGCCGGCTTTCCTCTCGGCCCCATGCGCCTGGCCGCCACGCTCGAATGCCCGGTGCTCTTCATGACGGGCCTGCATCTGGGCGGCAACCGCTACGCCATCCATTTCGAACCGCTGGCGGATTTCACGGGTATCGAGCGCAAAGGGCGCGATACGGCCATCCGTGAGGCGCTCGCCGCCTATGCTGCCAAGCTGGAGCGGCATTGTCATGGCGCGCCGTTCAACTGGTTTAATTTCTTCGATTTCTGGCGCTCACCCGCGGGTGGCGGGCGCGCTGTCGCATGATTCGCAATAGGCAGCGCTTGGCCGGGGAGGTGATCCTCAGCATGTTCTTGCTCGGATTGCATCTGTCGGCGCCGGCCGCCCAGTTCACTGTCGCCGAACTCATGAGCGCATTCGCCGACCATACGTATGGGACAGTCTCCTTCAGCGAGAAGAAGTACATTTCCATGCTGGACATACCGGTGGAGTCGTCCGGCGAACTGCTGTTCGTCCCCCCCGCCCGCCTGGAGAAACGCACACTCAAGCCGAAGCCGGAAACCCTGGTACTGGATGGCGATGCCCTTACCATCGAGCGACAGGCCAAAAAACATACGCTGCAACTCAAGGATTATCCGGAAATGGCAGCCATGATCGTGGGCATACGCGCCACGCTGGCCGGCGACCGCGAGGCACTGGAGCAAGTCTATCACCTCGACCTCGAAGGCAGCCGTGACGGCTGGACGCTGATGCTGACGCCGCTGGACACCCGCGTGGCCTTTGTGCTTGCCCGCATCCGCATCGACGGGACGCGCACTGAGGTACGCACGGTCGAGATCGTACTGGCCGACGGCGATCGTTCGGTCATGAGCGTCAGCAAGAGCGCTGCGCCATGAGGCGAGGTGGCAGTGTCGCGTTCATCCTCTGGCTGGTGTTGCTGTCGGCCAGTCTGTGGGTGGTGATGCGAACGCACTACACGGCCGACTTGTCTGCCTTTTTGCCGCGAACCCCGACCCAGGAACAGCAACTTCTCATCGATCAACTGAAATCCGGCATCGCGTCCCGTCTGATGTTGATCGGCATCGAGGGGGGCGACCAAGCCGGTCGGGCGCGCGCCTCGCGCGATCTGGCCGCTCGGCTGCGCACCGATCCCCAATTTCTGCACATTGCCAACGGTGAGATGCTGGGCCTCGAGCGTGATACCCAGGTCTTGCTGGAGAATCGCTATCTGCTGAGCCCGGCAATGCATGCCGATCGGTTCACGGTGGCCGGCCTGCGCCAGGGCGTCGCGGATCACATCGACCTGCTTGCCTCATCGGGCGGGCTGCTCGGCAAGGGATTGCTGCCGCGCGACCCCACCGGTGAGTTCATGCAATTGCTGGATGCCATGGCCAGCGGTCAGCGGCCGCAAACGGTCGACGGCGTCTGGTGTTCCCGCGACGGTCAGCGCGCCCTGCTCCTGGCCCGCACCCGTGCCGAGGGGGCGGACACGAACGGGCAATCCATGGCGGTCGAGGCCATCCGGAGCGCCTTTGCGGTGGTGTCACAGCCGGGAATGGCGCTGGCGCTAACCGGCCCCGGCCCCTTCTCGGTGACGGCACGCGCCACCATCAAACGTGACGTGCTGGCGCTCTCCGGTCTCGGCAGCCTGATCATCGTCAGCCTGCTGCTCCTGGTCTACCGTTCGCCCATCGCGTTGCTGCTGGGCGTGTTGCCGGTGCTGTCAGGCGCGGTGGCCGGCATCGCGGCGGTCAGTCTCGCGTTCGGCATGGTGCATGGGATCACGCTCGGTTTTGGCATCGCGCTCATCGGTGAGGCGGTGGACTATTCCACCTACCTGCTCATTCAGTCGGAACGGACGAACGGCGCAACCAGTCAGACCCAAAGCCACTGGAACGCGGCCTTCTGGCCGACGATACGCATCGGCGTGCTGACCTCCGTCATCGGCTTTGCCTCACTGCTCGCTTCCAGCTTCCCCGGACTTTCCCAACTGGGCCTTTTTTCGATCACCGGCCTGGTCACCGCCGCCCTGGTGACCCGCTTCGTCCTGCCGACCCTCCTGCCTCGTGACCTGCATGTGCGCGATCTCGCTCCCTTCGGCTGCCGACTTCAGGTCTGGGTTGCGTGGGCTGGCCGGTTACGCGGACCTGTCCTGGTCCTGTTCATCGCCGCCTGTAGCGTGCTGCTGGCAAAGCATGACGACCTGTGGAACCGGGAGCTGGCAGCCTTGAACCCGGTGTCTGGTGCCGACCAGGCGCTCGACATTGCGATGCGCGCCGACCTGGGCGCCCCGGACGTGCGCTATCTGGTGATCGTGACCGCAACCGATCGCGAGACGGCGCTCGCCACCAGTGAACGCGTGGCGAGCGCGCTGCAGCGGCTGGAAGGGTCTGGCCTGATCACCGGCTTCGAAAATCCCGCCGCCTATCTGCCCAGCCAGGCGCTCCAGCGACAGCGCCAGGCCAGCCTGCCGCCCGACGCCGAACTGCGTCGGCGGTTCAAGGCGGCCATTGCCGAACTGCCGCTGCAGCCGGATCGCTTCGCTCCGTTTTTTGCGGATGTGGCGAAGGCGCGCGGCCAGGCGCCTTTGACTCCGGACGATATCCAGGGAACAGCCCTGGCAGAGGGAGTGGATGCCCTGCTGATGCAGTCGGGGGGGCGCTGGACCGCCTTGCTGCCGCTGCGCATCGCGGCTACCGACAGCCTCGACGCGCAGGAGATGCGACAGATCCTTGCGCAAACTGGTCTAGCAGGTGTCTATTTCATTGATCTCAAAGGCGCGGCCGACCAGCTTTACGCGGGCTATCTGCGCGAGGCCATCCTGCTGTCACTGGCGGGTCTGGCCGCGATCGTCGGCCTGCTCTTCGTTGCCACCCGATCGCTCGGCCGCGTGTTCCGCATCGCCGCACCGCTGGTGGTCGCCGTGGCCGTCACCATCGCCGGCCTGGTCCTGGCCGGTCAGCAACTCACCATCCTGCACTTGGTAGGCATGCTGCTGGTGGTGGCAATCGGCTCCAACTACGCCCTGTTCTTCGACCAGGGGGCTGTTGAAGGGAGCCTGTCGCCGCGCGTCCTGGCATCCATCCTGGTTGCCGTCGGCACGACGGTGGCCGGCTTCGGCATTCTGGCCTTTTCCACTGTACCGGTGCTCAGCGCGGTCGGCTGCACGGTCGGTCCGGGCGCGATGCTCGCCCTGGCTTTTTCCGCCATCCTGACGCGACGCACATGACGGTGCTGCCGCCTGTCCATGCGCCGCGTCAATGGCGCCCCACGCCGCTCTTGCAGGCGACCTTCGCTCTGCACGTCGGGGCCTTGGGGTTGCTCGCGCTGCAACCGGGGTTGTGGCCCTGGAGTTTGGGTGCCTTAGCCGCCAACCACCTGTCCCTGACCGCGGTCGGTCTCTGGCCGCGCAGCCGCGGCCTTGGCCCCAACTGGGTGCGACTGCCGCCGACAGCGGCCGCCGGGCAGATCGCGATCACCATCGATGACGGCCCCGACCCGGAGGTCACACCGGCGGTGCTCGACCTGCTCGACCACTGCGACGCCCGCGCCAACTTTTTTTGCATCGGTGCGATGGCTCAACGCTATCCCGAACTGTGCCGGGACATCGTTCGCCGGGGTCACGCCGTGGAGAACCACAGCCAGCATCATTATCATCACTTCGCCATCCTCGGACCGCGCCGGATGGCGCGCGAGATCGCCACCGGCCAGGACAGTCTGGTCGCCGTCACGGGCCAGCGGCCCTGTTTCTTTCGGCCCACGGCAGGCCTGCGCAGTCCCTTTCTGGAACCCATCCTGGCCCGGCAGGGCCTCTATCTGGCCAGTTGGACCCGACGCGGCTATGACACCCGCAACCGGGATGCGGATGACGTGGTCCGTCGCTTGACCACTGATCTCGCCGCCGGCGACATCCTGCTGCTGCATGACGGCAACGCGGCCCGCACCGCGGCCGGTCAGCCGGTGATCCTTGCCGCGCTGCCCCGCGTACTGGACAGGGCGGCGGCCAAAGGCCTCAACACGATCACCCTGCGTTCCACTCTGGACAGACCCCCGCTATGACGCTCAGCCCCGAGACCCTGCGCAAACGCCTCATCGACCAGGCCAGCGGCCCTTACCGGGCCGTCGGACGCTTTCCCTACTATTTCGCGCGCGGCAAGCTCCGCCGTGATCCGGTGTTCGTTGGTATGTTGAAGCGCGGACTCTTCCCCGACGACGCCCGCATCCTTGATCTGGGCTGCGGCCAGGGCCTGCTGGCGGCCTGGCTGCTTGCCGCCCGACAACTGTATGATGCGGGTGATTGGTCAGCGGACTGGCCCGCCCCCCCACGGGTCGCCAGTCTCCGCGGCATCGATCTCTTGAAGATTGATGTACAACGCGCCCATCTTGCCTTCGGCTGGTGGGCCCGCTTCGAAGAGGGTGACATGCGGCATATGGATTTTGGCCAGGCTGACGTCGTGGTCATCATGGACGCTGTGCATTATGTTGATGTGCCGTCGCAGGACGACATCCTGCGACGGGTGCGTGCCGCACTGCCGCCCAATGGCCTGTTTCTGACGCGCGTCGGAGACGCCGGCGGCGGCCTGAAGTTCCAACTCAGCCACTGGATCGACCGCACGGTGGCGTTGTTCCGCGGCATGGGCCAACTGCGCTTGCATTCGCGCCGCTTGCAGGATTGGATTCAAACGCTGGAAGCGCTGGATTTTCGTGTCGAGACCGCCCCCATGAATGGTCTTCTGCCGTTCGCCAACGTGATGCTGATTGCCCGGCTGGGCGACAGCGCCAGGGTAGGGAGATAGGGCGATTTCCGTCAAAGATGTTCCGTATTCTTTGTTTAACTTACTTCTGACGCATTACTGATCACTCTCAGACGGCCAATGGATTCCTCATGACGCCTGTGCGCCTTTCCCATTTCACTGCCAGCAGTTGCCTCGGCTGCGGCCGCGCAGCGACGCTGACGGCATTGCTGCAGCACCGCGGCGGCCTTGCTCCGTGTCGTTTCGAGACCATAGACGATCTCGAAACACCGGTCGGCGAGGTGCCTCAGGTGGACGATGTCGCTTTGCCCGCCCCCTTGGCCGAGTACGAATGCCGCAACAACCGCCTGGCCTGGCTGGGCCTGCAACAGGACGACTTCAGCGCCGCCGTTAAGGACGCCATTGCCCGGTATGGCCCGCGGCGGGTGGGTATCCTGATCGGCACCAGCACCGCGGGCATTCTGCAGACCGAACAGGCTTACCGTCGCCGGGACCCGAACACCGGCGCTTTGCCGGAAGACCTTCTCTATCGAACCACTCACAATACGTATTCGGTCGCCGCTTTCATTCGCCGTTACTTCCGCCTCGCCGGACCGGCGCTGGTCGTTTCCACCGCCTGCTCGTCGAGCGCCAAAGTCTTCGCGTCAGCCGCCCGCATGCTGGCTGCCGGCGTCATCGATGCAGCCATCGTCGGTGGTGTTGACTCGCTGTGCCTGACGACGTTGTACGGCTTCAACTCGCTGGAGTTGCTTTCCGCCGAACCCTGCCGACCGTTTGATGTCGATCGCAAGGGGCTCTGTATCGGCGAGGCCGCGGCCTTTGTCCTGCTGGAGCGGCCGGGCTCCAACCGCGACGCCGATACAGTGCTGCTGCTGGGCGCCGGTGAGTCCAGTGACGCCTATCACATGTCTGCGCCCCATCCCGACGGTCTTGGCGCTCAAATCGCCATGGCCGCGGCGCTCCGCTCGGCGGGTTTGCAGGCGAGCGACATTGACTACATCAACCTGCACGGTACCGCGACGCCGAGCAACGATGCCGCTGAGGGTAAGGCCGTGGCAGCGCTGTTCGGCGACCGGACGCCATGCAGTTCAATCAAGGGCGCGACCGGGCATACGTTGGGCGCAGCCGGCGGCTTGGAGGCGGTCATCAGCGCCTTGGCGTTGCAACACGCTTTTCTGCCGGGAGGTATCAATACCAGGCACCTCGACCCCGCCATTCCCATCCAGTACCTGACCGCCAACAGCACGCTTGCGCCGTCCAGGGTGTTGAGCAATTCCTTCGGATTCGGCGGCACCAATTGCAGCCTGGTGTTCGGACGTTCAGGCTGACATGACATCCACCACCACAGCCGTGCTCCGGGGTTGGATCGATGGTATCGGCGTGTTGGGTCCCGGCCTGAGCACTTGGGCGCAGGCACAACCGATCCTGGCCGGCACAGTCGTCTATCAGCCGCAGCCAGTGCTCATACCGACCGCGGCGGCGCTTCCCCCACCGGAACGTCGGCGTGTCGGTCTCGCCGCGAAGGTCGCGCTCGCCGTGGCGCAAGAGGCGATCACCAATGCCCGGTCGGATGCGAGAGCGCTCGCCGCCGTGTTCTCATCGTCCGGAGCGGATTGCGACAACTGCGATGCCATCTGTCAGGTGCTGGCGTCCGAAGACCGCCACCTTTCACCAACCCGCTTCCACAACTCAGTGCATAACGTCGCGGCCGGCTACTGGAGCATCGCCTCCGGAGCCATGACGCAAGCCACGGCGCTGTGTGCCTATGACGGCAGCTTTGGGGCCGGTTTGCTGGAGGCGCTCACCCAGGTGGTCGTGGATGGCGTTGGCACACTGCTGGTGACTTACGAGGTGCCTTATCCAGAGCCGCTGCACGCCAAACGGCCCTTTCCCGCGACTTTCGGTCTGGCCTTGGTGTTGATGCCGCAACCAGGCCCCCACTCCCTGGCGCAATTGCAGGTCGACTTGGTAGAGGCCCCCCCGGACCAGGTGGCGATAGCAGAGGTCGAAGCCCTGCGCCGCCAGATCCCCTCGGCGCGCGGCCTACCCCTGCTGCTGCTCGTGGCACAAGGCCGTCGCGGCCGGGTGATCCTGGAGTACCTGGACCCACTCAACCTGGCCGTGACTATCCTGCCATGCCGCTAGATCTCGCGTGGCTGCGTGCCCATCTCCCCCACCAGGGCACCATGTGCCTGTTGGATCGTATCGATGACTGGAACGCCCAGGGAATCCGCTGCACGGCCGTGAGCCATCGCGCCCTGCAGAATCCCTTGCGCGCGCACGGCCGGCTGGGGGCCGTCTGCGGCATCGAATATGCCGTCCAGGCCATGGCTGCCCACGGTGCCCTGCTGGCCGCTCCCGATACGCCACCCCGCACCGGTTATCTCACCAGCGCGCGCGAGCTGACACTGCATGTTGCGCGACTGGATACGATCGATGCCGAACTGAGCGTCATGGCGGCACTGCGCTATGGCGATGCCAACACCGTCCTTTACGATTTCACCGTTTCCGCCCTGGGAGATCTGCTGCTGAGCGGTCGCGTCACCGTGGTGCTGGACGCGGCGAAATCGGGGACACGGCCGTGACGCGCGCCGTCGTCAGCTCCTGGGGTTTCCCGCCTCCGAGCAGACCGATCGCTGGCCAGGTCATCGCGGTGAACGGAGACATGATATGACGGCGTCCGCGGCGGCTGTCGCCGTCCATCAGACTGAGCTATTGCTGTTTTTCACCCTGCTGCAACTGACGGTGATCATTCTGGCCGCCCGCCTGGGAGGGGGGATTGCGCAGCGGCTCGGGCAGTCACCCGCGGTCGGGGAGATCATCGTCGGCATCCTGCTCGGACCTTCCCTGTTTGGCCTGCTGGCCCCGGCGGTCTTCGCCTATGTCTTTCGTTCGGTGCCGCCCGCGCCGATGCAGATGCTGTCGCAGATCGGCCTGATCCTGCTGATGTTTCAGATTGGCCTGGAGTTTGACTTCGCTCATCTGCTGGATCGGCATCACCGCCGCGCCGTGACCTATATTGCCACGGCCAGCATGGTGGCACCATTTGTCCTCGGCTTCGGTTTCGGCTACGCCACGGCCCCGGTGCTGTCACCCGGTATCGATCCGATCACTTCGGCGCTGTTCATTGCCACCGCCTTCTCGATCACCGCACTGCCCATCCTCGGGCGCATGATGATCGAGTTCAAGATCACCCATCAGCCCATTGGCGTCATCGCCATCAGCGCCGCCGCGATCAACGACGTGGTCGGCTGGCTGCTGCTCGCTCTGGTCACCGCGCTCGCCTTGGCCCAATTCAACGCCTCGGACTTCGGCCTCAAGGTCTTGCTGGTCGCAGGGTACTATCTGACCTGGTGGTTCGTCATGCGACCCCTGATGAAACGCCTTATCCGCATCAGTCAGACCAGCCCGGCGCCGATGGGCGAGAAGGCCGGGCGCGGCAAACTCACCCACAATCTCCTTGGCATCCTGCTCGCCGGCATCTTCATCTCGGCGATCACCACCTATCAGATCGGCATCTTCGCTATCTTCGGCGGCTTCATGATGGGCGTGATCCTGTATGACGAGCACGAACTGATCGCGGCATGGAAGGAACGTGTCGGCCATTTCGTCATGATCTTCTTCCTGCCCATCTTCTTTACCTATACCGGCCTGCGCACCAACATTGGAAGCCTGGACTCCGCTTCCGCCTGGGGTTGGTGCCTCCTGCTGATCGCCTTGGCGACCCTTGGAAAGTTCGGGGGCAGCTATGTCGCGGCGCGCTGGGCCGGGCTATCGCATCAGGAGGGCAAAGTGCTTGGCATCATGATGAACACCCGCGCCCTGATGGAACTCATCGTTATCAACGTCGGCTATGATCTGGGTGTCATTTCCCAACAGGTCTTCACGATGCTGGTGCTGATGGCCATCTTCAGTACCGTCATCACCACTCCTGGCCTGCGCCGCTGGTTACCGGGATTGCGGATCGGGATTTATTCCCGGCACTGAGACTTATTTCTCTTATTAGTGAACTGTCCCTCAGACGCCAGGCCTCCATCCGGCGCCCAACCGTCGCCGCAGGAGCGCCGGAAATCGCAGCAGGAAACCCAGCATCAACCGCGCGTGCATCCACGTCAACTGGGCATTGTCGCGCAGATAGCGGAAGTGAGAAACACCGCCTTGGTCGGCGGAAAGATACTTCACCGGAGCGGACAGGTTGATGGGGCGGACGCCGCGCCAGCACAGGCGAACCACCGCCTCGGGATCAAAATCGAAGCGGCGCATCCAACGCTGGCCATGCATCACTTGACGCAAGGGTTCGATGGGATAGACGCGGAAGCCGCAGAGCGAGTCATCAATGCCCATCCACAGGGTTTCCAGGTTCGCAAACCCATTGGATACTTTGCGACCCTGAACCCGCAGTCTGGGTGCGCTGACGTCGAACGCCGGCACACCCAGAACCATCGCGTCCGGAGCCCCGATGGAAGCGGCCATGAAGTCCGGGATACGCTCGACCGGATGCTGGCCGTCCGCGTCCATGGTAAGGGCATGGGTGAAACCCTCACGCGCGGCGAGATCGAGGCCATGCAGAATCGCCGCGCCCTTGCCGCTGTTTTTCGGTAACGCGAACACCCTGAGCCCGGGGTCTCTTGCCGCCATTTCCTGAAGTACCGCGGTCGTCCCGTCAGTGCTGCCGTCCACGACCACCCAGACCGGCGTCCATTGCCGACAGGCGGCGCGCACCACGTCATAGACCAGCGCACCGGAGTCGTAGCTGGGAATCAACACCAGATGGGTTTCGCTGCTGTTCAAGCTGGGGGGCATCATTGGCACCGGGGTGCACCGGATGGTGCTTCCACGATGCACCCGGCGGCAGGAAGCCGGGAAGTCCGGCGCAACTCATCGGTGAAATAACGCTCCAGCTCCACGGTCAACACCCTGGCCTGTTCTACCGGCGCGAAACGATGACCAAGGCGGATACGATAGGTGATCGGCATCGTGGGTCGGCGCAACAGTGACCAGCCCTTGCCGAGGTAGGGCGAGTCAGTTTCAATGAAAACGGTCTGAATCGGCACCTTTGCCCGACTGGCGATGAGCGCGGCCGCCGGCGTGCAGGCGTTGATGGGCCAGCGGGTGGTGCGGGTGCCTTCAGGAAACAGCAACAGGTGACTGCCGCTCGTCAGTTCGGCGACTGCCTGCTTGATCATGCTCAGTTGAGCGTCGTTGCGGATGTAACCGGCCAAACGGGCGCTGGCGCCCAAGAAGACATTATCGACGATGTCGGCCTTCATGACGCAAGCGATGTTGGTAAGCCGCGACGTGACCAGCAGGGCGTCGAGCAGGCCGGGGTGGTTGGGCGCGATCACCAGCGGCTGTTCGCCTCGCAAGGCATCGAGGGCCTCGATATCGAAACGGCAAGCACCAATCAACTCCAGCGTACCAAGGTAGATGCGGGACGTGTGAGTGATCGTCCAACGGCCAAGCGGGGCGGCCCGACGCTTCGGCAAGACATACAACAGCGGCATCGCCAATAACGAGCACGTCAGGGTCATGATACCGAGCAGTCCCAGACCGAACCACAGCGCACCGTATTCGTACGCGCGATGTCTCCAGCGCCTCAGCAATCCAGGCGATGAAGTGACGCCCAGGCTCACTCGAACGCCTCGACCCGCGTGGATGATTCCCCCAGAATCCAGCCGATGCCAATACCGGCGGAAAAGGAATAGTCTTGCCGAACGAGCGGGCTGGCGGCGAAGGCAGCGCCGCTGAGGCTGTCCCAGCGTGCGAAGGCGCCAATCCAATAGTTCGGATAGCGCTTGGACACCGCGATCAAAAACTGACTACCGGAGTAGCCGCCCTCGGCATCGAAGGCCGGGCGATCAGCGGTGGCATACTGCGGAGCCACCGAATAGAAGTGCTCATGGCTGCGTTCGGAGCCGAACATGGGTCCTGCGAGCAACCCCATATTCCATCCGGGAAGCCCCGCAACATCGACGATATCCAGGTTGATGCGGGGTGAGAACACCCAACCGATATCCTCCATCCCACCGCTCACGGTCACGGCGATCCGCACCGGCAGGCGCAAATCGAGCTTGTAGCGCCGGTCGTCGGTACGCCACAGGTGGATGTCAAGGGCCGGGCCGATCTCTACCGTCGGTTGCAGGTCCGGCATACCCTGCCGAGCTCGGTTCTGGTCGCTGTTCACCGGCAGCGACGCGCCAACGCTGAGGTTGAGCTCAATGCGGTGACTGTCGACAAAGACTCCGCGAATGCCGTCGCGGTCGGCCTTAAAGAAATCTCCGCGATAGACGAAATAGGGAAAGGGCAGGACGTAAGCACCGGATTGGTCGGAACCGGGATAGTCCGGGAAATACAGGGCGGTTACGCCGGCGCCGAGCTCCCATAGGGGCTTTTCGCCGGCACCGGCAAGGCCGGTAAAACAGATAAACAGCAGGGCGGCCGGAGCTGACTGTCGGCGGACCTGAGTCATGGCCCAACTCCGGACCCTAGCAGGGAGGGAAGCGCATGACCGCCGGAAGCCTCGATCTCGACCAGCAGGTCCACTCGGCAGACATCGGCCTGCAGGAACACGACGGACACGGGGGCGCCAATGAACCGCAGCAATTCATGGCGTACGCTCACCAAGTCTTCCCGGTGTCGGATATACACCTTATAGGCGAGGTCGCCGAGTTGGAATCCGGCGCCCGGTGTTCGACGGTTCGCCTCCGCGACGACGGCGGCGATGTTGTGGAGACATTCCCGCGTTTGCGCACCCACATCGCCCGCGTGTAAGGTCTGATGACCAACGATGCTGGCAGTACCGGAGATGAACAGCAATGCGCGCCCGCGCAGGCTGACCAGTGACGCACGGGAAAAGGTCGGGCTCCGGGGACCGTACTGCTCGGGGTAATGATAGGCACTGATCTGACGTGGGTTTTCGATGCCGACAGGTTCCGCCCTGGCAGCCAGGAAGGCGATCTGGAGCCCACCGTCCGCGGAGCCAAGGGCGCAGGCGGCCGGTACGTTGCCGATGACTGAACGACCATGTGAAAGAAAAGCATTTTGACGGCCAATATTGAACTGGAGGTAACGCTCCAGGTTGTGACTGACGCAATTAACCCCGGGGAAATAGTTCCAAAAGCGCAGGATTGCCTTGTAACCGCGAGATTCCAGCAGTTCAAAAACGGATTCGTAAGCGGTTTGCGTCGCGGCCTGCAGGGGAGTGCAGGCACCCAGCGCCGTACTCTCAGCAGTTTCATTGCGCGTCAGACAGCCAAACAGCAAGGTTTCACCCTGGCGGTAATGGATGCCGTGATGGCAGCCGGACGCGAGTACTTCCTCGCTGTACCAGACCTCGCAGAGTGCTTCCTCCCCCTCCAGCAAGGCCATGTCCACCGACAGGAGCGGCAACCCCGCGGCCTCAACAGGAATGACCGGGTGGAAAAAGCAGACGCCGCCGAGCGCACCGGGCGCGCCGTCTCGAGCCTGCCGCAAAAGCCGGGAAACGGGTAGGTAATCCAGTCGCAGAAGATCTCCCGTCGGTTTCATCAGCAGCCGATCTCTTCCGTCTCTTCAACGTAACGGATATTGCGCTTTCGCTGCCGCCAGGCCACGATCGTATGCTTCAGGTTGGCCACGGCCGCCAGGTAATAGATGACCTTGAATGCAAGGACCGAACGCCAGATCGGCGTCTTGCCGAAAATGTCACCGGCCAATACCGACAGCAGCGCCTCCTTCACCCGGAAAACATTACGTGGATACATGAACATATCGCGCATGGTGGGACTGGTGACGCGGTAGATAAACCAGGAGAACTCTTGCGGTCCGTGCTTGATGGCGCGATCAAACGCCCGCAAGGCGTCAGTCGCCTGGTCCGGCTGACGGAGACAGGTATCCGCCGCTTCAGCGCCGGCAAAGGCGCTCTGCATGGCCAGCATGACGCCGGATGAGAACACCGGATCGATGAAGGCGTAAGCATCACCAAGCAATAACCAGTTAACGCCGTGCGTACGATCGCAGGTATAGGAAAAGTTGCCCGTGGCTTCGACCCGCGACACCAATTCTGCGCCCTGAAGCCGTTGCGCAAGGGCAGGGCACATTGGGATGAAATCCAGGAAGAAATCTTTCACCGGCTTGGTGCGGGTCTTCATGTAATAGGGCCAGGTGACCACACCGACGCTGGTGATCCCGTCCGCGAGCGGAATGAACCAGAACCACCCATGCGCGAACCAGAAGATGGTGATATGGCCCTCCTTCCGGCCCGCGTGTCGCAACGCACCCTTGAAGTGCGCATAGAGCGCTGAGCTGTTGTGCTTGGGATTGCGGTGCTTGGCCTTGAATCGGTTACCGAGGAAGGTGTCGCGACCCGAGGCATCGATGAGAAAGCGGCATTGCCAAGTCTCGGTCCGGCCGTCGTCGTGTTCCGCCCGGACAATGGCACCCGCATCCTGCGGCAGGAACTCCAGGTCGCGGACGCGACAACCTTCGATGACGTTGGCGCCTTTACGCCCGGCATTGCGGATCAGGATCTCGTCAAACTCCGCACGGCGCACCTGGTAAGCGTGCGGCATCGACTTGTCCCAGGCATCGGCGAATTCAAAGGACTGGCTATGTTCGTGCCAGGGGGACACGAATTCCGCTCCCCATTTCTCTAAGCCGATACCCGCAACCTCCGCACGCACGCCCAGTTTGTCGAAGAGCGGCAGGTTGGCCGGCAGCAGCGATTCGCCGATGTGGAAGCGAGGGTGGCGGGCTTTTTCCAGCAGGGTAACCTGGTGGCCTTTTTCAGCCAGTAATGTGGCCGCAGTGGCACCGGCCGGCCCACCACCGATCACCAGCACGTCACAGCATTGATCGGCGTGACTGGTTTGCATGAGATCAGACAGCATGACACTTCTCCACTTTTCCCGGCTGACGGCGCAACCCCGGCAGAGGTCCCGCCGCATGAACTAAAAATCAGACGAATTTCTGCTGGACCACATGCAATCCTGCTGCTTTTGCAATTAAACCATAAATGTAACTACTCAGATACCCCGGTCGCCCCAGCCCCTGCGCGTCATGGGCGGCCGCAAGGCCACCCGACCGATGCCATGCCAGGACCAATGCTCGTGGGGACATCAGGCGCCTCGTTGGAACACGACTGACTTAAGCGGAAAATCCACGACAAAATCGCTGCGCAAGCGGCGCCGGCACCTGCCGGGGGGCCAACCGGAGCACTTCGGCCGTGCCCTTAAGAGCGCAGATACTGACGGCTCCGCGGATCGCCGCGATCGGCGAGGGCATCCCGCTGATCCGCGCCGACGAAACCAGGAGAGGACTCCGCCAATCTCCCAAGACCCACGAGCGAATTCCGTACCCGGACCTGGCGAAACGCGTGATCATGGCCGAAATTTCCCTGCGCACCCTGGCCGGGCCCGGCGATACTGGCGTACCATCCTCCCGTACTTGCGCATGCCGCATCAGGCCAACCGCTTGCCGAATCGCACGCGACCCACCGTCGGGCCTGCGGCCAGTGCAAAGTTGACCCCGTCAAGCCGGTGGTGCTTGTGCTCAAGGCGCTTATCCTTTTTGTCGTTGACCTGGGAATTCCATGTTGACCTTTGACGGCGTCAGTTACCGGTATCCAGGCGCGCCCGGCTGCGCCTTGGATGAGGTGAGCTTCACCATTCCCAAGGGCGCTGTGCAGGGTTTGCTGGGGCCGAACGGGGCGGGGAAATCGACCTTGATGGGTTTGATTTGCGGTCACTTGCAGCCGTCCCGGGGGCACTTGGTCCGGCAACGGCCGATGCGGGTGAGCTTGATCCCGCAAGAGTATGCCTTTTACCCGAGTTTGACTTGCGCCGAAAACTTGAGTTGTTTTGCTGGTATATTGGATCTTCCCCGGCACGAATGCCAAACCCGCATCGCGCAAGCGGTTGCCTTCTGTCATCTCGATCCAGCCCACTTGAAGCGCCGGGCGCAAGCGTGTTCCGGCGGAATACGACGACGCTTGAACCTGGCGATCGGCTTGCTGAACCAACCTGAACTGATGCTTTTCGATGAACCCACGGTCGGCATCGACCCGGTGTCCCGCCAGGCGATCTTGCAGCAAATCGGTACCCTCGCTGCACAGGGCGTGACGGTGGTTTTCGCCTCACACCAATTGGAAGAAGTCTCGCAACTGTGCACTCAGGTGGTGCTATTGCAAAACGGCCAGGTGCTTGCGGATGTGGCGATGCACACCGTCTTGCGTGATTACGCGAGTTTGGAGGATTTTTACATCCGAAAAACCAAACTGTACCTTGACGCGGTCCGGCGCGATGAGATCCCTGCATGAATGGGGGAGCCGGAATCCGCCCGGCGCCTTCACCATGGGGTGTTCGGCTCAGGCCCAGGCAGATTTGGTCATTGCTGATCAAAGATTGGCGATGCCTGCTGCACGACCGGCACGGCCTTGCCGCCCTGTTCATCATGCCTGCCCTCTTTATCTTGATCATGAGTTTGGTCATGCAAGAGGCAATGTCTTACGACGCGGTGCCACAAATGCCCGCCATCGGGATCATCAACCGCACGCCGGATGCATCCGGTCATCGTCAGATGACCAAACGCTTACAGGCTGACTTGAGCGCAGGTCTTTTCACGGATCAGGCTGCTTTGCTGGCCGCGCTGGAAGCCAAGCGGATCGGCATCGCGATTGTCTTGAGCAGCCCCGGATCGACTGACGCGGAAGCAATCGCCCCCTTGCGCGTCGACCTCCTGGTTGACGACATGACGCCGGTACCCGTAGTGAACGCCCTGCGCAGCCGGATCGAACAAGGTTGGGGGCAACAGTTACCGAAGCTCCTGATCGCCAATGCTGACCCTATGGCGCGCGCCCTGCTGCCACCAAGCATGCTCGATCCGACGCTGATCAAAGCCCAGATTCAGATCAAGAGCCTTTATGAGATCAAGGGCCACACGCACTTTGGCGCGGTACAGCGGGTCGTGCCGGCCTGGTTGGCCTTTGGAATCTTTTTCATCGTTTTACCGCTGTCCGCAGTCTTTGTCCAAGAACGCCAGCTTGGCACCTTGAGCCGCTTGCAGACCATGGGGGTTGGCAATAGCTCGGTGATCTTGGCCAAAGCGCTGTGTTTCGGCAGCGTGAATGGTTTGCAGGTGCTGGTCATGCTGCTGGTTGGTGTGCTCTTGGTGCCACTGTTGGGCATGCAGGCTTTGTCGTTGCACTTTGACTGGCCGGCACTAGGGCTGATGACGGCGGCCACCAGCCTGGCTGCCTTGGGCTTGGCGTTGGCCCTGTCGGCCTGGGCCCACAGTGTTGAGCAAGCCAGTTTAATCGGCGGAGCGCTGAATGTAATGCTGGCGGCCATCG
>Ga0247840_10002316_pt1 | contig 34191 bp, 28 predicted proteins | sample LaCruzMarch2015__FD_192404 | JGI IMG/M metagenome (GOLD analysis project Ga0247840, IMG submission 192404) | Freshwater microbial communities from meromictic Lake La Cruz, Castile-La Mancha, Spain - LaCruzMarch2015_17m | ecosystem: Environmental > Aquatic > Freshwater > Lake | place: Spain...
GGAATTTGAGGAAATTGATGGTTAAACTTAAAAAGGAACTTAAAAATTTGCTCGATTTTATCTTCTTCAAATCATTCAAATTAGAATTAAAAGTTTTGCTTTTGAATTAATAAGGAGCGACTAATTAGTGAAGATTTATATTTTTAGCTATTGTAAGTAAAAAATGAAATAGATATTATTACTTACAATTATTTTATTATGAATATAATACAATGAAATATTGATAATGATATCTCCTTTTCAGTTAAAAATAAATGATTTTATAATTACTATAAGCATATAATATATAGAAAAACACTTATCAGTTTAAAATATCACTAAATTTCTAAATCAATAAATTCAATATCTTTGCAGCTTATTCAAATAGCCCTCATGCAATACTTATTTATTCAGACAAAAGAAATTCTAAGAACAGCTTTACCTTCGGCTTTTAAAACCGTTGCATGGTTACTTAGTTTAATGATTCCTATTTCGTTGCTTGTAACATTATTACAATACTATGGAATTATTAGTTTGGCTGCCGGTTTGCTTAATCCTTTGTTTCATTTACTCGGCTTGTCAGGCGAATGTGCATTTGTTTTCCTTACCAGTATTTTCCTGAATATTTATTCTGCTATAGCAGTAATTGCGAGTCTTTCACTTTCAATGCGTGAAATAACTATTGTTGCCCTTATGTGCTTGATTTCGCATAATATGATAATCGAAACTATCATTCAAAACAAAACCGGATCATCGGGTATTAAAATGGTTTTTATCAGACTGTTTTCAAGTATTATTGGTGCTCTTTTGCTCAATTATCTATTACCAGTTGATAATGTTAAAGCAATTAGCCAACAGATGATTCAGAGCCAAGCTAATACAATATTGTTGGTAGTAGAGGAATGGGGAATAAAAATGTTTTTTCTTTCAATTAAAGTAATAGTTTTTGTCTCAGGATTAATGATATTGCAAAAAATACTTGAAAAGTCCGGTATTATTGAAATGATTTCCAGGCTACTTGCTCCATTGTTAAAAATTATGGGATTACCCGTTCGAACTTCCTTTTTATGGATAGTAGCCAATGTATTGGGACTTGCTTATGGTTCGGCTATAATGATAGACGAATTAGAAAAGGGCAAAATCAGCAGAGAAGAAAATGATTTACTCAATCATCATGTTGCTGTATCTCATTCCCTACTTGAAGACACTTTGTTATTTATGACTATTGGCGTTTCGGCTTTCTGGATAACCATTCCACGTGTTCTCATAGCAATTGCTGTTGTGTGGATGTATCGAATATGGAAAAGAATTAGGAATTAGGAATACAATAAAATTGTATTATTCGAACGAAACTTTATTCATATAAAATACAGTTCGCTTGCTACGATTGGCTAAAGAGTTATTTTTAATGGTTTGAATTCCATATACCAAATAGTAACATCCGTACCAATAATCAATGTTAGCAGATGCATTTGACATTGCTTTATCATTGGCATAAGACATTTCAATTTTGAGGTTTTCAATATCTGAAGCTGTAGTGGTATCGTTCATTATTTTATAAATAACTTCACCATCATCATTATATGCAATTAATAAATCGTCTTTCAAAGGCATAATACTTACTCTTTCTTTTATTTCCATCGTTAATATATTCCAAATATCGAACAATTGATTCCATTTTGTATTGCCATTTTCATCTAAACACAATACAAATGCATTGGTATAACGATAGCCATCAAAAATTGTACGGGATGTAGGTGTCATTCGTCCATAATAATCATAAGACATATCTGAAATAACACGGTATTCGGGATAAAAAGCTTCGGAAACCAATATCAGATTATCATTTTGTTGTATAACTTCATGTTCAATTAATAAGTAGTTTAGTGAGAAATCCTTTTTGGTTTTATTCTCCTCCATTTTCCGTATTTTAGAAGCTTCGCGTTTGTTTAAATACCTATTAATATTGTTGAACGATAAAAAGTTAATGAATCGAATGGGTTTAATAAGGTTTCCTTCTATTTTGATGAAATACATGCCTGCTGCTTCTAAGATAGAAGTCTCGGCATTATTGGTTGATTTTTCGTCAGATAAGTTATAAGAACCTGTTATGCTAATAAAACTATCTTTTAAAAGCTTAATCATACCGGTTAAAAGCTTGCGGGTTTCGTCGGTATTATTAATATCTATTGATGATATTTCGGCACCTTCGAAATTATATTTTTTAAGTATCAGTTTATTCTCACGCTTGGATATCTCTTTCTTGATAAGCAGATATATTGCTTGGTTGATGGTGTCAATCTTAAGATTTTCGACATTGGTTCCATCAGAATTATCGATTACTAATTCTTTATGAGTGCGTTGAGCTAAATTATTTATTCCTAAACTTATTTTCGATTTATTTTCGATCGTATAATAAGCAAATTGCTGATAAAACTGTAAAGTAGTTAATTTTGCTTTATCGGTTACCAGTGTATCAATATGTAAATTATTCCCTTTTGTAAGTTCAAAGGCAATAATTTTAAGATTGTTTTCGGTTGAACGTTTGTTTTCTTTATAAAAGAATAAATAGGCTGTATCTTTTTCAAAACCATATCCCTGATAAGAGAAGTCTTCAGACAAGGGAAGTCTTTTTGTCCATTTTCTTTGCAACATATTATCATAGAAAGTAAACGACCAATTTTGAGTTTTTCTATCGATAAATTCATTGAGTTTGGTAAGTGTTATCAATCCACTTTTATCAAGATTTACAATATTGAAAGGTTTGGCATCTTCAGAGGTTTCTATTTCAGTCCTTACAACCTTCTTGTTCTGTGCCTGAAGCAATGCAGGTATGATGACAAGAAGGGAAACAATAATTAATGTTTTAAATAAAGAGGTATTCATTGTGTGCTGATTTTTCGCAAACCTACATATTTTTTTAATTCCAACGAAGGATTAGATAAATTATTTTTATAAAGTCGTTATTAATTCGACTTATTTAAAAGTTATTTCCTTTCTTTATATTTAACTTTTTTGCTTGAACAAAAAGTTACAAAAATTCAAGACTGACCTCACCTAAATCCTCTCCAAAGGAGAGGACTTTCAAAACTACGCTTTTAAAAATCCAACGCAATACAAGTCATAGCGAAATATTAATCTATTCATTTATTTAGCTGATTTCCTTCGCTATGCTGTATTGCTTACACAATGCCAACGCTATTTTTAAATGCTTGTTTTGTAGCGTAAATTGTTTAATGTCAATCCTTGATTTGTAATACATATTATTATAAAAGCAGGGAATAAATTTCTTTAATTATTTTAGCCTTTGTTGATAAAAAAATACGATATTTACACTCGAATTTATTTAACATTTTTACACAATGAAAAAAACAGCAATCTATTTAATTACTATTGCTTTACTTGCGACTACTGCTTGCAAAAACAAGGATGGAAAACAAGATAAAGACATTATCGGGAAGCCTGAAATATCGGTTAAAGATGGCATTATGACGCCTGAAGCGCTTTGGTCGTTTGGACGTATTGGCGAAATATCAGTTTCACCTGATAAATCTATTGTTACTTTTACAGTAAAGTATTTCAGCATTAAAGAAAACAAAGGCAATGCCGAAATCTATTCGATGAAAATAGATGGCAGCGACGTAAAACAACTTACCAAAACACCAGGTAGCGAATACAATGTGGTATGGCGTCCTGATGGTAAAAAAATCGGTTATATTTCAGCCGAAAAAGGCAGTGCTCAGGTGTGGGAAATGAATGCTGACGGAAGCGGCAAGAAACAAGTGTCGAAAGAAGATGGGGATTTGGAAGGTTTTAAGTATGCTCCTGACAGCAAAAACATTTTGTTTGTAAAACAGGTTAAAACCGATTCTACTACCAAAGATATTTATCCTGACCTTGACAAAGCGAGTGGCAGAATAATTACCGATCTTATGTATAAACATTGGGATACATGGATTGAAAGCTATCCTCATTTATTTGTAGCTAATTATAGCGATGGCAGCATAAGCAATCCTATTGATGTGATGAAAGGTGAGTCTTTTGAAACACCTAACCGTCCGTTTGGAGGAATTGAACAAATTAACTGGAGTGCTGATGGTAAAACTATTGCTTATACTTGTCGCAAACTGAAAGGTGTTGCTTATAGCATTTCAACCAATTCGGATATTTATATTTATAATCTCGAAAGCAAAACTACGGTTAATATCAGCGAAAGCAATAAAGGCTATGATATGTCGCCTGTATTTTCGCCTGATGGCAGCAAAATTGCCTGGGAAAGTATGGAACGTGATGGCTATGAAGCCGACAAAAACCGCCTGATTATTTATGATATTCAAACCAAAGAAGCAAAAGATTATAGCAAAGATTTCGATCAGAATGTAGCAGGTTTAAAATGGTCAGATGATGGAAGCAAGATTTATTTCACCAGCGATTTTCATGCAAAAGATGATATCTATGAACTAAGTGTTGCTGATGGCAAATTCCGCAAAATTACCGAAGGTATTCATGATATGACTTCGGTAACTCCTGCCGGTAAAGTATTGTTAGCTACCCGTATGTCGATGTCGCATCCGGTAGATATTGTAACTGTAAATCCTGCTGACGGGAAAATTACCAAAATAAGTAGTGTTAACGATGATTTGTTGGCTCAAATTAAAATGGGAGAAGTAAAAGAACGCTGGATAAAAACTACTTCTAACGAAGATATGCATGTTTGGATGATATATCCACCTAATTTCGACAGTACCAAAACCTACCCTACTTTGTTGTATTGCGAAGGTGGCCCACAATCTACAGTAAGTCAGTTCTGGAGTTTCAGATGGAATTTCCAGATGATGGCTGCCAATGGTTATATTATTGTAGCTCCTAATCGTCATGGATTGCCCGGTTTCGGACAGAAATGGAACGAACAAATCAGCGGCGATTATGGCGGACAAAACATGAAAGATTATCTTTCTGCTATTGACGATGCTTGCAAACTTCCTTATGTAAATAAAGATAAATTGGGTTGTGTAGGTGCCAGCTATGGCGGTTTTTCGGTATATTGGTTAGCCGGAAATCATAACAAACGTTTTAAAGCATTTATTGCACACGATGGTATGTTTAACTTAGAAGCTCAATACTTGGAAACCGAAGAGATGTGGTTTGTTAATTGGGATTTGGGTGGTCCTTATTGGGATAAAAACAATAAAGTTGCACAAAATAGCTTTGCTAATTCGCCTCATCGTTTTGTGGATAAATGGGACACTCCTATTCTTTGTATCCATGGCGAATTGGATTACCGTATTTTGGCATCGCAAGGGATGCAGGCATTTAATGCTGCAAAACTAAGAGGTATTCCTGCCGAAATGCTTATCTTCCCTGATGAAAACCATTGGGTGTTGAGACCTCAGAATGGCATTTTATGGCAACGTAGTTTTTACAAATGGTTGGATAAATGGTTGAAATAGGCTATTGATATAGCTGAATAAAGAATATATAAAAATCCGTCGGTTAGTAGTAATCGACGGATTTTTTTATGACCTCACCGAAAGCCTTGAAGAATTAGGAATGAAGAATTAAGAATTAGGAATTAGAAATTAGAAATGATGAGTTATTAATTATTAATTATTAATTATGAATGATGAATAAAGAATGAAGAATGAAGATTGAAGATTGAAGAATGATGTCGGGTGTCAGATGGAAGATGTCAGGCGTTGGAAGCAATGTGACGAGTGTTGGAAGCAAGATGACGAGCGTTGGAAGCAAAGTGTCAGGTGTTGGAAGCAAGATGACGGGCGTTGGAAGCAATGTGACGGGTGTTGGAAGCAAGATGTCGGGTATTGGAAGCAATGTGTCAGGTGTTGGAAGCAATGTGTCGAACGTTGGAAGCAATGTGTCAAGTGTTGGAAGCAAGATGTCGGGTGTTGGAAACAATGTGACGAGTGTTAAATCTTTTATACTTATACAATGAAGGTATGTAAGGTTTATTAAATATGTAGTTTGTATTACAATAGCTTATAAAAGTATTGCTGAATTAAATATTTATATACATAAACAATTATTTATTTAAAAAAAATTGCACATTTAAAAAATATATTTAATTTTGGAAAGTTTTTTAACAGAAAGATTTGAAAATAGGAAGGATTAGATTTTATTTAGAAAAGCCAACTTTTTATAATAATTAAATATATCTTATCATGAATATTAAACAAGAAAGTAAGCTAAAAATGTATTTAGCTTTACGCATTTACCTCAGGGCAAATAATAGTATCACGGCTTCGTTGCCCAATTACGATGAATTTTATGCAGCATTAGACAAAGCTATTATTCAAATTCAAGCCAATAGCGAGCAACAGCATTTTGATATGAGCGGAGTTGCCGGAAACAAAAAAGATTTGAGAAAAAAACTCGAAACTATTGTCGGAGATAGTTCAAGGAGAATAGTAGCGTATGCTAAATATGCTAACGACAAACAATTGCTGTCGGAAACAAAGTTTAGCAACAGCGATTTAAAAAATGCCAGCGATCTTGAATTGCTTGATTTGAGCCGAGGTTTGCACAGCAAAATTGAATTGAAATTGGCTTCGCTTACCACTTATGGATTAAGCGCTGCTACTCAGCCCGAATTACTTAAAGCAATCAATGCTTTTGATACATCAATACCCCAACGGAAACAGACCAGCGTTACGAAAAAAGAAAGTACAATGCTGATAAAAGATGGCATTGCAGCTGCCGACCATGCCATAGAAAACATTGACACGGTTATAGATATGCTTCGATTGAGCCAGCCTACGTTTTATGCCAGCTATAAGGAAAGCCGAAAAGTTTTGGATGTAAGTAATACTATGGCAGTGAAAGGGAAAATTTGTGAGGCACTCGAAGGTAAGCCCATAGAAGCTGCCAGCCTTAGTTTTAGCCTGAACGGAAAAAAGGAAGTAGTATTGGAAAAGAAAACAGCTGTAAAAGGTGGTTTTCAGATTAAATCGCTTGCCGAAGGGGAATATACGGTAACAATAAGCAAAGTGGGCTTTATCACTCAAAGTGTTGAAATCACCGTGAGTTCAAGCGAACTTTGTGTGATGGATGTGAAATTGGTGAAGAAAGAAAAAGGAAAGGGTTTGTAAAAGAAAATAATTGGAAAACTGTACAAAGCCTTAGGGGTTTGTACAGTTTTATTGAACGTATATGTAAGTTAGGGGCAGCCAAGAAACAACAACATAATTTTTGAGCAATGAAAGAAATAATAGAAAAATTATCATCTTACAATATTTTCAACTACCTCTTTCCCGGAGTAGTATTCGCAATTTTAGCTACAAAGTTTACTAACTTAAATCTGACATTTGACAATCTATTCCTTGGAGCATTTGCATATTATTTCATTGGACTTGTTATAAGTCGATTTGGTTCTGTCTTTATTGAACCTTTTTAAAGTTAATAAGAATAGTGAAATTTACAGATTACAATGACTTTGTTACAGTCTCAAAAAGTGACAATAAACTTGAAATCCTTTCAGAAGCCAATAATATGTATAGAACATTAGTTTCAATGTTCTTATTGCTTTTTTTGATTTTTGGTTTTAGAATTTTAGCAGATAAGTGGGAGTTCTTAAAAAACAATCAAGACATAATACTCTTGATATTCTTGTTTTTTCTCTTTCTGCTTTCATATAGGAAACAAACTAATTACGTTACAAAACGAATTAAAGCATCAAAATAATGGGACAAGAATGTACGGTTGTATTTTGGGACGTTCAGCACGGACATGCTACTTACATCAAAACACCAAACAATAGACATATAGTTGTTGACTTAGGAACTGGTGACTATTCAGGAAAGAATCTCGAATTTAGTCCACTTAAACAGTTGAGATATAAGTATAATGTTACAGAAATGGACTATGTTGTAATTACACATCCCCATCTTGACCATATAGATGATATATTAAATTTTGAATTGGTAAGTCCTAAAGTATTTAATCGCCCAAAACATATTACAAATGAAGAAGTGATGGAAGGTGTTTTGGAAAAGGACCGAAAGAAAATGGAAAAATATTGCGAAATCAATAACCGCTATAATACTGAAATTACAGAAGACAGCATAAATAATACTTCGAAACCTGAAAATTGGGGTGGACTGAAAATACAAACATTTACTCCAAGAAGCTGTAATCATAACAACTTTAATAATCACAGTATTATTGTTGTCATTGAGTATGCAACTACAAAAATTATAATACCTGGAGACAATCAAAAATGCTCTTATGACGAATTAATGTTAAGTTCAAGTTTTATGGCAGCTATTAAAGACGCAGATATACTTTTAGCCCCGCACCACGGACGAGAATCTGGATACAATGTTGACTTTGTTAATCAAGTAAATCCAAAACTTACAGTGGTTTCTGATGGTAGATTTTGTGAAACCAGCGCAAATGGAAGATATTCTGTAAAAAGCAGTGGATGGAGAGTTCATAAGAAAAGTGGAAATTCAGAAACACGGAAATGTTTAACAACAAACACAGATGGAGAAGTGGTGGCGAAATTCGGATATAATTCTGAAAACAAACCTTATTTAGCAGTGACAATTGAATAGAAACACTTGCTATAATATTAATTTTAAAAACGACACATATGCAAAAAGAAGTAAGAAAAGGCGACAAGATTCAAGTTACCATAAAACTTGAATTTGAAGGGACTATTAGAAATCACGCCATTCTAATTGAAAACCAATTTATTCCGACTATCAATAACCAAAGGACAGAGTTTGAAATTGCCTTGAATGGAGACCCAATACAAATTCTTGGAAAATTTACTGGAGTTCAAGGCAGTTCAATAAAAAAATTTGAAGTCCAAATAAATGAAAAGACAGGTTATAAAGTATCAGATGTTAAATTCAGATATGATGAAATTGAGATCAATATACCTGTTCCTTATATAAAATTTGATTTAATCCAAAAAGACTAGCCATGAAATATATAAAAATAGTAATTTATCTTCTAGTATTGAGTAACAATGTTTTTGCTCAATCAATTCTTAGCACAGCAAATAGCAAAAGTGGAATACTTGTCGGTTCGACAACCGACTTTGCAGGTGTAAGCTATGAAAATGCGTCAGACAAATTTTCTTTCAATTACAAATTTACAAAACAAGATGATTCAATCGCAAAAGAAAATTCATATCCACATTTTTGGGGTGTAAACATAGCTACAGGTATTAAAATTGATAAAGGAAAGACAGCCTTAATCAGTGACGAAAAATGGCAGGGCGGTGTAGATTTTGACTTTACTATATTTAGGACTTGGGGGAAGTATACAAAAGATAAAGTAAAGGAAAGTGAAAATGGCACAACTTATAATACAGCAAATATTAAACAAAAAACTCTTTACCTAAGGCTTTCAGATGGCTTTGAAAGATTTAAGAGTTTCGAAAGCACTAAAATAAATACAGACACTACATTCATAACATTGAATAATCCTTTACAAAACAATTTTACTGGAACAATAGGATATTATACAATGTACCAATTCAAAACTAAATGGTTTTTCTCTTATGCTTTATCAGCCAACTTAAGTTCTATAAATATTAGCACAAGAAAACTATCAGAATCGAATTTAACACCCTTTAGAGGATATTTGCTAAATTCAAAAGATTCAACTCAAGTATTGCAAACAGCTAGGCAAGAAACCTATTTCTCAGGTAACCCAGAGTTTGAATTATTTTTTGTTCCAAGAGCAGATATATTTCTTCGATACAAAACAGGAGAAAAAAAACCAGTAATTGGATTTATATTTTCCTACTCTCCTCTTGTTAGTTCTTTTGAAACTGTCAAGACACGCAACTGTTTTGCCTTTGGACCAACCTTTGGACAAGACACATTTCCAGACCAAGTACTATTTGCAATAATGAACGAATTTGTACAAGATAAAAGCGGAGACTATAAATACGCTCTAACATTTCAAGCATCATTCCCAATAAGATTTAAATGATAATTATAAAAAGAAAAACTGGTGATAATCGAGGTAAACTGCCCTGCCTGTTAATAGTAAGTAGGGGTTAAACTATACAATAATATATTTACTGCGACTAAAGTGGGTAAATGTAGAATAAATTAAACTACGTTTATTGCATGCTTGAAGACGCAAAATTATTTGATACATATTGATAAAACATAAAACAAATAATTATGACACACACACAGACTATAATAGGCATTATAATTATTGCTGGACTTTTAGGCGGCTTTACAAATTTTCTTCTTCTTTATAACTTAACCTATAAAAAAAAAGAGTGCTGGGTTAGCTTTTTCAAATCTATGTTTTTAGGTTTGTGTGCATCTATTACAGTGCCTCTTTTTCTGCAAATTATTCAAACAAACCTCCTTGATTTTCCTAAAGACACAACATTTCAAGACAAAAATTATTTTGTGTTGTTTGGATTTTGTGTTCTTGCTGCAATTTTTTCAAAAACATTTTTAGAAAACTTGAATTCTAAAGTAAATAAAGTTGAACAGAAAGTTGATGAAGTAAAAAAAATGTCAGAAGAGGCTAATGATAAAGCAAAAGAAAATGAAAAGGAGATAAAGAACACACAAGCAGGATTATTTAATAACGAGGCAGCAAATGCTATTAAAGAAAATAAACAAGATAATACTAAAAATGCTGCTGTTCAACCGGAAAATATTAAAAGAGGCCATATTGACAAACAGAATACTATGCTTGCAGTTGCCTCAGGCACTACATTCGATGATAATATAAAATGCAATATCTATTACGATCCTGCTAAAAGAACACATGCCTATGATTTTAAATTCATTGCTCTTTACAAATCATGGGGAATCAGAGCAGTTGGAGAAGTAGCTAAAGTTGTTTATTGCGATTATGATGAAGACGAAGATTTACTCATCCCAACAAAAAATGAGGAGGTTTTTAGAAACTTGTCCACAGATGAATTAAAGAAAATTAAAGATATAATTATAAATACGAAATATTATGATTTAGAAAAAGGAATTAAATTTTTCTTAATTGATAAATTTTATGAAACAGAATACATCTTGGATTCTCCGATTATGGGTAAACAATATTTTTGGCTTAATGAATTCCCACAATTTAATCAAAATATGTCAGCTGAAGATATAGCTAAAATGCTCTCCGAATTGAAACCAATTTATTGATATAAATTAAACAGCACGAACACATAATCTAGTATAATACTATGCTAGTAAAAAGCTGACGGGGTAAATTAAATAAATAATGAGATAAATTTGTAAAGATATTTACTGCAACTAAGGTGGGAATAAACGGAATGTGGTGGAGATAGAGATATTGACAATCTATCTTAAATAAAAACTTTAAAAAAAAATATATGAAAATAGAAATCAATATGATTAACGTAGAAGATGGAGATGCAATCATCATCATGTTAAATGACAAAGACAGAAAATCCTTAATCCTAATTGATGGTGGATATAAAAATTATTATCCCAAAGTAAAAAAAAGAATTGAAGAAGTTTTACCTGACTATGATAATAAAATTAATTTGCTCATTTGTACACATTATGACAATGACCATATTGGTGGAGTAGAAAAAATCTTAGATGATTATAACTCGAAAATTCAGGAAATCTGGATACATAAGATTGAAGATAATATAGATAAAACAATAACTCTTTTCGAAGAAAAAATTAAGAATTTAAAGCAGACACTTACTTTAGATGAACATAAATTTATTAAAAGCATTAACGCTTATGAAAACATATTGACACTTGAAGGCTATAAAGACTTATTAAGAGTAATTAAAAAGATAAAATCGTATGATCTAGACAATAAAGTAGTACAAGCAATTAAAGGTCAAAGTTTAAAGAATTTTCCTGAATTTTCTGTAGTTAGTCCAACACAGGAATATTACAATCTTAACCTTGAAGCATTGAAAAAGGAAAGTGTATTAGAAGACCTAAAATCAAATATTAAAAACAAATCAACTGACTTGCCAAAATTAATAGAGTTGCTTTATGAATGTTATGATGAGGCAGGTATATCGCAAGATTACTGTAGTGCACTTGAGAAAAGCAGTTTAGATAACAATGTAACTGCAACAAATATGGTAAGCATAGTTACATTATTGAATTCAAATAATAAGAAGTTTTTATTTACCGGAGATGCAGGAATTGAAACTTTCGAGGTTAATACACCAAAATGGGATTCTGAATTGAAAGACTTATTCTTTTTAGATATTCCTCATCATGGAAGTAAGAACAATACTTCAAAAAAAATGCTAGATACATTCAATCCTGAGAATATCTTTGTATCAGCAAAAAGTGCAGTTAATAGACCTTCTACATTTATTGGAAAATGTGCTAAAACAAAGGAAAGACTTAAGAGATTTGAAGTAACAAACTCAAATAAGAACACTTGGTATTTAAAAATAGACCAAGATGGGGTTGTTGATATTGTACCAAATGAGTAAACATTATCAGGTAATTGAGTAAAATTCTCTTAATATTAATAAGCTGAAAGGGGTAAATAATCAAGGAATTTACTGCAACTAAGGTGGGTATAATTGGGATGAGATTAAAATACATAAGCATAATGCATAAAAAACAATAACCAAATCATTGATAACTTAAAATTAAATAAAATGGGGAAAACAATAGAAACACAAGAAATTGAATATAATAAAGACAAGAAAACAAATATCTTATTGATTAATATCCTCGGAGGCCTTATTGTTGCAGCTATCATTGCTATCGTTTCATTAGCTTTTAATTTTAATGAAAAGATTGCAAGATTAGAAGAACAAGTTAAAAGTATTAAAGAAAAACTTGAAGCAATTCAGTTGATAAGTAAATCAAATATTAATGGGGATTCTATAATAACAATCGATCCTTCCAAATTAGAAGATATTATAAAAAGCAAACACAGTCAATATGTAAAAACTAGCTATAATGAGAGTAATTGTTTTACTGATGTTGACTTAGAGAAATTTAGAAATAACAGAATACCGAATCAAATCGTTGCAGACCTTATGAAAAATAATGCATTTATTGATCTTATTATATCTATTAAGGGCATGTCTCCAACAGAACGTCAAGAACTTCTTGAAAGATGTTCTAAAATTGCAAAGCTAACCTGGGTAGATTTAGGTAAAGTTTCGCCTAACGGTCAAACAGTAGCTGGTAATCAAGCAGAATTATTAATATCTGAAGCTATTGTGAATAAAATTCAATCAATGATGTCACTATCAGTCGAAGAAATAAAGAAGAAATACAAATAAGCAATGCGTAATTTACCGCTAAAATACAATAATGCTATCTGTTACGGTTCTCATCTGAATATTTCCATTTGTTGTGTTTAACAGCTAAACGTTACCGGCACCAAAAAAAATTGAATAACAATACTAAAATTATATTTGATATGACTCTAATAGAAAATAACTTATTAGTTCCAATTATTTCTTCAGTAGGTTCTGTGATAGGAACATTACTTATAACACATCTATTAAATAAAGGTAAATTATCTCGTGAATTAAACATTCTCAATACACAATTGGAAGATCAAATAAAAAAAAGAAAAAGTCTTGAGGAGCAATTTAAAAAGTGTTCTACAGATTTACAAGATTGTAAAACAATAATAGATTCTTTAAACAAAATCAAACTGAAATATAATGATATGAACTCTATTTTATCAAAATCATCAGTTGTGAGAACATTATTACAACCTGTTATAATTATGGGGCCAAGAGGTGCAGGAAAAACTTCTTTAGTTTTGCAATTGCATGCCCCTTGGATTCATGATAAACTCAAAGGTTCTATCGATCACTCCCATAGTGAAGTGCCAATTTTTGATTTTGTCGAGCACGATCTAATTAGTCATTTTGCCAATCCAGAATTAAAAGTACAACTGAATACACATCTTATGCTTGATATGCATGATTTTCCTGGTGATATTGCAGCTCAAACTCAAATAAAAGAAGTTATTCTTGAACAGGCTCATGAAATTAAACATAAAACAAATAAAAATTTAGGTTTAGTGCTTATTTGTATGTTCAATTCTGAAGAATCAGCAACCAAAATAAGTGAGACAACTTTAAATTATTATAATGGTGATCTATTTAGGCATATTAAATCCTTTGTTATTGATAATCAAGTATCAATTGATAGATTAATATTGGTTTTCAATCATTTTGATAAGCTAGAAAAACTCACTCCCACATTATCATTACATGAATTAAGTCAAAAATGTCTTGAAAAATTTCAACCAATCTATAATGATTTAAACCGTATTTGTAATAAAGAAAAAGTCTGTGAAGTTTTTACTGTTTTAGGTGGTGATGACATTTTACTTGAAAATAGAGGAGCAAACATGGTTAAGGGAGAATGCTCTCGTAAATTTATTAGCTTTTTTGTGGATAAAATAAAAGTGGAAGAAATTATCCCTGAATCTGCAACTAATAATGCATCTAAATATTGGACATAATGATAGAAAGACACATAATAAAACTCAATTTATATTCAAAAGGTTACTGTTTGTATATAAAAGAAAAAAATATTTTTGAAGAAAATGAAATCAATGTAGTAAATGAAAAAGTACCACAAGCCTTTATTTTAATACAGAAAAAAATAGAACGAATTCTATTCTCAAACAAATTGCCTGTCAGTCTCTCGTTTAATTACGATGTATTAAGAGAAAAATTATTAATTGGGTTTGGAATTTTGCTTAACATCCCTGATGATAAGGGTAGAGAGGGTATAGTATATATCCATTGTGTTGAATTAAGTGATACAAATCATTTATTTTCTATAGTATTACAAATTATTAAATCGTTATCAATAAGCAATATAAACAATATTTATCAAAAAAATCTAAGAAAAATTGCAAATGAGAATATAGATATATTATCATCGTTAAAACTATTATGTAGCCAAGTTGATGATTATAAATATATATCTCCAAATTATATTAAGAATGCAAGTAGTAACACTATTTATTCTAAAATTATACACGACTGTTCAGGGGGTGCTTCGATAGCATGGTTGACATTTTCTTTTTATTTAAATAATAATAAAAATAATAACTGGGAAGTTTTTGATTATATTGAAAAAGATGGAACAATTTCAACAACTTTAAATCCAATTAATAAAATTAATGTGACTACCGCTTCTGAATTATTAATAGTTTTTCAAGAAAATAATATATTCTCAAATCTTAGTAATTCAAAAATTAATACAGAAGAAGACAGCAAGAATTATGATGACAACAAGTTTTATACTGATATAGGAAAAATAGCATCTAAAAGCGAAACACCGGAACTTATATCAGATAATATTCCAATAGAATTGACCAATGAAATTGAAACAAATTTGAAAACAGGAGAAATATATTTAAATCCTAACGATAAAAATGATAAACTTCCTAAAAGAAAAATCGGATTCATTGTTAAGGTTATGAATATAAATTGGAATATTTTATTGTTTATCATAATTTTATTTACCTTTTTCATGAGCCTTGATAGTTTTATAATGTATAAATTTAATCATGAATTATCAACATTAAAATCCAAAATTTATCAGGACAGTATAAAAATCGAATTACTCAGGACTAACAATCATACTAACTCTAAACCAGAAATGCAAACGAAAACAAGTTCAAATCATACTTCTGAAATTGTTGGAGGAAGAGATTTTATCAGGGAAATACTAACTTCAATTGATGGTAAAGGGAAACAACTAACTAAAATTGAGTTACAAAAAGCACTAAACCATTATGTTAAGATAGACACAATAATGTCACGAAGAATTACCTATCTATTTAATAGTTTCGAAAAATTTGACAGTGATAAAAATTTAAAACTAGACAGTTTAGAAATAATGAAGGCTCTTTATGTAGGATTCGTCAAATTAGAAGATATAATTAAAAGTAAGCACAGTCAATATGTAAAAACTAGTTACAGTGAGTCTAATTGTTTTACTGATGCTGATTTAGAAAAATTTAGAAATAACAAAATACCGAATCAAATCGTTGCAGACCTTATGAAAAATAATGCCTTCATTGATCTTATTATATCAATTAAGGGCATATCACCAACAGATCGTCAAGAACTTCTTGAAAGATGTTCTAAAATTGCAAAGCTAACCTGGGCAAATTTAGGTAAAGTTTCGCCTAACGGTCAGACAGAGGCTGGTAATCAAGCAGAATTATTAATATCTGAAGCTATTGTGAATAAAATTCAATCAATGATGTCACTATCAGTCGAAGAAATAAAGAAGAAATACAAATAGTTAATAATCCAGATACTGCTATCGAGCATCCTGCCCTGCTAGTAATTAGCTGACAGGATTTATTGAATAATGTGATATATTTGCAAAGAAATTATACGTAATTGTTATTAAAATACGATATTTGCAAAATAAAGAAACGGCTCACCTAATGAAATATAGCATAGCAATATTATTTTTTGTATTTGTAATATTAGATGTTTTCGGGCAAGAACCAAAACTGAAAGAGCAAGCATTGGAAGCGTTCAAAAAAGAGCATTACAATGAAGCTATTGCATTGCTTGAAGAAGCTGCACAACAAAACCCGAAAGATGCAGAAATTTTTTATTATTTAGGATGGTTCAATCACTACCGGGCTTATGATAGCCGTCCATTGAGTGGATATAACTTCTCATATTCAAAACAAATTTTCAGCTATTTGGACAAAGCCCTTGAACTGAATCCCGATTATGGAGATGCTAAGTATTTTTATGGAGCAGAATGTAGTGGAAACGCTTTTATTGCAATGCAAAACTGCGATATAGATAAGTTGAAATATTATTACAAATTAGCCAACGATAAAGGTGCCTATCCAGCCTGGTTGAAGGAGTTTGGACGGAATTTTTTGAACAGTTGTGATGAAAATGCTATTTTATTTACAGGTGGTAATACCGACTTTGATGTATGTGTATATTTGCAATTGCACGAAAAACTGCGAACCGATATCAGCATACTGCCTATCGGGAATATTGACCGGCCTTGGTATGTAAAGTTTATAAGAAATGGATTGAAAGGAGGCTTTAAAAAAGTTGAACTCAAGCTTAGCGACCAACAACTATTGGATATACACCCCTTTAAATGGGATACTACAGTGGTTTCAATTCAAACTTCTTCAGAAGACCGGAAACGCTATGGATTATCCAACAACTATCAACTGCAATGGCAGATAGAACCCGATTTGTTTTCGGAAAGAATGCATTCAAAAATAGAAAGCGAGCAAGCTAAAAAACGAAGCTATCTTAGCCCTCAAAGAGCTATACTATTGCAAATAATAGAAGACAATTTTTCAAAACGTCCTATCTATTTTTCAAATTTTTGTTCTCCAACGCTATATGGCGGTTTGAATCTATATTTCAAAAACTGTGGTATGGTATCTCGTTTAACGCCTATTATTACAAAAGATACTGAATTTGCTTTTGACTACAAGCAAATGGAAGTATTGCTTCAGGAAGAAAATATAAAAAACTTCAAATCAATAACGAATAGCAATATACCTCGTATATCAGGTACAATAGTGTCCTGTTATTATGGAATTTTATTAAATTTGTCAGAAAAATACAAGAAGGAAAAGAAAACAAAGGCGCAACTGAATGAAGTATTTGAAAAACATTTGAAAATTGGCTACGACAATGAATTTGAGGATGAAATACAAAACGAGTTGCAAAAATAAGCTGTTTAGTATCCCTTCGGGTACGAAGTTCCAGAAGGGTTAAATAAGTTTAGCACAGCAAGAAGTATAAATAATTCATCCCATGAAATTAGAAACAAAACGACTCATACTTAGACCCATTGCGCTTGATGATAAGTACGAAATATTTGATTATCGTTCCGATGAAGTAAGCAATAAATACCAAGGATGGATTCCCAAAACAATAGGTGATGTGGAAAGCTTTATCGGAAAGATTTCAACTAAAATTAATGAAGCTGGAAGCTGGTTTCAATTTGTGATCATAGAGAAAGAAACGCATAAAATAATTGGCGATTTAGGTGTTCATTTTTTAGACAGCGAAAATAAGCAAGCAGAAATTGGATGTACGTTGAACAAAGATTTTCAAGCTAAAGGTTATGCAACAGAGTCTATAAAAAGAGTCATTGACTACTTATTTAAAGAATTGAACAAGCATCGGATTATTGCATCCATTGACCCTGATAATAAAAACTCTATTCGATTGGTAGAGCGAATCGGATTTCGCAAAGAAGCACATTTTGTTGAGAGTTTACTGATAAACGGAAAATGGGTTGACGACCTGATTTACGCCTTGCTTGAAAAAGATTGGGAAAAAATAAATGGGTAATGAATTAGATGAAAATGAAAAAAAATTGCACTCTATTGTGTTGTCCCTGCCATAAGTAATAATTAGCTGAAAGAGGTTAAATAATCAAGATATTTACTGCAACTAAAGTGGGAATAAGTGGAATTGCGTATTCACTTATATTGGCTTTGATTGTAAAGTGAGATCGCAGCATTCAAAAAAAGATAAAAATTATTCTATCTTTGCATGGATAATTACAGTGTGAAAGCATAGCAACATAATGAGTACTTTAAAAATATCCATACGTTTTTTTGACGACCGCGAAGTGCGAGCCGTTTGGGATGATGAAAACACCAAATGGTGGTTTAGTGTGTTGGATATTGTAGCTTTGCTTACCGACCAGGACGACTACGCCAAAACCCGCAACTATTGGAAATATCTTAAAGCCAAATTGAAAAAAGAAAACAGCGAAGTGGTTAGTGCTACTACCCAGTTGAAATTTCTTGCACCTGACGGTAAAAAGCGATTAGCCGATATGTTGGATTATGCCGGTATTATTGCCTTAGGTAAAGAATTTCCGAGCAAAAAATCAAACCGATTTATTGAATGGTTTACCTATAGTGATGAAAACATAGACGGAAAAAGCAAAACAAAAGCATACTCACTGTTTGAAAGTTCTTTTATCAGCAACATAGAAGTTGGTACAAGCAAAGGTTTGCAACAAATACACGCTTATTTGTTTGGTGGATTGTATGATTTTGCGGGACAAATCAGACAAAAAAATATTTCAAAAGGTGGCTTTCAATTTGCTGTATCACATTTTTTAGGCGACATATTAAAGCAAATAGAAGCCATGCCCGAAACTACATTTGACGAAATTGTAAACAAATATGTAGAAATGAATATTGCGCACCCTTTTATGGAAGGTAATGGCAGAAGCAGCAGATTATGGTTGGATTTGATACTAAAAAAACGCCTCAAAAAATGCGTTGATTGGAGTAAAATAAGTAAGCAAGATTACATGAACGCAATGATGCTAAGTCCAAGCAAAAGTAGTGTTTTAAAATCATTGTTGAAAAAAGCACTCACCACCAAAATAAACGACCGTGAAATGTTTATGAAAGGGATTGACTATTCCTATTATTATGAAGAAAATGAGTAATAAGATAAATTTTAAGAAAAATATATGCTATGAGTTGTTTTTACACAGCTATTGTGGCTCATATAAAAAGAAAATGAAGCTTAAAAGTATAGATAATTGAGCTAAAAACATCTATCTTTGTGAGCTAAATAAGCATAGTGAGAATACTCTTACAAGAATACAAATCCGAATTAACTGAAATAAAATCAACATATTTTTACAAGCAATGACAGTAACTATTATCATAACATTTTGCGTTTTGCTGCTCATTGCGTATGTGTTTGACCTGACATCGTCAAGAACAAAAATTCCTTCTGTAATTATGCTGTTGCTTTTGGGTTGGACGGTTCGTCAACTTAGCACTTGGTTTGAAATTCAACTTCCCGACTTCTCCCCCATGCTTCCGGTGTTAGGAACAATCGGACTAATTCTGATTGTGCTGGAAGGTTCGTTAGAACTTGAACTGAACAAATCAAAATTCGGACTTATAAAGAAATCTTTTGTTGGTGCATTAATTCCAATGCTGGCTTTGGCATTCTTACTTGCTTTTCTTTTTCACTATCTGGGACATTTCGGACTAAAAGACAGCTTGATTAACGCAATTCCTTTTTGTGTAATCAGTAGCGCTATTGCCATTCCAAGTGTTAATAACCTTACTTCTCACAACAAACAATTTGTAATTTATGAGAGTAGCTTGTCCGATATTTTAGGAGTTTTGATTTTCAACTTTCTTGCATTGAACGAAACTATTAATACCGTTTCGTTTGGACACTTTGCATTGCAACTGCTCATTATTACAGTAGTTTCGTTTGTTGCAACCATTGGACTTTCTTATCTTCTAAACAAAATTGAACATCATGTAAAGTTTGTACCAATTATTCTGTTAGTTGTTCTTATTTATGCCATCTCAAAAGTTTACCATCTTCCGGGACTTATTTTCATTTTGTTTTTTGGTTTGTTTATTGGCAATCTTGATGAGTTGAAACAATTTAAGTTTATAGAAAAATTTAAACCAGAAGAACTAAATAAGGAAGTAAATAAATTTCGTGAGTTGACGATTGAAATTGCTTTTTTAGTAAGAGCATTGTTTTTTCTTTTGTTCGGATATCTTATTGAAACAGCTGAAGTGTTGAACACAGATACATTGCTTTGGGCATTAGCAATTGTGTTTTTTATTTTTTTGTTTCGTGCATTTCAGCTTAAGCTTTCAAAGCTACCGTTACAACCTTTATTGTTTGTTGCTCCGAGAGGGCTGATTACTATTTTACTTTTCCTTTCAATAGAACCTACTCATACTATTTCGCTTGTAAATAAATCACTCATAATTCAAGTAATCATATTAACAGCATTGCTTATGATGGTTGGGTTAATAAGAAACAAAACTCAAAAACAATAATTGCAAAATTGAACTGACAGAGCTTTGGACAAAAAGTAGCAGTTGCGGCTAATCGAATAGAATGTTTTCTTTTATTAGCTAATAGGAAGAACCCATTACCCCGCTCCTATTCACTTATAATTCTTACCTCAGTTCTACGGTTTAGTTGTTTGCCTTCGTTGGAATCATTGTCGGCAACAGCTTCTGTATCTCCATAACCTTTAGCAATGATCCGTTTGGCATCTATTCCCTTTTTTGTTAGGTAAGTCTTTACACTCATGGCTCTTTGTTCCGAAAGCAACTGATTGGCTGTTTTATTGCCCACATTATCGGTATGTCCGGCAATTTCTACAATCATGGTGGCTTTCATTTTCAGTGCATCGTATAAGTCGTTTAAAGCTGCAAAGCTTTCGGGACGTAAGCTGGCTTTATCTGTATCGAAGAATACATTTTTAAGGGTAATTGTACGAGGTGGGTCGTATTTCAACGTAAGATTAAGGGTGTATTTTCCTTCGCTTTTGGGTATTTCGAACTGCTGAACTTTTTCTTTTTCGTTCAGGTTATTGTAAAACACATCATATTTATCAGCTTTCTTGAGCAATATTATAGCTTTCCCAAGTGCATCGCTTACTATTTTATATGTTTTGCCCGATTTGATGCTTATAAAAGTAATTTCGTCGTTCTTTCGGGGTTTGCCATCTATAGAAGTCACCGTTACCTTAACCGTTGCTTCATCTTCAATAGGAGTTGTGTTTTGCGAAAATGAATTGCCTACCATAAGCAAAAGTATTGCAAACAGGCAGAAGATAGTTTTTTTAGAAAAGAAAGTAATCATCGTAATAAAATTATTTGTCCCGTAAAATTAATCATTATATTGATAAAGCCATACCAAAGACTTATTTATACCTTAAATAATGGAAAATCTTATGTGTTTCGATGGTACGGAATCCCCAATGACGTTCGAAGAGTGAACGGCATTCGGAAACGGCATTTTCACGGGCTGCTTTTGTATTTCGTTGATAAAGCAAAATAAAATCTTTCATATCCTGATAGATATCTGCTAAATATTCGGCTACAGATGTTTTTACCGGATTGTTATAGTCGTCATCATTGTAATCAACCATCCAAAAATCATCATCTTTACCCAATTTGTTTTTTACATCATTGAAAATAGTGAGCCAGTTTTCTTCTGTCACAAAACGTTCGTTGATTTCAGGATTTTCAACTTCTACGAAAGGCAATGTAGCTCCTTTAATATAAAGTAAAGGGCAAACTTTTTGAAAGTAATTGATAATATCTTCTTTTGTGTATTTATCAATACTTTCAAGAAATAAACAGTATTCGTTAGCTACAGTGAGCATTTCAATTACATTGCGGGAAATAGCAGGTTCTTCGGTTTGTGTCATATTTTTTGTTTTTTAATCTTTATATCCAAATAGTTTTTTTGTTTTTATGGCATCGGCAATATAGTTAGGAACCATTTGTTCCCAACCTTTTTCAGCATTTTTAATCATATTCAGTACAATATGAGGATAAGTAGCTATAAATTCTTTTTTCACATTTTTAATATCAATTATTTTTTTGTTGGCAACTAAATGCATGAAAAGAAATTTAATACTATCATCTACCTGTACATTTTTTAAGGTAATCAATTCTCCTGTATCCTCATTAATAGAAGGGTAAACATACATTTTCATATTATCAATAAATAAGCGTCCGAATGCTTCAATAATTCCACCTTTTAAATGGTTGTAATACTTTTGATCTATTACATTTAAAAAAGTATGCATTCCTATTACAATTCTTAAATTAATAATTTTAAATTGCGATAAATAGGCAACCAACTTATAATATTCTTTAAAATTAGAAACCATAACATTTTGCCCCATACCATTTAATATATCAACCCTTTCCAAAAAATCGCTTTCATGAAATTCTCCATCTTCCAACAAGTTATTCAACGTAATTTCGCACAAAGCAATTGTATTATTTTTGTCGTAATCCTTATCTTTTTTAAACAATCCATAACTTGTTTTAAGCATGTCGAAACCAACATAAGTAATGGGACGAAAACTTCCACGAAAAGCCAGAACATTCTTTTTGTAAAGCATATCTGAAGGCTCATTGACATTCCCATAACGATCGAAAACAATGGCTTTCGACATTCCGGATTTAACCAATTGAACACCTAACAAACGATTATCCACATAATCGAGCTGAGGACCGCTCATGTGAATCATTGTAATTTCCAATCTATCCGAAGATAAATTATCCATAAGTGAAAGCAAAAACTCTGTAGGGTTTTGATGATGATAAAAACAAGCATGTATTAAATTTACACCTAAAACACCCAATGTATTTTGTTGTAATAAATTATCATTCTCAAGCAAGGTTGTATGAATCACTACTTCATTAGGTTCTGCATTTGGATTCAATTGGAATTTAACACCTAACCATCCTCTTGCCTCGTTATCCTTTTGATAATTGAGAGCTGCAACAGTATTTGCAAAAACAAAAAAACAAGTCTTATTATCTCTCTTGTCTTTTAATACCTCAGTAAGTTCATTGTATTCAATAGAAAGCATTCTTTTTAGTCTGTCCTGTGAAACATAGCGCTCTTTCTTTCCTTTACAGTACAATGCATCGCTATAGGCCATATCGTAAGCTGAAATTGATTTTGCAATGGTACCAGAAGCAGCTCCAGCCTGAAAAAAATTACGTGCAACTTCTTGTCCACCTCCAATTTCAGCTATAGTTCCATAAAATTTCTCATCTAAATTAATGCATAACGCTTTTCGTGTTGCACTAACAATTTCTCTTTCCATAGCATCAATAGTATTTATCATAACTTTTATTTTGCAAAAATACGGAATAACTCCATAGCCTGTTAAAAAATCTTAATATAGTAGTAAATTAACACTTTAAGTTTTGTTATTGCTGATTTTTAATGTTAATTTGCAAAGTAATAAATACTATTCATCAAAAAAAGTTTAATGATTTTATCGAAAAATATTATTTCAGTTGTAATTGTTTTAATTGCGAGTTTATGTTTAAATGTAAACTATGCGCAAGATAATGAAAATATTAAAATAGAAAAAAGAACATCGGACACTTTATCGATGGCAATGCATACAAGTGTTCCTGTTTTTAGTGATATTGTTAGTATTTCAGGAGCTCCCACTCCCCTTCCAATTGCGAAATCCACATCTAAGCTACCAAACAAACTGTATAATACCTGGAATAATAAAGATATCAAAGTAAATAGCGATAAAACCTTTAATAAAAATACTACATATATTCTTCCGCTTATAAATATTGAAAACAATAACAACTTTGTATTTCCTTATAAAGGTAAGGTTATTTCACCATTTGGCTATAGGGGAAGAAGAGTACATGCCGGTACAGATATTAAATTAAACCTGAACGATGAAGTTTACTGTGCTTTTGATGGAGAAGTTCGTATGGCAAAACGTTACAGTGGATATGGAAATTTAGTAGTTGTTAGGCATAAAAATGGTTTAGAAACTTGTTATGGACATTTGAATTCAATTAAAGTAAAAGTAAACCAAGAAGTAAAAGCTGGAGATTTAATTGGTTTGGGCGGGAGAACAGGTAGAGCTTCAACCACGCATTTGCATTTTGAAACACGCTTTTTAGGTGATGCGTTTAATTCTTCCAAATTATTAGATTATGATAATTTTTCTTTAAAATCAGATACTTTGATGATTGATAAAAATACTTTTATCAAATCAAAAAACTTTAAATATAAGAAAAACAAAAGAGGCAAACGGATAAAAGTATATTATGAAGATCCAACACAAGAAGAAAACACACCAGTTAACACCAACACTACTATTGTTTATCAGGAAGAAGAAGATTCAACTGAATTAACATCGAATGTAACTAAACCTGTTAATAATGTTGATTCAATAATTACTGATGTTGCAAATACTAATAAAATCAGTTCAAAAGTATCTAAAACAACTAAATCTGTTAAAGAAAAATCCACAAAGAAAGAAAAAACTCGTTTTTATAAAGTACGAAGCGGCGATACTTTATCAAAAATAGCCCGTAACAATGGGACTACAGTTAAAGATATTTGTAAAATAAACAAAATAAATGAAGATGCTGTTTTAAGTTTAGGCAAAAAATTAAAATTAAAATAAACTTTACTCTATTATTAAATTGCAAAAGGGCAGAATTAATTTCTGCCTTTTTTGCGTTTATTTAGCAACAGCTTTTTCTTTAAATATAATAAAGTCAGCAAGATATTTTTGTATAATTCTTATGTGGAAATTATCAGATTAATGCTATTTTTGCACATTAAATAAAATTTACATGGAAAGTTATTTCGAGAAATTCAGGCAGGAAACCATAGGAGAAAATTTAAGCTATAATACACCTTATGGTTTGAAAAAGATGATTTATGCTGATTGGGTAGCCAGTGGCAGACTTTACGCTCCTATTGAAAAAAAAATGACTGAAGTAATTGGACCTTATGTTGGAAATACTCATACCGAAACCAGCGAAACCGGAACTTTGATGACCAATGCTTATCACTTGGCATTGAAAAAGATAAAACAACATGTGAATGCAGGACCAAATGATGTAATTATTACTTTTGGATCAGGTATGACTGCCGTTATAAATAAATTACAACGTATATTAGGATTAAAATTCTGTGGTAATTTAACAGGGAAACCTTGCCTTAAAGATTCAGAACGACCTGTCGTTTTTATTACTCACATGGAACATCATTCAAATCATACATCTTGGTTTGAAACTGCTGCAGATGTGGTTTTACTGAAACCTACCAAAGATTTACTTATCGACCTTAATGAATTAAAAATACAATTAGAAAAATACAAAAACAGACAATTTAAAATAGGTTCTTTTACTGCATGTTCAAATGTAACTGGCGTTGGAACACCTTATCATGCAATGGCAAAAATAATGCATGAATATGGAGGTGTTTGTTTTGTTGATTTTGCAGCTTCTGCTCCTTATGCTGAAATAGATATGCATCCAACTGACCCTAAGGAAAAATTAGATGCAGTAATGTTTTCACCTCATAAATTCCTTGGAGGACCAGGCACTTCAGGCGTTTTGGTATTTGATTCTTCACTTTATCATAATTCTACACCCGATCAACCTGGAGGTGGCACTGTTGATTGGACCAATGCTTGGGGTGAATACAAATATGTAGATGATATAGAAATACGCGAAGATGGTGGGACGCCTGGTTTTTTACAAGCAATCAGAACAGCCTTATGTATTGAACTTAAAAATCAAATTGGTGTTGAAAACATTTCTAAACGTGAAGAAGAATTGGTAAAAATTGCATTTGATGAATTAGGCAAAATACCTAAACTACATATATTGGCAGACAATATAAAACATCGCTTGGGTATAATATCGTTTTATATCGAAAATCTTCATTACAACCTAATAGTTAAATTATTAAATGATAGATTTGGTATTCAGGTTCGGGGAGGTTGTGCTTGTGCAGGCACCTATGGGCATTACTTATTAGATGTTAGCTACGAAAAATCCCGACAAATTACAAATTTGATTAATACCGGAGATTTATCACAAAAACCTGGTTGGGTAAGAGTTTCATTACATCCTACAATGAGAAATAATGAATTATATTTTATAGCAGATGCAATTAAACAAATTGCTGAAAATCATATTGATTGGCAAAAAGATTACGATTATGATAAGCACAGCAATGAATTTAAACATAAACATGAAATAATCTCTGCTCAGGAGAAAGTAAAAGAATGGTTTACTTTATAATTATAATTACAATTAACTATTCAACCAATCTTTAAACTTAGTAACTTTATCTATACTAACATAAACTTCTTCTTTGCGAGCCGGAATTAAGTCAATTTTTAAATGACTTTTTGGAAAAACATGCACATTGGCTATGGATTTCATTTTAACCAAATATTGTCTGTTGATTCTAAAAAATTGCATGGGATCGATTAATGAAATTAAATAATCGAGGCTATAATCAAGAGGATATTCCATATTATCGTTGGTTACCATAAAGGTAATGCTCGATTGAGAATAAAAATAAGCAATTTCGGAAATATCAAATGATTTTATCTTTGTTCCAATCGTTATCGAAAAACGATTTTTATAAGTAGGTACTTTTTTGTTGATTAATTCAAAAAGCGATTGCATATCTACCAAAGGGGAATTTACTTTATTCCAGTCCTGATATTTGAGGATAGCTTTGTTTAAATCGTCCTGAGAAATGGGTTTCAACAAATAATCAATGCTTTTCAATTTGAATGCTTTAATAGCATATTCATCAAAAGCTGTTGTGAAAATAATAGGTGATTTAACTTCAACTTTGTCGAAAATTGCAAAACTTAAATCGTCCTCCAGATGAATATCCAAAAATATCAAATCGGGTTCGGGATTTGTCTTAAACCATTGAATGGCTTCTTCCACAGATTCTATTTTAGCCATTATATTTATTGAAGGATCAAATTGTTTGATCATAGCTTCTAAACGGCGTGCTGCCAATTCCTCGTCTTCTAAAATTATTATATTCATATCTTAGTTTTTATAATAATGGTATTTTTGCTTCAAAACAATCATTTATAACTCCATAAGTAATTTTTTTATCGGTAAGATAACCATATCTGGTTTCTATATTTTTTAAGCCTATTCCTGTAGATTCTATCCGATTTTCACGCACCTGTAAATTATTGAGTACATGCAAATAATTTTCTTCATCAATATGTAAATCAATAAACAAAGGATGCTTCTTTGAAAATGTATTGTGTTTTATAGCATTTTCAATGAGTAGTTGAAGTGCAATGGGTGGTATTTGCATACTTAGTTTTTCTTCAGGTAAGTTAATGCTAATTTTCAGCTTATCCATAAATCGTATTTCGAGTAAATACACATAAGCTTTCAAAAATTCTAATTCAGTTTCTAAGCTCACTAAATCTTTTTCTTTGTTTTCCAACACATAACGATATACTTTTGAAAGTTGTTCGGTAAACTTTTCGGCAGTATCCGGTTCTAGTTTAATCAGTGATATCAATACATTTAAACTATTAAACAAAAAATGTGGATTTACTTGGTTTTTGAGCATTTCAAACTGTGATTGCAAATTTTCCTTCTGCAAACGCAACAATTGAGTTTTGGCATTTGTAAGTTGCAGCGTTCTTTCTTCAACTTTTTGCTCCAAATCCTGATTGATAGTTAATAGAATTTCTTTTGATTTTTTAAGCTCTTCTTCTGTTTTCAGCCTATTGGTAACATCTCTTATAATACCAACACCATTCCATTTATCTTTAATACTGAACGAAGAAAGCGAAAGTTCGTAATTAAATTCTGTTCCATCTTTCCGAACAGCAATCAGTTCCAATGTTTTTTGTTTTGGAAAAGCTAATTCTCCAATAGCATATTTCATTAATTTTAAGCGATAATCATCTCTATACCGAAGTGGAGTAATTACATCATGCAAATCTTTATACATTACTTCTTCTGCTTTGTAACCAAAAATATTTTCGGATGCTTCGTTCCAATAAGTAATTTGTCCTAAATGATTTATCATCAATATAGCATCCATCGCACTCGAGGTAAGTGATCTGAATTTTTCTTCACTTTCCTTGAGCATGAATTCAGCTTTTTTACGTTCCGAAATATCTCTGATATAAGTTTGTGTAGCAATTTTACCATTAAAGTTAATAATACTGTTGTTAAATTCTACCGGTTTATGATTTCCCCATTTATCAACAAGTACCGATTCGTATATTTGAGGAAGTTCTTTGCCTTCTTGTCTTTGCCTATAATATTCTAATATCTTTGGTTTTTCTTCTTCGGCTAAATAATTTAAAAATGGAGTATCAAGCATAAAATCTACACTGTAACCTAATATTTTAGCCATTATTATATTTATAAACCTTACATATCCATCTTGCAAAATAACAATGCCATCATTGGCTTTTTCTACCAAAGCTTTATATTTTTCTTCACTTTCGCGAAGCGCTTGTTCAGCAATAACTTTCTGGCTTTGATCGCGTAAAATAATAAATGCAGCCGGCGAACCCATGTAATCAATGGTAGTGCTATTGAGTTCCATATATAACAAACTGCCATCCTTTCTGATTCCTTTGGCATTGTATATTAACGGAAATGATTCTCCTTTCATCCGTCTTGAATGAACTTCAATCATCTGTTGGAGATCATCATCTGTAACCATATCCAAGAAACCCATTCCCAATAATTCACTTTCATCATAACCTGACATGGCACAAAAGGCAGGATTTACCATTTGATACTTCCCTTTTTGTGTAATAATAATACCATCGGTAGCTTTATTAATCAGATTTCTATATTTCACTTCACTTTCTCGCAAAGCTGCTTCTGTTTTCTTACGCTCTGTGATATTACGCGATACACCTAATATTTCTTTTATTTCACCTTTATCATCTGTTATAAAAGTGCCCACCAACTCAACCCATACAGTGGAACCATCTTTGCACCATTGCTCTAAATCACCTACCAACATATTCGATTGCTTGCCTTCGTAAAAATCTTTCATCATTTTTTCGAGCAACTGAGTTACTTTTAAATTCGACTCAGGCGTAAGCGATTCTTCTACCGATTGCGACATTACTTCTTCGGGTGTATAACCCCTCAAATTAATTACAGATGGACTTACATAAGTAAAGCGTCGGGTTTTCATGTTGAGTACCCATACTACATCGTGCATGTTTTCGTTGAGCAATTTAAACTTTTCTTCATTTTGTTTAATAACCAATTCGTTTTCGTAAATGGATGCCAATCTTTTATTATTTATAAAAGCAATGCCCCCACCCATCAGAAAAGTTTCGAAATAAATAAAGTTATTCTTTGTAAAAAGTTCCCAATTTATATTTTCTATATAACCTGATAGGATTATAATAGAGTAAACAACAATAAAGATAAGCGAATGAAGTATCAATTCCAAAAAGCCAAATGGTACAAACAGCAACCATGCTATAATAACAAAATTTAACCCAAACCAATAAGGACTGGCAAATCCACCCGTGTAAACTGACAAAAATGCAGAATAAAACACCGTGATGTAAAATCCAATAATGAGTTGTATTTTTAAATAATATCTGTTTTTATGAAACGTGGCAATTGTTAAGCTTGCTATATAAAACAAAACACAACATAACCTCAGATAAAAAACAGTTAGTTTGTTATCAATGTTTATTTTATGATCGATAAAATGCCAGCTGATAACAATCAAAAGCCCAATTATAGTTATTACGTTAAAAGCTAATTTTAAATGGCTTTCTCTGAAAAGAATAAAATCTTTATTCTTATTTATTTTATGTAAGCTGCCGAATAAATTATCAGATTTTACCATTTATAAGTATATTTAATAAGCAATCAAATTTAAGATTTATAGCAATCGAAAACAGCAAAAGGCACTTCCATCAACAAAACACCATCTTCTTCGGCTATCTGATTCAATCTGTTTTCTGTGGCAGATAAAATTTCCTGTACTCTTTCTGTAGGTTGCAGTAATTGAATCCAGGCATTTTTAAAAGCCTTTTTTATAAATGAGTGATTCAGAAAAGCAGTTCCATCTGCAAATTTCATCGTATAGTTTTCTTCATACACCTTCTTGATTTTAAACCCTGCATTACTTATCATTCTCACTTGTTCTTTTACACTTTTTCGTTTATGGTTTATGTGCTGAATAAATGATTCTATAACACTGTAATGCTCTTCTTCAAGCAAAATTTCGGTTAATGTTTCATAAAACAAAGAAAACGTTGCCGGTAAATTAGCTGTTATAACCAATTGTGCTGATTTTTTTGCGGTACGAAAACATTCATTTAAAACCAAATCGGCATTATCAGCATTGTTTATGCCATTATTTGATACAATTAAGTCGAACAGCTTATCATCAAAAGGCATTTCTTCCGATTTACAATCGAAGCATTTTATATTTTTTAGTTGTAATGTTTCAGCCTTTTCTTTTAAACGCATAATGGCAGCCTCCCATGGGTCGATACCATAACATAAGCAAGATGAATCCAATCGTTGTGCAATTTCTATCAGTGGAAATCCGGCACCACAACCAATATCAAGTAAATGAATGTTTTTTTTATATTCAATAACATCGAGCAATTTTAAGCCGAAAGCGGCCGACCATAAGGGCAGCTCATCATACATCGAAAGCAATGAAGAATCGCTATTACCGAATATTTGACTGTTTGATGTTTTTTTAGTAGTATCTAAGTTTGCTTTTGTTTGCACTGCATTTATTTTTCTACAAAACTAAACAATAGGATTATATAAAATAAATTTTTGCTGCTTAATGACGGAAGTTTTTTAGTAGAGGTTGCTTTTTGGCTATTGAATGGAGGTAATAGCTTTCAAAAATTATCCTAAAATTGAAGTTTAAGTGGAATATTATATCAAAATAGATTGTATTCATTTAAGCTTTTCAGCCTTTTTAGCTTCAATACGTTTTATGTATTTTAGGTAAAGTCTTTCTACTTTTTCGCGTGCCCAAGGCGTTTTACGCAAAAATGCCAGACTTGATTTAATACTTGGATTTTCTGTAAAACATCGGATATGAATTAATGTTCCAAGTGTATCCCAGTCGAAATAAAAAACCAAATCCTTGATGATTTCTTCTAAGGTAACACCATGCAATGGGTTGTTCTTTTGTGTTTGATCCATATTTTATAATCCGATTTGCCAATACCTCAAAAGCAGAATAACGATTAATCTATTTTCCTTCCTCAATCAGCACCTTACTATTTATGTTATAGTTTATAAAACTAAAATATCAGCTAGTAAACTTTTTGTCAATATTTTTCTGAATCAACCAATTAATTAGTAAAATGCTATTGAACCCAATATTCATAATCCAGAAATAGATATCGAAACGATTAAAAACAGAACAAAGTATTAAAACAGTTATCTGAGAGGTTGGACCTAATAAAACCCACGAACGGATAATGGTTTTGTTTTTGGCAAGAAATTCGGCAGGAGAAGCTTTAAATAATTTTGCAGTGCTTTTTTTAGCAGCCAAATTGTTTTGAAAACTTGAATATTTAAGGTAAATGCTAATTATTGTTCTGTCGAACCATTTTCCTTTTGTGTTTTTAATATTTTCGTATTCTTGTCGGAACTCATCTAAATCTTCTTCAAAAGTACTTTTGCGTTCCAATACGTAATCCAGAAAACGATTGCGATAATAATCAATAAGTATGGCTTGCGTGGTAATACTTGCCCCTGTTACTGCCAATAAAACCCAATTGAGAAGCGGATTTTCGGTATGATTGGCAAATCCAATTCCAATTCCGATATAAACAGCTATCACTGCAATATAATCAGCCAAACCATCAATTATTCTTCCAGTACGGGTACCATTATGTTTTAATCGTGCCAATTGCCCATCACTGCAATCCAAAATATTAAACATCATAAAAAATAAGGCACCAATAATAAAATATTCAGGAGCAAGAGGACTGCCATGTGCATAAAAAAAACCTCCGATTATTCCCATAATTATGGCACCAATAGTTAGCTGATTGGGCGTAATATTGGTTGGATAAATAATTTTTACCAGCAAAAATGCAAGTGGTCGATAAAAAAAGAGGTCGAAAATTTCTTCAACCTCTAACATTTTTAATGATTTTTTATATTCTGAATACCAACTCATTTTTTTATTTGTTTTCTTTCAAAAAATCTTTAATCATACCCATCAAGAGTTTATTTTGATCTTGTGTACCAATAGTAATACGTAAATGATTAAACAAACCATCTTCAGCCATAAACTTAACAATCATATTGCGTTCGGTAAGATATTTTTTCAAACCATCTTTAATTTCTGCAGGTATTTCAACCAAAATAAAATTTGAATAGGATTTAAAAGCTCTAAATCCCGGCATAGCATTAAATTCGTTAAAGTACATATCCATATCAGCAGTCATTTTTTCTCTCATTCCATTGTAATATTCTGCAGAATCAAGAGCTGCAAGACCTATAAGTTCAGATACCCTATTGTATCCCAAATAGCGAGCTGAGAACAAATTAAACTTTGCATGATTTTCGCCCATCAAAGCAAAACCTATTCTAATTCCAGCTAAGCCGTAGTATTTAGAGAAAGTTCTGATAATAATTAAGTTTGGATATGCTTCTACCAGTTCTTTTAAATGAGAATTGTCTTTATTGTAAAAAAGTGTATAAGCTTCGTCTAATACCACATGAGTATCTTTCATTTTTTCCAGAACATATTTCAATTGGTCAAGTTCCAAACGGTTACCAGTTGGGTTATTTGGCGAACTAATCAACACCAATTTAGGTTTTTCTTCTTCATAAACCTTGAGCATTCCTTCAATATCGTAATAAAAACTATCTTTACCCTCAACAATAGGATATTCCACTTTAATACCTTCAACTTCGTCTGATATTTTTTTGTAATACCACCAAGAGTAAGCGGGTATCATAATTTTATCACCCTTGTGAATATAGCAATGTACAGCTTGTTTTAAGATGTCTTCGCCACCAAAACCTACCATTACATTTTTCTCGTCGATACCAAAATCTTTAGCTAATCTTTCAGATAAACGACTTTTAACACCTCTTGAAAAATCACGCGAATATTCGTAAAGTTCAATTTTATCAATATTTTTTAAAGTATCAAAACAAGCAGGTGCAGGACCATATTGGTTTTCATTTCTATCAAGATAGATAATAGGTTTACTTTCTATGTTCATTATTTATATTATATTAAATGTTCTTTATAGAACTTTATTTTTTCGGTTTGCAAAATTATGAAAAATTATCGTAACCAAATCAATCAAAGCTGGTTTTTTATCAACTATTGAACAAACAGCGAAATAAACTGATATTAATTTAGGAAAAATTGAATAAGCGAATAATAGAGATAACTGAAATTAAATATTTTTTGTTGCAACTTACTTTTTATAATATTGCATGGCTTCTGGTAAATTCTTTTTCATATCAGCTATTCTATTTGCATCACTTGGATGTGTACTGAGTATTTCCAGAGGAGCTACACCACCATTCTGGCTCATTCTTTCCCAAAAAGCTATGGCTTTATTAGGATCATAACCTGCCATAGCCATGAAGAACAATCCCAGTTTGTCAGCTTCTAATTCATGCTCTCTCGAATAAGCAAGGCTTCCTAGCGTGGATCCTACACCAAATGCTGTCATAAAAATATTTTTGGTAGCTTCAGGTTTCTTCTCCAATGCTGCAGCTAATGACATACCTCCTAATTGTATCAACAATTGTTGACTCATACGTCAGACTGTCTAAAAACCCACAGTAGTTTGTTGATAAGTTTTAAGATGTAATTCTCATATTTGCAGTAGATTTTGTATCTTTAATGTATGAAATTCATACAAGGACAAAACAGACAACAAATAC
>Ga0247840_10002317_pt1 | contig 34176 bp, 22 predicted proteins | sample LaCruzMarch2015__FD_192404 | JGI IMG/M metagenome (GOLD analysis project Ga0247840, IMG submission 192404) | Freshwater microbial communities from meromictic Lake La Cruz, Castile-La Mancha, Spain - LaCruzMarch2015_17m | ecosystem: Environmental > Aquatic > Freshwater > Lake | place: Spain...
CCTCATTGCTCATGTCCGCGGTGTAGCGCGACGGCATCAGCACCGCTTCCACCTGATCGGCCCCCAGGGCGTCGACCGCGATGGCCAGGGTCAGGGCCGAGTCGACCCCGCCGGAGAGGCCGAGTACGGCGCCGCTGAATCCGTTCTTTCGCACATAGTCGCGCACGCCGAGCACCAGGGCGCTGTAGATCGCCGCCTCGTCTTGCGCCGACGCCGGAGCGCCCGCGCCGTGCCGGGGTGCGTCACCCTCACAGGGCGTGCCGTCCGCGGCCAGGTCGACCAGGAGTGCGTGCTCCTGGAACTGGGGTGAGCGGACCTGGACCCGACCCTCCGGATCGACCACAAATGAGCCCCCGTCGAACACCAGCTCATCCTGGCCGCCGACCAGATTGGCGTAGAGGATGGTCAGTCCGTTGGTGCCGGCACGGCGGGCGACCAGGGTCTCGCGCTCGGCCTGCTTGCCGGCATGGAAGGGTGAGGCGTTGATATTGATCAGCACCTGGGCCCCGGCCGCCGCCGCCGCCGCCGTCGGTGCCTTGCGCCAGATGTCCTCGCAGACGCTCAGGCCCATGCGTAACCCGCGGTGCTCGAAGACCACCGCCGACGCGCCCGGCTGGAAATAGCGCTTCTCGTCGAAGACGCTGTAATTGGGCAATTCCTGTTTGGCGTACTCGGTCACCAGTGCGCCGTCACGGATCACCCCGGCGGCGTTGATCAATCCGTCGGACGCGGCACGCGGATAACCCAGCACCAGGGTGATGCCGCGAGTCTCGGCACAGACCCGGGTCAAGGCGGCATCGACCCGTTCGAGCAGCTCCGGGCGCAGCAGTAAGTCCTCCGGCGGGTAGCCGGTCAGCGTCAGCTCGGGAAAGACCACCAAATCCGCGCCGGCGGCCAGCGCCTCCCGCGCGGTGGTGATGACGCGCTGCGCATTGCCCGGCACGTCACCAACCAGAAGGTTCAATTGTGCGATCTGGATACGACAAGCCACCTTGGACCCCCGGTTCGCGGCTGCGCTATGCTGATCCACCCTATGCACTCCCGAGTAGCTGCGCCATGCGCACGCCCATTTGGGCTGGTGAGCGCACGGTCGTCACCCCGGCCGCCTCCAGGGCGGTGAACTTGTCTTCCGCGGTCCCTTTGCCGCCGGTCACGATGGCACCCGCGTGCCCCATCCGTTTCCCCGCCGGCGCCGTGACGCCGGCGATATAGGCGACCACCGGCTTGGTCATTTGCGCCTGGATATACTTGGCCGCCGCCTCCTCTGCCCCACCGCCGATCTCGCCGACCAGGATGACGCCGTCGGTGCCGGGATCGGTCTCGAACAAGGCCAGACAGGCGACGAAGTCCAGTCCCTGAATGGGATCGCCGCCGATGCCGATACAGGTGCTTTGGCCTAAACCGGCATTGGTGACCTGGAACACGGCCTCGTAGGTCAGGGTACCCGAACGGGAGATGATGCCGACCCGGCCGGGAGTGTGGATATGGCCCGGCATGATGCCGATCTTGCACGCGCCCGGGGTGATGACGCCCGGACAATTGGGGCCGATCAGGATCGCCGGGTGGCCCGCCAGCGCGGCCTTGACCCGTAGCATATCCAAGACCGGGATGCCCTCGGTGATACAGACGATGACCCTGATCCCGGCATCCGCGGCCTCCAGGATGGCGTCCGCCGCATAGGCAGCCGGGACATAGATCATGGTGGCGTCCGCGCCGGTGGTGCTGACCGCGTCGTGGACAGTGTCGAAGACCGGCCGGTCCAGGTGACGCTGCCCGCCCTTGCCGGGGGTCACGCCGCCGACCAGGTTGGTGCCGTAGGCGATCGCCTGGGCGCTGTGGAAGGTGCCCTGCTGGCCGGTGAAGCCCTGGCAGATGACCCGGGTCTCTTTGTCGATCAGAACGCTCATCGTTTCAGTCTCTCAACCAGCCGGGGCCGCGGCCGCGACCACCTTGTCCGCCGCCTCGCTCAGGTTGGCCGCGGTGATCACCGCCAGCCCGCTCTGCGCCAGCAGTGCCAGGCCCTGGGGCGCATTGGTCCCCTCGAGACGCACCACCACCGGGACCCCGACCCCGACCTCGCGCACCGCCCGGATAATGCCCTCGGCGATCAGATCGCAGCGGACGATCCCGCCGAAGATATTGACCAGAACCGCCCGCACCCTGGGGTCGGACAGGATGAGTTTGAAGGCCTCCGCGACCCGCGCTGCCGTCGCCCCGCCGCCGACATCCAGGAAATTGGCCGGCGCCCCGCCGTGTAACTGCACCAAATCCATGGTTGCCATCGCCAGACCGGCTCCGTTGACCATGCAGCCGATGTTGCCGTCCAGGCTGATATAGCTCAATTCGTGCGCTTTCGCCTGGGCTTCGCGGGGGTCCTCCTGGCGATGATCACGCAAGGCTTCCAGGTTCGGTTGGCGGGCCAGAGCGTTGTCGTCCAAGTTGATCTTGGCGTCCAGCGCGATCAGGTCGCCGGCGGCCGTGATCACCAGTGGATTGATTTCCACCAGGCCCGCATCACAGTCCATAAACAGTCGGTACAGACCGCCCATCAGGCCGCTCAGCGCCTTGAGCTGCGCGCTGTTCAGACCTAGTCCGAAGCCCAGCCGGCGCACCTGGAAGGGTTGCAGTCCGGCGGCGGGATGAATGCGAATCGTCAGAATGCGCTCGGGGGTCTGCGCCGCCACGGCCTCGATGTCCATGCCGCCCGCCTGGGAGGCCATGAACAGGACCGCCGCGCAAGCGCGATCCACCAGTGCGCTCAGGTAGAGCTCGCGGGCGATAGGCGTGGGTTCTTCGATCAGCAGGGTGCCGATGGGCAGCCCCGCGGGGCCGCTCTGGCGGGTGACCAGGCGGCTACCGAGCAACCGTTGCGCCTCGACCGCGGCCTGTTCGGGGCTGTCCACCAGCACGACCCCGCCGGCCTTGCCGCGTCCACCGGCATGGATCTGGGCTTTGATCACCCAGCGGGCGCCGCCCAACGTACGGCATGCCGCCGCGGCGTCCGCCGACGTCGACACGGTCACACCACGCGGGACAGGAATGTGGTATTTCTGGAACAGGTGTTTGGATTGGTATTCGTGCAGATTCATGGAGGCTCGGGCGGAATCCTGGCGGCCTGATGGTCGGTGATGGTTGGATTCCTCCTATTCTGATCGAATTCCCGACACGCTGCCAAAGAAGCCGCCTCCACGCAGAGCCGGCCCCGCGTGTGACGAACCAAATGCACTGATCCGACGCACGGCGATCGACGCGCGTTCCGCGTCTCGTCGTCCTGTTGCCTGGAACACCCTCGGCCCCGGCACGGGAAGCCCACTGCTGCGAGAGTCTATGCCATGCCCAGTGACAAGAGTCTGGATTCAGGCACGCCGAGCGTCGGGACGGGACTGCCCGATTCGCGGCCTCGTGCCAAGGTGCCCGCGCGCTTCCCCACCTGGGAGTCGTTGCGCTGGCTGTTTCTGTTCCGTCTGCTGATGGTGGTCGGACTGGTGCTGGTGTTCTCCCCCGCGGTGGATGATCCGCTGATCACGCGGGTCAACGCGGCTTTGGCCTGGCAGGTCCTGGTGGTCTACGCGATCCTGGTGCTGGTCAGCGGGCTTGCTCTCTACGCCCGGTGGCCCAGCCGGGAGAATCAGGTGTACCTGGCGATTTTTATCGACCTCGTCGTGTTCACCCTGGTGATGCACGCGGGCGGTGGCGTCGGCAGCGGCCTCGGCGTTCTGCTGGCGGTTGCCGTGGCCGCGGCGGCGTTGATGATGGAGGGTCGGCTCGCCCTCCTGTACGCCGCCTTCGCGACGGTCGCGGTCATCACCGAACAGACCTATGTGTTGCTGCGGGGCACGGTGTCATCCGCCGAGTTCACCCAGGCCGGGCTGCTCGGCGTCGTGTTCTTTGCCCTGGCCTTGCTGGCCCATGTGCTCTATCGCCGCGTCCAGGCGATGGAGGAACTGGTCGCCCGCCGCAAAGTCGACATCGATGACCTCTCCAAACTCAACGCTTTCATCATCCAGGACATGAGCACCGGGGTGATGGTGGTGGACGGGGAGCGGCGGGTGCGGCTGATGAACCAGTCGGCTCGCGATCTAATCAATGTCGCTGGAGAGCGCGCCGGGGCCACGCTGAAGGAGATCTGCCCGGAGCTGGACGTCTGGCTGGCGGAGCGGGTGCGTCCGACCGCGCCCCAGGGCGGGACCATTCGGGTTGGCGATCGGGATCTCAAGCCCACGCGCCAACTGCTCGGCGACTACCGCGCCGCCGGCGTGCTGCTCTATCTGCGCGATCAACAGGAGCTGGTGAAGGAGGCCCAGCAGATCAAGCTGGCCTCACTGGGAACGCTGACCGCCAGCATTGCGCACAATATTCGCAACCCCTTGAGTGCGATCTCCCACGCCGGTCAACTGCTGGCGGAGGCCCGGGATCTGTCGCCGGATGACCGCCACCTGCTCGATATCATCCGTCGCAACAGCGGACGGATTGACGAAATTGTCCGTAGCGTCTTGCAACTGTCGCGCCGCAATCAGGTAGAATTGCAGGTGACCGAACTGGTCGCCTGGCTTGAAACCTTCTGCGACGAATTCCGGGAATCACACGGTCTCCCTGACGCCCGTTTCCTGCTGGAGTTTGAGTCACCGCCCATTACGGTCGAGGTCGACCCGCGGCATCTGCATCAGATCATCGCGAACCTGTGCGAGAACGCCCTGCTGCACGGTGGGCAACCGGATCAGCCCGCGCAGGTCCTCGTCCGGGTCGGGCGTGGCCAGGCGTCCGTGCGCGCCCTGATCGAGGTGACCGACGATGGCCCCGGCATCGACGCGGCGTCCGCCCGCGACATCTTCAACCCATTTTTCACCACCAAGGCCAGCGGCACCGGTCTCGGACTCTACATTGCCCGCGAACTGGCGGAGACCAATGGCGTCCGGCTTCAATATGAACGTCGGCACCCCAGGGGCAGTTGTTTTCGGCTCGTGTTCGCCTGAGTGGCTGAACCATGGGTCGCTTCCAGCCGGACGCGGCGCGGTGCTGCGCTCGGCGCGGCGGTGTACCATGCTGGGTCGGGGTCTGCGCACCCGCGGCCCGGCCCGCTACCGGCCGCAGCGACGCCTCGCGGGTCGATCGGCGGATGATCAGAACCACACCAGAACTGGAAGCGAGCCGGTATGAACAAGGCGCACGCACTCGTCGTCGATGACGAAGCCGATATCCTCGATCTGATCAAGATCACGCTCGGGCGCATGGATGTGCACGCAACCACCGCGATGACCGTCGGCGAGGCCAGGCGCAACCTCGACATGGGGCGTTTCGACCTGTGCCTCACGGACATGAATCTGCCTGACGGGAGCGGGATCGATTTGGTCCGCTACATCGCCGAGCACCGGCCCGACTTGCCGGTTGCAATGATCACCGCGCATGGAAACATGGAGTCGGCGGTGGCCGCGATGAAAGCTGGAGCCTTCGACTTCGTGCCCAAGCCGGTCGATCTCCAACTGTTACGCCGCCTGGTCGGCTCGGCGCTGAAGCTGCGCACCCAGGGCGGGGCCGGCGAAGGGGCGGCGGCGGTCGGCGGGCGCTTGCTCGGGGACTCGGCAAAGATCGAGGAGATCCGCCGACTGATCGCCAAGCTCGCCCGCAACCAGGCGCCGGTGTTCATCACCGGTGAAAGCGGCACCGGCAAGGAACTGGCGGCCCGGCTGATTCATGCCCAGGGGCCGCGCTACGAGGGGGGGTTCGTCGCGGTCAACTGCGGTGCCATTCCCCAGGAACTGGTGGAGAGTGAGCTCTTTGGCCACAAGAAGGGCAGCTTCACCGGCGCCGTGGCGGACAAGGAGGGCCTGTTCCAGGCGGCCGAGGGCGGCACCCTGTTCCTCGATGAAGTCGCCGACCTGCCGCTGCCCGCGCAAGTTAAGTTGCTGCGGGCGATCCAGGAAAAGCGCGTCAGGCCGGTCGGCGCCCAACAAGAGGTGCCGGTGGATGCGCGGATCATCAGCGCCAGCCACCGCGACCTCACGGAAGAGGTCGAGCATGGGCGGTTCCGCCAGGACCTGTTCTACCGTATCAACGTCATCGAGTTGCGGATGCCGTCGTTGCGTGAGCACCCCCAGGATATCCCACTGCTGGCCGCGCGCATCTTCGACCGGATCGCCCGGGAACATACCGAGCGCGGCCCGATGAAGCTCGCGGACGAGGCGCTGGAGGCACTCGCGCAGCACCCCTTCCCGGGGAATGTGCGCGAACTGGAGAATGTGCTGGAGCGTGCCACCGCGCTCTGTGACGGTGCCATCATCGGTGCTCATGATCTCTATTTGCCGCAGACCGAGGCGGCAGCCGCGGGCGACACGGGTCCGGACTCCGCCGTCCCCCTCGAAAATTACCTGGGCGAGATCGAGCGCCAGGCGATCCTCAAGGCACTCGATGAAACACGCTGGAACCGCACCGCCGCCGCCAAGAAGCTCGGCATGACCCTGCGCTCACTGCGCTACCGCCTCGCCAAACTCGGCATCGAGTAAGGAGCCGTCGTGACCGATCGCACCCGGCGGCGCGCGACGCCGCCACCTGCCACGGCCGGCGGGCCCGCCCCCGAGCGCGACCCTTTCGTCGCCTGGGTGCGCCAGGCCACGCCCTATATCCATGCCCACCGTGGGCGTACCTTCGTGATCGCCTTCGGCGGGGAGGCCGTCGCCGACCCGCGCTTCCCTGACCTGGTCCACGACATCGCACTGCTCCACGGGTTAGGGGTGCGCCTGGTGCTGGTGCATGGTGCGCGTCCGCAGATCGAGGAACGGCTGCGGGAACAGCGCATTGAATTACGCTATGTCAACGGACTGCGCATCACCGACGATACCGCGCTGGCCTGCGTCAAGGAAGCGGCCGGGCTGGCGCGCGTGGAGGTCGAGGCCCTGCTCTCCATGGGACTCGCCAACTCGCCCATGGCCGGAGTGCGGATCCCGGTCGCCTCCGGCAACTTTGTGACCGCCAAGCCGATCGGTGTCCTGGACGGCATCGACTACGAACACACCGGTGTGGTACGGCGGGTGGACCGCCAGTCACTGATCCAGCGTTTGGATGCCGGGGCGGTGGTGCTGATGCCGCCGCTGGGCTACTCGCCGACCGGCGAGGTCTTCAACCTCAGTGCCGCCGATGTCGCGCGCTCGGCCGCAATCGCGCTGAAGGCCGATAAGCTGATCTTCTTGATCGAGGAACCGGGGGTGTGTGACGCCACCGGCGCCCTCCTCTCCAACGTCTTGAGCGGCGAGGTTGAAACCTTGCTCGCCGCGGCCCCTGAACTTCCGGAGGACTTAGCCCAGGCACTACGTGCCGGGGCGGACGCCTGTATCCATGGGGTCGCCCGCGCCCATCTGATCGACCGGCGCCGCGACGACGCCCTGCTGCGCGAGCTCTATACCCGCGACGGCAGCGGCACCCTGATCACCGGACAGCCCTACGAGGGGCTGCGGCCCGCGCGCAGCGAGGATGTGACCGGCGTCCTCGAACTCTTGCGGCCGTTGGAGGAGCGCGGCGTGCTGGTTCCCCGCTCGCGGGAACGACTGGAAACCGAGATCGACCGGTTTTACTTGATGGAGCGCGACGGTCTGGTCATTGCCTGCGCGGCGCTGCACCCCTATCCGGCACAGCGCATGGCCGAACTCGCCAGCGTCGCCGTCCATCAGGACTATCGCAACCACGGACGCGGCGACAAACTGCTGGAGCATATGGAAGCCATCGCCCGGACGCGCGGGTTCACCCGGCTTTTCGTCCTCACCACCCAGACGGCGCATTGGTTCCAGGAGCGCGGGTTCGTCCCGGCGCTCCTGGAGGCCCTGCCGACTGAAAAGCAGGCGCTCTACAACCTGCGGCGTAACTCTCAGGTGTTCATCAAAGACCTGGCGGTTTGAACGGCCCGGCGGTGATCCCGCTGCCGATCCCGGCCGCGGTTCGGGTATCCTGTGCGCCGCACCGCTGAGAAGCAGCCTGACCCCATCACCCCCGGAGTCCCTGATGTCCGAGTCCCGTTCCTCGCTCTACAAGCTGTTGACCTGGGTCTTGCTTGCGGCCCTGATCGGAGTCTACGGGCTCTACCATTGGTATACCGGCGGGTTGCGCCGGAACATCGCCGCACAGCGCGCGGAGCTCTCCCAGGCGTCGCAGCGCCAGTCCGCCGCGGAACAACAACTCCAGGCCGCCGCGGTAGCCGAACAGGCGCTGAAGGCGCAAAACGATGACCTCAAGGCCCGTCTCGAGGCGGTCCAGATTGAGCACCAGGCACTGGTGGGGCAGCACGAGACGGTCACCGCACAGGTCGAGCGGCATCGGCAGGAAATTGCGCAAGCAGCCGCCCGTGAGCAGGAACTGAACGATCAGATTCGGGATCTCAGCGTCCAGTACACCCAGGCCAGCAAAGCGGTGGTCAACAAACTGGATGCGGCCCACGCGGCCTGGGCCTCCCTGGAAAGCGAAGACCAGGCGGCCAAGGCGCGCGTCAAGGAGTTGGAGGCCGAGGTCACCCGCCTGCGTCAAACGGGTGCCGCGGCCGAAGCGAAAAATACCGCGCAATGCACGGCACTGGAGTCCAAGGTGAATGAGCGGGTGCGGTTCTACCGCTCGGCACTCGAGGGCAGCGACCCCGACCGCGCCGCCCTGATCGCCGGACTGGAGCAACAACTGACCGAACTGCGCGCCACCCTGGAGCAGGCCGGGCAAGAGGCCGCGGCAGCGCGCACGGCACTGGCCGACCAGTTGACCAACGCCGAACGCAACGTCGAAGACCTCACCGCGCGGCTGGCGGCAGCCGAGGGTCGCGCCGAGGAGCACGCCCGGACGCTGACGACGACCACGGCGTCACATGAGGAGGCGGCGAGCGAGTTACGCGGCAAGGTCTTCGCCCTCACCGAGGAATTGCAGAGCGAACGCGGCACGCGTGCGGCGCTCGAACAGACGCAGGCGCAACGCGTCGCCGAGCTCGCCGAGGTGAACCGCACCCTGGAGGATGTGCGTGCGCAATTCAGTGCCGCGGTGGCTGCGACGGCGCAGGAGAAGCACACACTGGAAGAGGAACTGACGACTGAACGCGCCCGCGCCGAGCAATCCCTGGCGGCATTGCGCAAAGAATTCGAGGAGGCACAGGCCGCCCAACTGCAAGCGAAAGATCAGGCGCTGACTCACACCCGCGGCCTGTTCGAGCGCTATGCCGAGTTGCATGCCCAGAAGACCGACCGCGGCATGCTGATCAGCCTTGCGGAACAGGAACTGCATTTCGCCAGCGGGGCTTCGACGCTTCCCAAGGGTGCCATCCCCAGCCTGGATCAGATCGCCGCACTCCTCCAGCAATACCCCCAGTTGACGGTCATCATCGATGGGCATACGGACTCCTCGGGATCCGAGGCGATCAACCTGGCGCTGTCCAAGGCACGGGCCGAGGCGGTCAGGCAGGGTCTGATCGAGCGTGGGGTGGCCGCGGAGCGGCTGACGGCCGAGGGGCTGGGCGAGGCGCGGCCGGTGGGTGACAACGCGACCCCGGCCGGCCGCCTCAAGAACCGCCGGGTCGAGGTGCTGGTGATCGAGCCCTAAAAGGCCATGATCGCCCGGATTCATCCACAGATGTCACAGATGTTCACAGATGAAGATGACCTGACTCCCGCGCTCCAGCGCGGGAGCAAGTCGCGAACATCGTTGTCGTCGTGAACCGCTCCTCAGGATGACCACGCAACACCCACCCAGCCGCGCTGAACCCGCCCGGTCACCCTGGCCGCTGGTCATCGGGCTGATCCTCGTGATGACGGCCTGGCGGCTGGGCGCGGCGGCGCTGCTGCCGGTGACCCAGGACGAGGCCTACTACTTCGATTGGGCACGCACCCTCGCCTGGGGCTATTTCGATCACCCGCCCGGGGTGGCTTTACTGGGAATCGGCACCTGGTTCGTGCCGGGTTCCGCCCTGGCCGCCCGGCTTGGGGGGTTGGCGGCCGGCACCCTGAGTCTGATCGTGCTGGCCCGGCTCTATGTCAACAGCGGGTTGCTGCGGCGCGACGACCTCACGCTTGCCCTGGTGCTCCTGTTCGCCAGCCTGCCCGCGCTGGCGGGCGGCATCCTCACGACGCCGGATTCCGCGCTCGTACTCGCCTGGGCGCTGGCCCTGCATGAAGCCGAGCGGGCGCTGGCCGGCGATCGACGCCGTTGGCTCACGGTCGGCGTCGCCGTCGGTCTGGGCTTGCTCGGCAAGTACACCATGCTGCTGATCGGGCCGATCTTGCTCTGGGCCATCCTGCGTGCCGATCCGCGCGCCCTGCGCACGCCCTGGCCCTATCTCGGGGCGCTGCTCGCCGTGCTGGTGTTCAGCCCCAATCTGTGGTGGAACGCCGGTCACGACTGGCTGGCCTTGCGGTTCCAGTTCGGCCATGGATTCGCCCTGGATGCCGGTGCGCTCACCCCGGCCAAGGGGGCCGCGGCGACGGCCATCACCCACTCGGCGCCGGTGACACCGGCGGAGCGCGCCGCCAATCTCGGTGCATTCGCGGCCGGACAGTTGGCACTCTGGGGGCTGATCGCGCTGCCGCTGGTGGCCGCCATCCCCCGACTCTTCCGCCGCTCCGCGACCGCCGATCCCGGCCCCATCCTGGCGACCCATGCCAGGTCCCTGCTGCTGACAGCCACCTGGTTTCCACTCGGGTTCTTCGCCCTGGTCGCCCTCGGCAGCGAGGTGGAGGCGAACTGGCCGGCCATGTACCTGCTCGCGGCCCCGGCAGTGCTGGCGCAGCCGCTACGTGGTCTGCGCCGTTGGGTATTGGGCGCTGCCGCGGCCAACCTGCTGCTGGTAACCCTCTACATCTATCATGCCGCCACCGCCGCCCTGCCGCTGCCGGACGGCCAGAACCGCATCCTGCGCGAGACCCACGGGTTTGATGCGTTGGCGGCCGTGGCCGCCGGGCTGCCCGGACCCGTCTATGCCGACCGTTACCAGCTCACGGCCATGCTGCGTTTCTACCAACCCGAGCTTGCCGCCGGCCAGTGGCCGGGGCTCACCCGCCCGTCCGAATATCTGGTGGGACAGATCGCTCCCCGCGTCGATCCGGATGCCCAGCGTGAGCCCTTCTGGATCATCACCCAGCGCCCGCAGCCGCCGGCGGTCGGGGGCTTCACCAGCGACACCCCACGCACCTTCTTCGACTGCGCCGACCAGGGTCTGGTCGAGACCGCCGCGCCGCCTTGCGCGCGCCCGCTGCATACCTGGTTCCTGCATCACTATCGACCGGATCGACCGGATCGACCGGACGGGTTCAGCGCCCCCACCGACTGAACAGCTTTCGAATTTCTTCCAGCACGAAGACGCTGGCGGCCACCAGAGTCGCGAGGCCCCAGTCGGAAAGACTCAGATCCACCGTGTCGAAAATGGCCTGCGCCGGGCCCCAGTGCACCACCAGGATCTGCAACGCAACGACGCAAAACAGTGCCGACCACAGCTTGCCGTTGCTTAGGAAATGCCGGTTAAAGGCGCTTTCATGCTCGGCACGCGCGTTGAAAATATTGAAAAACTGGAATAACACGAAGGTGGTGAAGGCCAATGTGACGGCATAGTCGTGACCGCCGTGATGCTCGCCCCAGGCATAGGCGGCCAGTGTTCCGGCCGCCATCGTCAGGCCGTACAGGCCAAGACGCCAGAGGCGGTCCCGCGTCAGGATGGGGCCGTCGGCAGGTCGGGGCGGCGCGTCCATGATGCCGGGCCGCGGCGGCTCCACGCCCAGCGTCATGGCGGGCGGACCATCCATGATGATATTCACCCAGAGAATCTGGATGGCGGTAAAGGGTGTCGGCATCCCGAAGAGCGGCGCACCGACGACGGTCAGAATGGCCCCGATGTTGGTGGACAACTGGAACCGCACAAACTTGACGATGTTATCGTAGATGGTGCGCCCCTCCTTGACGGCGCCCACGATGGTTGCAAAGTTGTCGTCGGTGAGGACCAGTGTGGCCGCTTCTTTGGACACCTCGGTGCCGGTGATGCCCATCGCGACACCGATGTCGGCGGTCTTGAGCGCCGGGGCGTCATTCACGCCGTCGCCGGTCATCGCGACGACATGGCCCCGGGCCTTCAGCGCCTCGACAATATGCAGTTTGTGCTCGGGCGAGACACGCGCGAACACCGCGGTGCCTTCCACCAGAGCGGCGAGCGCCGACTGGGTCAAGCCCTCGATTTCACGGCCTTCGCGGACCTCGCCCGTCAACCCGAGGTCACGGGCGATGGCGGCGGCAGTGGCCCGGTGGTCACCGGTGATCATTTTCACCGCCACGCCGGCTTGTTGGCAGATGCGGATGGCCTCGCGCGCCTCCGGACGCGGCGGATCGATGATGCCGACCAGGCCGAGGAGTGTCAGCCCGTCGGCCCAGACCATCAGATCGCCCGCCGGGTCGAAATCGGCCGCCGGGATCGTGCGGCCGGCCAGCATGAGCACGCGCAACGCGTCCTGCGCGAAGGCCGCATTGTGCGCGACGAACGCCTCCCGTGTGGCCGTGTCGAGCGCGACTTCGCCGGCAGCCGTCAAGTGAGCGCGCGCGCGCTCGAGCAAGACATCAGGCGCGCCCTTGATCCACATCCGCACCAGGGCGCCGTCATGATGGAAAGTCGCCATGAATTTATGCGTGGAGTCGAATGGAATCTCGGCAATCCGCGGCTGCTGCCCGGTCAGGGTCGGCGCGTCCAGGCCGCCCCGTGCGGCCAAGGCCAACAGGGCGCCTTCAGTCGGGTCGCCAATCAGTTCGCCGTCGCGGATACGAGCATCCGTGCACAGTGCCGCACAGGTCAGCAAGGGCAGCCAATTCGGCGGCGGCGCGTCATCCTCCGGCAGGATAGCGCCGACACCCGCGTAGCCGTCTCCCGTGACGGCAAAGCGACGGCCGTGAAACCAGGCGCGCCGCGCGGTCATCTGGTTCAGGGTGAGGGTCCCGGTCTTGTCCGAGCAGATGACCGTGGTGCAGCCGAGCGTTTCCACCGCCGCCAGTTTTTTCACGATGGCATGGCGTTTGGCCATGCGGTGCATGCCCAGCGCCAGCGTCACCGTGACGACTGCCGGCAGACCTTCGGGGATCGCCGCCACGGCCAGGGCAATGGCGGTCAGCACGGTGTCGATCAGCGCATCGCCGCGCAGGATGCCAATGGCGAAGATCAAGCACACGACCAACCCGGCGATGGCGGCCAGCCGGGCGCCGAGCGCATCCAACTGCACCTGCAAGGGGGTGGCCGACTCGGGGGTCTCGGCCAGCAAGCTCGCGAGCTTGCCCATTTCGGTGCGCATCCCGGTGGCGCAGACGATGGCCTCGATGCGGCCGCGGGTGACCACGGTGTTCATGAACACCATGTTGTGCTGCTCGGCCAGCGGGGGCGTACCGGAAATCGCCGCGGGGGTCTTAGCAACGGCCTGTGATTCGCCCGTGAGCGCCGCTTCCGCAACCTCGGCCGCAGGGGCACGGAGCACCCGCGCATCGGCCGGGATACGATCCCCCGCTTCGAGCAGCAGGATGTCTCCCGGCACCAGCGCTTCCGCGGGAATCTCCGCCGGCTGCCCGTCGCGCCGCACCCGGGCAACGGGAGCCAGCATTTTTTTCAAGGCGGACAAGGCCGCCTCGGCGCGGTGTTCCTGAAAAAACCCCAGGGTGGCGTTCAACAGCACCACCACGGCAATGACGATCGCATCTTTGAGGTCGCCCACGACGCCCGCCAGCAGCGCGGCGCCGATCAGCACCAGAACCAGCACGTTGCGGAACTGGTCGAGAAACTTTTTCCACGCCGGGCGCGGCAGTCGACCGCTGATGCGGTTGGGGCCATGGACCCCGAGTCCGGCTTCGGCGGCGGCAGTGGACAGGCCGATGCTGATGTCAACCTGTAGATCAGCCGCGACGCGTTCAGGCGTTTCGGCATACCAGACGCGCGGGGGAAGTGTGGCAGGTATCGCGGGGAGCGTGTTCACTGTGAGTCCTTTTGAGTCGGCCGGCGAGGGCAAGCGATTTAATTGGAACCCGGACTCAGGGCAGTGGTTCCCTGAGCGTGGCTTGCCACTGGGCCGATGATCGGCTCAGCGCTCGCCGAACGGCGCGAACAGTTCCTGCAAGTCCTGCCCGCTCAGGCGCGGCTCCTGTTCGCCCTCGCTCTCCTGATAGACCCCGGCGGCCAGCGCCCGCTTGCGCTCCTGCATGGTCAGGATGCGCTCCTCGACCGTCTGCTCGGTCACCAGCTTGTAAACGAAGACCGGCTTGTCCTGACCGATGCGGTGGGCGCGGTCCGCCGCCTGCGCCTCGACCGCCGGATTCCACCAGGGGTCGTAGAGGATCACGGTGTCGGCTTCAGTGAGATTCAAGCCGACCCCGCCGGCCTTGAGGCTGATGAGAAACAGGTTGGCCTCACCTGAGCGGAAGGTGTCGATGGCCTCCTCGCGCTTGCGGGTCTGACCGGTGAGCTTGGCGCTGGGAATGCCGCGCTGATCCAGTTCGGCCTCGATCAGTGCGAGCATGGACGTGAACTGAGAAAAGAGCAGGATACGCCGGCCCTCATCCAGTTGCTCCGGTACCAGATCCATCAGCAGCTCCAGCTTGGCCGATTCCTTGACTCGGGCGGCTGCCGGGAGCTTGAGCAAGCGTGGGTCGCAGCAGGTCTGACGCAGTTTCAGCAAGGCATCGAGAATGGTGATATGGCTGCGCGCCAGGCCCTGGGCGGCGATGGCGTCGCGCACCCGTTTTTCCATCGACAGCCGGATGCTCTCATAGAGCGCGGCCTGCGCTTCGCCCAGGGTCACACTCTTGATGATCTCGGTTTTCGGCGGCAACTCGGCCGCCACGTCCTGCTTGCGGCGGCGCAGCATGAAGGGGGCGACCCGGCGCGCGAGGCGGTCCTGGCGGTCCCGATCCCGATGCTGCTCGATCGGCGTGCGCCAGTGGCGCTTGAAATTGGCCTGGTCGCCGAGGAACCCGGGCATGAGGAAGTCAAATTGAGTCCAGAGTTCGCCCAAATGATTTTCCATCGGGGTGCCGGTGAGGCACAACCGGTGATCGGCATTGAGTGCCCGGACCACCGCCGCGGCCTGCGACTTGGGATTCTTGACCGACTGGGCCTCGTCCAGGATCAGTGAGTGGAATGACTGCTCCTGGAGCCGCTCCTGGTCACGGGACAACAGCGGGTAGGTGGTCAGGATCAGATCGTGGTCCGGGATGGCGTCGAAATGGACGTGACGGTCGGCCCCGTGCAGCACCAGCGTGCGCAGGCCCGGGGTAAAGCGCGCCGCTTCGCGCCGCCAGTTGCCCATCAGGCTAGTGGGGGCGACCACCAGGGCGGGGCGCTCCAGCCGTCCGGACTCCTTCTCCAGCAGCAGGTGGGCGAGGGCCTGGACGGTCTTGCCGAGACCCATGTCGTCGGCCAGGATGCCGGCCAAGTCCCAGGCGCGCAGGAACTGGAGCCAATCGAGCCCGCGTCGTTGGTACCCGCGCAATTCGACCGTGAGTCCGATCGGAGGCTCGACCGGCTCGATCCCGGCGAAGGCCGTCAGTCGCCGCGCCAGTTCACGCAGCCGCTCGGCCCCGCGGATCGCATAGCCCTGGGCTTCAAGGTCGGCCAGGGCGGCGGCGTCGAAGCGCGACACCCGCAGCCGGCCGTCCGCCCCGGGCGCGGCCCGGTCGAACAGATCGCGCAGGATCTCGATAAACGGCAAGAGCCGCGCTCCCGGCAGATCGATATAGCGATGCGCGGCGTCCGGGTCGGTGCCCGTCGGGTCGAGCGGCAGGGTGATGATGGCGGGGACTTCACTGCCCATCCCCAACTCCAGCAAGGGCGCGATGATCGGCAGCAGGGGCAAGCGGCGCCCGCCGAGATCCAGGTCGAAGCGCAGGCCGAACCAGTCGTTGCCGCTCCCTTCCGCCGGGTCTTCGAGTTCCAGATCCCAATCCGCGGACTCGAATTGCAGCCGGAAGGCGTCCTCGCGTTCCACCCGCCAGCCGGCCGCTTCCAGCGCGGGGATGCCGTCGCGCAGGAGGGCCGACCAGCGCCCTGCCCGCTCCAGCGGATTGGCGGTCGCCGGGACGACCCGGTGGCTGCCCGCGGCGGTGCCGGTGACGGCGAGCGGGATAAAGCCGTGCGCCGCCAGGGTGTCCAAGGCCCGCTGTTCAGCCGTCAGGTCACGATGGATCCGAACGGTTCCGGAGCCGTCGGGCAGGATGGCGTAAGGCAGCGCGGGAAGACCAGGGACCTGGTAACCGTCGTAGTCGAAATCCAGACTCAGCAGATGGGTGTCGGTTCCGGACAAGGATTCACAGCGCAGCGTCAGCCAGGGAACGACGGCAACCGCGGTGACCTCCTTGACCGGCACCGGGCGGGGGACCGGCAGCGGTAACTGGGGGAACTCCAGCACCAGCGTCCGTGACAGCGTCTCGGCCTCGTTGGCGCGCAGCCGCGGCGCGGCCAGCAGCTCGCGCACTTGGGCTGTGCGCAGCCCCTGGGTGTCCAGCGGGCCGGCCTGGTGCTTCGCGGGGTCCAGGTACATGGGAGGATCGACCAGCAGCAGGCGGGCCGACGGGGTCACCTCGACCTTCAGGTCGAGTGATCCGTCCTTGTTTTCCCGCCAACTGAGATCCAGGGAGCGCGTCTCACCCAGGCCCAGGGGCGCCGCCTCGATACCCTGCCAATAGCAGCGACCGGTCCCGATCATGCGCAACAGTGCCAAATAGCCGGTCTGGCCGGCGAGCGCTACGCTGGTGACCCATTGACCGCCGGCCAGTGCGCGCAGGATACCCAGAATGTCATGGTCCGCGCTGAGCAGATAGGTGGGTGCGGAGTAGCCGTGCAGCAGGTTGAACGGATTGACCTGTCGCCCTTTGGAGAGCCCGGTGCCGCGCAGCAGGGGCTTGGCGACCCGCAGCTCCGCCGCGGCGGCGTGGACGTCGGCCGGGTTTTGCTGGAGCACATAGACCAGCCGCTCCCCCGCCGTGTCGGCTGCTTTATCCTGGCCGGCCAACACCACGCGGTTCAGCCAGCGTTTCATGAACTCGGTGCCGGCCGAACCGTCGCTCGGCTGAGCTTGGCGCTCCCGTTCCTCGAAGGCCAGACAGGCCGCTGCCACGTGCTTACAGTTGTAGCCGATCGGGCAGCCGCAAGAGCCGGTGATGTCGCGCTTGGCGGGGTCCGCCGGGATAAAAATGGACTGCCGGTAGATACGGCCGGCGCTGCCGCGGACCCGTGCCCGCAGGCTGACCCCGGAGTCATCCCGCCGCTCCTCCTCCAGTTCGATCACCATTCCTTGCTGATAGTAGGCGAGGCCCCGGTTGAAGGAACTCAGGTCGATCGCGTGGCGGATGTCGTCACGACTCAGGGGGCGTGGCATGGTGTTGGACCAGGCAGTTGCGGAACAGCCGTCTATTGTCGCCGGTCTGGGGGCCGTTGCCCATGGTTATGGGGGCAATGGCACAAAATGATTGGGTCGACCGCGTGGGTCGGCCGTCCCGGCCTGCCGTTCGCGGGTCCGCGGGTTTCGTCAATCCCGGCGCGCGCCCCATCAAAGGCCCGGGCTGGCCGGTGCGGTACTGTATACTTGGCGGGCTGCTGACCCTGTGCCGCGGGAGCGACCCTGTGAAGCTGATCGTGCAGATACCCTGCTACAACGAAGAGCAGACCCTCCCGGAAACCATCGGGTCGATCCCGCGTGCGATTCCCGGGATCGATCACATTGAAATCCTCATTGTCGATGACGGCAGTTCGGACCAGACGCTCGCGGTCGCGCGCGCGCTTGGCGTCCACCACATCGTGCGCAACAAGCGCAACCAGGGGCTTGCCCGCAGCTTTCGCAACGGTCTGGATGCCTGCCTGCAGCTCGGCGCCGACATCGTCGTCAATACCGACGGCGATCATCAGTACGATGGTCGGGACATCCCGAAGCTCGTGCGGCCGATCCTCGATGGCGAGGCGGATATCGTGATCGGCGACCGCGAGACCGACAAGATCGCGCATTTTTCCACCGCCAAGAAATTCCTTCAGTGGTTCGGCAGCGGCGTGGTGCGGAAACTCGCCGGGATTTGGGTCCCCGATACCGTCAGTGGGTTTCGCGCATTCTCCCGCGAGGCGGCGATTCGACTGAATATCGTGTCATCTTTCAGTTATACGATCGAGACCGTCATCCAGGCCGGCAAGCGCCAACTGGCAGTCACTTCGGTCGCTGTCCGCACCAATCCCAAAACCCGCGACTCGCGACTGTTCAAGAGCATTCCCGGTTTCCTTCAAAATTCGCTGGGAACCATGGTGCGGATGTACGCGATGTACCAGCCATTGCGGGTGTTTTTCTTCATCGGAACCGCCCTGACCGCACTTGGTCTCTTTCCGATTCTGCGGTTTCTTTATTTTTATGCGATCGGCAGCGGCGGCGGCCATATTCAGTCACTGGTGCTTGGCGCGGTCTTTCTGGTGATGGGTTTCATCGCCTATCTGATCGGTCTGGTTGCCGACCTCATCGGGTTCAATCGGCAACTGCTGGAAATGACGCTGGAGCGGGTCCGGCGCCTGGAACTCGCCGATTACGAACGCTCCAGGGAACGCCGCTCATCGGGCACCTCATGACCGTTGCCCGAGATCCGGAGTTCAGCCGATCCGAGTCGACTCGAGCGGCCGCTTCTGCCGGGGGCGCGCCGCCGGGCGATGCGCCGTCAGATCCAACGCAACCCCAGGGTCAGCCGCGTCGGCGGGTCGTCGTTTGGGGCACCTATGATCTGGGCAAGCCGCGGGTTCGCCTGCTCATCGACGGACTGCGTGAACATGGAATCGAAGTCATTGAATGCCATAGCGACGTCTGGCACAGCGTCGAAGACAAGAGTCAGCTCGCAGGATGGCGGGCCAAGGCGCGCTTGAGCTGGCGCTGGCTCAGCGCCTACCCCGGCCTGCTTCTGCGTTATCTGCGTCTCCCGCCGCACGACGCCGTTGTGATCGGTTATCTCGGGCATCTGGATGTGCTGCTGCTCTGGCCACTTGCGAAGCTGCGCGGCAAGCCGATGATCTGGGATGCGTTCTTGTCTCTCTACAACACCGTGGTCGAGGATCGCTGCCTGGTGACGCGAGGCCATCCGCTCGCCAGCCTGTTATTCGCATGGGAGTGGCTCGCCTGCCGTGCAGCAGCGACGGTCGTTACCGATACCGCGGCACATGGACGTTATTTTACCGAGACCTTCGGACTTGCGCCGGAGAAGATCCAGCGTGTTTTCGTGGGCGCCGAGCCGGATCTGTTCTACCCTGCCCCGCAGGAGTCCGACCAGCGCGACGCACAACGCGCTTTCACGCTGCTTTTTTATGGTCAGTTCATTCCTTTGCACGGCATCGAAACCATCGTTCGGGCAGCCAAGCTGACCGAGGGTCAGGGAATCTCATGGCAACTGATCGGTACTGGTCAGCAGGCCGCTGCAATACGCGCATTGATCGCCGAGCTGACGCCGTGCAATCTTAGTTGGGAGTCTTGGGTACCCTATGCGAATCTCGTGCACCGCATCCACGCTGCCGATACCTGTCTGGGTATCTTCGGAACCACCGACAAGGCGCAACGCGTCATTCCCAATAAGGTATTTCAGATCATTGCCGGCGGCCGGCCGCTGATTACGGCAGATACGCCGGCGGTGCGTGAACTACTCGTGCCGAACCCGATCGTGCGGCTGATTCCACCGGGCGACCCGGCATCTTTGGCGAGTGCCGCGCGCGCCATGGCTGACCAGCTTCGCTCAGGTCCGGCCGGCGATGCGCACGCCGCGCTGCGGCCCAGCGTCTTGCCATCGGCGGTGGTGGGTGACTTGATCAAACGACTGCCGCGGGCGTCGAGGCCATGAACCTGATGGGGTCCGACCTACCGATCGCGGAAGTCTGCATCCTCATGGCCACTTTCAATGGTGAGCGGTATTTGCGTGCGCAACTCGATAGCATTTGCTGCCAGTCGTTGCAGGACTGGGTACTGCTGATCCGTGACGATGGCTCCGCGGACCACAGCACGCGGATCATCTCCGACTACGCCGCACGTGATCCCCGCATCATTCTGATTTGCGATGAATTCGGTCATCTTGGACCAGTCCGGTGCTTCGCGTGCTTGCTGCAAGCGGCGTACGATCGCGGTGCGCGCTATGTCGCTTGCAGCGATCAGGATGATATTTGGCTCCACGGAAAGCTTGCGGACGCACGGTCTGCCCTGCGCGCGCTTGAAGCCCGTGACGGCCAGACCCTACCGGCGCTCGTCCATACCGACCTGGCGGTCGTGAATGCGAACCTGCTGCCGATCAGCGCATCCTTCATGCGCTTCGAGGGAATCTCTAACCCCGCGAACCCCACGTTACCGGTACTCGTTGTACAAAACCACGTCGTCGGCTGCACGCTAATGGCCAACCGCGCGCTGCTCGCGCTTGCGCTGCCGGTTCCCCCTGATGTGCGGATGCACGACTGGTGGCTCGCACTCTGCGCTAAGGCGGCAGGTACTGTGCATTTCCTGCCGAAGGTCTCGGTACAATACCGCCAGCACGGCCGCAACACGCTCGGGGCGGCCGGTTTGCAGGCGATCTATCGCGTCTTTTCCCGAACCTGGTGGACCCGTCTGGCGAAACGCCCGCGACTGCACCAGGATACCCTGGTGCAGAGCGGTCACCTGATGGCGCGGATGGCTGAACGAGGCAGCGCCGAGCAGGCGATGGCGGCCGCACAACTTTGGCACTGCATGACGGCCCCTCTGGGAGTACAGCGGGTGAGCATGGCCTACCGGGCTGGGTTGCGTGGACAGAATGGGGTAGCCAGCGGGTTTTTCTATGTGTTCCTGCTGCTCGGCCATGGTTGGCACCGGGAGGCCCGGTGAGAGCGGAGCGACAGACGCCATGAGCGCCGCAAGCCGGCGATCCGCGTGCCCGGTACCCGATGGCACCAATACCTGTGCCGTCTTCGTATTGTATTACCCGTCCGAGCAATTCGCGATCAATCTGCTGGGCATATTGCAGCAGGTCACCCATGCGATCGTCATCGACAACACGCCCGCCGCTGCGGGTTCAACGCTGTCATGCCTGTCACACCAACAGGTGACCTGCATCATCAATGAACGGAACCTCGGTATTGCGACGGCATTGAACCAAGGGTTTGACGCGGCCTTGGCGATGGGTTTCGACTGGGCGCTCACCTTTGACCAGGACTCGGCAGCAAAGCCCGACGCGTTACGCATCTTGTCCGCGATCACTCAGCGGGCGTCCGCGGCTGGCCCGGTCGGCTGCGTGGGCTCGAATTACTGCTTCCCCGACAGTGCGGCCGGTCGTTTCAAGACCCGAGCGGCCCTCTACGAAACCGTCGATGAGGTGATTACCTCGGGCGCGCTGACCAACATCTCCGCCTGGCGGCGGGTGGGCCGCTTTTGGGACGCGTTGTTCATCGACGCGGTGGACGCCGAGTTCTGTATCCGGCTCAGGGCGCTGGGATATCAGGTGCTGCTCTCCGCGGAGGTGCTGTTGCTGCATCAGCAAGGTGGAGCGCCTGATGCGCGATCCTTCTTTGGACGCCGGATGTACTCGACCAGACTGACGCCGCTGCGCCGGTATTACATCGCACGCAACCGTATCCTCGTTGCGCGCCGTCACCGCCGCCCCTTACCGGTCTACCGTTTCTTCCGTGACGATATTCTGCCGGTCTTATTGGGGACTAACCGCATCAAGAAACTGCATGGCGTTTTTCTCGGACTGGCGGACGGTCTTCGCGGTATCGTCGGCCAAGCTTCCGCTGACCGTACCGCCACTTTGAGTTGAGGTTCGGTCATCAGCTACGTTGACCGGTTTCAATGACACCAGGCCTGAAGCACCAACTCTTCACCGGAGTTCCTGTCCCATAGAAATCGGGAACGGGCAGCAATCACCTGCGCCGCGACCCTGAGTTGCACAGAGCGACTGGTGTGGGTCAGCACGTCATCGACAGCGGGCGTGCCAAGATTGATCGAGGTCCGGACAAACGTAGAGGCATGTGCCGGGGTCGTAGTGATTGCGAACCGGGCGAATCCGGACAATCGCGCCAAACAAGCCATATTGAAGGGGTTGAACAGATGGATATGGCGCGGCGGATCGAGACCGATCCAGTGCTGCCGAAATTCTCGGTAACCATAGCTTGCGGTGTTGGGTGTGATCATGATGATCCGTCCATTCCGACGGAGTAGTCTTTTGCATTCACGCAAGGTCCCAACAGGATCATGCAGGTGCTCGATCACATGACTTCCGACAATGGCATCGTATTGCCCCGCGTCAAGCTGAAGCCCAGGAAGCGGCCCGAGCTGCACATCGAATCCTTTCTGCCGGGCATGATCCAGCGCGACCGGATCGACCTCCTGGCCCATCACGCTCCACCCCAGCGCTGCCATTCTTGCCATTCGCTCTCCGGCGCCAAACCCGATTTCCAGGAGGCGTCCCGGCATCACATCCGCTAAATAGAACTCGTTCACGCGTCGCTGTGCGCGACTCAAGCCGAGCAGACCATTGAGCAGCGTTGCGGCGAATCCTCGCCGGCCTGGCGCGCCGTGCGTGTAATAGTTTCGGTAAGCCGCACTGATATCCGCTTCCAGCGGTATCGGGTCGAGCCAGATCAGCCCGCAATGGGTATCGGCGCATTGAACGAGATGCCAGTCACCGGGGACACCGAAGACACGATCGGTCAAATTTTGGTGCAGCGGTCTCCCTGGGGTACCGCAAAGCAGGCAGTCCGGTCGCGGTGCGGTGCGGATCACTGGCCGATGGGCGGCTGTTATCTGCATCAAGTGCCCGTTGGACGCCGGCTGACATGACGCTATCATTGACTTGTCTCACGCGTTCAATGTGCCGTTCGCAGATAGGCCAGCAGGCGATCGATTTCCCCCGGCTCTAAAAGGCGATGAAATGCAAGAAACAGGTATCCGCTAAGGACACTGATGAAATAAACGGCCTTTTCTACCGGAGCCTCGGCCAGGGTCGCGCCGGCGATCATCCCGAGCAGGATAACGCCAGTGCTCACTACCGACCACAGCCGTCGCAGGGGCGCTCCGATGAGGCGGTTGCCGAGGAAAAAGAGCAACATGGCATCAATGAACACGCGTATCGTCCAGGCCGCCGCCGCGCCCGTGATCCCGAAGGCTCCCACCAGGGGCCACACCAAGGCTAAATACACAGGCAACTCGATCAGATGCAGCCTGGCGGTGACGTCCGGTCGCCCCCCTGCCTGTAACAGGGCGTACGGCATGCCGGCCATTGCGCTGATCAGTTGCCCGATGGCGAGCCACTGGGCGACCGGTGCCCCCTGTTGCGCGAACTCAGGTCCGAGCCACAGACTCAGTCCCTCCTCGGCAAACAGGACGAGGACAAGTACGGGTAGAGTGATGAGAATGAGCGTGTGGCGGAGACCGGTCAAGTACAAGGCGAAGGCGCGCGGTCGGTCCGCCGCCAGTGCAGTCGAGAATGCGGGGAACAGCACCCCGGCCAGCGGGCCGAACAGCATCCGTAACCGTCCGACCAGATCGAATGGTGTCGCATAGAAGGCGACGGCCTCGACGGACATCAATGTCCCGACGATGAACCGATCCATGTAGTCCATGAGGGGTCCGACGATGCTGCTGACCGTCAACCAGGAACCAAAGTGCAGCAGCGGCTGCACGGCGCCTGTGACCGGACCGCACGCCCGCATGCCCGGCACGGTTGCCAATACCATCCAGGTGAACGCGGCCAGACCCAGCAACCGGGAACCGATGAGTGCCAGCACGGCCGCCGGGAGCGTCGCCGAGTACGCGAGCGCCGCCAGGGGACCGCCATAAGACAGAATGCCCAGGATGGCGTTGATACCGGCGATCCGGCGGAATTGCTGATAGCTTTCAGCGACCCCGCGCAATCCCGCCGTCAGGGTAACGAGCGGTACGGCGAGTGCGACGAGGCGGAAGCCAGTCAGTGCCTCGGGGACCAGTGCCTCGGGAATACCCAAGGCGGATTCGGCCAGCCAGGGCGCCAGGGCATAGAATCCAGCGGCACCAATCAGCCCGAGCAGGGACATCATCGCGAGTCCCGTCCAGATGGTCGGAGCGATCACCGCCTCATCACCCGCGAGTTGCTCAGCCACCGTCTTGGTCAGTGCGCGGCCGAGCCCGAGATCAAATAAAGCCGAATAGCCGATCAAGGCCCAGGCGAGCGTCAGAACGCCGAAACGGGCGACCCCAGCGAGTTGAATGATGAACGGAATGCAGGCGAGCGCGACGGCCAGCGGCAACAATTGGGCCACAAGATTCCAAACCATGCTCCGGGCGAGCCGACGTCCGCTCGTCAGACTGGTCGCGGTCCTGTTCAATGGACCCGGCCAGGTGACGGTTTATCCGTCCGTGTGTTCATGGGGACCGGAGTCCCTGAACAGGCACCGCGATGTTCGCGTCGGGTCTGCTCAACCGTTACTCTGCGGCCATCGCATAGGCTTCGATCTCGACGATACGGCTGTAGCCGGCCAGCGCCTGGTTGATCAGAACCCGAATGCGGTCGGTGTTGATCGCCGGAAAGGTGATACTGCGCCAGATTCGGTTGTTGCCGGTGATGCTCCCGCCCGGTACCGTGACCCACCGGTTGCCGTCCCAGTACTGGAGATCAAAGGCTGTCACACCATACTTGGAAAACGTCTGGGATGGCGTCGGCTCAACCGGAACCGTGTAATCGTCTTGCAGGGTGAAGACAGCAATCCCGGTGACGCTGCGCAAGCCTGCGAAGTCCACCTGCACCCAGTCCGGATAGCGGTTCTGCGAGGCATCGTTCCAGCCGCCCCCCCGACCCCAGTTCACCCCCCTGCGTTCCCCGTTATTGACAGTCTGGACCGGAAAAGCCGCACTGTGGACCGAGGACGCGCTCGCGACCCCGCCGTTGGATTGGGCCGCCACGTTGACGGTTGGTGGGCGTATCGGCGCGTCAACCGTCCCATAGGCCTCGATTTCGACGATGCGGCTGTAGCCGGCCAACGCAGTCTTCACCAGCACGCGGATGCGGTCGGTGGTGACGGCCGGGAAGGTGATGCGACGCCAGACCCGGTTGTTTCCGGTGACATTGCCCTCCGGCAACCCGACCCAATCGGTGCCGTCCCAATACGCGATATCCCACGCCGTCACACCGTATTTGCTGAAGGTCATGGACGGGGTCGGGTCGAGCGCGTTCGGATAGTTGTCCTGCAGGGTCACGATACCGATTTCGGTAATGGTCCGGCGGCCGGCAAAATCGATCTGCACCCAGTCCGGATACTGGGCCTGGGTGGCATCGTTCCAGCCCCCGCCGGCGCCCCAATGCGCTCCCGTGCGATCACCGTTGTTCACCGCCGCGACGGGAAATGCCGCACTATAACGCGAGGAAGCACTGGCGGTCGCGCCGTTCGACTGGACCGCGACGTTGATCACCGCTGTCGATGGCAGGACCTGGATGGTGAGGTTCCGGCTGGACTCTTGGCCCGCCGCGTCACGTGCCTGGACGGTGACCGCATAGATGCCGTCCGTCAGCGCGGTGCCGGCGATCAACCCGGTCGTTGCATCCAAGGTCAATCCGGCCGGCAAAACACCGCCTGGCAGCGTCCAATGGTAAGGCGGGATGCCGCCGTCGGCCGTCAAGGTGACGCTGTAAACGGAGCCCGCCGCAGCGGTGGGAAGGTCAGCGGTCGTGATGAGCAGCGGGGTGAGATCCCGCCCGACCAGCCGGACCGCGTCCGCCATCACCTGGGGCCTGCCATCGTCCGAAATCTCGACGGCGCTAGCGGCGCCGAGCAGGTAGGTACCGAACAGCGTCCATTGACCGTGATCGCGTTGCTGGTCGACCATGAACTGCACTCGATCGCCATCGGTCGTCACCGTGATCACCGCCTGGTCGGTATTGCCGGCGTGGGCCGGCCACCAGGCGCAGAGATCGTAATAGCGGGGTGTCAGGGCCGACAGTGGCGTGAAGCGCAGGATGTTGGGCTGACCGGTTATGATCCCCTGCAAGGCGCTGCCGCCGTAGGCGGTGGTGCTGACCACACTGGCGAAACCGCCGCTGACGATGGTGGTCGCACCAGGGTGAATCTCGCTGTCCAGGATCAGCTCCGTCGGCAGGGGCTCGCTGATCCGGGCCAGTGCCGCGTCGAGTTGGACCCGCGGGGTGGTAAAAGCATTGGTGCCGTAGGAGATGGGGGTGCCGGTCAGGCGCAGGGCCGCGATGAATTGGTCGATGCCGGGTTCGAGCAGTGTTTCAGATGCTTTTTGCCGCAACACCGCGACGGCCCCGGCGACATGGGGGGCCGCCATGGAAGTGCCGCTGGCACTGCCCAGGCCATTGTTCAGGACCGCCGAGGTGATGCTCACACCGGGGGCGAAGAGACTGAGGGCTGGCGCCAGATTGGAGAAATAGGGAATCAGGTCGCCGTCGTCCGCGGCGCCGATGCTGACCGCGCTGGAAATGCAGCCGGGCGTAGCGATGGCCGTCTTGCTGGCGTTGTTGCCGGCCGCGATGACGGTGACGATGCCGGCCGCACGCAGCGCATCGATCGCGGTCTTGGTCGCCGCGGATTCCAGGTCGCACTGGCGCGTCGACGCGTAGGTGTCACCGCCGAGGCTCAGATTGACGGCGGCGATCGCTCGACCCTCCTGGCTGAGTGCGAGGACATGCTCCAGGCCGGCGATGATGTCAGAGTCGTAGGCGACCAAGTCGCCGTCCTGGATGACGAAAACCTGGATGGGGATGAGTGCGGCTCCGGAGGCGACGCCGCGATAGACGCTATGGTCGCCGAGAGCGATACCGGCCACATGGGTACCATGCCAGCAGGAACCGTGTTCACTGCACGCGACCCCGGCGCCTGGTCCGCAGGCCGTATTCTCAGGATACCGAGTCCCCGGACAAGGCGTGAGATTAGGGCACAGCGAAGTGAGCGCGACGCTGCCCGAGCCGGTCGCCACACCGCTGCCGGAGCCGATCCCGGAACCGGAAAAGCACGCCTCCGCCTGTATGAGCACGCGTCCCGCGAAGGCCGGATGGCTGGTCTGAACGCCGGTATCGATGACCGCCACGGCCCAATCGGCGCCGGTGTAGCCCTGCGTATCGGCGAGCGTGCCGCCCATGTGCGGAACGCTGGAGTTGAGCAGCGGTCGGTGGGGCCGGTCTTCGCTGATACTCAAGACCTCGGGCATCAGGCGCAGGCGGCGCAGCGTGTCGCCGTCCGCACTCAAGGCGGTCAGGGGCAGATAGCGGTAGTGGGAAAGACGTGCCGGGCGGTCGGCGAGCGCGGCGGCAAAGCGGTCTTGGGCGCGTGCGATGCGGCCGGTACGCAGGGCAAGCCTGCGCTGGGCATCCGCGCTGCCGCCCGCCGCGTCGCGGCGAGGCGTGATGGTCGGGAGCGCATCCGTGCGCAGTTGAACGATGATGGGCACCGCGCCGGCCAACTCAGCCATGGTCTGGAGCCGGTCGATGGTCGCCGCTCGGGCGGCCGCGTGGTCATCGGCGTTGGAATCGGCCGCCAGGGCCGGTGCAACGAGACCGAGCAAGACGATCAGAAGCGAGGCGACAAGGTATAGGTTGATCCGATACATGGCAGATTCCCACCGGGGCTGCGACAGTGGCTGGGGTTCGATCGCACCATCAAGAATAGTGCACCAGGTCCGGCAACACCTGGATCAAGATCCCAGGTCGACGATGGTTCACTGAGGCTTTGCATCGATCTTAAACACCAGCACCCGGGGATTTCTGACGGCGAGCCATCGATACTGCGATGGCGTGAGGAGTGCTGCCAGGCCGGTCAGATCCAGGAGACGGCCGATGAGCAGCTGCGGGGGTTCGATCTCCTGAACCAGCCGTGACACAGCGGCGCCGCCGACGGTGCCCTGGTTGAGCGGCACGGCATCGGGGTTGTGGTCACCCCCGATCGACACGACCACGAACGGCGGGGCCGCGGGTGGCTCGACGGTAATGAGACCTTGGTTGGGGCTGCGCCGGAAGCGCGCGATCTGGCGCGCCCGCGAGGCGGTTTCAGGATCGGTGACAATGGGTTGATCCGCGGTGTCGGCTAATAACGCAACCTGGTTTGCCGCGAATCGCGGATGGATGTTCTCGACCGCCAGCGCCAGATAATTGGCGGCCACCAGCACGGCAACCGCGAGCATGGCGCTGCCCGTGAACCGAGTCCGTTGCACCAGGAGCGCGATCGGGATCACCGCAACGACTGCCGCGAATAGAAAGTAACGCGGTAACGGGCGGATGGCGCCACTGTAGCCAAGCCAGACGAAATAGACGAGTGCCGCAAAGAGAAACACGCGCAAGATGCGCGCGTCGGTTGCGGTGGATCTGTTCTCAAAGCGCAGCCAGGCCAGGGCCAGGGCCGCGGCGTAGAACAACAGGGTGAACTCTTGATTGAGCAGCAACGCGGCAATCGGGGCCAGCCAACGATTATCGCTGGCATTGCCCAGGTCGGATGAAAAATCGGCGGTTGACAGATGGATGGTGCCGTGTGAACCGGCAATGGTAAAAAACCGATACAACGGAGACTCTCCGTGTGCAACGTAATAACCCATCTCGGCACCAATCACCAACAATGCGCCGACCAAGACCCAGCCATAGTGCTTGCGCGGGAACCAGGCGCCGGAGAGCCACAACAACCCATAGACGATCAGGAAGCCGTAGGCCGTCTCCCGCGTCAGCAGCGCCCCGCCCAAGGCGAGACCGCTGAAGAACAACCAGCCCGTCCGCCGTGCGGCGGACACGCGCGCGGCCGTGACGAACCAGGCGAGCGACAGAAACAGGAACAGTGTTTCGATGACATCGACGTTGATGATGCTCGACTGGACGACGACGAGCGGCAGGGTCGACAACAGCAGCGCCGCGGCAAGTGCGCCCCGGCCGCCGATGTTGGCCCCAACGAACCAGACCACCGCGGTGCCCAGAGCGATCGAGAACGCGAGCGGCAGCAGCGCATAGGCGAGCGGCGGCGGACTGTCGATCAGGTGTTCAAGCGCGGCAATCGGCCACAGCGCGGGATAACGAAAACCCCAGTGATGAGACGGCAACGGATTGACCGGCGACGACCAGGCACGTGCGGCAGCCACGTAGATACCGTCATCCGAAGCGATGAACCCAACAAAAAAAACCTGAAAGTTCAGTATTACGAGGAACGTGACCAGCACCAGCGCGAGTGCCGGCATGACACGGCTGTCAGTGGCGGCCACTGATCGCCATGCCGACATCCGGCTACCGGCCCCAACGGGCTTGCATCAGGCACCGAAGCTGCCGATCAGGCAGGCGTTCATCACTGTTTCGCCCGGCGGGCGTCTCGGTCTGCGGGCGCGCTCGCCGGCCGCTGGCGGATGATCGACGGGCCGACCAGCTCATTCGGCGGAGCCCCCTGTGGCGATGCGATCGAGGATGGTTTCCGCAGGTAAGGCACGCACCCAGGGTAGCGGCTTGCGCAACCCCGGCGGGAGCCGCGCGAGCGCCGCCCGGGCGTCCTCGATGTTGCTGTAAAGGCTGTGGATCAGCACGAACCAGGGACGTCCGCGCCTGGTCTCCTGGCGCAAATAAACGTATTGTGGCAAAGCCTGATTGGCCGCCAGTTCCAAGAGCCTTTCCCGCTGGTGGGAGCCGACGAGTTGCAGAGCGAATGGACGGTCGGTGACCCGGAAGGTCTCTCCTGGCTCGGGGTCCTGCGCCGACGTCGGCGCGGCAATGGCAAAGGGGATCGGATCCGCCTCCGTCGCGGTCGCGGCGGCGTCTTCTGACTGCGCGCCGACCATGGGAGCGGGCGCTGGGTCAGCAGGCGGCGGGGCGTCCGGCGTCGTCGCGGGCGCCTCACCGGGATCCGCCTCCGTCGCAGTCGCGGCGGCGTCATCCGACTGCGCGCTGACCATTGGACCAAGCGCCGGGTCAGCGGGCGGCGGGGCCGTCGTCGCTGGCGCCTCACCGATCGGTATCTCGGGCCGCGTCGGCACCGCGGTCCCGATGTTGGCAGCGGGTTCGGCTCCAGTCGGCTCCAGCCCGGTCCTGGTCCCGATCGGCATGGGATGGAGCGCTTGCCCGTGCGCGGCCAACGCGACGGCGAGGCGCTGCTGTTCCGCCGTGAGCCGCTCGATGGCTGCCGCCAGGGTGGCTCGCGAGGCCCTCACATCGACATAGAGGGCGATCAAACCACCGCCGAGGGCCAGCACCAGCATCAAGGCCGCGGCGGCGAGCCAACCCGGGCGGCGCAGATTGCCGGCCAGTTCATCGCGTTGCGTCTGCCAGGCGCGCTGGAGTTGGGTGATGGCGAGGCGGCGGTCATCATCGACATCGGCGATGCGCTCAACCAGCGCCTTCTCCTGGTCCCGCATCAGTGTCCGATGGGCAGCGAACTCGGCGGCGAGGGCCTGCAGACGGGTCGCGTACGCCTGGTCCGATTCTGCTTCGGCATCGACCGATTCCAGGGCGCGCAGCCGCTGTTCGCGCGGCAGGTCCGGGGCGAAGGGATCGTTGCGGTTGCCCGTTCCTGGGGTATTCGGCATGACACTAGCTCCGCGTGTACAAGTCTGACGATCAATTGCTTCGCGCGCTGGTCCGGGCGAATCCGCCCTGGTCCTTGCGCTGTTCTCGATACCGAGGGTCACGCATCCTGGAGCCAGCGTCCAATACCATAGCTTAATCCAGCCACGCTTGTACACAGCGCCATGCCCCAGACAGTGTCGACCAGGACGATCTTCATCGGCCAATCGGGCAGAGTCGCCAGATTGGTCAGCTCATAGGTCATGTAGGTAAAGAAGCCGAACAAAAGCCCGTTGATGATTGCCCGCCACAGGGAACCCTGAGCCAGGGCCGGGGCCACGGCGAAGTAGAGGATACCGAGGATGTACAACAGATAAAAAACGATGGCGGCGGGCCAGTACACGGCTGGGCTCAGCAGGTGACCCAAGCTGTCGCGGTAAAAATCCCTGGCAAGCACACCGAGCCACAGCAGGTCCACGGCGAAGAAGACCGGCACTGTCAGTAGATAGAGCTTGAGATACGCGAAGGCTGTCATGGTGTTCCTCGGGTCCGGATGGTCTGGGACGAATCCGACGATCGTCCTTACGCTGTAAAGTGTCAATCCTCAACGACCAGAAACATACGTGGGCAGCACGTGTGTTTGCAGCAAAGAGCCGACAACCACGCCGCCATGAGACTTGGCTGCTGAGGATCGTGAGCACGGGCTGCGCGCCTTGCTCAATCCCGCTGGTGCCCTGCCGCGGCAGCTCGGTTACACTAGCGAACGCGGTTGACCTGAAACCTGGGTCGATCGTCTGCACACTTGCCCTCGTAGCTCAGTTGGATAGAGCAATCGCCTCCTAAGCGATAGGTCGTGGGTTCAACTCCCGCCGAGGGCACCATTCTCACACCGGTGACCGTCTACTTCCGCCCGGCCAAGCCACGACCATGCAGCAGTCACGGCGTGCCCTTGGTCAACGCGATCAACGCCTTGAGGATCGCCGGGTCGTCCGCCCGCTCGGCCACACGCACCGTCCGAAAGCCCAGTTCCCGCGCCGTCCGTGCAGTACGCTCGCTGATCACGACCAGCGGGGTCGCGAGCAGTAGTTCGCGACCGGCAGCGCCCAGAATATCGGCCAGATTGAGCAGGACCTCGTCACTCGTGGCAATCACCAGGCCCAATTCGGCGCGCCAGCACGCGATTAACGGCCGCGCATCGAGCGTGGGCCGCACCCGCCGGTAGACCTCCGCGAATGCGACCTGCGCCCCGCGCTCGGTCAGCACGTCCCCGAGGAGCGCGCGGCCGCCTTCACCGCGCACGATCAGCGCCCGGTGGCCCGCCATCGCCGCCAGCTCGGACAGCGCGGTCAGGGATTCACTGTCGTAACGCTCGGGCGGCACCAGGTCGGGCGCCCGCCCGGCCGCGGTCAGGGCGACCGCCGTCGCCCGCCCCACCGCGGCAAGCAGGGTGGCGTTCGGCCAAGTCCCGGCGCACCCCAGGGCCAGCGAGAACTCCACCGCGTTGCGGCTGGTGAAGACCATCAGGTCCCAGTGCGCGGCCAGCAGGGCGCGCGCGGGTTCCGGGTCGGCGACGGGCAGGATCTCGATGGTTGGGAACGCCAGGGGCCGCCCGCCTGCCGCGGCAACCAGGTCGCACAGCGCCTGCGCCTGTCCGGCAGGCCGGGTGACCAGGACGCCGATTCCCGCCAGTTCGCCGGTCGGACTCATGGCTCCTCGGCAGAGAGTTGCAGTGCGCTCAGGATCTCGCCCGCCCCCTGGGCCAGCAAGTCATCCGCCACCCGGGCGCCGATCGCCTCCGCAGTGTCGCTTGGACCTTCCGCCCGCGCCCGCAGGATGAGTGTTCCGTCCGTGGTACCGACCAGGCCTTGCAGGACCAGACGGTCACCGTCCAGCACCGCGTGCCCGGCGATCGGTACCTGGCAACCGCCGTGCAAACGCGCGTTCATCGCCCGTTCGGCACGGATGCGCAGGGCCGTCTCCCCATGATGCAGCGGGGCGATCAGGGCATTGGTGCGTGGGTCGTCGATGCGACACTCGATGCCGATCGCGCCCTGGGCAATCGCGGGCAGACTGTCCGCGGGAGCGATGGTACCGCGGATACGTGACCCGAAACCGAGCCTGATCAGCCCGGCAGCAGCCAGGATGATGGCGTCATACTCCCCCGCGTCGAGCTTGGCGAGCCGGGTGTTGACGTTGCCGCGCAGGGGCTCGATCCGCAGATCCGGGCGGCGCTCGGCGAGCTGGCACTGGCGGCGCAGACTGGAGGTACCGACACAGGCTCCTTGGGGCAACTGATCCAGGGACTCGAAGCGGTTCGAGACGAAGGCATCCCGCGAGTCCTCCCGCTCCATGATCACCGCCAGGTGCAGCCCGGCGGGGAACTCCACCGGGACATCCTTTAGCGAGTGCACGGCGATATCCGCCTCACCGGTCAGCATTCCCTGCTCCAACTCCTTGACGAACAGACCCTTGCCTCCCACCTTGGCGAGCGGTGCGTCGAGGATACGGTCGCCTTTGGTGGTCATTCCCAGGATTTCGACCTGCAGTCCGGGGTGGAGGGCCGTCAGCGCGGCGGCGACGTGCTCGGCCTGCCACATGGCCAGGGGGGATTTACGGGTGGCGATACGCAAGGTCTCGGGCATGGTGGGGTCCTGGAATCACGACGAAGCTGCCTATGCTAACAGGAAGGCGAAAGATCATCCGTGCGTTCGCTGATCCGGCGCTCGCCGGTGCGGTGCATGACCGCGGCCACCAGGCCGTCATCGTTCAGCGCGGCTCCGACGTATCCCAGGACTTTGGCACCGATCGTCTTGTGCAGCAGCTTGAAGACCTTGCGCTGGGCCATCTGGTTGGTACTCCCGGGGTCGCCGATCATCTCCAACCGCGCCTGAAAATAGGCCATATCGGCTTCCAGCCGCGCCAGGTTGACACGGCGGCGGCGGCGTTCGTCGCTGATCACGGATTCCGGACTAGCCATGGTGCTCGGTGTGCGGCGCGGTGTCTGTGGTGCTGCGGAATTGCCGTCAATTGTCCAGTGCCGGGGCGCGTCACGCAACCAACCCGCGGCATTCAGGCTGTGCTATAAACGGCCGTTATGGGATCATCAAGTTTGATCGTCAGCTAAGCCCAGGGGCAGAACGACACCGAGTATGAGCGCAATCCTAGAACTCTTCCGCAGTTCCGGCGCCCTCTATGGGGGCAATGCCGCCTTCATCGAAGACTTGTACGAACGCTGGCTCAGCGACCCCGAAAGCGTGGCCATCGCCTGGCGCGCCCGGTTCGACGCCTTGCGCCAGCAGGCCGCCAACGAGCCCGGCAACCCGGAGACCGGCCGCCCCGACATCGCCCATGGTCCGGTGCGGGAGAACTTCCTGCGTCTGGCACAAGAGAATCGCGCCCGACCGCGCGCCCGCCCGGCGGACAACCTGGAGCCCGCGGCGGCGCAGAAACAGACCGCGGTGCTGCGCCTGATCAACGCCTACCGCTACCGCGGCCATCAGGTGGCGGATACCGACCCGATCAGGCTGCGCGAGAAACCACACATCCAGGATCTCGACCCGGCCTTTCACCACCTGGGCCCGGAGGACCTGGATCTGGTCTTCCACACCGGCTCGCTCTGCGCCCCGGACCGCATGAAGCTGCGCGAGGTCCTGGCGCTGTTGAACCAGATGTACTGCGGCTCGGTGGGCTCCGAGTACATGTACATCACCAGCACCACCGAGAAGC